>Ga0163152_10000278_pt1 | contig 92502 bp, 69 predicted proteins | sample OliLakLV19MP8IB2_FD_148635 | JGI IMG/M metagenome (GOLD analysis project Ga0163152, IMG submission 148635) | Freshwater microbial mat bacterial communities from Lake Vanda, McMurdo Dry Valleys, Antarctica - Oligotrophic Lake LV.19.MP8.IB-2 | ecosystem: Environmental > Aquatic > Freshwater >...
CCCCCACGCCCGTATGCGCCGCCTCGTTGGGCGGTGCCTGCCGATCACTATCAATAGGAGGACAATCTCGTGTTGTTCGAAATCGAACATTTGACGGATGCCGACCTGCTGGTCCGTGTTCATGAACTCACGCACCAGGATCACCAGGCCGCAGCGCGGTTCGTGGCACACCTGGCCGAGTTCGATGCCAGGCAGCTCTACCTGGCCGAGGGCTTTCCATCGCTGTTCACCTATTGCACGCAGGTGCTCCACTTTTCCGAGTACACCGCCTATCGGAGGATTGAGGCGGCCCGGGTGGCCCGGCGATTCCCCGTGGTCCTCGATCGCATCGCCGACGGCTCGGTTCATCTGACGGCCATCACGTTGCTCGCGCCCCATCTCACTCCGGAGAATCACCTGGCTCTGCTGGAATCAGCCCGACATCGAACTCGCCGCCAGATCGAATGGATTCTGTCGCGACTGGCTCCCGGTCGGGAACGGCCGGCCCGTGGCTACGTCGTGCCTCTACCACCCGCGGGTTCGATCACATCACACGTCATCGAACGGAGCCCCGGAGCGCTCCCGGCCCGGGGCAACCCGCGCGCAGTCAACGCTGGATTGTTCGATGGCGCTCCGGGGTTGAATCCGGCTCCTCCGATCGCGCCTGACTCAGTCCCTGGCAACGACGACCGTTCAGCCGCCGTCGTTGTCAGCGAAGGCGATTCGAGTTCGATGGATGAACCCCGTGCGTCGCAGGACCCGGCCCGAACTTCGGCACCCGAATCCAGGCCGGGTGCCCTTCATCAATCCGGCTTGACGGCTGTCGGGCTACGTGGGCCGATTGACGATTCAACCACTTCGGCGGAGCGCCGGTTGACCACCGCGCATCCGAGGGTACCGGCTTCAGGGTTGTCGGATACGGTCGATTCCGATTGCTACCGGTTGCATGTGACGATCAGCGCATCGACTTATCAGCGACTGGAGAGGGCCCGTCGGCTGATGAGTCACGCGAATCCCCGTGGGGATATGGCCATGATTCTTGATCGGGCGTTGGGAGTGCTGGTCGAGCATCTCGAACGACGCAAGTTTGCCCAACTTCGGAAGCATCGGGGCTCGCGGAAGAGTTCACCGTCAACGCCCAGGATGGCCGGGGATCGATCGGGCCGGCACCTGCCGGCGTCCGTGCGGCGGGCCGTCTGGCGGCGCGACGAGGGCCAATGCACGTTTGTGGGAAGGGCCGGCAATCGATGCGAGGCTCAGTCCATGCTTGAATACCACCATCTTGTCGCCTGGTCGCGTGGTGGAGAGTCATCGGTGGGGAACCTGACCCTGCGGTGCCGGGCTCACAATGCCTACGACGCCGAGCACTCGATGGGTCGGCGCCACCACTCGACTCGCACCGGTGCGAGTTCCGGCATGACAAACAAGCACAAGGGCGGGAGCATCACCGGGATTCCCGCCCGCCCCGACTCCGAAAACACGGAACGCTTGTTGCAGGGGGACCCGGAATCCAGGGTCAAAGGGGCGCGGCCGAAGGAAGAGTCACCCCGTCAAGCCCATGTAGCGCCTGTTCAGGGAGGCGCGGCGGCGCGACGCGGCAGCAAGAGGAACTCGAACCAGCGTTCTGGACGAGGCCGACGGCGTTCTCCCTGACCGGGATCAGGCCGCTTCGTCGATTGCCTCGTCCGACATATCGTCAACGCTGATGTCACGCCCCTGGAGGTGCCCTTCGAGCTTGAACATCTGGAGCTTCCGATACAGCGTTGATGCGTTGATGCCCAGAATGGTGCTGGCTCGTTTCTTTTGCCAGCCGGTGTAGTTCAGCACCTTGAGGATGTATTCGCGCTCCAGTTCCTCGAGGGTCATTTCAGGGCAATCGATGATCAGGCTCCCCTTGCGCTTGTCTCCGCGAAGGACGCGCTCGGGCAGATCCTCGGACGTGAGGTGATTGCCGTCTGACAGGATGACGGCCCGCTCCATGACATTTTCCAATTCCCGGACGTTACCGGGCCAGTCGTAGCGCAGGAGGATCGTCATGCATTCCTTGTCGATCGTCTTGAGCATGGATGTCGTCCCGGCCAACTTCTTGAGGAAGTGATCGACCAGGATCGGGATGTCATCCCGACGCATGCGCAGGGGCGGCAGCTTGATGGGAATGACGTTGAGTCGATAGTACAGGTCACTCCGGAACTTCCCCTCGCGGACATCCTTCTCAAGATCCGCATTGGTGGCCGCAATCAGCCGTGTGTTGATCTTGATCGGCTTGGTGCCGCCAACCGGAATGATCTCGCGTTCCTGCAGTGCACGCAGCAGCTTCACCTGTGTCGCCGGGCTCATCTCACCAACTTCATCCAGGAAGAAGGATCCTCCCTCGGCCACCTGCATCAGCCCGGCCTGATCCTTCACCGCTCCAGTGAACGAGCCCTTGATATGGCCGAAGAGATTGGACTCCAGAAGGTCCTTGGGCAGGGCGCCACAATTGATCGACACGAAGGGGCCATTGGCGCGTTTCGAACGGTAATGCATCTCGCGGGCGATCAACTCCTTGCCAGTGCCACTCTCCCCATAAATCATGATGGTCGAGTCTGTCTCGGCCACCTTGTCGATCATCTTGAAGACACGATGCATCTCCTCCGACGACCCGATGATCTCCTTGTTGGTCTGTGTCTTCTTCAACTGACGCTTGAGGAAGACATTCTCCGACTGGACTACCTTCATGTTGAGGGCGTTCTTGATCACTAGCTTGATCTCGTCATTCTTGGCGTGCTTCTCCAAGTATTGAAAGGCGCCGCGATTCATGGCGTCGACCGAGGCCTTCTCCGAGGCGTAGGCGGTCATGACGACCACCGGCAGGGTGGCGTCGAGTTCGTGAACGGCATCGAGAAGTTCCAGCCCGTCCATCCCCGGCATCTTGACGTCCGTCAGGATGCAGTGAAATTCCTCGCTGCGAACGTGCTCCAGGGCTTCGGGGCCATTGCTGGCCGTCCTCACCTGGTACCCCTCCTTGCGCAGCATGATGGCCAGAAACTGGCACATCCCTGGTTCGTCGTCGACGACAAGTATCTTCTCGGATCCCATGGTCACCTGGAGTTACTCCCTCGATTCAATTGGATGCTCAAGCTCATGCCGCGGCTGTTTCCGACCGCCAACCTGTATCCACAGTCGCCGGGTCGTCGATTTCCACACTTGTACGGACTCCAGGCGCCACCGGGATGGTGACCCGAACACGGGTTCCCATTCGTGGCCTGCTGGACACTTCCATTTGACCCCGGTGCCTTTCGACGATCCGGTGGGCAATCGCGAGGCCAAGCCCCGTCCCGCTCCCCTTCGTCGTATAGAACGGTTCAAAAATACGGTCCATCGTCTCCCGGGTCATCCCGGCTCCCGTGTCCGCGAACTCGACAACGCATCCGGAGTCATCCGCCCCCGGCTCGACCGTCACGGTCAGAGTCCCCACCGGCCCCATCGCTTCGAGGGCGTTGAGGGCCAGGTTGAAGAACACCTGCTCCAGCTGGTGTATGTCGACACGGACCGTCGTCGGTACGTGGCCCCAGTTCCGAACCAGCTCAACAGTCGGCTTCCAGGCCGGATGACTCCGCACCTTGTCCAGCGTGGCGTCGAGGATCGTCTCCAACGTCGTCGTCTCGACAGTCATCGGATTGCCGCGGCTGAAGTTGAGCAATTCAGAGACAAACCGTTCCATCTTCGCCGCCTCCCGCCCGATCAGGTCAAGGAGTTTGGCATTCTCGCCTTCGAGGCGCAGCTCCGACTGGAGCATCTCGACCGATCCAGAGATCGGATTCACGCAGTTGCGCACTTCATGAGCGATTGAGGCCGCCATCCCGCCAATGACCGAGAGCCGGTCCTGTCGCCGGCCGGCCTCTTCCAGTCGACGAACCTCGGTCAGATCCTGGAAGAGCGCCACGACGCCGCTCTTCGTGCCACGCCGGTCCTTGATCAACGAGGTGGAAACGCCCAGGGGAGCCGGATCCCCACCCTCCTGTTCCAGGCGAACCTCGGCTCGGAGCAGCGGCAGATCCTCCCGCAGTGTCGTCTCGATCTTCTCCACCAGCTCCCGGTGTCCCGGCTTGAGGGCCTCGGCCAACTTCCGGCCCCGGACATGCCCTGCGGTGATTCCGAGCAGTTTCTCGGCCACTCGGTTCACGTGCACGATGCGGCCGGAACGATCGATCGTCAGGAGTGCCGACGACAGGTTTTGGATGATCGACTCAGTGTCGAGCCGGAGCTTTTCCACCACATCCGCAGCATCAGCCAGTGCTTGCTCACTCTCCTGCAGGCGTTTGCCCAGCAGGCCGGAAAGAATCCCGACCATCGTGAAAAAGATCGGATAGAAAGCCAGTTGGAAAGCGGCTCGAGCGCCAAGGGCGATCTGGGGAGCCCCGTCGGGCCCGATCTGCACGCCACCGGCAGAAATGGCCGCTGCCTCATAACCGACGGCTGAGAGCACGCCGATCACCACTCCCCCCCTCACTCCCGAGAGCATGCCGCCGGTGAAGGCCAGCATCGGGAACAGAAGGACGAAGGGGCTGACCGTGCCACCCATGAGCGACACCACCAGCGACGCGATCACGACGTCGGTCGCCAGTGTTCCGGTCAGGAGGTATTGCGCGGGTTCCACCCGTCCGATCAACATCCGGCTGACCGACTCCGTGGCCAGAACCAGCAGGGCCACCCCGAATAGAAGCTCGCGCCGCCCGGGTACCGGGTCCGCCAGGTCCATGGCAATCGCCACAGCCACGACAAGCCCGGCGACTACCGGCCGGTGCCGGCGGAGTCCTTCGAGCGCGCTTTCGGGATTGATTGGATTCACGGACACTCCTCGTTACGCGGCAGCCGGATCCATGGGATCCGGCTGCCGAAACCTCAACCGACCTAGTCGCCGGCGACGACGTTGATCAACTTGAACATCGGCATGTACATGGCCACGACCATGCCACCGACCAGAAGACCCATCACCACGATCATCACCGGTTCGATGATCGATGTCAGCGTGTCGACGGCCGTATTGACCTCGTCGTCATAAAACGTGGCTATCTTGTTGAGCATTTCGTCCAGCGCGCCGGTTTCCTCACCGACGGCAATCATCTGCACTACCATCGGCGGAAACACTTTGGACTCCTTGAGAGGAGCGGCAATCGTCTGGCCTTCCCGGATCGAAGCCCGGGTGGCCAGCACCGCCTCCTGGATGACCCGGTTACCGGCCGTCCGTGCCGTGATCTCGAGACCGGTCAGGATCGGGACGCCGGAGCTGATGAGCGTGCCAAGGGTCCGGGTGAACCGGGCAATGGCCGCCTTCTTGAGGAGGTCACCCAGAATCGGCATCCGCAGCTTGAGCCGGTCGATGATCTTCTCGCCCTTGTCAGTCGCGTAGAACCGCTTGAACAGGACGATGAGACCCGCCACCGCTCCGAACAACAGGTACCAGTAGCTGCGCAGGAAGTCGGACAGCATCAGGACGATCGCCGTCGGCAGCGGCAATTCGCCGCCGAAATCCTTGAAGATCTTGGCGAAGGTCGGAATGATGAACAGAAGCATGAACGTCGTCGTGCCGACCGCGACGACAAGAACGACCGTCGGATAGGTCATGGCCGCCTTCACCTTGCGGCGGAGGGCCTCGGCCTTTTCGATGTAGGTAGCCAGTCGGAGCAGAATGTCATCGAGCACACCGCCCGCTTCACCCGCCTCGACCATGTTCACGAACAGGTTGTCGAATACCTTGGGATGCTTTCCGAGTGCCTCGGCCAGCGTCGTGCCGGACTCGACATCATTGCGCACATCGTTGATGACCTTTCGCAGCGCCGCACTGTCCGACTGCTGGGACAGGATGTCGAGACACTGGACCAGCGGCAAACCGGCGGTGATCATGGTGGCGAACTGCCGGGTGAAGATGGCCAGATCCCGGGTCGAGACGGAAGCCCCGGCCTTCAGGTTGATGCCAATCGTCAGCGACTTCGGTTTTTCCCGGACGAACTGCGGGATGATTCGCTTCCGGCGTAGCTGCGAGAGCGCTTCGGCCTGGGTATCGACCGACAGCTCCCCGCTCTGGGTTTCACCGGCCAGCGTCCGGCCCTTCCACATGAATACAGGCATCGTGACGATTCCGTCCTTTCTGTCAGGCGGCTGCTCTCGGGTTGACCTTGGCCATCATCGCTTCGAGTTCACGGGGGTCGGTCGAGCGCCCCATCGCCTCCTCCTGCGAGATGATCCGGTTAAGACAGGCGGCGTAAAGCCCCTGGTTCATCGTCTGCATGCCGAACTTCTGTCCGGCCTGCATGAGGGAATAAATCTGGTGGGTCTTGGCTTCCCGGATGACCGCCTTGATGGCCGGGTTGCAGATCAATATCTCCGGCACCAGGATCCGCCCGCCGCCCCGCATTTTCGGGATGAGCTGCTGGGTCACGATCGCCTCCAGCACGAAGGCCAGCTGGGCCAGGATCTGCGGCTGCTGCGTTGACGGGAAGACGTCGACCATGCGGCTGACGGCTTCGTACGTCGAATTGGTATGCAGCGTTGCGAACACGAGATGCCCGGTTTCGGCGATGGTCAGTGCTGCCTGGATGGTTTCCAGATCACGCATTTCCCCGACCATGATCACGTCCGGATCCTGCCTCAGGACGAATTTCAGCGCCGCTGCGAACGAATGCGTGTCCGAGTTCAGCTCGCGCTGGTTTACGATCGATTTCTTGTGCTGATGGACGTACTCGATCGGGTCCTCGATGGTCAAAATGTGACAGCGCCGCTCTTCGTTGATTCGATTGATCAGCGCCGCCAGCGTCGTCGACTTGCCCGAACCGGTCGGGCCGGTCACCAGCACCAGCCCCTTCGGCTTGAAAGCCAGGTCCTGCACGATCTTGGGCAGGCCCAGCTTTTCCATCGTCATGAACTGGTAGGGAATCGACCGGATGGCCATGGTGACCACGCCGCGCTGCAGGAAGATGTTGGCCCGGAAACGGGAAAGCCCCTTGATGCCGAAGGAAAGGTCCATCTCCTTGTTCTGCTCGAAGCGCTTCCGCTGGTCTTCCTTCATCAGGCTGTAGGCCAGGGCCTCGGCCGTCTCGGGAGTCACCATTTCGTGGTTGGTCGGAATGATCTGGCCGTCCACCCGGAGGACCGGTGGCACTCCTGCGGTAATGTGAAGGTCCGAGGCACCCTTCTGGGTCATCTCCTCGAGAAGCGCATGCATCATGATCATCGGGGGATCCTCGGATCGGTGGTCACTTGTCGAGGGCCGTTTCGCGGAGAACTTCCTCCGCTGAGGTCAGCCCCTGCTTCAATTTTCGAATGCCGTCCATGCGCAGGGTGAGCATCCCCTCCACGACGGCCTGACGCTTGATCTCGCTGGTGGGCGCGCGATCCAGGATCATGTCCCGGATTCCGGCCGAGATCGGCATGACTTCCATGACGCCGGTCCGTCCCTTGTAGCCGCTGTTGCCGCACTCGATGCATCCGGCCCCATGCATATCCTTGAAATCAGGCCATTCGGACTCCGGCACGCCGAGTTCGATCAGCACCTCGTCGTGAGGTTTGATCACCTGCTTGCAATTCGTGCAGACCCGGCGAATGAGGCGCTGAGCCATGATCAGGTTGACGGATGAGGCCACCAGAAACGGCTCGATGCCCATGTCCACCATGCGATTCAGCGTCGAGGGGGCGTCGTTGGTGTGCAGCGTCGACAGGACAAGGTGGCCGGTCAGCGCGGCCTTGACCGCAATCGAGGCGGTTTCCAGGTCGCGAATTTCGCCGACCATGACGATATTCGGATCCTGCCGGAGAAAAGCGCGGAGTGAGGCGGCAAACGTGAGGCCAATGTCCTCGTTCACGTTGACCTGATTGATTCCCTCGATGTTGTACTCGACCGGGTCCTCGGCGGTCATGATGTTGACCTCCGGAACATTGATCTTGGAAAGGGCCGAGTAAAGGGTCGTTGTCTTGCCGGATCCGGTCGGTCCGGTCACCAGCACCATCCCGAATGGCATGGCAATGGCACGCAGGAGATTGTCCAGGGCCTTCGCCTCGAAACCGGCCCGGGTCAGGTCCAGGGTGAGGTTCGATTTATCCAGGATTCGCATCACGATCTTCTCGCCGAAGATCGTCGGCAGGCAGGAAACGCGCAGGTCGATCATCTTGTTGAAGATCTTGATCTTGATGCGACCGTCCTGGGGCACGCGCCTTTCGGCGATGTCGAGGTCGGCCATGATTTTCAACCGCGAGATGATGGCGGCCTTCATCCGGTAGGGCGGGCTCATCATTTCCTGGAGCACGCCGTCGATGCGATAACGGACGCGGAGCTGCTTTTCATAGGGTTCCACGTGGATATCACTGGCACCCTTGCGCACGGCGTCGGCCATCATCGAGTTGACCAGTTTGACCACCGGGGCCTGATCCATGGCCGCAATGTCCGCGGCCACCGAGTCGGACTGTTCGTCCGGCTCCTCAACGACTTCAAGGTCGGTGTCAAGATCCTTCATGACGCTGGCCAGGCTCTCCGCCTGGTCATACATCCGATCGAGGGCCTTTTTGATATCCGGCTCGGGGGCGACCATGACATCGACTTCGAGGCCCGTGATGAACTTGATGTCGTCGATCGCGAAGATATTCGATGGGTTGGCCATGACCACCGTCAGGCGGCGGCCGTTGCGGCGGATCGGCACCACCTGGAAGCGGGTGGCCACTTCGGATGGCACCATGCGGGCCACCGAGGGATCGATCTCGGTTTTGCCCAGATCGCAGAGCGGGGCGTTGTAGTACGACGCAAGGAATTCGCCGTACTCCAGTTCCGAGAGCGCACCGAGACGCACCAGTGAGAGCGCGAGGTTGCCGCCGTTTCCCTTGGCGAGCTTCTGGGCTTCGGCCACCTGCTGGCTCGAGATTTTCTTCGTCTCGATCAGTGTCTTGGCGAGGGTGTCCTGCAACGGAAATGCCTCCTGGTCGAGCCCGACCCAAACGGCGGTCTGAAAAGTCGATAGGAACGAACACACCCAGGCGCATGCCTCCCGATCCCCAACAGGCCATCTCAGGAGTTCCCGCCCCAGGCGTAACGCATAAATCGGCACCCCATCGAGAGATATTGAGGAAAGACTTGCGCGAGACCGCCCGCACCTCGCCTTCTGCACGGCCGATACGCCAGGTCCAGTCAGGGCCGTTGTATTAATGTGGAGTCCGAAGCGGATTCCGTAACCACCAATCCAGAAAGCTTTTGCAGTAGTGATGGGCCGACTCCCTTGACGCGGTCGAGGTCGGCCAGTGATCGATAACGCCCGTTCGCCGCGCGATCCAGGACAATTCGCTCGGCGAGCTTTGGCCCGACTCCCGGCAGTGAGGTCAGCCGAGCGGCATCGGCATGATTGATATTGACCGGACCGGCCGGCGTTTTTGGGTGACTCTCCTTCCGACGGGAAGGCTCGCCCCCCGGGCGAGCGGCGTCACCCGGGGCGGCGGCACCGAGACCGGCCAGAATCAGGACGCTATCGTCGGATGCCGACGCTTCCGGCACGGCCAGGGTGTCACTCACACGGGCCGAGTCGGCGGTGACCCGGTGTCGATCGAGCGACGAAACAAGGAGCAGGTCGGGCGTCCAGTCCGGAAACCGCCGCCCCAGTTCGAGGATGAGTCCACCGCCGCCGGTAAACAGCAGAACGGCCAGCACGGCGCGACGCTCTTCGGTCGTCCATTCAAGAAATTCGGGCCAACGCATGTCTAACCTCCGGGACGGGAGGCTGGGGACCTGGGCGTGGTCGGAAGGGCGGGTGGCTAGTCGGCGAGTCGCAACGTCGCGCCAAGCTTGCTGGAAAGGCCGGGTAGCGGGAGGGGAAAGTCGGGATCTCGAAGGTCGGACTCCATGAAGAGACCGGCCATGTTCTCCAAGCGCAGGAAGAGAGTGAGCGTGCGGATCCTCGCCGTCAAGGTGCCGTCGACGGCGAGCAGTGTCGGGTACGTCTCGCCTGCGGGGTTGGTGCGCGGACCGAGGAGATGGCCGGCCAGCTCGACCGACAGATCGAGATCACGACCAAAGTAACTTCGGGACAGGCGGGTCCAGCCATCTGCGCGGCCGCGCGGGCGGTATGGCTCGAGCGCCCCATCGAACGAGGCGACTCCGGCAGCCACTCCGAACTCCAGATCCTGCCGCGCGCGCCAGCGACAGGAGAGCCGCGCATCGCCGCTCCATGATCCTTCCCGGTCCGGACCGAGCGGCGCGCCCGGGGCCAGCGAAAGCCAGGGCTGCCGGTTGTCCGTATGAACGACGCTCAACTCCCCGCCCGCCCGCAGGGCATCGCCGGTTTCTCCGCCGATGGCCAGCCGCAGATGGCGCTCGGGTGTCTGGAGCTCCTCTATGCGGAGAAGCACTTCCTGCGCCCTTTCCAGATTCGCCAATGGCTGATCGAGATGCAACAGGAGACCAGGGAAGCCGCTCGATCGAGAAGCCTCCAGCCAGCAGCGCCCACGGCTCCCAATGGCATGCGCCAGCGTAATCCCCGGCTCGAACTCGATGCCGGCCGGCTCGGCGAGACGGAGACGAAGGGCCGTTTCGAACTGCCAGGCCGGCGACCCGTGCCACTGGCCGGCCACGAGAAGCCCGCCGCCATCAAACCGACCATCATCCGGCAACACCCCGGTCCGTGTTTCCCTCGACGCAAAGACGGCCACGCGTCCTTCCAGCTTCTGCGAGCTCCAGATGCGCGTCGCTTCTCCCCACCAGCGGCCACGAGTCAGGCGAAAGCTGTCCGTCGTCAGCGACTCGATCGCAAGCCGGCTTGATTCCGACAACACGGAAATCTCAAGTCGCCCCGACCGCATGGGCCGGGTCAGTCGGAAGGTGATCGACGACTCGTCCGTCGACTCCGTGCCGGAATCCAGGGCGGCCCCTCCCGCTTCCATCGAACCGGCAGCCAGGCCAAGACCAAAACGAGCCTCGAATCCGAGTACCGAAAAATCGAGGCGCGCGAAACCGCGCGAGGCGTCCGTCCGTCCGATGACGCCGAAGCCGTCGTGGCCGAAGTCGGCCACATCGGCATGAAACGCCACCGCGCCGAACTGGCGCGCAAAATCCAGTTCGGCCAGACGGTGGCCGAAACTGCCGCCGAGGAGCGAGACCACGCTGGCCGGCCGGGTCTGCCCCGGAAAGGTTTCGGCCAGGACGACTCGCCCCGCACCCTCACCGTTCCGGATGGCCGCCGCGCCGCCGGCAAGGCCGAACCGGCTGATCCCGCGGATGGGGAACCAGGCGGCATTGTCCCAGTGGACAACCCCTTGCCCCATCGGGAAACCGTCGAGAGACGCGGTCAGCCTCCCCCACCCCGGCGAGCCGAGCGAGGTGGGCCTCGCGATCCCCTCAACACCCGTGCGCGCCTGGTCCCCAAGCGCGAGGCGGGCCACCTGATCCTCGAAGCGAATGAAGGCCAGATCGGCGCCAGGGCCCACGTTCAGACTGTCCAGGTACTCGGAGCCGGTGGGCGGCACGGCGCTCGAATCCGCGGGTGACGCGCCGAGCAGATCAGGGAGGCCGATGCCACGTACCGGCGACGGGTGGGCCAGCAAAGTCATGAGCAAGAGGAGGCCGACCAGCGCCCGGCCGACACCGGGGCCACCGCGCCAAGCGGAAGGTACCGATGGCCGGTCTCTAGCGGCGGGCGCGTAGTTCGACAAGTGTCGACTCGGGGACATCGGACATCCCGATTCTGACGTCACCGACCTTGGCGCCATGAAAATCGGAACCGCCGCTCGGGACGAGATCGAACTCGGCCGCAATCCGGCGATAGTGGGCAACCTGGCCGGGGCCGTGCTTCGGATGCCAGACCTCGATACCCGAGAGCCCCGCTGCTTTCAGGCGCGGCAGAAGGTCATCCCGGTTGGCCGTCCCGGGATGGGCCAGGACGCTGACGCCGCCCGCCTGCCGGATCAGCTCGACAGCTTCCTCGGGCTGGAAGTGTGGCTTGGAAACGAAGGCCGGCCCGCGGTGGCCGAGATAGCGGCCAAAGGCCTGATCAAAAGTCTCAACGTAACCCGCTTCCAGGAGGGCCAGCGCCACATGCGGACGACCGAGCGAACCCCCACCGGCATGACGCTGCACATCCGCGAGTGTGATCGCGACGCCCAGTGCGTTCAGTCTGGCCACCATCGACTCCGCCCGTCGCAACCGCCCCTCCTGGAAGTTCTGAAGCGCCGCGCAGAAGGGCTCATGAGCGGAACTGACGAAGTAGCCCAGGATGTGAATGTCATTCTGTCCCGCGGTGGCCGACAGTTCGACGCCGTCGATGATCGTGAGTGTCGGCCCGGGCGACGTCGCGGCCAGATGGAGTTCCGGCAGGCCGGCTATCGTGTCGTGGTCGGTCAACGCCAATGCGGCCACCCCCGCGGCGCGGGCCATCGCAACCAACTCGGCGGGGGTGTGCGAGCCGTCGGAGTGGAGCGAATGGGTGTGCAGATCGATTCGCGTCATCGGTCGGAGACTATAGACTGAGGGCCGGAAGTTGGCTATGCGACCAGGTGACGGAAGGCGATCTTCAGGTGGCGGAAAGGATCCTTAGGTGGCGGAAAGGATCCTTAGGTGGCGGTAGAGATTCTTAGGTGGCGGTAGGCTACGATTACGCGGCCGCGCCGTTCGTCCCGAGCCGCAGAATGCCGTCCCGTGCCGGCGCCCGGCCCGAATCGAGCGAGAGAGCCCGCTGGAACTCCTGGGCTGCTTCCGTCGGGTAACCAATCTGTTCAAGGGCAAGGCCGCGCCACGAGTGGAGCGCCGCCTCGCGCGAGGCGTCATCCGACTCGGCGGCCAGGGCCTGATCGAGGGCGTCAATGGCCACCTCGGGGCGACCGGCCTCGATCTGGCAACGAGCCACCATCTCTAGGGCGCGCACCTGAAAGCCTGGTGAAGCAGCGGCGGCCGTGAACATTTCGATGGCCTGGTCGTTCATGCCCATCTCGACATAGGCCATGCCAAGGTCGTACTGACTCTGAGCATCATCGGCAGGCACCTGGGCCGACATCGCCTTCTCGAACTCAAAAAGAATCTCGGACAGATCGTTGACCGTCTGCATCTGAACCGGTTCGCCCCGGACCGTGATCGTCGCGCCCATGACTTCACTGGCCACCGGAGCGAGGGGTCTGGCCGTCACCTTGTCCATTCCCTCGATGCTGTTGAGGCGGCTGACGCGCGATTTCGCCTTCTCGTTGCCCGGATCGAACTGGAGGACACGCTCGAATTCGAGCTTGGCCTCGCCGTACAGCTCGCGGGCCAGGAGCACATCCCCCAGCTCGCAGCCGAACCGGACGATTTTCTGCCGTTCGCCGTTGATGTGGGCAATCTCGGTCAGTCCCTGAAGGGCTTCGAGATGGTTGGGGTCCCTGCCGACAATCTGGAGGTAGATCTCCTCGGCCCGCTTGCTCTGGCCAAAGTTGAATGCGCTTCGAGCGGCGGCCAGCCAGGCTGCCAGGGCGCCGGACAGGTCGTCATCTGCCAGGCGTTCCTCGGCCTGTCGGCAGAGTTCATCGGGCTCACCGGGCACGAACTCATCGGCAAACGGCGTAGCCAGGAGGTCGCTCCGCGAATAGCCACGGGAGGCGCCCACCGCTCCACTGGGCGGAGCCGACGGTACGCCCAGATCGATCATCCCGAAATCCATTTCATGATCAGGCGGTAGCGCCGAGGGAGCTCCCGGCATCGACTCCGGGTTCATCTGGAGGGGCGGGGCAAATACGGCATCCTCGGCCGACATGGCGAATGAGGAAAGAGCGTCCGGCGGCCCGGACAAAGCCTCCTCCGCCTTTGCCACCCGGCTCGAGGCTTCCTGCTGGTCGACATTTGGCACGATCTGCGATGCACGCCCCTTCAGGGCCTGCCCCCATTCCTTGCGCCCCTGCCCCTCGAATTCGAGTCCAAGATCGTAGAGCGGGCGGGCCCCCGCCACGTCGCAACCGGCGGCATGCATGACATCGACAACCCGGAAGGCAACATCCGCACTCGGAAGTGACATGGAAAGCAGCCGCACGCCGACCTCCTGGATCCCTGCGGTCTCGCGGTCGGGCGGAGCCGAGGTCATGTACTGCAGAAAATAGAATATGGCGTCCGTTTGGAGCCCCTCGAGCGCGTAGAGCCCACCCAGGGTGCGCAGAATATCGTAGGCCTCGGGGCGAACCCGGAGCAGCTTCTTGGAGATGGCGATGGCGTTCTTGTAGAGGCCGACGCGTTCGTAGGCTGCCACCGCGTCGCGGTAGCGAAGCACGGCATCGTCCATGCGGCGCATCCGGGTGAGCAGGTCGCCGATCTGGAGATAGTCGTACGGCTCCAGATCGCCGCTTTCGACCAGCTTGTCGTATTCGGTGATCGCCTTGGTGAGATCACCGGCCTGGACGAAGCGCTGGGCTTTTCGCTTGATGCTGACGACCTTCTCCAACGGTCCCCGTCTTCCTTGTGGCGCTGGTCCGCGCCGGATGTGTGGAATCCACGTGGATGCGGAGCCGGAACCGGGCGCGACAATTGTCCGCATTCCGGTTGTCGAGCGGCACTGGGAGCGGTTGCTAGACCGAACCCAGATGGCCCTCCACGACCTGTCCGACTCTCCTGCCCAAGTCATCGGCGCGCTGGGTCAAAGACTTCAACTCGAAAAGTTGGGCAGTGACATTTTCCCCACCCGCTCCGGCCCCGAGGTTGACCCGGACGTTCCAGAGCGCCCCCTGGATGGCTGCCCGGGCCAGGAGGGCCGCGACGCCGGCATCGGTAATGGCGTTCGTGTTTCCCTTTTCGGCCACGAAGACCAGGTCCTCCAGCACCGCCATGGCCCGTCGGGCCGTCTCGAAAGGCACCCGAATCGCCTCCGCCTCCGCCATGGCCAGGGTCCGGGCTCTGGTTTCGATCTCGCGGTCGGTGGCGGCGGCCATTTTTCGGGCGGACAGGACAGCCTCGAAGGCCTGGCTGTCTTCCATGACAAAACGGGTCAGGTCAGCCTGGGCTGACTGGAGTCGCCGGCGGGTTTCGACCATCGTCTCGGAAACCTCGGCGTACTTCTTTCGGCCTATGGTGAGGCCACCGACCATGACCCCAAGCGCCGCGGCCAGGGAGCCCGCCAGCGCGGCCACACTACCGCCGCCCGGAGTTGGCCTGTCCGAAGCCACGTCTGCCAGGAAAACGTCGAGCGCGCCCCCAGCGCCCCTTTCGGGCTCCTGGAGCCTGGTTTCCAGCACCTGGCTCCGCTCAAAGCGGTTCAATTGGAGGTGGTGCTCCGCCGCGTCCAGCAGCGCGTCCGTCGGGACGAGACCGACAATTTCCGACTCAAGGACCGCCACGCCATATCGCGCGGCCTCCGAGCGGATCATCGCCACGACCCGGTGGATCGGCGTCCGGGTCGTATTCACCAGGTTCATCGACACCTGGGCCAGGCCGCGCTCCTCGATGAAGAAACCGAGCGCCTTCACAAACTGAAGTCCGCCGTGCGCCCCTCGAATGGCCGCGGCAATTTTCTTGGCCACCTGCACATCCGGCGTGTCGAGGTAAACGTTGTAGGCAACCAGGAATGGCCTTGCCCCGACCGCCACCGCTCCGCCCGTCGGATGAACGGCGGGCGGCCCGAAGTCGGGGGCCCGGTCCGGATCCTTGCCGATGGCGTCCCGAAGCCCCTCGAACTGGCCGCGGCGCACATCCGCCAGGTTTTTCCGCTCGGGACGGGTGGCCGCCTCCTCATACAGGAAAACCGGAAGATTCAGCTCCTCGCCGAGCCGCCGACCGAGCCGACGGGCGAGGTCGACGCAATCAACCATCGTCGCGCCGCGGACCGGCACAAATGGAATCACATCAACGGCGCCCATCCGGGGATGCTCTCCCTGGTGGCGGGTCAGGTCGATCAAATCAAGTGCTTTAGCAGCACCCTGGAAGGCGGCCTCGACCACCGCATCGCCTTCTCCCACCAGGGTAACAACCGAGCGGTTGTGGCTGGCGTCCATCTCCCGGCCAAGGAGCATGATCCCCGGAACACCCACCATGGCCGCAACGATCTGATCGAGGACGGCAGCATCCCGCCCCTCGCTGAAATTCGGAACACATTCGACGATCGGTTTCATGGCACCGAGCCTCCGCTGACCTCGTTATGTGGATGCGAAAGAGGCCGGACAGGATAGCACCGGGACGAGTGGGCGATCAGCTGCCGGGGGTGCCGAGCAGGACCATCGGTCCGGATGGGGCCGAGAGCCCGCCCGCCGGCTCCAGCGTGATGGCGAAGGCCGCCACCGGCGTATCCGGCGTGACGTTGTCCAGCGGTATGACGGCGGAGCCATTGGCCGACACTGAGAAAACGCCCGCGCTGACCGGGGCACCACCCTGGATGGCCCAGAGTTGGTAATCCTTCCCCTCGGTATCAACCGGAAGATTTGAAACCCAGAGATACCCCTTCCCGAGGTTCCGGTCAAACAGGACCTTGCCCGACGCGCCGGGCGCCGGTTCAAGCGAGGCCAAGGTAACCAGTCCGGATCCCGGATTCTGCAGGAGATCGATCAGGGACGCCTGTTCCGCGCGCGCCAGTTCGAGTCCCTGAATTTCGTTTTGAAGGCGGAGCAGTTCCGTCTGGTTCACTTCGGCGGAAAGACGGGCATGGTCGCGCTCCTGTCGCCAGGACATGGATCGGATGCCAAGCACGAGGAACGCCAGCGAAGCCGCCAACGCAAGGCCGGCGAAAAGCCTCTCACGGCCGGAAGATCGCGTGACCAGCCGGATGGGCGGGTCGTGCGGCGCCACCGTGCGGCGCGCGGAGACGCCCTCCACTTTCGGCGGTGCACTGGCGGCGGCCGCGGCCATGATACGGGCCTTGAGGCCGGGTGGCAACACCATTGAGTCAGTCCCAAGCACGAGCAGATGTGCCACGTCAGTCAGCTGCGGGTAAACAACGCGACAGATCGGGCAACCGCTCTCCAGATGGTTCAGGAACTCGCTTCGCTCGGGCTCAGCCAGGACGCCGAGCACGTGGGCGGCGGCCAGCTCCTCATAGTGATCGTGCGGGCGTGAGGCGGTCATCGCGACGACTCCTCCGCCAGCAGGGGCATCATGGCCTCGCGCAGCCGAATCATCCCCTGGCGCATGCGGGTCTTGATGGTGCCGAGCGGTTTCTCGAGCCGGTCCGCGATCTCGGATTGCGTCAGCCCTTCAAAGTAGGCAATTTCGATCGGCTCTCGCTGCTCCCGGGATAGTTGGCCCAGCGCTTCCTGGACCAGCTGACGCGCCTCGATCAAGTCGAGTTCACGGTGAGGGTCATTCTCCCGTGTCGGCGGCTCGGTGGCCATATCCAGGGAGAGCGCATCCTTCCGCCGTTCCTGGCTTTTTTGATGCCGCAGCCGGTCGATGCCACGGCTCCGGGCCAGGATGCCGAGCCAGGTCAAGAGGGAGCCGCGGGAGGGATCGAACCGATCGGCCTTTTCCCATGCATAGAGGAATACCTCCTGCGTCACCTCCTCGGCATCTCCCGAAGATTTGACGATTCGGCGGGCGATGGAATAAATGAGGTCGCCATACTGGTCATAGAGCATCGAAAGGGCGCTGGAGTCCCGGGCGCGCAGACGCTCCACGAGCTTGGTCTCAAGCTCGTGGGGCGCTTCATCTCCCGTTCGAAATCTCAGCACTCGAACCCCTCCTGTTCACGCAAAGCATACGCGATTTCGCCGATTTTGGATTTCCCCGTGAAAAAAAGGTGGGATCGCCCAACTTGTTCGAAGATTCAGGGCGATTACCTGCCTGATCCGGACGTGGCCGGGACCAGGCATCCCGCCCGGCGAGGTGTGCAATCCATAGCAAGCCGGCCGCCGTACCCGAGGCGGACGGAGTGGGAACAGGACGGCCGACCAGCTTCCTGCTTTTGTCCACCACACGCCTGGCCCGGTCGGGAATCTCCCGCGTCGGACCCGATGAAATCCATCTCGACAACAAGGGGAAACACCATCATGAAACGCACTCTCACTGGCGCGGCAGTTCTGTTGCTCCTGACCGGAACCACTCCGGCGATCGTGTTGGCTTCGAGCCATGGCGAAGCGCCCGGGACGAGCAAGGACCGACTGGCCGACGACACGGATCTGTATGCCTTCGTGGCAGCCGACGCCCCGGGCTCGGTCACCATTGTTGGCAACTGGGTGCCTCTGCTCGAGCCCAACGGCGGACCCAATTTTTACGGCTTCGATGACGACGTCGACTACTACATCAACATCGACAACGTCGGTGACGCCCTCGACCACATTCGCTACGAGTTTGATTTCACGACGCGTCGTCGAAACGGCGCCACCTTCCTTTACAACACGGGACCGGTGACCTCACTCGGTGATACCGACCTCAACATCTATCAGACCTGCACGATCACCCGCATCGACAACGGCCTGGAAACCGTGCTGGCCACCGACCTCATGGTGGCGCCGAACTACGTCGGTCCGGTCTCGATGCCCGACTATGAAGGGCTGGCCAGTGCCGCCGTGGCCACGCTCGGCGACGGCACCAAGGTCTTCATGGGGCCGCGCGACGACCCCTTCTTCGTCGATCTGGGTGCCGTGTTCGATCTGCTCACCATCCGTAAGGTGCCCGGCAACAAGGGGAAGGGCGTGGACGGCGTCAGCAACTACAACTGTCTGACCATCGCGATCCAGGTCCCGATGACCCTTCTCACCAATGACGGCCTTCCGCCAGGCTCCGGCAATTCCATCATCGGTATTTATGATACGGCTGAGCGTCCCGCCACACGCACCCTGAACGGCGATGGCACGGTCAGCGTCTCAGGTCCCAACGTCCAGGTGTCGCGCCTCGGCATGCCGCTGGTCAACGAGGTGGTCATTCCGCTCCAGGACAAGGATCGGTTCAATGCCACGAAGCCAACCGGGGACGGCGCCTTCCTGCCGTATGTTCTCAATCCCGAGCTGGCCGGCCTGCTCAACCTCCTGTACGGCATCTCGGTGCCGCCGGCGCCGCGCAATGACCTCGTGGCCGTCTTCCTGACCGGCGTCTCGACCCTCAATAACATCCCCGGCTCGACGCCCTGTGAAATGCTCCGCCTCAACATGGCCATCCCACCGGCTGCTGTACCTAATCGCCTGGCCGTCCTGGCCGGCGACGTGGCCGGATTCCCCAACGGGCGACGGTTGACGGATGACGTTGTCGACATCGCCGAACGGGTCGTGGCGGGCGTCCTCGTGCCGGGCTACAACATTGCACCGAACAACCAGCTCGGCGATGGCGTCGATGTCAACGACCGGCCGTTTCTACCCTTCTTTCCGTACGTGGCACCGCCTCACAATCCGCTCGATCGGCGCGGCCATGCCATCCAGAATGGCAGCTCGTCGAACAGTTTGAAGACGGGATCATCGGACCAATCAACCGAATGGTCCGAGATGGCTCCCGCCACGCCCGATGCCGGTCTCGGCACCGCGGCCCCGACCCGGGAACCGTCGCTCTCCCTGGCCTCCGGTCCGGGCCGGTCGGCGATCCTCAATTTCGCCGTCACGGAACCGACCCGTGTGACGCTCAAGGTATTTGATGTGCAGGGACGCGTGATCCGAAACCTGATCGATCAGGATGCGGCCACCGGCGAATTCAGCGCCCGGTGGGATGGCCGTGACGACTCGGGCGCCCGTGCGGGCACCGGACTCTACTTCGCCCGATTCGTGGCTGGCGGACGGGTCGTCGACACGACCAAGATCGTAATGGAGTAAGCTTTCACCCGATGATTCGATACTTCGGACGACCGGCCTCCCGTTTCGCGTGGGGGCCGGTCGCCTTCCTGTCCATCTTGCTCTGCGCATGCGGCGCCCCCGCGGCCCTGGCCCACGAGTACTGGCTGAGCGCCACTGACTACCGGGTTACCCGGGGTGAGCGCGTGGCCGTCTCGGCCTGGGTCGGCACCGGTTTTCGGGGCGAGCCCAAACTCTACGCCGACTCACGCACGGCCGCGCTCGATCTCACGACCGATCACCGGACGAATCTGATTCCCCTCGCCGCCGAAGCCGACTCCCACTTCGCCCGTGTGACGGCACCGGATGACAGCGGAATGGTCATCAGCTTTCTGTCGCAGTACAGCGTGCTCACCCTTCCGGCCGCGCGCTTCGATTCCTACCTGCTGTCCGAAGGGCTGGACGAGGTGGTGAGCCTCCGCCAAAAGCGTGGTCACTCGAATGTCATGGGGAAGGAACGCTACCGGCGATGCGCCAAGACCTGGATCGCCGGCCGGACCACGGACGCGGGCCGGGTAAGTCGCCCGGTCGGTCTTCCATTCGAGATCGTTCCGCTGATCGACCCTGTCGGGAATGAATCGGTTCAGGTCCGGCTCCTGTTCGAGGGCAACCCGAAATCGGGGCTCCTCGTCCGGGCCTGGCGCGCGCCGCTCGGCCGTGACGGCGGCGGCTTTCAGAGTGCCGATCGGGATTCAACGGGACCGGTGGCCGAAGCACGAACGGACACCCGGGGCGAGGCCACCTTGCAGCTCAGAGGATCCGGTGAATGGCTGATCGGTGCCGTCACCATGATCCCGGCCCGCAAGGCCAGTTCGGACTGGGAAAGCTACTGGGCTTCGCTCACCTTTGGCCGGCCCTGAGGATCGCCCCACCCCGCCGCTCGACGCCGCCACACCGCCAGCAGCACCAGCCCGACCACAATCAATCCAAGACAAAGCCCGCTCCATAACCCGGTAATCCCCTGTCCGAGCTGGAAGGCCAGTCCGATACCGACCGGCAGGCCGATGGCCCAGTGCCCGATGAGATTGACCAGCATCGGCAGACGCGTCTCGCCGGTGCCGCGCAGTACCCCGCTGGCTGTCACCTGCAGTCCGTCGAAGAGCTGGAAGATCGCGGCGACGCGCAACAGAGTCGTGCCGACCCGAATGACCTCCGGGTCGTCGGTAAACACCGCGATGAACGTCGTCGGAAACATGGCCAGGATGAGGCCCGACAGCGTCATGAAGGCCGCGCTTGTTGCGATCGCCGTCCAACCGGAACGGGCCGCCTGACTCCGGTTGCCTGCCCCCAGCGCCTGTGCCACACGCACCGCCCCCGCCGACGAGATGCCAAGCGGCACCATGAAGGTTACGCTCGCGATCGACAGGGCGATCTGGTGAGCCGCCAGGGGGAGTGTCCCGAGTCGTCCGGCCAAAATGGTGGCCGCCGCGAAAACGCCGACTTCCAGCGTGATCTGGATCGCCACCGGCAAACCGAGCTGCATGAGGTGGGTGAGCCGGGCCCTTTCCAGCGACGGTGGCGTCGACCAAAGGCCGGTCGGCATTTTCTTTTCGCGGATCAGAATGGCCACCACGGCCACGAAGAGAAGGTAAAAGCGAGCGACGCAGGTAGCCCATCCGGCTCCGGCCACACCCAACGCCGGAAACCCCCACTTGCCGAACACCAGGGCATAGCCGACCGCGGCGTTCAGTATGTTGGCCGACAGCAGGCCGAACATGATCGACGTCACCGATCCCACCGCCTGCAGGTAGCGACGGAGCGCCACGAACAAGAGGAGGGGCGGCATGCCAAGCGTGATCAGGAGGAGGAATTGGCGTGCATGAATCAGGACATCCTCCCCGATCCCAAGCCGGCCGAGGTGCGGCAGCAAGAGGACCAGGAACGTCATGAGTACGGCCGAGAGAATGAGCGCCATGTAGACGCCCGTGAGAAGCGACCGGTTGACCTCGTCGGGGCGGCCGCCGCCGTGAGCGTGTGCCACCAGATAATCGAGCCCGAAGAGCATCCCGATACCGAAGATCGCCACTGCGATGAAGATCGAGTTGCCGATCGAGACGCCGCCCAGTGCCGCCGGCCCGAGGCGTCCCACGAAGGCAATGTCGACCAGCCCCATCGCCATCCATCCGAGTTCCGCGACCACGACCGGGCCGGCCAGGCGGAGCATCGACGGAAGTTCGAGCTTGAGACCGGCATGGGCCCGGCGGAAAGTGGAGGAACTCATGAGCCGGCAGGGTAGCCGACGGACCCGCCTCCATCCAGCGGCCCGCTTCCTGCTGCTGGAAGTCCCCATCATCTGGATCCGACGTCCCCTTTTGTACCCCGGGAAGGCCGGCTGCTAGGATGCCGACGATTCAGTTCAACTTCTCCCGGCGAGGAGCGTACTGGGCACGGCGTGTGAACAGCCGGAACGAGAGGCATGATTCGGCGCTGCAATGGGCACTGAGGGGGGAAACATGATCGGAGTCCTGATCTTTCTCGGATTGATCGCGGCCATCGCCTTCTGGTTCATCGGCATGTACAACCGGCTCGTGGCACTGAAAAATCGGATCGAAAACGCCTTGAGCCAGATCGACGTCCAATTGAAACGTCGCGTCGACCTGATCCCGAACCTGGTCGAAACCGTGAAGGGATACGCCGCCCACGAAAAGGAAACATTCGAGCGGGTCATCCAGGCGCGCAGCGCCCTGGTGAACGCCGGCTCCAACGTCGCGGCGCAGGCCCAGGCCGACAATATGCTGAGCGGCGCACTCAAGAGCCTCTTCGCGGTGGCCGAGGCCTATCCGGAGTTGAAAGCCAACCAGAATTTCCTGATGCTCCAGGAGGAGCTTTCCGGCACCGAGAGTAAAATTGCCTATTCGCGCCAGTTCTACAACGACTCGGTGCTCCAGTATGACAACGCCCTCGAGATGTTCCCCACGAACATTCTCGCCGGCATGTTCGGCTTCCAGCCGAAGCCGTACTTTGAGGCCCCCGCCACCGATCGCGAGCCGGTCAAGGTCAAATTCTGAGCGTCCCTCCCGAACGTCGCCCCGTCTGGGACGAGGTCGATGCCAATCGCTGGAAGAGCGGGCTTCTCATGCTCGCCTTCGGCCTTTTGGTCGGCGCCATGGGCTATCTCTTCGGTGAGTTCACCGGCGCGGGCCCGGCGGGATCGTTCGCGGCGATTCTATTTGCCGGCATCGCCGCCTTCGGCACCTACTGGTACAGCGATCGGATCGTTCTCGCCGCCAGCGGCGCCAAACCGGTCGACCCTGGCCGGCACCCGCATCTCGTTCATTCGATCGAGGGGCTGGCGCTGGCCGCCGGCCTGCCGGTGCCACGGATCTTTACGATCGATGACTCGGCGCCGAACGCCTTTGCCACCGGTCGCGATCCGAAAAATGCCGCCATCGCTGTCACGACCGGCCTGATCGACAAGCTTGATCGGCTCGAACTGGAGGGAGTGCTGGCTCATGAGATGTCGCACATCGCCAATTTCGACATTCGAATGACGACGCTGGCCGGCGTCATGGTCGGCAGCATCGCCCTCTTGTCCGACTGGATGCTCCGCAGCCTGCGCTGGGGAATGTGGAGCGGCCGTGGGCGTCGTTCGAGCGGGGCCGGGCCGCTCATGCTGGTGGCCGTGGTCTTCGCCGTCCTGGCGCCGATCGCGGCCCAGTTCATGCGCTTCGCCATCTCGCGTCAGCGGGAATATCTGGCCGATGCCAACGGCGCGCTCCTGACCCGCTTTCCCGAGGGTCTGGCCCGTGCGCTTTCGAAGATGAGCGCCGACACCGACCCGCTCGAGGTGGCCAACCGGGCCACGGCCCCGCTCTACATCGTGAACCCGCTCGTCGATCACGAGCGGGGGCGGGCAGGTCTTTTCGACACGCATCCACCGATCGACGAACGGATCCGCCGACTCCGCGCGATGTGATGCCCCTATTCGTCGATCCGGCTGGGAAGGCGCCCGTTCTCCTCGTGAGCCAGCGGTGTTTCCAGCTCACGCCGGATCTGCTCGGCCACAACCCGATGACCGGCCTCGCTCAGATACGGCAGCCGCGGCAGGTACAGGCGGATGCCGGCCCGCCTCTCCTCACGAAGGGCCGGAAGCGGATCCACAAAGACAAAGCCCCGCTCGAAGCAGATTCGCTCCATGCGTGACTGGAAACTGGCCCGCGGATAAGGTCGGCGTAACTGGGCCGGCAACGGCAATGCCACCACGCAGACACGGGCACGCACCCGGTCCGCCGTGTCGGCCACCCGGTCCATTTGGGCCCCCATCGCCTGCCAGGAGGCTTCGATGGCCGGCGTCTCGCGGCCGAGCAGAATATCGATCGCGCGCACCTGGAAATTCCCGGCCACTGGCTCCGCTGTGGGCAGGCGCTGCCCCAGCCGCACGAATGCCCGCGCTCGACCGTCAATCAGGGAGGCCAGTCGGCTTCGACCAAGGATGCGGGCCCAGGTGTCCCCCTCCCGGGGGGGGCGCCGGTTCAGCCGGAGCGCGGCCCTCTCCTGGTTCTCGAGGCTCAGAGTCGTGTCGCGAAGGCCGCCGGCCGGCAGGTCGGAGAGTTCGATCTCGAGCAGGATCAAGTCCGGCGAGGCCAGGACGGCATCGGCTTCGATTCGCCGGACCTTTTGTCCGATGTCGAAACCATCCGTGGCCGAATTGAGCAGGACGGCGCCAGTACCCAGGGCGTGACGCGATGCCCGCACGGCGAAGATGGACTCGGCCACCACCCCGACGCCGAACATGTTGCCGCCGCCGGCCGCCAGCCAGCGTGGCCGATCCGGTGTGAGTCCCCCGTCCGGGTCACCTACACCGGGTGGAGGATTCATCAGACGGTACCCGCGAAGATCGATCGGTGCGGATGCCGCGAAGGAGTTGGCCGACAGGTCCGGGACCATCTCCCAGCCATGGGCCGCAGAGGCACGGTGCCGCACCTGCGGGGCCACGAGCCCGGGCGAGGCGGGATAGAACGGGCGGACAGCCATTTCCAGCACGGCCAGAACCGATGCAATGCCGAGAATCAGGACGCCAAGATCGGCCAGGCGCGAGACGAGGCTCCGGCGTGGCACGGAACGGGTCGACTTCACGGCTCCTCCGATCGGCTGGACGACAGGGGCGCCATCATATCAGCGTCCACCCCGGGACATCTCACTCACGCGGGAGTATCTCCCCCGCCCGGTCGGCCTACCACCGCACCACCGTGCCTGTTAGCATTCCAACGCGTGACGTCGGGCCGGTCGTCGGGACCGGCCGTTGCTTTTTTCAGGCCATCAGCGCCAAGGAGATCCATCTGATGTCAAGCCGGCTCCCGGTGAGAGTCGCCCTCTCCATTCACTCCGCCCCGTTCCGGCGAACCGCCTGGCCCGGACGATTGGCCTTGAGCTGTCTGGCGGCTTGTTTGATCCTGGCCCCATTCATTTCCCCGCGCCCGACCCTCGCCGCCACCCGGGCGGAGTTTGACGGTTTCGTCGACCAGTTCATCGACGGGTGGTATGCCTTCCGCCCGGTCGAGGCAACCCGGGCCGGCGTGCATCGGCACGACATGGCCTGGTCCGGCTACACGCGGGAATCCATCGAGGCGGAGATCGTCCGGTTAAAGGGTGCGCACGAGCGGTTGAATGCGCTGGCGCCAGCCGGCCTCGACACGGCGCGAGTGGTGGATCGGGACATTCTCCTCGGGCGAATCCAGGGGGAAATCCTTGATCTGGAAACGATCCGCCCGTGGGAGAAGAACCCCGGCTACTACGTCGACATGGTGACCGAAGGGATCTACAACCTGATCGCGCGCTCGTTCGCCCCGGCGCCCGAGCGTCTGGCCAGTGTCATTGCCCGCGAAAACCAGATCAGCGGGGTTCTGGCGGCCTCGCTCGAGAACCTGGTCAATCCCCCCCGCATCTGGACACAGGTGTCGATCGAGCAGGCAAAGGGCGCTGTCGAGTTCTTGAAGACGGCTGTACCGGCCGCCTTCGCGGATGTGACCGATCCGAAGCTCCGGGCCGATTTCGAGGCGTCCAATGCGATGGCCATTCGCGATCTCGAATCCTACGTCCAGTTTCTTGAGGGGAGCGTGCTTCCGGCCGCCAACGGCAGCTACCAGCTCGGCGAAGTGAACTTCCAGGCCAAACTGCTGCACGAGGAAATGTGCGACATACCGATCTACCGGCTCGAGAAGATCGGCGAGGAACACCTGAAGGCACTCCAATCCGAGGTGGGGGCGGTCGCCGCGGCAATCGACAAGGACAAGACTCCCGCCGAACTCTATCGGATCCTGTCCATTGATCACCCGAAACCATCGGACCTGGTCGCGACAACCAACTCCCTGCTCGAAGATCTTCGCAGCTTCTGCGTGACAAAGAATCTGGTGTCCATCCCGGGCGAGGAGAGGTGCCGGGCCGTGGCCACGCCGGAGTTCATGCGCAATTTTCTGTTCGCCGCCATGGATTCGCCGGGACCCTTTGAAACGAAGGGGCGCGAGGCCTGGTATTTCGTGACGCCCCCCGATCCCGGCAAGACGGCGATCGAGCAGGACGATGCCATGCGACTTTTCAATCGCTACTCCCTGCCGATCCTGTCGATGCACGAGGCCTGGCCCGGACACTATCTTCAGTTTCTCCGGGGTGAGCAGACAAGCTCCAAGGTCCGCCGGGTCTTCGGCTCGGCCTCGTTCAGCGAGGGATGGGGGCTTTACTGCGAACAGATGATGCTGGAGCAGGGGTGGGGCGACGGTGATCCGCGCTACAAGCTCTTCCAGCTTCGGCTGGCGCTGCTGCGGTCCTGCCGCTACCTGGTGGCCATCCGTATGCACACCGGCCAGATGACCATGGAGGAGGCCGTCGAGTTCTTCATGAAGGAGGGGTACACGGAGCGTATCGATGCCGAGCGTGAGGCCCGCCGCGGTACGCTGGACCCGACCTATCTGGTCTATCAGCTTGGCAAGCTCCAGATCCATAAGGCCCGCGACGATTACAAGCGGTTTCGCGGGGCCGCTTTCACACTCAAGGAATTTCACGATCGCCTGCTGTCCTTCGGCGAGCCGCCGGTGAAGCTGCTCCGTCGCCTGCTCATGCCCGGGGACAAGGGCACACTCCTGTAGCGACAGCCGGAGCCGACCATGCGCGAGGCGCTTGAGTTCCTGGAACGACACATCAAGGAAGCGGGGCCGCTGGCCACCGACTATCACGAAAAATACTGGACTTCGGCCCTCTCGGGCCGGCCGGAGGATGCTGGTGCGTCGGCAGCGGCCAAGGCCCGGCTGTTGACGATCTACTCCCGGCCGGACGAATACGCCCGGCTCCTGCGCCTCAAGGAGTCGAGCAGCGCCGATCCCCTCGTTCATCGGCAGCTGACGGTCCTGGCACTCGAATACCCCGGGCGCCAGCTGGACCCGGAGGTACTCACCGAGCTGACCCGCCGCGAGGAGGAGATTGAACAGACCTTCAACTCATTCCGCGCCACCCTGGAATCGACGATGGTCAACGACAACCAGCTTCGACAGCTTCTGCGCGAGGAGACAGACCCGGGCCGCCGACGAATGGCCTGGGAAGCTTCCAAGCAGATCGGTGTCCATGTCGTCGGCCCGCTTCTGGAACTGGTGAAGCTGCGCAACAAGGAAGCGCGCCTGCTCGGTTATCGTGACCACTTTGCCATGGCGCTCGCGCAGCAGGAGCTGGATGAACCGACGCTTTTCTCCCTGCTGGGTCGGCTGCAGCGCATGACGGACGCCCCGTTCTGGCGCATCAAGGCGGATATCGACCGGACACTGGCCTCACGATACGGCCTTGCACAGTGGAACAGCCGCCCCTGGCTCTATGCCGATCCCTTCTTCCAGGAGTCCCCGCCGGGTTCGGCCGCCGTCGACCTCGATGCCCATTTCGCCGGGCAGGATCTGGAAGCCCTGACCCGTCGCACGTTCGAGGGTGTCGGGCTGCCGGTTGATCATCTGTTTGCCAGCTCCGATTTTTACGAGCGCGCAGGAAAGAGCCAGCATGCCTTCTGTCTGCATGTCGATCGCGCCGGTGATGTGCGGGTGCTCTGCAACATCCAGGCGAACGAATACTGGATGAGTACGATGCTTCACGAGTTCGGCCATGCGATCTACGACGCCGAGCTCGACGACGAATTGCCGTGGACTTTGCGAACCCCGGCCCACACCATGACCACCGAAGCCGTGGCCATGCTCTTTGGCCGACTGACACGCAACGCCGACTGGCTGACCCGGGTGGCCGGGGTCCCGAAGGAGGAAGCGGATCGGCTGTCGGCCGAAGTTCAGAGGGCCCTGACCATCGGCCAGTTGATTTTCGTCCGCTGGGGGCTCCTCATGGTTCACTTCGAGCGGGAAATGTACCGGGACCCCTCGCAGGACCTGAACCAACTCTGGTGGACCATGGCGAAGGACTTCCAGGGAGTCGAAGCGCCACCGGATCGCAGCCAGCCTGACTGGGCCAGCAAGATCCACTTGAGCGTGGCGCCGGTCTACTATCAGAACTATCTGCTGGGCGAGATGACCGCCAGCCAGATCGAGACCGCCCTCCTGGCTCATGTCGGCGGCGGTACGCCGGCCGCCTCCTTTGTCGACAACCCGGCCGCCGGCACCTTCCTCCGGGAAAGTCTTTTTCGACTGGGCGGCCGCTACGACTGGAACGAGACGATACGCCGGGCCACCGGCCGGTCACTCGACCCGGAATACTGGATTGGACAATTCGCCGCCGTCGATTGACACTGTCACCGTCCCGAGCCCGCCGGCACACGCCGCGCCATCGAAACATGGGAGTCTGACTTGAAGAAGAACTACGTGCTGGACACCAATGTCCTGCTTCACGACCCCGGTGCGCTCCTCTCCTTCGAGGACAACACGGTGGTTGTTCCCATCTATGTGATCGAAGAGATCGATACGTTCAAGAAGCAGCTTTCCGAACTGGGCCGCAATGCCCGCGAGGTCAGCCGACGACTCGACGAGTACCGACGGCTGGGCCAGCTCTCTCGCGGCGTGCCCCTCGAGAACGGCGGACATCTCCGGGTAATCCTGGACCCCCAGTCGAACACATTCGACGGCGGCTCCCGCAGCGTCGATGATGCCCTGCTCCGAATCGCCAAGACCCTCCAGGCCGGCGAGCCGGACGTCCCGGTGATCCTTGTCACCAAGGACACGAATCTGCGCATCAAGGCGGACGCTCTCGAACTGGCGGCCGAGGACTTTGAGGCGGACCAGGTGCGATTGTCGGAAATATCCAGCCGGCAGCGGGAAATGAAGGTCGACTCATCCGTCATCGAGGACTTTCTGAAGACCGGCACGATGGCCATCCCCCCGGGAGAGTTCGAACCGAACACCTACCTGAATCTCCTCGACAGCAAGGACGGCGGTCGATCGGTACTGGCCCGCGTGAATCTCCGGGACGGAGTGGTCCAACGCCTGAAGCCCCTTCGGGACGAGGTCTTTGGCCTGAAGCCGCACAACCGCGAACAATATTTCGCCCTCGACGCGCTGATGGACGACGAGATCAAGCTCGTGACGCTCATGGGAAAGGCCGGCTCCGGCAAAACGCTCCTCGCTTTGGCCGCCGGGCTCCACAAGACGCGGAATGAGGGGACCTACCTCAAGATGCTCGTCAGCCGGCCGATCTTCCCGCTGGGCCGCGATGTCGGTTACCTGCCGGGCCGCATCGAGGAGAAACTCGACCCCTGGATGCAGCCGATCTATGACAATCTCGAGTTCCTGCTCGAGAGTCAGCAGGGAAAGAAGCATCCGCCGTCGATCGACAAGTTGATGTCCACCGGCATCCTGGGCATCGAGCCGCTGACCTACATCCGCGGGCGTTCCATGCCGAACCAGTTCATCCTGGTCGACGAGGCGCAAAATCTCACACCTCTGGAAGTGAAGACGATCGTCAGTCGGGTCGGCGAGGGAACGAAGATCGTCCTGACTGGCGACCCGACCCAGATCGACAACCCCTATGTCGATGCGGCCTCGAACGGGTTCAACCACCTGGTGCAGCGCTTCCGTGGCGTACCCCTGGCGGCACACGTCGAGCTGGTCAAGGGGGAACGCTCGGCCCTGGCCGAACTCGCCTCCGACATCCTTTAGTCGGCGGGAGGTTCGCTTCCGAGCGTCGCGGCTCAATCGAGCATCGAAGCCAAATTTCTCCACATTTTTCCACCCCGCCTATCCACATCCTTTCGACACATCAGGTCAAACTTCCATCCAGGCAAGGTCTTCGGTTGTTATCCACATTTGTGGAGAGTGGACGTTTTGCGCATGGAAGGGTCCGCAACAAGATGGTGGCGAAACTGCAGGCTTCCTCCACCCCTCGCTCTCTCCATTTGATCTTGACGTCAGGTATAATATTAGTCATACTTTTGGTATGAAAACTGCCGTTTCAATTCCGGACCAACTGTTCATGGCTGCCGACAAGCTCGCAGAAGACCTTGGGACGACCCGCAGCGGGCTCTATGCCAGGGCCCTTGCTGACTTCATCGCGCGGCGACGTGCCGATTTGATCACCGACCAGATCAACGAGGCTTATCCGGAACCCGGGCCCGGACTCGATCCGATTCTCAAGAAGCTGCAGGCTCGGGCCCTGCGGGATGATGAGGTCTGGTGATTCAACGCGGCGATGTCTGGTGGGCGGACCTTCCCGACCCAACCGGCTCATCTCCCGGCTATCGGCGTCCGGTGATCGTCGTCCAATCCGATTCCTTCAATCGTAGCCGGATCGGGACGATCCTGATCGTCCCGCTGACTTCAAATCTTGATCGGGAAAAAGTGCCGGGTCACATCCGTCTCGCGCGAAGAGAAACGTCCTTGCCGCGTGAGTCGGTCGCCCTGACCAGTCAAGTGCTGACGGTCGATCGGGCTGACTTCGCTCTGCGGGTGGGCGCGATCCCCCCAACGGCCATGCGCGCGATCGATCGAGGGCTTCGAAGCGCGTTGGAGCTATAGCAGTTCGTCAGTTCGAGCATCAGATCAAACAGGTCACGTCAAACGTTCCCCGGACAGCTCCGTCAGCACCCCGCCCAGCCATCGCACGAATTTCGCCGTGGAGGAAATCGACACCCGCTCCCCCGGCGCATGCGGCCCCCGAATGTCCGGACCGAATGACACCATGTCGATCTTCGGAAATTTCTCGGCAAACAGGCCACACTCAAGGCCCGCATGAATGGCGGTGATGGGGGCCTCGACGCCAAAGAGGCGAAGGTGAACCTCCGCCGCCAGGCGGACGACGTTGGATTCGGGCGCCGGTTTCCAGCCGCCATACTTGTCGAAACTCTCGATGCGGCAGCCGGACAGTGCGCCGATCGAAGCCAGGGTATCGACCGCCTCTTCCATCGCCTGTCGGTCGGAGGAACGTGACGACGACGTGATCGAGACCTCGCCGCCCTGGGCGGCGGGCTTCGTCGTGACAACCGCCAGGTTGGTCGATGTCTCGACCAGGCCTGGAATCGACTGGCTCATGGCCAGGACACCGTTTGGAATCGCCGACAGGAGGGCCACCAGCTGCTTCGTGGACGCCTCGTCATTCACCGACGCCGGCGGAGCCCCCGGGAGTGACGTAATGGCCACCGACGGTTCGCGCGTGGCGTAATGCCCCCGGGCAGCCTCGAGCGAAGCCGCCACGGCTTCCCCCACCCGGACCATCGCGTCCGGTCCCGGCGGGAGGGCCAGTTCGGCCCGCGCTTCCCTTGGGATGGCGTTCCGCTTGTTGCCTCCACTGACCGCACTGATGCAAAAGGGAGTACGCACCCCGATTTCGCGCAGCGTCCGCGCCAGTATCTTGAGGGAGTTGCCTCGATCGAGATGGATTTCGCCACCGGAATGCCCGCCGACAAGCCCGGTCACGCTGATCGATACGCCGCGCCACCCGTCCGGCACGAACCGGCTTTGCCCCTTCCAGTGAAGCGTCGTGTCCGCGCCGCCGGCGCATCCGATGTAGAGAATTCCATCCTCCTCGGAATCAAGATTCAGCAGCGTCGGGGCGGTGATCAGCGATGGATCCAGTTGAGCGGCCCCGGTCAGCCCCGTCTCTTCGTCCACCGTGAAGAGGAGTTCGAGCGGTCCGTGAGGGACATCCGTCGACTCGGCTATATACATCATGAGCACGACGCCGATGCCGTTGTCGGCCCCGAGTGTCGTCTCCGGAGCGGTGAGCCAATCCCCTTCCCTCTGGATCAGAATTCGCCCGGCGTCAGGATCCCAGGTACTCCAGGAGTGCTTCTCGGAAACCATGTCGACGTGGGCCTGCAACGCCACGATTGGAGCCGATTCCCTCCCCGCCGTGCCGGGCACCCGAACGAGGCGGTTTCCAATGGCATCATGCCGGATTTCGAAGCCCCTGCCGGCGGCCCAGGCATCCACCCAGGCCAGCACGGCTTCTTCCTTCCTGGAGGGGCGCGGAATGGTGGTCAGCTCGGCGAACAGTTCCCAGAGCCGCACCGGCATGAGCCCGGCAAAAGGGTTCGCGTCCGCGGCGGAACGGGAAGTTGGTGTCGTCATCAACTCCTCAGAGGGCCTTGAGGCCGGTTTCAAGGTCGGCGATCAGATCCTCGATGTCCTCGATCCCCACGGACAGACGGACGAGGCCATCGGTCAGGCCGAGGGCCTCGCGATCCGACTTTGGCACGGAAGCGTGGGTCATCGAGGCCGGGTGGCTGATGAGGCTCTCAACCCCGCCGAGGCTTTCGGCCAGGGAAAAGATCCTGACGGCCTTGAGGAACCGGTTGGCGTTCTCGAGGCTGCCGGCATCGAAAGCCAGCATGCCGCCGAACCCGCTCATCTGCCTCCTGGCCAGCTCATGCTGCGGATGATCCGGAAGCCCCGGATAGATGACCCGCGACACCCGGGACTGCTCCTTGAGCCAGCCGGCGATTTTCCGCCCGTTCGCATCGTGACGATCCATGCGGACCGCCAGCGTCTTGACGCCGCGCAACGCCAGCCAGCAGTCGAACGGGCCGGGTATGGTGCCCATGGCATTGCGCAGAAACTTGAGGCGCTCCGCCGAGCCCGCATGACTGGTCAGGACGAGGCCACCGACCATGTCCGAGTGGCCGTTGATGAACTTCGTCGTCGAGTGGTAGACGATGTCGATACCGTGTTCCAGCGGCCGCTGGAAGTAGGGGCTCATGAACGTGTTGTCGCAGACCGTCAGGATTCCGCGCTTTTGGGCCAGGGCGGCGATGGCCGAGAGGTCCGCCAGCCCCATCATGGGATTCGTCGGCGTCTCGAACCAGATGATTTTGGTTTCCGGCCGAATGGCCGCCTCGACCGCGGAGAGGTCTGACATGTCGACATAGCTGAACTGAAGCCCGTGGTCGGCGAAGACCAGGCTCATCACGCGATAGGTGCCGCCATACATGTTGTTGCCGGCCAGGACATGCTCGCCGGCCTTGACCAGATGCAGCAGCGTCGTGGTGGCGGCCATCCCGGAGGCAAACGCGAAGCCGTGCTCGGCCTTCTCCAGCGCCGCGATGCAGCGCTCGAGGTGTTCGCGCGTCTTGTTGTGCGTCCGGGCATACTCGTATCCCTTGTGGTCGCCGATCCCCTGCTGGACGTACGTCGAGGTCTGGTAGATCGGGGGAATGACCGCTCCGGTCGTCGGATCCGGCTCCTGCCCGATATGGATGGCGTCCGTCGAAAAACCCATTGATTCCTCCGAAATCCGCCGGCGGCGGTCAGACACAGGGACTCCGTGCGGCGGAAGCCACCGCGGGAATCCTAGAAGGCGCGGTAGACAGCCACCACCGGACGGTGGTCGGAAACGAAACTCGAGTAGCCGGTGATGAGGAGATCAAGCCGGAGCGTGCCGATTCGACCCGTCGAAAACTCGGGACAGGCACTCCGATTGACCATGATGTGATCGATGAGCCCGATCGGGTGACTGGTCATGTCATTGCGTGACGTCAGGCTTTTCGACAGAAAGAGAAAGTTGGACGGGTCGGCAAGAAAGTCGCGAAACGTGTTGAGTTCCATCGGTGTGTCGGTCAGGACATCGTTCCAATCGCCGAGGAGCACATAGTCGATGCCCGGTTCCGCCAGTGCCCGCGCCTCCAGGTAATTATTCAGGATCGTGGTGGCCGCCACTCGCCGGGCCTGGTCGTCCGCGTTGTCCTTGCCCGCCTTCAGGTGCATGACGATGGCACGGAAGTGATACTCATGGCCGTTGCCGCGGGCCGTAAAATCGGCCTCAAGCGGCGGCCGCGGGAAGGCGAAGTTGTTTCCCAGGAACTCGGGTGGCACCCGCCGATAGTTCATGGTCAGGACCGACTTGTTATACAGGAATCCGGTTTTCTGATAGTTGCCAAATCCGTAGACGTCCGGCGAGTAAACCCCGGCATGGTCCGGAAGCCGGTTCAACAACACACGGAATTGGGTCGTGTCCTCAATCTCCTCAAGACCGTACAGGTCGATCCGGAGCGTATTGACGATCTCGACCACCCGGTCGATGGTGCCGGTGCCCGCCTTCGGAAAATTCTGAATATTCCAGGTGGCTATCTCGAGCGTCGTGTCCGTTCCAACCGGGCCAAAGCCATTGGGAAAGGTGTTGAACACGGTCGGCCCGGTGGCGCAGGGGGAATTGGGATCAATCGGGTCCGGCTCGGGAGTCGGATCAAGCCCGGAACAGGCCGCCAGCGCAAGAAATAGCCCGGTCAGGGCGGTGGCGAAGCCGGTCCAAAGGAAATCGGAGTGCGAAGTCGACCGTTTCAGCCGGCGAGGATCCATCACAGCGACACGAATCCAATCACATCGGTGCGGGTGATGATTCCCGCGGCCTGGTTGTTTTCCATGACCAGGACCGACGAGGCTGACTTCCGGGCCAGGATGCTGATGATCTCGCGTACGGGGTCCTCGGCCTGAACGATCGGGAGCGGTGCCTCCATGAGGCGTCCGACCCGCTCGTCCAGCACGCCGGGCGCCTCCAGCACGGATCGCATCACCGTGTTCTCGTTGATCGAGCCGGCCATTTTGCCGTCGAGGAAGACCGGGATGGACGTGATGTCGTACTCGCGGATCAAATCGAGGGCGCGGCGAACGGTGTCGGCCGCATCGACGGTCACCAGTTCCGGCAGACGCCCGCGCTTCGATTTCAGGACGTCCGCCACGGTCACGTCCTCGAGTTCGAGGAGGCCGTTGTCACGCATCCAGGCGTCGTTGTAGACCTTGGAGAGGTAGCGTTCGCCGGTGTCGGGCAGGATGACCACGGCCAGCGTGTTCTCATCCTTGTCGCGCAGGTACTTGATGGCCCCGGCCACCGCCGCGCCACAGGAACCGCCGACCAGAATCCCCTCGGTGCGTGAGATACGCCGGGCCATGTTCAGACACTCGCGGTCGTTGACCTTGACGATCTCGTCGATGTACTGGAAATGGGTGGTGCCGGGGATGATGTCTTCTCCAATTCCCTCGACCTTGTAGGGGCGGGCCACGGTCATCTGCTTGGTGTAGAAATAGTCCCGCAGGATCGACCCCTCGGGATCGACACCGATGACCTTGACGTTCGGGTTTTGCTCCTTGAGATAACGACCGGCGCCGGAGATGGTACCGCCCGTGCCCATCGACACGATGTAGTGGGTGATCTTGCCGGCAGTCTGCTTCCAGATTTCCGGCCCGGTCGATTCGTAGTGAGCCAGCGGGTTGTCGTCATTGAAGTACTGGTTGGCCAGGAACGCGTTGGGGATTTCCCTGGCCAGCCGGCGGGCCACGGAGTAGTACGAGTCAGGGCTCTCCGGCGGCACCGCGGTCGGCGTGACCACGACCTCCGCCCCCATCGCCTTTAGCAGATTGATCTTTTCCAGCGACATCTTGTCCGGCATGACGAAGACGGCCCGATACCCCTTGACCGCCGCGGCGATGGCCAGCCCCATGCCCGTGTTGCCGCTGGTCGACTCGACGATCGTGCCTCCGGGCTTGATCAGCCCCTGGGCTTCGGCCTGCTCCAGGATCTTGATGCCGATTCGGTCCTTGACGCTGCCACCCGGATTGAACGATTCCACCTTGGCCAGCAGGGTGGCCTTGAGCCCGCGGGTCACCTTGTTCAACTTGACCAGCGGCGTATTACCGATGGTCTCGAGGATTGACTCCTTGTAGGAAACACCGTCGAGCAATGCCATGAACCTGAGTCTCCTGAATTGCGGATGTCGGCCAAGCGGCCGTGGGTCCGCGGGTCGGGACGGAGGGGGGTTTCGAGAGCAAAGAGGATAGCCGGGAAGATTCAGGAGCGTCAAGCTGCATCTGGACTTAGGAGCCTCATCGAGCTGCGGCGACGACGACCATCGAACGCTGGATGTCGGCATGGCGGGGCACGGTACCGCAACAAACTCCAGCAAGGGTCCCCCAAAACTCGTCTGTAACGGACCGCCGAGCCTATGGTCAGACTCGTGCTGTACACTGAATCGGGCCGTCAACCGACCCGGCCTCAATGAAATGGATCACCAAGAGGGAGGAGTGACGATATGCCGACTCCAGGCAATCGGATCGACAGGCGGGCCGGATTGGACCGGTCCGGACGTCAGATTTCGTTCCGGCTGGTCACTGTTGTCCTGCTCGGCCTGGCCGGCCCTGTATTGGCGAACACGTTCACCAACTTCGAGAGTCATCCGATCCATCCGCTGGCTCTCTCGGCGGACGGGACCCGACTTTTCGCCTGCAACACGCCGGACAATCGGCTGACCATTTACCGGATCACGCCCGAAGGCCTTTCGATCGAAGCGGAGGTGCCCGTCGGGCTGGAGCCCGTGGCGGTCCGGGTCCGGAATGCCACGGAGGTCTGGGTCGTCAACCACCTGTCGGACAACATCTCGATCGTCGACCTTATGACAATGAACGTGCGCGTCACGCTTCCGGTCGGCGACGAACCGACGGATGTCGTTTTCGCCGGCACGGCCGGGCGGGCCTTCGTCTGTGTCAGCCAGGAGGACGCGATCAAGATATGGGATCCGGCGAATTTGATGACCCCGCCCCTGGTCGTTCCCCTGTTTGGCAGTGATCCGCGGGCGCTCGCGATCAATGCCGCCGGCAACCGTGTCTATGCCTCCATATTCGAATCAGGGAACCGGACGAGCATTCTCACGACCGCCGAAGTCGGCGCGGGTGGTGGTCCGCCTCCTCCGGGTCCACCACGGAACCCGAGCCTTCCACCCGCGCCCGCCGTCGGCCTCGTGATCCTGTGGAACGGACTGAACTGGGTGGATGAAACCGGCACCCGGGCATGGCAGACCCTGGTGTCGATTCCCTACACGCTGCCGGACAACGACCTGATTGAGCTGGACGCAAATATCACCATGCCGACCCCGCGCTATCTGACCGGCGTGGGCACGTTGAACTACAACCTGACGGTCCACCCGGTCACGGGAGTGGTCTACGTGCCGAATTTCGAGGCCTTTAACATCAGCCGATTCGAGCCAAACCTGCGCGGGCGATTCGGAGACTACCGGATCACCCGGATCGATCCGGCCGGCGCGGGAACGGTGACCCCGGTGAGCCTGAACCCGCATATCAATCGCACCGTCACTCCCGGACCCCCTTCGGAAATTGCCCTGTCGCTCTCGCAGGCCAACGGTGGCGATTGGGACGCCGCCGGGAACAACCTCTACCTGGCGGCAATCGGCTCTGGAGCCCTGGCGATCCTGAACAGCGCCGGGCAGGTAACAGCCCGGATCGCAGTCGGCGACGGGCCGACGGCTGCCGAAGTCGACGACGCGCGGAACCGCGTCTACGTAATGAATCGATTCTCGAACCGCGTGGCCATCGTCAGCACGGTGAGTCAGGCCGTCGTGGGCGAGGTGTCGCTCGGCTATCAACCGGAACCGCCGGCCGTGACCAACGGACGTCGATTCCTCTATGACGCTCGCCAGAGCTCCGGCCACGGCGACCTGGCCTGCGCCTCGTGTCATGCGTTTGGCACACTCGATGGGCTGGCCTGGGACCTCGGGGACCCCACGGGGACCGAGAGCCCGGCGCCACCTGGATTTCCCCCCTTCCATCCGATGAAAGGGCCGATGAGCACGCAGTCACTCCGGGGACTGGCCTCCACGGAACCCTTTCACTGGCGCGGTGATCGGGCCGATTTCACCCGATTCAATCCGGCGTTCGTTTCGCTCATGGGCCTGGCTGACACGCTCGCCACGCCCGACATGCAGGCCTACACCGACTACATCATGACGATAGCCTACCCGCCGAACCCAAATCAGAATCTCGATCGAACGCTTCCAAATCCTCCGCCACCCACGGGCAGTCCCGAACGGGGCCGGATCCAGTTCACCACCGTGCCACATGACGGCCCACTGCGCTGCCAGACATGCCATAACAGCGCTCCACTGAATCAGCCGTTCCTCGTGTCGCCGGGAACCAACGGCCTCCTGATCCCCGGCCCGGCACTTCAGGAAAGCCAGGCGTTCAAGGTGCCGCAGCTCCGGAACATGTACGAGAAGCGCGGATTCATGGACGCAGCCGGTCCGCAGAAGCAGGGATTCGGCTTCCTTCACGACGGCTCCATCGACAACCTGTTCAACTTCCTTCTGGCCCCGGTCTTTCAGTTCGCCAACAATCAGGAACGTCTCGACATGGAGGCGTTCATGCATGCCTTCGACACCGGGATGGCGCCGGGGGTGGGCCTGCAACAGACCGTCGACGGAACGAACCGGAATTTCGGCCCCGTCATCGCTCGCCTCAACCTCCTGATGGCCCGGGCGGATGCCGGCGACATCGATCTCGTCGTGAAAGGGCGCTCGAACGGAGAATCGCGTGGCTGGCTATATTCTGGTGGGGGGATGTACCAGTCCGATGGGTTGTCGGAGCCACTGATCTCCGAAGCCGACCTCCGAGGCGGCGCTACCGCCGGCTCCGAGCGAACCTGGACCGGCGTTCCGCCCGGCAACGGATCCCGGATCGGTATCGATCGCGATTCCGATACGTACGGGGACCGGCATGAGCTGCAGGCCGGATCAGATCCGGCGGATCCGAATTCGATCCCCTCTGCCAGCGGGTTGGGCGAGCCGGGTGAGGGCAACCTGGCGGATCGCATGGCCCTGACCGCGACGCCGAACCCGGCGAACCGCCTTGGCACGACGATTTCATTCACCCTGGCTGATGCCGCGCCCGTCTCGTTGGAAATCTACGATCCAGGAGGACGACTGGTCCGCCGCTTGATGGAGAACGAGCGCCAGCAGGGAACGGTGACGGTGCACTGGGATGGCCGCGACCAGGCCGCACAGCTCGTGGCCGGTGGAGTCTATTTCTACCGGCTCTCGGCAGGCGCGGCCACCCGGACGCGGAAAGTCGTCGTGAGCCGCTGACGCAGGCTCAATGCCTCGTGTGAAAGGCGCGTTCGTGCGGGATCAGCCGCCGGTGCGCACCTTTTCCCTGAGAGCCTTGATCTCGGCGTCGAAGAGTGCGATTCGTGTCTGAAGATCAGCTTCGTGAGGAAGGTTCGGCGTCAGGTCCTCGAAGACGGCCGTGGCCGCGGTGACGGCCCGATCGGCAACGGTGAGCTCGAGACGCGAGACCAGCTGACCCCGCTGGCCGGTTCTCATGACCCAAGAGTCGGCGTAACGTTCACCGTCGTAGCCGGATCCGGGAACATGCCCCACCACCAGGACGTCGATTCCAGGGACCGATTCGGCCAGATGCCTTGCTTCAGGCGGTGCCATGTGGGCCAGAACGACGACCACGTCACAGCTCTTCGAAAGCGATGCCACGATCGGTGTCAGTGTACGGACCGGATCGGCCAGCTCCCATATGGCCGCGGCATCGTCGCCCGCCACGCCGGCCTCCTTGCCGGAAAGGAGAACCTCCGGCCCGGTGACGCCGGTGATGCCCACCTTGATGCCACCGATGTTTCGGATCAACTTCTCTTTGAAGAGGCGTTTGCCGTCAATCCGGATGTTGGCGGAAACGGCCGGTACCCCGAAATCCGACACCAGCGTCTTCAGCCGCAGTGGCCCCTGGAGGAGTTCCCGTTCCCCGGGGGTCCAGGCATCGCAACCTATTTCGCCCAGCGTCTTCGCCGCGTACGAGGTGACCTTCCACCCTCCGGGCACCCGCGGATTGTCCAGCTGACCAAAGTCACCGGCGTCGACCGTCAGGACCGCCGGGTTTGCCGCCCGAATCTTCTTATAAACGCTGGCCCGCCGGGCCAACCCGCCAGCCTGATGCGCTCACCCGCACGGTGACAACTCGCCCCAGATCGAACTCGAAGCCATGATGATGAGCGGCTTCGGCGCGCCGGGTGAGCCACCACAACCAAGGGGGGCGAGAAGGAGGGCCGACAGGGCGAATCTCGAGAATTTGGTCAGCGGATTCATCGCAAACGATGATAGCGCATCTGCGGATTACCGGTGATGCAGCCCCGCCGCGATGGCCTTCTGGAAGCTGAAATCGGGGTCGTTGGCCTTGTCGTGGCAGGTGATGCAGGCTTCCTCGGTGACCTTGGTGACCATGCCGGGGCTGCCGTGCAGCGTGCCCTTGCCGTGACAGGACTCGCACTGGACGTTTCGCATTTCGACGGCGTCGGTCGTGTCGGGCTTGCCCGCGGCGTTGGTGCGGTACACCAGGGTCTGGTAGCCTGTCGGATCGCCCCAGCCGGTCACGTGGCACGAAATGCAGGAACGATCCGTCTGCTTGTTTGCCGACACCAGAGTCTGGAAGGCGGCGGCGTGGGGCCCCTTGGCCCATTGGGTGTAGATATCGGAGTGGCAGCGGGCGCAGACGTCGGTTCCGAGATACTTGTCCTTGCCGCCATTGATGCCTGAATTGACTATCGCCTTCTTCCGTGCCTCATCGGCTTCTGTCTTGGCCATGCCGTCGAGAAACTTCTGTATTTCATTTCCGACGCCGGCATCGATCGGATAGCTCTCGTTCAAGGCATCGGCCGATCCCTTGTAGTCGATGATCTTCCTTGAGGCGTCGAAGGTGAGAGCCAGCTTGGCGGCGTACTGTCCCCGATCGCCGGACCGCATGATGACGACGTCGCCCACCCGATCGGGGCTTGGCATGTAGCCGGGACGATGGCCGGCGATGATGGCATCGATGCCCGGCACTTCCTCGGCGAGCCGCCGGGCATCACCGGCGCCCAGGTGGGCCAGGACGATGACGGCGTCCGTCTCTTTTTCCAGGGCCGACACGATCGGCTTCAGGCTCTCGATTGGATCGAGGAACTGGTAGTCCTTGGCGCCGAGATTGTTCTGGACGGGCATGCCTTCAAAGATGGTCTTCGAAGTGACCCCGGTGATGCCGACCTTGAGGCCACCGATCGTCTTGATCACGCGGTCCTTGAAAATCGGCTTGCCGGTGGCGTCCATGAGGTTGGCGGAAACGGCATCGCAGGCCATGACTTCCGCAAACTTGGCGAGGTTTGCGATCCCGTAATACAACTCGGTCTCGCCCGGCGTCCAGGCGTCGTATTTGAGGCGAGCGAGACCAGCGGCCATGAAGAGGCTGGTCTCCAGTCCGCCGACCGCACCGGGCGGCTTCTGAATACCGAAGTCGCCGGCATCCACGACGAGGACGTAGGGATTTTCCTGTCGAATCCGCTGATAAAAACCCGCCCTCCGGGCGAGCCCGCCTAGCTGATTCTTGTGTCAGCCACAGGGGGCGAGCTCGCCGTTTTGGGACGACGTGCTCAAAATGACGAGCTCCGTCGTATTCCCCTGGCTGAAAGCGTGCCGGGAACCGATCCCGACCGCCAACGCCAACCCGGCGAGGGCCACCACGAGTGCCAGAAGACGCGAACGCGTCATGACATCCTCCGGTAAATAGTTGACTGGATTACAGTTACGCCAAGAACTTCAAGCGCCGTGGCAGTATAGCGAAACGGGTCGTGATGGCGCAAGGCCTTTCACGAATGGAGCTTAGGCCCCCACGAACCCGGTTGTCCTTCCGGAGTTCCCGTCCTAGAAAGCACCACCGGGTGAGACCCGTGAGAGAATATCGGACGTTCCCAGCCCCGGCCCACTTTCCAATTTCAGCTCTGGAAGAGCTTTCACGCTGATTCGAAAATAGAACTCGGATATCCCGGGCGTGGCACTGTAGGAGAAGGCCGCCTGCCAGCAGTGAAGATCACGGGTCAATTCAAGCCGCTGATACGTCAGGCCTTTCGTGTCGAATGAGTAGGCGTTGGCATAACGCATCCCCCAGTTTTTCGAGAGCTGAAGGTCGAGGCTGCCATCCAGATTGGCCGTCTCGTCGATCGACGCCGAAGCAGCCCGAGAGCCTGACCAGGAGAATCCGAAGTTGGCCCGCCAGGTCAGCGATTCCTTTCCCTCTTCATCCAGCCGATCGGTCCCCTTGTAGACATTCGACTGGCGATCGTAGCCCGGTTCGGCCGGCGTGGCCGATTGAATCCCGTCCTCATCCGACGCGGGATCAGCCACCTCCTCCCAACCGCTCGCCCCCTGCTCGATCCGGGATCCGGGCAGGCGGCCGGCCAGACCGAGGCTGCTTCGAAAATTGAAGCTTTGAAACCGAAACTGGTTGTACGGATCGTGGACCGAGTTGAAATTCAGGGTCATCAATTTGATCTGATTCAGATCAAGGAAACTCGATATGTTGCTGGCGGGGCGGGAGGCACCGTTTCGTGCGGCGAGGAGGTCGTACGTTCCGTTCAACCGCCAGCCAAACAGGTTGACCCGTTTCAACTCGTCACCGGAACGGATCTTGGCCTGAAATCGGTTTTCGAGCCCGTAACTGATGGTCTGCGCGCGAGCGGCACTGACGCCCGGAAAGCGGTTTTGCGAGACCGTGTCACTATCGACGTATCGAAGATTGGGGAAGTCCGGATTGTATGTCAGGGTCACCGACGGGGTGACCGTGTGGCGCAGCGACTCGAGACCGAACAGGTGGGGAGACACGGTGCCGTAGCCGGTGAAGCTGGTGCGCAATCCCAGTGTCCAGGTGGCGGCGCGGCGAAAGCCCATGAGCGTGTCGGTAGGGGTGAACTCGCGATCAACCCAGAATTCACTGAGACTCAACTGCGGTCCGAACGTCAGGAACCCAAAAAACTTCCGATTATCGACCGCCGACAGGCGCCAGACACCAGACCGATTGGTTTGACGATCCACGCTGAATGAGGTGTCGGCAGCCGTGGAATCGGTTTCTGCCCGAATGGACCGGGCCTCCCGCTCGGTCCGACGAAGTTGACCGTTGAAGTTGATGCCGTAGGTGATGTCCTTGGCCCACGGCAGGAAAGCCGGTCGGCCGACGACCGCTTCCCTCCCCACCGCCCTCGGCTGACGGGTCAGGCTCAGGCTCGGCAAGGTTTCGTCCAGCAGGAGATCGCGGTCACCGTCGGTCAGGTCCGGATCCAATGCCTTGTCCACCGAGGCGTTCAGCGCCATGGAAATTTGTGCACCGGGCCAGTTCTTGGTAAAGCCGGCCACGGATCGGACCCGATTGTCGACGCGGCTGCCAATTCCCTGGCCAAGGCCGCGAACCTGGCGGTAGTTCGGATCCTCGAATTCCAGGCGGCCGGTGAGTCGCCCACCCTCCCCGACATTCTGGTTGTGCCGGAGCTGAAACTGGTTGATCCCCGACTCGAGGCCGAAGACATGTCCCAGGTCGATCCGACCGTCCAGCAGTCCACGCCGGGCATAGGTCGCGGTCACCTCACCGATGAACGCGCCCGGATTCTCGTAATAGGCCGTGCGGAAAATGAAATCGCTGTAGTCATTGGCCGCCCAGTAGTAGCCGAGATTCTCGAAGAATCGATCGCCGCCCGAGGTCAGGCCGAATTCCAGGCGGGGCAGAAGCAACCCCGAGTGCCGCCCTTTCTTCAACGAGAAGACGTAAAACGGCAGGATCAGAACCGGGATCCGCCCGAGGTACAGGGTGACCGGCCGGGCCACGACCTTGTCGCCCAGGTAAACTTTCATGCGCCGACTGGTGAAGTGGTAGTGCGGCTCGAGCTCCTTTCCGACCAGATCGCAGGTGGTGTAGCGGCCGGAGCCCACGTTCAGTTCCGTGTCGGTGACTTTGCGCAGGCTGTCGGCGAAGAGAAAACCCTGATCGTACTGGGTACGGCCGTGATAGATGGTGCCCCGCGACGATTTCATGTCGTAGGTGACCTCGCGCCCGACCACCTCCTGATCACCTGGTCGAGAGCGGTCAATCAACACGGGCCGCGGCTGGGCCGACAGCTCCTCCTTCTCGGCATCGAAATCGATCTCGTCGGCCTTGAGTGTCATGGTTCCGTAGCGGGTCTCTCCACTCCCTCGCAGCTGGATCAACCGTTCCTCGATCCGGAACAGGATCCGATCGGCGGAATAGTCCACCCGATCGAGCGAGTCGGATGAGGCCTGGCCGCGGTAGAGATAACGACCGGCGGCGCCGCCGGCCAGGCGGACTTCATCGATCTTGTTGCTGGCAATGCTGATGCGGATCGTGTCGGCACCGGCCTCGACGCGACCGGTGCCGCGGGCCGAGTCGGAGCTGGACGGTGTGTATTCGATCGTTGGTTGGCCGAGCGCTGTAAGGCCCTCAATCTCCCCGGCCTTGAACTCGACAATCAGGCTGTCGCCGGTGATCAGGCTTCGCTCGCCCAGGAGGTCGAGTTCGATCGGTCGTCGGTCGAGCCGGGCATGCCCGATCATGACCGCCCGATCGAGACGGGACTCCTCGAATCGGATCAGGAGTGAGTCGCCGGTGACCACGCCGTCCCCATCGGCCACGCGGGGCGATCCGAAAAACCAGGCGAGTCCGGCGTCGTCCAGGAAGAGCGCGCTGTCCGCCGTGACCGTCTGTCGCTCCTCGGTGACGACAACGGAACCGGCCGCCTCAAGGCTCTTTCCGCTCTCGTCGAGACGAAGACGGTCTCCCTTGATCGACATCGGCTTTTCCTGTCCACGCGACCATTCGAGAAGCGGCTCGCCGGTCGCCACCGCCACGCCGGTTGAATCCCAGTCGAGTCGTTGGCCGGTCAGGACGATGCCGCGTTCCGGATCCTCGAACCGGGCCCGCCCGGTCAGGGCGTAACGACCGGCCGCGCGATCCCATGCGAGGCGCTCGCCGCTCCAGATGCGATCACCGTCCCGGCCGGTGACGCCCCCGTCCAACTCGAGGCGGTTCCGATCGCGGTCATAGGAGCCGTGCGCCCCTTCGAGGTGGAGCCCCGCCTCATCAATGGTGACGTGGCCGAAGGCTTCGAGGCGCGCCGGGGCACGATCATAGGTTGCGGAATCGGCTGTCACGGTCATGGTCAAGTCGACCAGCCGGACGCCGCCCCCCATGGCCGTCCGGTTCTCGCCGGCGCTGTAGTAACCTCGGGGCGCGGTGACAGCCAGGCTCCCCTGGGTGACGCGGACATCGAGGAGGAGGTGTCGAAGCCCGCCCGCATCCGGGAGGGCGAGCATCTCTCGCGCCTCGAGATTGAACCCGCCGGACGGATCGAGAAGTGGCAGCACCGGGGCCGCCGCGGCGGGCACCACAAGGCTGGCCAGGGCCGCGAGTCCGGCCAGGAAGGGGAGGAAGATAGAACGCGTCATCGTGATCGACCGGGGCCGGGCGGCGTCAACCGAATCGCGTGTCGTCACGACCGGCCACCAGGGCGGCGCCGACAATTCCGGCTTCGGAACCGAAATGGGCCGGCCGGATCGGGACCGGGTGCTGGCGGGCCACCATCGAGCGTTCCATCAGTGCCTGCCCGGCCGCCGGAACAATCCAGGCATGAGCCCCGGCAATACCGCCGCCAAGAACGATGAGTCGGGGCTCGAGCAGGTTGACCAGACCCGCGAGGCCCGCGCCGAGGCGGCGCCCGATCTCCGCGTAGAGGTCACGGGCGCGCTGGTCGCCCGCCTCGGCGCGCTCAAAGACACGTTTCGGATTGTCGGCTCCCTCGGCAGCGAGGCCCATGTCGACCGCGAGCTGTTCGATCGCGCCCTGGGCGACGAACCGTTCGAGGCAGCCGCGGTTCCCGCACGGGCAGGCCGGCCCATCATGGTCGATCGTCATGTGTCCCAGCTCTCCGCCCTGGCCGGTTGGTCCGCGATACGGGCGGCCACCCAGGATGAGCCCACCCCCGACGCCGGTGCCCAGTGTGAGGACAAGCGCGTCATCGACCCCGCGCGCGGCGCCGGCCAGCCACTCGGCGGCCAGAAACGCCGAAGCATCATTGATGAGGCGCACCCGGACGGGCAACCGCGCGGCCAGTTCGTCGCGAATCGGCACATCGTGCCAGCTCGGCAGATTGGGCGAGGTTCGGAGAATACCGCGGGCGCCGTCGACAAGACCGGCGCACCCGATGCCGAGCCCCGCCAGTTCTTCAATTCGCAATCCTGCCGCATCGACGCGTTCGCGGATCGCCAGGGCGATCTGCGCAATGACCCGGCCGGGGTCGGCCGTGGCGTGGTCCCTGAGGACGGTCACCGGGCCGTTTGTCGCGCCGTCGTCCAGCCGCACCAGGCCGATCTTGAGGCCGGTACCGCCGATGTCGATGCCGGCGGCGGTGGCCGGCGCCCCCGTCAGCTTGGGACTCCGAGGGCCCCGGCCGAAACGGCGACCGGGATGGATTGCCCGCTGTGCCAGAGCGCCAGGCCTCCGGCGGCGTCGAAGAAGTGGCACCGTGCCGGGTCAAAGTAGAGTTCAAGCACGGAACCCACCGTCGGCACGCGATCGCCGGCCAGCCGGGCCAGGAGTGCATTGGAACCGGACACCAGGTGGACGAAGGTTTCGCTCCCCATGGGTTCCACCAGCTTGACCGTGGCGGATAGATTGGCCGAGGCGTCCGCCGGTTTCGTCGGCAACAGATCTTCCGGCCGGATGCCAAGCTCGAGTTCCTTCCCGACGAGCGGCAGCAGGCTGGCCGAGTGCGCGGCCGGGAGCGCAATGCGGAGGTCGCCCGACTGGAAAGCCAGGCCGCCCGGTTCCAGGTGTCCCTTCAGAAAATTCATGGCCGGGCTCCCGATGAATCCCGCCACGAAACGGTTGACCGGGCGATGATATAGCTGGAGAGGGGCGTCGAACTGCTCGATCCGGCCGGCCCGCATGACCACGATCCGATCGGCCATCGTCATCGCTTCCACCTGATCATGCGTGACATAGATCATGGTGGCCGAAAGGCGCTGATGAAGCTGGTTGATCTCGGAGCGCATCTGAACGCGGAGCGCCGCATCAAGGTTTGACAGGGGTTCGTCAAAGAGAAACACCTGTGGCTGGCGAACGATGGCGCGGCCCACCGCCACCCGCTGGCGCTGCCCACCCGAGAGGGCGCGGGGTTTTCGATCGAGATAGGGAACAAGGTCGAGCGTCTCGGCCGCAGCCCTGACGCGTCGTTCGATCTCATCTTTCGGGATCTTCCGGAGTTTCAGACCGAAAGCCATGTTGTCGTACACCGACATGTGGGGGTAAAGCGCGTAGGACTGAAAGACCATGGCAATGTCCCGATCCTTGGGAGCCACGTCATTGACGACCCGACCGCCGATCTGGATGGTGCCACTGGTGATCACCTCCAGGCCGGCCACCATGCGCAGGAGCGTGGTCTTCCCGCAGCCGGACGGACCGACCAGGACGACCAGTTCCTCGTTGTTCACCGTGAACGAGGCCGCATCGACCGCCTTGACGCCTCCCTCGTACACCTTCGAAACACTGTCTATGTCGACGCGAGCCATCTATCCTCCATTGTCTGTCGGGGGCTCGGTCGGCATGACCGGGGCCCCGGGCGAACGGACGCCCGACAGAAAATCGAGCAGACGGCCGATGGTTGGTTTCAGTTCGTGACGGACAACAATCATGTCGATCATGCCGTGCTCGAGCAGGAACTCGGACCGCTGGAATCCGGGCGGCAGTTCCTGATTGACCGTCTCGCGGATGACCCGCGGCCCGGCGAAGCCGATCAGCGCCTTCGGCTCGGCCAGGATGACATCCCCGAGCGAGGCGAAGGAAGCGGTGACGCCCCCCGTGGTTGGATTGGTCAGGATGGAAATAAACGGGATACCCATCTCGCGCAACTCCGCCAGGAGCGCCGAGGTCTTGGCCATCTGCATCAGGGAGAGAGTTCCCTCCATCATCCTGGCACCGCCGGATGCCGAAAGGATCAGCAGCGGCGCCTTCTCTTCTCCGGCCGTTTCAATGGCCCGGGCGATCTTCTCACCGACCACCGAGCCCATGCTGCCGCCGATGAAGCCGAACTCCATGAAAGCGATGACCACCGGGCGACCGCCCAGCGTCCCGGTGGCCGTCAGGACCGCATCATTCATGCGGGTCTTCCGAACCGCCGCGGCATAGCGATCCAGGTAGGGCTTGGAGTCGACGAAGCCGAGCGGGTCGGTCGACTCGATTTCCTCGGCGAAGGCGGTCCAATGGCCGCCATCGAGGAGAAGCTCCGCATACTGCCGGCTGTTGATCCGGAAGTGATGCCCGCACTTCGGGCAGACATGGAGGTTGCGTTCCAGTTCGCGCGCATAGATGGTTTCGCCGCACGAATCGCACTTGACCCAGAGCCCCTCGGGCACCTCCCGCTTTTCCTGAGAGCGGGGTCCCCTGGTTTCCCGCTTGAGCCACGACATCATGCGCGGGCCGAATCAGTAAACATCACGATTTGAGCTCCAGCATCATGACAATGGCATCCTCGTGGTTATCCGGATAATAGCGCCGCCGGATGGCGATCGGACGAAATCCGTTGCGCAGGTAGAGGCGCTGGGCGCCCATGTTCGATTCTCGAACTTCCAGGGTGATGATCCGACCCCCCTGCCGCCGTCCCTCATCGACAAGATGATCCAGCAAGTGCTGTCCGGTTCCCTCCCCCTGACGCTCGGGGTGAACGGCCAGGTTGCCGAGATGAACCTCGTCTTCGATGAACCAGGCCACAAAGTAACCGAGAACAGGGCCCTCCGGCCAGAGCCTTGCCACGCGCGTCAGGGCGGTTCGGTTCTCCTCCACCTCGTGGCGGAACGACGCCGCGGACCATGGGTCCGAAAATACAGTCCTCTCGATGGCCAGAACCTCGTGCAGCAGTTCGACTGACATCGGCACAATGTCCAGCCGCGGGGCCGGGCGCGCACTCATGATTCGTTCGATTCCGCCGTCGGCAAGGGTAACGCCACCGGCCGCGCCGGTTTCCGGGCATCGGGGGAACGAATGTAGAGAGGCTCAAGGAGGAGCGGCGCCCCCTCCCGGCCAAACTGGCGCCAGCCGAGTGAGGCCAGCAGCCGGACGGCGTCGGGCGGACGAGGCGGCGAGACCGACCGAAGGTCAGACAGGCCGCCGGTACCCCCCGGGCTGGACGCTCCCGATTCAATCAGTTCGGCGGCAATGACCGGAAGACCCTCGCCGCAGATTACCAGTGGCGCCCCGGGGGTCGCGGCACGGCGCAAGGGCTCGAGCAACGAGGAAACTTCGGATGGCGGCATGAGATCGGGACCGGAGATCACCTCGATGTCGATGGCGTCGTGGGGAGCCGATCGCCCTCTCGCGAGGAATACATCCCCCCGCCGGGCATCGAGAACGGCTACCCACCCGCACCCCACGGACTCCGAAACGAGGCGGGCCCAGGCCATCCGGATCGTCGTGGTCGGCACGCCGACCACCGGGATGCCGCGGGCAAATCCGATCCCCTTGGCCGCGGCGAGGCCGATCCGAAGTCCCGCGAACGAACCGGGGCCGAGCGCCACCGTCACCAGCTCCAGATCTCCGGGTTGCCAATTGGTGTCCCGCAACAGGGCGTCGATGGCAACCAGGATGGTTTCAGCCTGGGAGCCCGCCGGTCCGAGTTCCATGGCCGCGATCGCCGAGTCGCCGCGCGAAAGACCGACACCGCCCAGCGTGGACGAGGTGTCGATGGCCAGGATCAGCGGTTCGGATGTCATGCCGTGGTACCGGGCAGGTCGAGGCGATCGACCAGCGCCGCCGGCCCTTCGATCCGGATCCGGCGTCGGTCCGAATCCGCCGCATCGCCATCCGGCCAGTCGATGGCCACCGCGAGCGTGGTGTCGCCGGGCGGATCGGTCATCCGGTCCGGCCATTCGATGGCCACCACAGCCGGCCCGGACAGCAGATCGGCCAGCCCCAGTTCGTCCAGATCGTGGCCCGGCCTCAGCCGGTACAGATCGAAGTGGTGAAGCGCGCGACGCCCCATGTGACGGTGCTCGAGAACAAACGTCGGGCTCTTGACTGGCGTCATCACGCCAAGCCCCTCGGCCAACCCCTGTACAAGGACAGTCTTGCCGGCACCGAGCGGACCGGAGAGCTGGATCAAGAGGCCCCGATTGTCGGAAGAACCGGTCGTCGCAGCCGGTACCAGGGCGGCAATCGCCCGCCCCACGCCCCGCGTGCCTTCCGGGCCGGTCGTGACAAGGACTCGATGGCTCTGGTGGGGCGCGACCACCGCCACCTCTCTCACCGCCGCGGCACGAGCGTGGCCACCGGAAGAATCATTTCCTCGAGCGAGATGCCGCCATGTTGGAATGAGTTCCGGTACTGCCGCTCATACTCGTGAAAATGCGTCGGGTAGACGAAGTAATAGTCCTCCTTGGCGAAGACATAGTTCTTGTTCAGGTAGTCGTTCGGCAGGTTCAAGTCCATGGGGTTCTTGGCGATCAGCGCCAGCTTCTCGTCGGTGACCAGATTGACGCCGTATTTGTATCGCAGGTTGGTCGATGTATCCCGATTTCCGTAGATGAGGGCGGCCCTCTTTCCCATGACGGCCCCGTGATCCGTGGTGATGACCACCACCGCATCCTGTGCCGCGATCCCCTTCAGGATGTCGAAGATGGCGGAGTGGGAGAACCAGGAGAAGAGGAGACTTCGGAAGGCGGCCTCATCCGGCACCAATTCTTGAAGGATGGGCGAGTCGGATCGTCCGTGAGCCAGGATGTCGAGAAAGTTGAAGACCAGCGCCACCAGCGGCAGCCGCGAGTAGGATCCGAGTTCGCGGCGGACATTGTTGGCTTCGTCCGCGTGATAGACCTTGGAGTACTTGACCGGGCCGTTCAACTTCAGTCGCTTGACCTGCTCCTCGAGCAATTCCTTCTCGAAACGGTTCTTGCTTCGCTCGTCGTTGGAAGCCTCCTGCCAGTACTTCGGAAACTTGGCCGCGATCTCGGCCGGCCAGAGGCCCGCAAAGATGGCGTTCCGGCTGTAGGGTGTGGCGGTCGGCAGGATCGAGAGGTAGCAATCGGTCTTGATGTCGAACAGCGGCTCGAGCAGCGGCTGGATGGTGTACCACTGGTCGAGCCGCATGCAGTCGATGACGATGAGATAGACCCGCTTCCCCTTTTCCATGTGGGGGGCCACGAACTTCTTGACGATGTCCACCGACATCAGCGGGCGCTCGGCGCCGCCACACCACTCGCGATACGCCCGATCGATCCAGTGGCAGAAATCGGCATTCATTTCCTTGCGCGTGTCCAGGTGCGTCTGCTTCAACCCCTGATCCTCGACCGTGAAGAGTTCCCGCTCGAGGTGCGTCATCCGAATGTACATCTCGACCCAGTCGTCGATGCCGAGCGGTCCCATGCGGGCCTGCTGAAGCCGGTTGAATTCCTGCACGTAATCGCGGGTGAACTGCCCCTCCACCAGGCGCTTCCCCTCGGTCAGGCGCTTCAGGGCCAGCCAGATCTGGCTGGGGTTGACCGGCTTGGTCAGGTAGTCGGCGATTCTCTTTCCGAGCGCTTCGTTCATGAGGCGCTCCTCCTCGCTCTTGGTGATCATGATCACCGAGAGGGAGGGGTCGATCTCCTTGATGGCCGCGAGCGTCCCAAGTCCGCCCAGGCCCGGCATCATCTCGTCCAGCAGAACCACGTCAAACCGTTCCTGGCCGACGAGGGCCACGGCGTCCTCGCCGTTCGGAACCGCGGTAACCACGTACCCCTTCGACTGCAGAAAGAGGATGTGAGGCTTCAGAAGATCGATTTCATCGTCGGCCCACAGGACGCGGACATTGTTCTCGGGCATCAATTACCTCGATTGGGAGTGGAATCGGTCGATCAAGTGTTTCACGCCGGACCGGGGGGACGCAACCGGCCCGGCAGTTGAAACCTTAAGCCTTCATTCCCCCGGAGTCCCCGACGGCCAAAACGAACGATTCACCGATAACCGGCATCCAATGGGCCGGCAATCGACACCGATGCACCATTTTCACCTTGATGGAGGACAGGCATGCGATCCCCCCTTCGTGCCGTTTCAACGGCCATTCTGGCAACCTTTCTCGTGTCATTTTCGCAGAGCGTGGCGGAAGCCGGCCGTACCGTCGTTCACCGGGGGCGTGGCGGCCGAACGACCGTGGTTCACAAGGGACCTCGCCGAACGGTCGTCGTGCACAAGGGCTTCCCACTGGCGCGGACCTGGCCAACAGTTGTCATTCGAACGCCGATCCGGCCGGTTCGGGTGCTCACCCCCCGCCTTTACCTCGCCCCGGTGTTCTTCGCGCCGCTGATCGTGGCCACGGCCCCGAAAAACATCAGCTGGGAGGATACCGAGGTCATCGAGAAGAGGGAGGAGTGGGTCGAAACCACGCTGAACGCGGATGCCAGGGGATCGCGGCTCTTCCTGAACATCGAGGGACTCGCACAGCTGTCGTTTGCCGAAGTCGTCTTCGACAACGGCGAATCCCAGGTCGTCGACTTCGTCGACAAGGACGTCAAGGAAGGACGATATCTCCTCCTCGACTTCAAGAACGGACGCAAGGTGGACCATGTCCGGGTGGTGGGTCGCGCGCGGACCGACGAGGCCGGACTGACCCTGCTGCTCGAGAAGTAGGGCGGCGGGTCAGAGACGATGCAACGAGGGGCCGGCAGCACGCCGGCCCCTCGATTTTTCTTCTGGTATTAACGTCGGCACGATGGTGACGTGCCGGCGTGGATCACCGAACGAACAGCATCCGCTCCGTCCGGCTGAAGGCGCCGGCGGTCAGCCGATAGAAGTAGACACCCGACGGGAGTGCCTGGACCCGCTCGCCCCCGGTCGTTGGAACTCCGACCCCGAAATCAACGGCGTAGCGCCCGGCCTCCTGCTCCCGATTGACCAGCGTGGCCACGCGACGGCCGCTCAGGTCGAAGACGTCGAGATTGACGGACGCCCTCTCCGGCAGGTCGTACTCGATGCGCGTCGTTCCGGTGAAGGGATTCGGCCGATTCTGTCGTAGCGCCGCGACGGCAGGTGCAGGTCGCGCGTCGAATGCACCAGATTGATACAAACCGATGCCGACCAGCGCGATGGAATGAGGTGCGAACGGGTCGTTGCTGACCAAGGTCAATGTCCCCGCTTCGTTTTGCAGGCTGTCCGGATCGAAGCAGATGGTCAGCGTATCGGACGAGGCCGGTTGAATTGTCAGGCTGGACCGAACCGGGCTGAAACGATCGGAATCTGACGTGATCGAGGAGATCACCAGCGGCGCGGACCCGTTGTTGTCCAGCGTGATGACAACGCAGGACGGTGTCTCGATGGAGACCACGCCGAAATCAACCGAGTCCGGTTCGTTGGCGAGGAGCGGCGCCGTGATGGCGAACTCCGCATCGGACGTGTCGAGAATCGGTCCGCCCGTCTCGCGTACGCGGACGCGGGCCGTCGTGGTTGGCGTGTACGGCACGATCCAGTTGTAGCTGCCGGAAACGGCCGGAACCGCCGTGTCGATCGGCAACCAACCGCCGCCGGGAGAGGTTTCGTAGTCGATATCCACGTTCGTGATGGTGGTACTAGACCAGGTGATCGGGTGGTTGGTGTTGTACTCCCACGCCTCGCCGCCATCCGGAATCAGGACGGCCACTCCAGGCGCCGCCTGGCCGATGCCGGTCAGCGGCACGCGATGCGGCGAATCGGGTGCATTGCTGGTGATGATCAGCGTGTCGGGATAGCTCCCCGGGGCGCCGGGCGTGAAGGTGACGCCGACCGTGTCGGTGTCCGCCACCGCCACGGAAAAGCTTGTGCGGCCCGGGAGATAGGCTCCCGAAGTCGTGGTGACGTTCGAGATAATCAACGGCGCGGTGCCGGTGGATTTGATTTCAACCGGCAGCAGGGTGCTCGTCCCGATGGTGCGGGTTGCGAAATCGAGTCCCGCGGTCAGCAGTTGCGCCCGCGGGGCGGCAATGGTGAAGAAGCTGTTCGACGAATCGACCGGCGCGCCATCCCATGCATCGACGATCCGGATCTTGGCCTGGGTCGTGGCGTCGTTGGGTACGGTCCAGTTGAAGGCGTTGACGTAGCCGGTCTGCGTTCCGATCACCTGCCACGGCTGTCCGGGCGCCCGACGGTATTCTAGACGGGCCAGTGCCACGTTCGTGGCCGTGGTGCTGATGACCCGGTTCTCTCCGGCGGCCCAGACCTCGCCCCCGTTCGGAGCCAGGACGAGGCATGACTGGTTGCTGGCGGGCGTGTAGGTATACGAGGTGGCCAGCTTGTAGACGCCGCCTCCCTGTTCGGTCAGAACCGTGTTCCGGTCGGGCATGAACACGGAGTAGTTCGAGCCCGGATTGGCGATAGTCGTGAAGGTGAGCCCCTCGTCGAACGACAGGTAGAGCAGCCCGCCCGAATAAACGCCGTAAGCCATGCAGTTCGGATCGTCCTTGGCCGAATCCACTCCCCACGCGGAACCGGTGGTGGCCACGCTCGGCCAGGACGCGCCGGCGTCCTTGGTGCGGCGAACCCCCCCCGATCCCCAGTGGGTGGCCCAGCCAACGCCCACGTCGAGTCGTGTGGCGGCAATCATGGGGATTTCCGATCCGCTGGTCGTGTAGTTGAGGGCAAAGGTGGCGCCACCGTTGGTTGAAACGAACATCTGGCCCTGGCCCGAGCTGGTGATGCCATCGCCCACCCAGATCGTGTTGGGCAGGTCGGGAAGGATCTGGATGTCACATGGGCTGCGAAAGCTCGGCTGGTTGGAAAGGAGCGTGAAGGTGGCGCCGAAATCGTTGGACTGCCAGAGCTTCGCGTCCTCCGCCCCCAGTATCAGGTGGTTGGGATCGTTGACATCCATCTCCAATGGCACGCCATACTCGGTGAACGGAATCGTTGTGCCGGGCACGTCCGCCCAGGTGATGCCCCCGTTGGTGGAGCGAGCAATTCGGTCTGATGCGCCGACAGCGGCCACCATCAACATCGAGTCGGCCGGGTGCACGTAAAAGGCATTGGTCTTGCTTGGCGAGCCGAGCACGGTCGTGATCGTGCCGATCTGCGCCCAGGTGTCGCCGCGGTTGAACGATTTGTAGACCCGCGCCCCGAGGACGCAGTAGAAAGAGTTCTTGTTCTGGCCGTTCTGGGCGAGCGAGCTGCCGCGGACGGTTCCGGCCACGAGTGGCTGCACCAGGTTCAAGGCCCGCGAGACACCGGTGCCGCCGGGCGGACTCCAGTTCACGCCGCCATCGGTGGAACGGAGAACGATCCGATTGCTGCGATTGCAGGCCCAGGCCTTGGTGCCGACGACCAGGACATCGGCCATTTCGCCCTGGATGGTGTGCTGATGGAACGACCACGAGGTTCCGCCGTCGATCGAGCTGCGCACGAAACCGCCGCCGCCGACCAGAATCACATGGGTGGCGGAGAGGAGGTGAACGCCGTTGATATCCGACTTGGAATCGAACTTCATGTTCTGAGCGGTCCAGACCGTGCCGCCATCCGTGCTTTTCAGCGCGGTGGCGTCCTTGCCGCCCGCCCAGAGGACCGGGTTGACCGCGCCGATGGTCGTGGCATCGACCGTGTAAAGATCCTTCGTCGTGCCGGAAGTCAGGGGTGTCCAGTTGGACCCGCCATCGATGGTCTTCAGGATGGTGCCACCGTTACCGACGACCCAGCCCGTCTGGTCATCCAGAAATTTCAGCGCATTGAGCCGAACCGCCACGCCGCTGGTTTGCGGGGTCCAGTTGATACCGCCATCGGTGGATTTCAGGATGGTGCCGGATGCACCGACGACCCAGCCGATCGAGGCGTTGACGAGCTGAACACCGCGAAGTTGCGGGGAGCCGGCAACCGTGGCGGTACTCCACGTGCCGCCCGAGTCAGTGGAGCGATGGATCTTGCCGTTGTCCGAGACGAGCAGGTCGGTCCAGACATTGGTGGCCACGCCGCGGTGGGTATCCGCGCCGAGAGTCTTGCTGGTCCAGGTCAGGCCACCATCGAACGAGCGATAGTAGGCGCCACTTCCCCCGACAGCCCAGACATCAATTCCGTCCGGGCTGTAGAGGGCGTGAAAACCATTCTGAGCCCATGCGGCGGGTGCCGAAAGGAAGAGCCCTCCGAGTGCAAGACCAACGAGGGCTGGAAAAATTCGACCTGGTAACCAACGCGACATGTGACCCCCGGACGTTAGTCGTCGATCAAGCGACCGATGACGGCGATTTCCGCAATCGCTCCACCCGGGTGCCGGCCGGCTCGGCCAGGACCCCGGCGAAACTGGATGTCGAGGGCATCGATTTGAAGCGCCTCAACGACCACGTGCGTACCGGCCGGGGCTAGCGCCCGGGTGACCGTGTCATGGTGGACCGGCCGATCGGCGTGGAGGAACGTGATGTCAGTCAATCGGATACCGGCGTCTTTGTTACCGCCCCGATCACTCTCGCTAGAGTAAAGGATGACCTCTCGCACTTCAATGGGAAACGGCCAGGCGAGCCGTACCCGGCCCTTTTCTGGATCCACCAGGCGGCAGGCCACGTCGTCGATGGGTCCTTTCGCCCGGCGATCGACCAGTGGCCGGGTGCCGAAGCGCGGGTTCATTACTCCCAGGGTTGTGAGGACGGCGGAGGGTGCCACATTGGTCCAGGTGGCCGACTCGTAGTTCTTCGGCACGGGCATTGCCGAATGGCCGGAGTGGCATCCCACGCATTTCGTACCCGAGCCGAATCGGCCGAAATTGAATCCGGGGACATGGGCCGGTCCGCTCGATCCGCGAAGGACGCGCCCGTCGCTATCGATGAGTTGTTCGAACATCGGCGTATCCGCCGGCATCTCGTGCTCGTGAACCGAACCGGTGGCGGTGAGAGGCGCTTCGCGTACCAGGACGATCGAATCGCCCGGGGCACCTGGACGGTCGAGAACGGCGAAAAACCGGATGCGAACCCCCCGGGCCAGCTTCGGAGCATCCGGGAACGGCGAGTCGACCTCCCCGTTGGCGAAGACGTTGAGGCAGTCGAACCGAAAGGTCCAATCGAGATCGTCGAGCGAGGCGCGATCGCTGACGGGTGCGTCGCGCGGTGGCGGCGGCAGATAGACGTCCAGTGCCGGCGAAACCGGCCGCGCAAGAAAAAGTGCCGGGTCGAGGTCGTCCATTCCCTCGGTGTCGGCGATCATCACAGGCTTCTCACCGGGGCGCCGAACGAGGTAAAGGGCCAGATCGCCGCCGGGACCGGGGGCTGAAAAGACGAGCCGATCGTCCGGGAGCGCGCAGGGTGAGATGCCCCTCTCGGCCACCAGAATGGAGCGCGCGAATCCGCCCGGGTAGGCCACCAGACGATGCGGACCGGGTCCCCGCGTCTCGCCGGTGGCGTGGGGCATGGAAGCGAGCAACGATCCGCGGTCCGCCTGGACTCCCACCAGGGTGCCATCCGACAGCAGGCTCGGCTGGTACGCCATCGTCTCGGTTCGAATGCGCGGCCAGCCCCCCGCCAGCCTCATCCCGTCCCCGTCGGACCGGATGGAGATGGCGTGCCAGAGGTCCACCGGATCGGCCGGCATTGCGCGGGTCTCGTCCGTTGTCAGCGTATCGGCCGGGACGACCGAGGGGTGGTAGCGATTGAACCACCAGCGCGCGTAGACCAGTCGTCCATCGCGCGGATCGACCGTCGGCTCCTCGGCCCCGTTCCGGTCCGTCGTCAGGCGGCGGATATCACTCCCGTCGGGCCACACCGAATGCAGGTTGGTGGCTCTCACACCCCCCTGCTCGGCGGTCTGCCGAAACCGGGTGCTGGCAAAGGCGATCCGCCCCTCGGGAAGCCAGACCGGATCGATATCCTCCCGGTCGTCGTCGCCCGGAAGAAGTGGTCGGACCCCATGGCCGGCGGCATCGCAGGTGAAGAGTCGCCAGGGCTTTCCCGGCCCGGCCGTGCCGGAGAAAACGATGGTGCGGGCATCCCATGAGACTGCGGGATCCGACACATCGAAGAGTGGCGGCTCGCCCGGTCGGGGATCGAGGAAGGGTCGGACTCGTCCGTTCGCTTCGCGGACCATCAGACGACCGCCATGAGCGAGGAATCGTCCCGACGGCCCGAGGCCGGGCACCCGGCCTGCCGGGTCGGGGGTTCGCGCCACGAAGAGCAAACGGGGCAGCTGCCGCCGGAGTGGGGCCGGGCGCGCCGCTGTCATGCCGATCAGGGCGAAGATCGACACGATGAAGGCGAAGCGGGCGATTGAGCGCGGAGTCATGGTCATCATGGGAGACGGCGAACCGCCACGATTGTACCGCCATGTCGGACAAGGAGCCAAACGGGGAACGTGATACCGGCGCAGCAACTGACCGAAGCCTCGCTTGGGCCATCGAATGGAGCCAGTTCGGCGACACGCCGGCCGAGGGGGTCAAACAGCGACAGCGCGTGGGGACCGGGAAGGCTGGATTGAATTGACAGGCGAAGGCCCCCCCCGGCATCCCGGCGCGTAGCCCGGACCAGGACGGGGGGCTTGATGCCAGGGAGGTTCAGATCCGGGAGGCCCGTCGTGCCAAAGGCCAGGTCCACCAATCCCAGGTGCAGCGCCACCGCCTCAGCCTTGGCATGCCGCTCGAGCGGATCCGATCCGAATAAACCCTCCTCCAGGAGGTCGTTCAGGTTGCTGGCCTCCGTGAGCACGGCCGGCATCGTGGTATTTCGGAGAACATAGAAGTGAAAGCGCCCGGTACCAGCCGAGTCTTCGAAGGCGCCGCGACCGGTATAGCCAAACGCATCCACGATGCGGTCGTGCAATTTCAGCGCCATTTCCTGGCAGGCGTCTCCTGGTGGGAGGGGGGCGCCGGGCATGAGTTCATCACCACAGCTCGAGTTCTGACGGCAGTAATAGGTTTCCGTCCGGTTCGAGGCACCGGTCGGAAGGCCGTTGTGGTGAATCGACAGATAAAAGTCGGCGCCTCCCTGGGATGCCAGCGCCACCCGGTCCGCCAGCGAAACTTGTTGAGTGGACGAGGTGCGCAGCAGAAAGGATCCGGCGAACCTGGGGTCATCGACGAGGTCACCGATCAGAAACTGGGCCACGCGCAAATTGACCCACTGCTCGGTGAGCCCGTTCGGCCCGCGGGAGCCAGCCCCATCACCGTTGTTACCGTTCCAAACACCCGCGCCAAGCCCCCCATGCCCCGGATCCACCGCAACTCTCATTGGCGCGGCGTTTGATGGGCCTGGATGAGATCGACGCTCTTCGACATCGGCTGTCCGGGCCTGACCCGCCAGATAAGCCAAGCGCCACGCCCCCAGCGCCGAATCCCCGGACCCGGCAACTCTGATCACCGCCCCGTTCACCACCACCACCCACCCCGCCTCAATCAACGCGTGCCCGTCATCGACCAGTCGCACGGCGTGTAGCGTATCCCCATCCGCATTCCAGTTGATCGGATGGATCAACGGCCCGAGATCGAACGCACGTGTGCCGTCGGCCGAAACGATCCATCCGCGCCAGGCGTCCTCCCGGAAACGGCGCTCGGCAATCCAGGCGTCGTTCGGCGCGCGCACTGTCTTGAGAGTGACGGGCCCGTTGGGCGGCGCCGCGGCGATCGGGGAGGCCGTAAGGAGCAGGAAAACCCCCAACCAGCGATACAATGGTGTCGTCATCATGAAACAGTTCCCGACGGGTGAAAGCGGGTGTGGGCCTGGTTAAAGCTAGTCGAGAGGCGGGTCGAGTCGTCAAGCCCTCAGACGGGAAATGAGATGACGAACTCGCTTCCCTTTTCCGGCAGGCTCGAACGGAGCTCGATGCGGCCTCCGTGGTAATCCTCGACGATTCGGCGGACGAGCGTGAGGCCGAGACCCCAGCCACGCTTCTTGGTCGTGAATCCGGGCTCGAAAACGCGGCGCTGATCGGCCGGGGGAATCCCCTTGCCATTGTCCCTGACCGAAATTTCAACGGTTTCCGATTCGGGGCGACGCCGTACGCTGACCTCGATCCGGCCGGTCCGGGCATCCGTGGCGTCAATGGCGTTCTTGACCAGGTTTTCCACCACCCAGCCCATCAGCTCGGCGTTGACGTTGATGAACGGCACGTCCGGATCGAACGACTCGACCAGCGCCAGGCCGAGTCCCGCTTGAGGCAACCGGCGGCGGTAGTAACCCACCGTGCTGGCGACGATCGGCACGATGTCCTGGGGAGTCAAGACCGGAAGTGAACCGATATGCCCGAAACGGTTGGCCACCTTCCGAAGGCGCTCCAGATCGGACGCGATCTCCCGTTCGACGTCCTGAAACAGCGCCGTTGGGATTTCCGTAACGCCGTCGGGGCGGGCCCTGGCCTGGTCACCGGCCAGTTCCAGCCAGCCCATCAGCGAGGAGATGGGCGTTCCGAGCTGGTGGGCCGTTTCCTTGGCCATGCCGGCCCAGATTCGATTCTGCTCGCTGCGGCGCAGGCTTCGAAACCAGACGATGCCCACGGTGGCGAAGAGCGCCGCTGCGCCGAACAGCAGCCAGGGCACCCAGCGAATTTCACCCACGATGCCGGTGTGTCCGTAGTGGAGGTAGCCCAGGATTCGCCCGTCCCTCGGACTGATCAACGGTTCGGGGCGGAGTTGCCGGTCGAACTCCGTTACGCGCTGGAGCAGGTTCTTGAGCGCCGGCCCGGGATTCCTGGGATCGGCGTCGGACAACTCTTTCTCGGGAATGACGATGGCGTCGAGGGCCGGGCTGCCGCGCCAGACACGGGGACGACCGTTTTCATCGGTGATCACGATCGGGAAGGAGATCGGTCCGATCAGATCACGGTACAGGCTGATCAGCGCACTGTCCGGATACTCATGAACCTGCGCGCTGGAGAGCGCGATGACGCGGGCCATCACGGCCGAAAGGGCGCGGGTCTGCGCGTTCAGCCGGTTGACGACCCGATTGGTATAGAAGAGGGCAAACGAGGCCAGCACCAGGCTGCCGACCACGAGATAACCACGCAGGAGCGTCGCCGTCGGTAACGGGCGCTTCCAGCCCGATCGGAACGACCGCCGGACCGGTGTTCGCTCCTCCACGCGTGGCGCCGCCATGTGGGGCGATCAGCCTCCCAGTTCCCGGAGCCCGCCGAGGTACGGTACGAGGACTTCCGGCACGCGCACGCGGCCGTCCGCGGTTTGATAGTTCTCGATGATGGCGATCAGGATCCGCGGCAACGCCAGGCCCGACGCGTTGAGCGTATGAACGAATTCCGGTTTGGCACCCGGCTCGGGCCGGTAGCGCATCTTCAGACGCCGCGCCTGGAAGGCCTCGAAATTGCTGCATGACGACACCTCGAGCCAGCGATCGGCCCCCGACGCATACACCTCGAGGTCGTAGCACTTGGCGGCAGCGAACGACGTATCGCCGCTGGCGAGAAGGAGCACCCGGTACGGCAGGTCAAGCCGCTGGAGAATGTCCTCGGCGTCGGCCAGGAGCTTTTCGTGTTCGTCATACGAAGCTTCGGGCGTCGTAATGCGGACCATCTCCACCTTCATGAACTGGTGAACCCGGGTCAGTCCTTTCGTGTCACGGCCGTACGAGCCGGCCTCGCGCCGAAAGCAGGGGCTGAAGCCGACATGCCGAATCGGAAGAAGAGCGGCGTCGAGTATCTCCTCGCGGTAAAGATTGGTGATCGACACCTCGGCGGTCGGGATCAGAAAGAGATCGTCGGTCGTCCGATACATGTCATCTTCCAACTTCGGGAGTTGCCCGGTACCGAAGAGCGATTCGCGCCGCACCAGAAAGGGGGCGGCCACCTCGGTATGGCCATGCTCCAGCGTGTGGACATCCAGGAAAAAATTGATCAAGGCGCGCTCCAGCTTTGCCCCCAGTCCCTTGAGGACGGGAAATCCGGGGCCACTCATGCGCGTCCCCCTTGGCATGTCGATCCAGTCGAGGCGCGCCCCAAGCTCTTCATGGGGAACGATCGGAAAGTCGAAACGGCGCGGCTCCTTCCAGGTCTTCACGATCGTGTTGTGGGCGGCGTCACCGACCGGAACCGAAGCGTGGGCCAGGTTCGGCAACCAGTGAAGTGCGGTCTCCGCCGCGGCAAGGGCCGGCCCCAGGGCCTCCTCCGCCAACTTGAGTCGATCACCCAGCGCCTTCACTTCGGCCTGCAGCGTCGCGGCATCCTCCCCGGCCTTTCGCCGCCGGCCAACCTCGAGAGATTCCTTCGTCCGCTCGGCGCGAAGGGTCTCGACTTCGGAAAGCAGGCGCCGGTAGGCCACGTCCGCTTCGAGGAATTGATCGAGATGGAACGGGTCGCCGTTGCGGGCCAGGATGGCCTCGCGCAATCCGGGCGGGTTCGTTCGAAGATATCGAGCGTCGAGCACGCGTCCACTCCAAATGGCAGTCCGGGTCAATCCGTCCAGGGGCGATTCGAATGCGGGAAGTTTAGCAGGTCATCGCAGGATTCGCAGAAGGGAGGGAGCCGCATAGGTGATCACCAGATCGGCACCGGCGCGGACCAGGCAGGTGGTGGCCTCCACGAACAGCCTCTCTTCGGCCGCGGCATCGCCGGCGGCCAGTGACTTCAACATCACGTACTCGCCGCTGACGTTGTATGCGGCGATCGGCACATGGAACGAGTCCTTCGCGCGTCGGATGATGTCGAGGTAGGGCAGACCGGGCTTCACCATGACGATGTCGGCCCCTTCGTCGATGTCGAGCGCGATTTCGCGGAGCGCCTCATCGGAATTGGCCGGATCCATCTGATAGGTGCGGCGATCACCGAAGCTCGGCGTGGAATCGGCCGCGAGGCGGAACGGACCGTAGAACGCCGAGGCGTACTTGGCCGAATAGGCCATGATCGGACTGTCGGCATGCCCGGCAACATCCAGGGCCTCGCGCAAAGCACCGATCCGCCCGTCCATCATGTCGCTCGGCGCCACCATGTCGGCCCCGGCCGCCACGTGGGAAACGGCCGTGCGCGCCAGCAGTTCCAGTGTCGGATCGTTATCGACGGTGCGCTCCCCTCCCCGGTTCGCCGGCGTCAGCACCCCGCAATGTCCATGGTCGGTGTATTCGCACAGGCAGACATCGGTGATGACTTCGAGGTCGAGGTTTGCCGACCGGATCGCCCGGCAGGCGCGCTGGACAATACCATCCTCGGTCCAGGCTCCTGACCCCGTGGCATCCTTCACCTCGGGAAGGCCGAACAGAAGGATCGAGCGAAGCCCAAGTTCCTCCACCGCGCAGCGGCAATCGTCGACCAGCCGGTCGACGGAGTGGTGATGCACGCCGGGAAACCCCGCGATCTCCGTCTTCACGCCCGTTCCGGGCACGGCAAAGACCGGCCAGATGAGCTGGTCCCTGTGCGGACGCGTTTCGGTCACCATGGCGCGCCGCCGCGCCGAACCGCGCAGACGGCGGGGTCGTTCCTCGGGGAAAGGCATCGGTTACCTCGTCGTCTCGTGGTCGATCACAGCTTCAATCAGTCGTTCCAGCGAACCCCCGCGGCCGGTCGCGACGACGGCGAACCCCAGATCCCGGGCCACGTCGGCCGTGACGGGTCCGATCGCGGCCACCCTGACCCGACTCCGCTCCCCTACCGGCATCACCCCGGCCAATGCCACGAGAGGCGCGCCGCTCGTCACGATCAGCAGATCGATGGCCGGAACTTCGGAACGAAGCCGGGCCGCCAGTCGTTCGGCGGCACCCTGAATCATAACCGTTCGATAGACCGGCGCCACGAGGACATGGGCTCCGGTAGCGGCCAGCGCCTCGATCAGTTCGGGTCGGCCAACCAGCGCCCGAATGAGCAGAACGGTTTGTCCGGCAAGCCCACCGGGCCCGGCATTCAGGAGCTGAGCCGCCAGACCCTCCGAACGCGGGTCCTCGGCCACCAGTTCAGGAGTCCGCCCGAGCTCAACGAGCGCGCGCGCGGTCGCGGGACCGATCGCGGCCACCCTGGTCGGGGGGGACCAGCGGGCGGTTAAATCGACAGTCAACAAAGACGCCTGCTCCGCAAGTCGCCGAACCCCCAGGGCGCTGGTCAGGACGATCCAGTCGACAACCTGGTTGCCATCGAGCCAGGCGTTGACGGCACTGAGTTCGTCCGGAGCAAGCACCTCGGTCCGGGTCAGCGCCTCGACCAGGACCTGGGCACCGTTTCGCTCGAGACCTTCGGCCAGTTGGCGGCTGCCCCCCTCCGGAACCAGGACCAGCAAGCGGCGTCCGGCGAGTGCCCGCCCCGCTTCACCGGTCATTCCGGTTCGATGACCGCCGAGATTTCGAGGATCGATCCGGCCCCCTTCGCGAACAGGGCGTGGGCCATGCGGACCCCGAGGCTCGTCGGATCGTCAATCGGGCCGTCCAGCGACTCGCGATGGGCACTGCGGCCGTCGAGGGAAATGACCAGTCCCAGGAGATGAAGTCGCGGCGGCGTCCCGTCCGTCACGTGTGCCAGCGCCGCGATCGGCGCGAGGCATCCCCCGCCGAGAGCCGCCAGCAGGGCCCGTTCCGCCAGGGCCGCCGCCCGGCTTGGCGAATCATCGAGCGCGGCCACCCATTGTTGCGCGACATGGTCCGCCGCGCGGCACTGGATCCCGAGGCACCCCTGACCCGGGGCGGGCACCATCTTCAAGGTGTCAAGAAACTCGAGGCGCCCGGCCGCTTCGAGCGAGGCCAGCAGCCCGAGTCGCTCGAGCCCGGCCGCCGCCAGGACGATGCCGTCCAGATCTCCTTCGTCGAGCCGCCTGAGGCGTGTGTCCACATTGCCGCGCAGGTTTGACACGTGCGCCCCGGGCCATCGAGCTCGCAGCTGGGCGGCGCGGCGGGGACTTCCAGTACCGAGCCGGGGGTCCGGCCCCGGATTCGAGGGGGGCGGTTCCCGCCAGATCACCACATCGAACGGGTTCGCCCGTGCGGGCACCGCCGCGATCAGGAGTCCGGGTGTGAGCGCGGTGGGCAAATCTTTCAGGCTGTGCACGGCCAGGTCGATTCGATCATCGAGAAGCGCCCGCTCGATCTCGGTGACGAACATGCCGACCGTCCCGACGGAATCAAAGGCCACGGAGGGCATCAGATCGCCGGTCGTCACGATTGGCACGATCTCGATCGTTGCCTCCGGACGAAGCTCCTGCAATTCGGCCAGGATGCCCCGGCTCTGAGCCATGGCCAGGGTGCTCTGTCGGGAGCCGAGGCGCAGGATGGGCCGCGTCATCGAATGGGCACCCGGTTAAGTCGGTAGCCGAGACAGAGAAAGAGAATGAGGAACAGGAGCAGGCCGGCGGCGGCGATTCCGGCAGGACGGCGCGCCAGGAGACAACCGGCGGTCGCCGTCAGTCCCGAAGCAAGGAGCACAACCAGGAACGCGCGGCGCCGACAACCAAGCCAGGTGGCCAGTCGGTGCGTCGTGTGATCGAGCCCCCCCACCAGCGGGGATTGACGGCGGGATAGTCGGGTCACGGTCACAAATGTCATGTCGAAGATCGGCCAGCTCATGATCAAGGGCAACGCCAGCCACGTGGCGGTTGGGTCCATGAGGGTGGCGGTTGGGTCCATGAGGGTGGCGGTTGGGTCCATGAGGGTGGCGGTTGGGTCCAGAGCGGTGGCCGTTGTGCCGGCCGCAGAGGCGATCATCCAGCCGGTCGTGGCCAGGGCGGCGCCAAGGAAAAGGCTTCCAGCATCGCCGAGAAAGATCGAGGCCGGCGGACGATTCCAGAGAAGGAAACCGCCGATCGCTCCCGAGAGGACCAGCGCCACGCTCCGAAGCTCGGGACCACCGGCGAGGATGGCCAGTCCACCGGCCGCCGGCAGCGCCGCACCGCCGAGCGCCCCATCCATGTTGTCGAGAAAGTTGCAGGCGTTCATCAAGCCGACCACCCAGAAGAGTCCGATGATGCCATCCAGGGCGGGTCGAACAAACGGTCCGCCCCCCCCCGCCGAGAGGAAACTGGCCGCGATCACGACCTGGCCGGCCATCTTGGCGGGAGGCGATAAATTCCGCCAATCATCGAGCAGACCCAGAAGGAAGGCGGCCACAGCCAGATAGAGCAGAAGTGTCGCCGGGGGCACGTTCAGCAGGGTCGCGGGGCGCCCGGCGACCGTCGTCAGGATCAGCCCGCTGGCGAACAGCCCCGCGATGTAGGCCGAGAGGACGGCCAGGCCGCCAAGGTAGGGAGTCGGTTTGTCATGCAGTCGATCTTCCCGCGGCCGGGCCACGAAGCCGATACGCCGGGAAAGCAGGGCCACGAGAGGTGTCAATGCGATCGCGACCCCCAGTGCGACGAGCGGGCCGGCGTCGTTCAACGCTTGGTTCAGTCGTTATCGCCGTGCTGCAGGACACCGACGGCGTCGGCGAGCACAACCGGGCGCTCCGTCGGACGGGACGATCGCGGTGACGCGCCGCCATGCCCGCCGGCCATCGTTCCGGCCCGGCGTTCGGCCTCGATATTGGCGATGGTCAGGTCCAGCAATTGATCGAGCGAAACCTCGGGGCGATAGCCGACCAGGCCATGAATGCGGGAGAGATCGGGAACGCGCCTCGGCATGTCCTCGAAACCGGGACCGAAGGCCTCGTCATAGGGAATGCACTCAAGCCTCGACCTGCTTCCGGTCCGCAAAACGATCCGTTCGGCCAGTTCGCGGACGCAGACTTCCTCGTCGGTACCGATGTTGAAGACCTGTCCGTTGGCATCCGGATGATCGGCCAGCATCAACACGCCGCGGACGACGTCGCCCACAAAGGAGAAGCAACGCGACTGCGTCCCATCGCCGTAGATGGTGATCGGACGATCATCGAGTGCCTGCTCGACAAAACGCGGGATGACCATCCCGTAGGAGCCAACCTGGCGTGGACCGCAGGTGTTGAAACAGCGGACCAGCCGAATCGGCAGCCCCTTCTCACGGTGGTAGGCCAGGGCCAGGAATTCGTCGACCGACTTGGACGCGGCATACCCCCACCGGGTATACCGCGTGGCGCCCAGTATCCGATCGTCATCCTCGTGCAGCGGGCCGCCATGACCCTTGCCGTAAATCTCGGACGAGGAAAAGAGGATGACCGGAACATGGCGTGGGGTGGCGGCTTCCAGAATGTTTTCCGCCCCGTGAATGTTGTTTTTCAGCGAAAGCAGCGGATTGTCAACGACATAGCGCACGCCCACCGAGGCGGCCAGGTGGAAGATCTGGTCGACATCGGCCACCATCCGGCGCACCAGATCCACATCAAGGACGGTGCCTTCGGTAAAGTGAAAACGAGAGTTTTTTTGCAGTTGCTGGATGTTGGCCATTCGGCCGGTCGCGAGATTGTCGACAACCCGGACATCGTGGCCCCGTTCCAGAAGGGCTTCCGAGAGATGTGAGCCGATAAAACCGGCACCACCGGTGACAAGGATTCGTTTCAACCTGGATCCCCCTGATCGGAGCATGTCTTCGTGGCCGATTGCCACGGATTGCATGCGGGGCCTTTGACGACGTGACGAACAGATTCATCGGCCCGAAGGCCGGATCGTTTATCAAATTCCGTCGTCTGTGGCCCTCCGCGAATCCCGTAAGTCCTTCAAAATTCAAGGGGAACGTACGAGAGGCCCGAAAAGGATGTCAAGGGGCTACTCTCCAGAACCGGTCGGACCGCCTTGTCTCGGTCCTCCTCCAAGTATATAACGTGGCCTGCCGGATGACATCCGGACCTTTAATTTCATCGAACCAGCCAAGGAGCATCAAGTGGCGGAGATCTACATTCCGATTCTGGCCTATCACCGGATAGTCGACGGAGTCGACTCGGGCCTTGCAGTCACGCCGGAGCAATTTGCCCACCAGCTGAACTGGCTGAAGAATCGGGGATATGTTGGCGTGTCGATGGCGGATGCCGTGGCGGCCCGTGCCGGGCGCCTGTCAGGGCAGGCCGGCGGTCGCGGCGGCGCCTGGAAGAATTACAAGGCGGTGGCCCTAACGTTCGATCATGGCTACGCCGACAATTTTCGGAATGCATTCCCGATCCTGAAAGAGCACGGGATTCCAGCCCACTTCTTCCTCGTGACCGGGTTCCTCGACACATCGAACCTCCTCCCGCTTCCGGGCAACCCGAACACCGACCCGAAGCGTGATCGCCTGATGACCTGGGACGAGGCGATGCAGTTGAAGGAAGCCGGCATGGGGATCGGCGCGATGAGCGCGCATCATGTCGACCTGACCTCCCTCGATGCGGCCGCCGCGAAGGAGGAAATCGATCAGTCACGCGATGCCGTGCGCGGTTTTCTCGGGGATGATCCGGACTACTTCAGCTATCCCTTCGGGAAGCTGACCCCCGCCCTGAAAGAGTTGGTCAAGGACTCCGGTTTCCGGGGGGCCGTGTACACGCCGGAGGGAAAGACCGGCGGCATCGATCGGTATTCCCTTCGACGAATCGGCATCCCGCCCGGACTCTCGGACAAGGCCTTCGCCTTCAAGGTCAGCGAACAGGCCGACACGATGCGCGAAAACCCGGCGATGTATGCCCTCATGAAGGCGATGGGGAAAGCCTGGTAGCCGTGGACGACCCCGCGTACTTGACCACCAGGAGCGTGATGTCGTCTCCCTGCGGCTCCTCCCCGCGCCACTGCCGATCCGGATGATCCGGTGAAGATCGCGATCATCATCAATTCGGCCCCCCCGTTTCCGGTTTCCGGTTCCGAACAACAGGGGATGACGATGGCGGGCCTGCTGGCGGCGCGCGGTCATGACGTCCGCCTCTTCGCCCGCGCCTACGGCGGCGCGCCGGTCGTCGAGTCGATGGACGGCTACCGGCTGATCCGCGTGCCGTTCGTGAACTGGCCGGCCCTTCAGTTCCTCTCGCACCGCTGGAACTTCGACCGCCTCTTCGCCCGTCACGCCGCCGATGTCGATGTCATCCTTGCGTACCAGACCTTTGTGCCGGGGTACCTCGGCGCGCGCGCGGGACAGCGTCACCAAATTCCGATGGTCCTCTGGATCCGCTCGATCATGGACTTCGAACTGGCGAAGGTCCAGCGACTGGCCTGGGCCATGGGTCAGATACTCCCCCACTGCCGGCACCTGCTGCTGCAGAGCGAACGACTGCGAGCGCCGTTCCTGGCGGAGGTCAGGCAGTCGCTCGGACCGCCGATGGCCGATCGAATCGCGCAGCGGATTTCGATTGGTCGCAATGGGGTGGCGATCCACGCGGAGGGGCCTTCGGAGGGCGATGAACTCCTGGTGGTCGGGCGTCTCATCCCGCTCAAGGATCTGTCGACGCTGATCCGGGCGCTCAGGCTACTGCCGAACCCACCGCCGACCCGTTTCATCGGCGATGGGCCGCTGCTCGCCGCGCTCGAGAAGGAAGCGACGGGCTTGCCGGTCACGTTTGCCGGCCGCATCGATCCGGCCGATCTTCCGGCCGAGTACCGCCGGGCGCGAGTCCTGGTCATGACCTCCACCACCGAGGGGATGCCCAACGTCATCCTCGAAGCCATGGCCGCCGGTGTCCCGGTAGTCTCGACGCCGGTCGGCTCGATCCCCGACATTGTGAAGCCTGATGAGACGGGATTCCTTTTTCCCGTCGGCGACGCGGAGGCGCTGGCCGCCCACCTCACCCGGCTGTTCGGCGACCGGGCGCTGCGTGATCGGCTGGCGGCGGGGGCGTTCGCTGAGGCGCGGCGCTATTCGTGGGAGCGGGTGGTGGGTGAGGTGGAAAGACTCCTCCAGCAACTGTCCCGGCCCTCCGGGAAAGGACAATGAGCGGGCTGTTGGAAGCTCCGACCCCAGCGGAGCGACGGTCCGGGGATCGTACGGCCTTGAACATCGGGCTGTACGGCATGGCTCAGGTGGCGAATGCCGCACTGGCCCTGATCCTGATCGGCCTGCTCACGCGGACTCTCGGCCGCGCTGGATTTGGGGAATTCTCATTCGCTTTTGTCGTCGCTTCGCTCGGGGCCATGTTTGCCGACTTCGGCCTTGGCCCATGGCTGACGCGCGCCGTGAGCCGCAATGCCTCGCAGGCGGGACCGCTCCTCGACCGGGTCTTGTCGATCCGGTTTCCACTTCTCATCGCATCGGCGGCCCTCCTGCTCGCGGTCATGAGCATCTACCTGGACTCGGTGGACCGGCTCTGGACGTTGGCCTTGATGATTGGCTACGTCTCCGGGCTCGGCTATTCGATGATCTACGAGAGTGCACTGATGGGAAGGCAGGACGTTCGCGGCGTGAGCACGGCCCTTCTCGCCGGAAAGGTCCTGGAAATCACCATGGTCCTTCTTGTCATGCTGCTGGCTCCCGCATGGGGACCGACGGCGGCGGCAGCGGCCATGGCTACTGCGGCTGGATTCCGGGTTGTTGTGGTGCGGATGCTGGTTTCCCGGGCGATTCGAGGCGATGCTCCGACGCCCTTGCCGCCCGAATCGTCGGGCATGTGGCAAGTGCTCGGCGGGACGTTTCCGTTCGCCGCCGGCCTCATACTTTGGATGATCTACTCAAAGATCGATGTCCTTCTTCTCGAGCGAATGGTTCCGACCGATCAGCTCGGCGTCTACACAGCCGCATATCGCGTTGTGGAAGCCTTGTTCCTGATTCCGCGGAGCGTTGTCGGGGTCAATTTTCCAATTTTTGCCGACGCGTGGACACGGGATAAACTTGACTCACGCCTCGAAGCCGCCCCCCTGCGGCTTCTTCTCGCGGGTGCACTAACCGCGACGACCACCCTCGTGATCCTTCCGGAGGACTCGCTTCGATTGCTGTTTGGCAACACCTTCAGCATCGGCGCCGGTGCACTGCGAATCCTGGGTCTGGCACTCCTTCCGCTATTCTTGAACCAGTACCAGGCCATGTACCTCGGAGCCACCGATCGCCAGGTGGTTTGGATCAGGCGGCTCGCCATCGCCCTGGTCGGCAATCTTCTCTTGAACCTGATTCTCATCCCGCGATTCGGGATCGAGGGTGCGGCGGTCGCGACGCTGATTTCAGAAACGGCCCTCCTCGCCTCCTTCGTAGCATCTGATCACGCGCGCCTGGCCCGAATTCTCTCGATCTCCTGGATTGGGCGACTGCTTCTGGCCACCGCGCTCCTGGCCGCTGCTCTTGCGATCGTGCCCGGCCCGCTTCCATGGCGCATCGCCCTTGCCATCACCCTCTTCGCGGGTGCCGGAATAGGTCTTCGAATAATCGACCCGGGATTCCTGCGTATCTTCCGGACGGATACCACCGACCCTCCCTCGCCGATCGATGCAACCAGCCTCGGTGAACCGAAAAATATGCCACCGACGCCCGCACTCAGCGTCGTCATCCTGGCATTCAACAGTTCCGCGACATTGTCCGCGACGCTGGAGAGCGTCCATGGAGCCGGCGAAATTCTTGTCATCGATTCGGGCAGCAGCGACGACACGGTCGACATCGCCCGCCGATACGGTGCGAGCGTCGCAACTCGGCGGCTGACGGAGGGATGGGCCGCTCAGCGAAATTTCGGTCTGGACCTGGCCCGCGGATCCTGGATCCTGGCGATCGACAGCGATGAAATCCTCGACACCGAACTCGCCGCAGCCATCGCCGAGGTCGCGAGGTCGCCGATGGATTTGCCCCGACCCGGCGGCTACTCGATCCGCGTCCTGAACTATTTTCTAGGCCGACCTCTACGGCACGGCGGACTCGAGCGGGACGATCACGTACGGCTGATTCGACGCGGCGCTGGGCGATGGATCGGTGATGTTCACGAAGTTCTGGAGGTGGCCGGCCCGATCGGCGTGCTGCCTGGGTTGGTACACCACCACACGGGAGCCACCATCGAGGAGCGCCTGTCCAAGATCGCCCGCTATGCGCGTCTTCGATCCCGGCAATGGTGCAACGAAGGGCGTCGCCCCTCGGCTGCCCGGACCATCTGGGAACCAATCCGGTTTCTGCTGGGCCGGCTGGTCATTCGCGGTGGGTGGCGAGACGGTTTGCACGGATTCCTTTGGTGGTGGCTCCAGGCAACCGAGTTGCTGGTGGCGAACTTTCTGATCACGGTCGAGGGCTTGTGCCCGCCAGAGGCAGAGCCTAAGATTTCCGACAGGACTACGAACGAACCACGCCCGGAGTCACATGTCGGAAACTGATCTCCTTCAATATGTCGGAATCTTGAGCCGCTGGAAGCGGTTTCTGATAGGCACGATCCTCGCAACCGCCATTGTTTCCGCCGTCGTCTCCTTTTTCCTTCCCAAATACTATGCGGCCCGTGCCACGATCCTCCCGCCGCAGAGTTCTGAAATCGGGGCCAGTCTTTCATCACTGCTCCAGGGGATCACGCTGCCCGGCATTGGAAACGTGGGTCCCACCGGGAGCGAAAGTCAGTTGTTTCTGGCCATCCTCGACAGCCGTACCCTCCGAACTCGCCTGATCGAGGATTTCGGCCTCAAGGCACTCTACAAGTCACGCACGATGGACGATGCCCTGAAGGCCCATCGCACCCTGGCCAGGGCCGGCCTCACCGATCAGGGCGCCGTCGAGATCATCGTCGAGGATCGCGATCCGAAACGGGCGGCCGACGAAGCGAATGCCTGGGTCCGTCTCCTGGATGACTTCAACAAGAATTCACGGATGACCTCCGCCGGGAAAAATCGCGAGTTTGTCGAAGGACGCCTCGATGAAACCCGCCGGCGCCTGGCCGATGCCGAGGACCTGGTGGCCGTTTACCAGAAGTCGAACAAGTCGGTGCCACTCACCGCCGACATCGAGCAGGCGGTCGATTCCGGCGCCAGTCTCATGGCGCAACGGATCGCCCTGCTGGTGAGACTCAACCGGTACACGGATATTTATCGAGCCGACGCACCGCAGGTGCAGCAGGCTCGCGCCGACCTCGCGGCCCTCGATCGCGAAATCGAATTGATGCCCCCCCTGGCCATGGAATTTGCCCGGTTGCTCCGGAATCTCAAGATCGAGGAACATGTCTTCACGCTCCTGACAGCCCAGTACGAAGAGGCACGCATCCAGGAGGTGAAGGACACTCCAACTCTTCAGATTCTTGACCTTGCCGTACCTCCCGAACGGCGAAGCCGTCCGATTCGCTGGCTCTTCTGCGCCAGCCTGACCGGGGCGGCCGTCGTGCTCTCCTTTGGAGTTGTTTTCACGGTGGAATTCATGCGCCGGCTTGGATTCCCGGGCCGAAGTGGCTGAAAACCTGGCCGGTCGGGTTGGCAGTGAGCCGGGTCACACTTCGGACGAGGGGAAGACTCCCTCGCACCGGCTGATTGCAATTCTCGCCGTCGCCGTGACGGTCGCCCTCTTCCTGCTTGGCTGGCTCGAGGTTCGGTCGTCCCCTCCGGCCCCCCTGGCACTGACCGTCGCGGTCATGTGCGCATTTGCGGTCCTCTGCGTCATCCGGCTTGAGGCCGCCTTTCTGAGTCTGCTGGTCCTGACACCATTTTCGGTGCAGTTCATCGTTCCGGGCACCGGCTCAGCGCTCCAGATCCCGACGGAGCCGATGCTCTTCCTGGCGTTGGGGGTCTGGCTGTTGCGGTCACTTGCCCGAGGTCACCACACGGTCGCTCAGCCGGCCTTGATCGGAGGCCTCTGTCTCGGGCTTTTGAGTTGCATTCTATCGATCGTGGACACCGAATTCCGATTCAACGCCGTCAAGGCCACCCTCAATGCAACCTGGTACGGCTTGTACGGCGTATTTCTCATCAATAACCTGTCGAGCCGAACATCGATGCTGGCGCTGATCCATGCCTGGGTCTGGCCGGCGCTGGCGATTGTCGGATTCAGTGCCTGGAATGTGATGACCGGCAACTACAATCGCTGGGGCGGCTACTATTTCGCCGAGCCGTTCTTCTATGACCATGGGACCTTTTCAGCCTACCTCTCTTTCATTTGTGCCCTGTCGCTTGCCTTATCCCTCGAACTCACCGGCCTGCCACGTGCCGCGTTCATCGTGCTGGCCGGGATCACCGGTGGTCAGGTCATTGTCTCCATGACACGTGGCGCCTGGCTCGGCCTTGCGGCACTGCTGCCGTTTCTTGTCATCAGCTATGGGCGACGCATCCTGCGCCCGGGAAACATCGGCCTGATAGCCGTCGCGGCCTGCCTGGTGACGGTGCTGATCATTCTTACCGGTAGCGAACGGGATATTGAAAAGCACAGCGGGACGCTGACCCAGGTGGGATACCAGTCGAATTTCGAACGTCTCAATCGATGGTATGCCGGATACCAGATGTTTCGTTCTGATCCGATAAACGGAATCGGCTACGGCACATATCAAGATTACTACTTCAATTTCCGACGACAGGCACTCAGCACGGACCAATCACGTCAGCGCATGGGAGTTCACAACGAATACCTGCGGGTATTGGCGGAAACGGGCATCGTGGGAGCCCTCGCGGCAACCCTTTCACTTTTCATTCTGACAAGAGTTGCCTGGCGGGCGATTCGCCGTACAACCGATCCCCTCATTCGAGGCGTTGCCGTCGGGATGAGCGGGGGGCTGGTGACTTACCTGATTCACGCCATGGTGAACAACTACATCGAGTTCGACAAGGCCGCGATTCCCGTCTGGACCGCCATCGGGGCGCTGGGTGCGATCGAGCGCCGGCAGCGCCGCCGCGACTGATCCATGCGCGTCGGGCTCGACCTTCTCTCACTCGGGGCGGAGCAGACCGGGATGGCATGGACGGCGCACTGGCTGGCCCGCCATCTCCCCGCTCTTGAACCAGCTTTCACGTTCGTATTTTTCCTGCCACCCGGCGTCGCACCTCCGGTGGCCGGCGCCAATGTCGAGATCGTCCGTGTCTCCGTCGGCCGGCATCGCGGTGGACGCCTCCTCGCCGAGCAGTGGAAACTGCCTCGGGCGGCTCTAAGCGCACGGCTCGACCTGCTGCATACAATTGCCTACGGCCCCCCCTGGCTTTATCGCGGGACAAAAATCCTGACGATCCATGATCTGGCCTTCTGGATCATGCCGGAGATCGCCCCGACACGCTGGCGCTTGTACTGGAAATGGGCGTGGGGTGTTGCAGGACGCGATTGCAAGGTGTTGATCGCCGTCTCGGAATGCACAAAGCAGGATGCCGTTCGCTTTTTGAATCGCCGACCTGAAGAAATTCGCGTTGTGCACTCCGGCGTCGATCCGATGTATGCACCGGCCCCCGGGAGCGAAGGGCCGTCGGATACCGTCCGGCGCCTCGGCCTGCCCGAATCGTTCGTCCTCAACGTCGGCACGCTCCAGCCGCGGAAGGATCTGGACACACTCCTGGACACTTTTGCTCGTCTCGAACCGGGAGGTGCCGATCTACATCTCGTCATCGTGGGAGGGCACGGCTGGGGTTACGGGAGCCTCAACGAACTTGTATCGCGCCGGGGCTTGAATGGCCGTGTGCACCTCGCAGGGTTCGTGGACCGTGCGGCGATGCCGGATTTATATCGCGCCGCCCGGCTCTTCCTTTTCACGTCACGATATGAAGGATTCGGATTGCCTCTCCTCGAAGCCATGGCCTCGGGCACACCGGTCGTGACCACCGTCCACTCCTCCATTCCAGAAGTGGTCGGGGACGCCGCGCTCACCGCCCCGCCGGGCGACTCGATCCGCCTGGCCGATGCGGCCGGTCGATTGTTGACCGACCGGAAGCTCCGCGATGAGATGATCCGCCGCGGCCTGGAACGGGCCTCTACCTTCTCGTGGGAGACGGCTGCCGCACGAACACTGGACGTTTACCGCGAGGTTCTGAAATCATGATCGGACCCGGTGTCGATCGGCGCCGGGTACCGCGCCTTCCATTGACAGATTTGTTGCTCCGTTCAACCCGGCTAAACGGTGGTCGTCCCTGTGCCTGAAGGAGTGAGTTGATGCGCGTTCTCCATCTATCTCCCACCCTTCCGTGGCCTGCCAATTCGGGCGGCCGGATATGTGTCTGGAATCAACTGCGGATCGATGCCCGATTTGCCGAGGTGGGCCTCCTGACCTTCGCGGACGTGAGTCCCGACGCGGCGACCATCGAAGCGTTGCAGGAGTACTGCACCGAAGCCGAGATCGTCCGGCGCCCGAAGTCGCTGGACGGCGTCGTGGGGGGGGCCAGAAGTCTGCTTACATCGACCGCGATGAACCTGGCCAAATACCGTTGGCCCGTTTACAGTGATGCGCTCCAGAGTTTTCTGGATCGCTGGTCGCCGGATCTCGTCGTGGCGCATCACCTGCACATGGGCCACTACCTTCCGGAGGTTCGCGGAACGGCGACGATCCTTCGCGAGCACAATGTCGATTCCGACCTGATGGCCCGCTACTCGGAAACCCTTGCCAACCCCGCCATGGCGGGCTTTGCCTCCCGCCAGTCCGATCAGATCCGGAATACGGAGGCCCGTCTCTGCCCGAAAGTTACCCGGTGTCTGATGATCACGGGCGACGACGAAGTCAAGCTCCAGGAGCTGGTCCCCGAGGCGCGCACGGCCGTCCTGCCGGCGGCGATCGACCCGACCGACTATCAAGCGGTCCCGCCACCGCCGGTCGATGCGCCGCCCCTTGTTGTCGCCGTTGGGAGTCTCAATTTCCGGCCGACTGGCGAGGGCATACTCTATTTCACCGAAGATGTCTGGCCTCAACTTCGCCGGAGTTTTCCTGGCGCTCGCTTCCGAATCATCGGTGAATGCCCCGAGACGTTGCGTCGGCGACTCATGGCGGTTGTCGGCGTGGAGGTCACTGGTCGCGTTGATGTGGTTCGCCCGCATCTGGAAGGGGCGCACGTCTTCGTCGTCCCGGTCCGGGCCGGTAGTGGCATGCGCATTCGAATCCTTGAGGCCATGGCGCATCAGATACCGTTGGTCAGTACGACCATCGGCGCCGAAGGGATCGGTGTGCAGCACGAGCGTCACCTTCTCCTGGCCGACACGACAGATGACCTGGCCCGCGCCGTGACCCGGGTGATCAAGGAGCCGGTCCTGGCCCAGACATTTCGTCGGGAAGGGCGGCGCCTGGTCGAAAAGGCCTACTCAGTCGAGGCACTGGCACCCATCACCGAACGAATCTACCGCCGCGCGATCGACGATGCCGCGGCGACGCAAGGCGTTCGTTGACGGACCGTCCGCGAGTGCTCTACCTCATCCCTCGATTTCCCTGGCCACCGGATCGCGGTGACCGACTCACCGGCTTGAACCTCCTTCGTCAGTTCACCCGGTTCGCCGATGTGACCCTGGTGGCGTTTTCCGATGGCGACCCGACAGCCATCGAGGTGGGGCCGCTGCGCAATCTGTGTGAGCGGATAGAGGTCGTGCCTCACCCGACCTGGCGCGGCCAGGCGAACATGGTGGCCGCCCTGATGGACGATGTTCCCTTCCAGGTGGCCTTCTACCGGTCGCGGCTCATGTCGGATCTGGTCCGCCGACTTCGGGGTGAGAAATTTGATCTCGTTTTCGCGCAGATGTTTCGCATGCACCCATATCTGGCGCCGTTTACCGGGAGCCTCCGGGTCATGTATCTGGGCGACTCGCTGGCCATGAATCTCCGTCGGGCCATCCCCACCAAGCACGGCATCAAGAGGCTCGCCTTCCAAATGGAAGCGCGGCGCGTCGATCGCTACGAGGTCGGCGTGATGTCCGAAGTCGACGAGTCATGGGTGGTGGCCGAGGCTGACCGGCTGGATCTGCTGGCCCGCTCACCCGGGGCCCGTGTCCTGGTTCTTGCGAACGGGGTAGAGGACCGCTGGGGACGGGTAGATCCAACCAGGTCGGGGGAGACCGTCCTGCTTCTTGGTAACATGGCCGTGGGGCACAATATCGACATGACCACGCACCTCGTGGAGGCCATCTGGCCGATCGTCCGGGCGGCGCGCCCGGGCGCCCGGCTTCTGGTCGTTGGCCCGGCCGGTCCCAGTGTGAGGCGACTCTCCGCCCGGCCGGGCGTCACCGTGGCCGGATACGTCGAGGACCTCGCGCCGGTTTTCGCGCAAACGCGCGTGTCCGTCGCGCCCCTCCGTTATGGCGCCGGCGTCCAGAACAAGGTGCTGGAGACAATGGCCGCCGGCCTCCCGGCTGTTGTGACTTCGATCGTAAACGAGGGGATCGGCGCGGAACCGGGGAGGAGTATCGATATCGCCGATGAACCGGTGGCCTTCGCGGCATCGATTGCCCGACATCTCTCAAATCCGGAAGGCGCCGCCCGGATGGGCATCGCCGGACGCGAACATGTGCTCGCCAACTTCAGCTGGGAACCGGCGGGACGGCGCCTGAGGACCCTGCTGGGCATCTGACCGCGCCGGGGGCCGTGATAAACTGCGCTCAATGCGCCACGCCTTCACCGTCGACCTCGAGGATTGGTACCACGGTATCCCACTGGATGCCCTGACGCGCGCCGGCGCCGAGCGGCGCCTGTCAATTGGCACCGACCGCCTGCTGGAACTGCTTGAACGACATCGGGTGTCTGCCACCTTCTTCGTTCTGGGCCCGATCGCCCGCGAGCACCCCGATCTGTTGCGTCGGATCGTCAGCCTGGGCCACGACGTCGGTTCCCACGGCACATCCCACGACCTTCTCTACACGATGACCCCGGAGCGCTTCCGTCGTGAGACACGGGATTCGATTCAAGCGATCGAGGAGATCGTCGCCCAACCGGTCGATTCGTACCGCGCGGCCTATTTCTCCCTGACTCGCGACTCCTTGTGGGCTCTCGAAATCCTGGCCGAACTGGGGATTCGCTACGACTCCTCGATCATGCCGGCTCACAATTGGCGTTACGGCATCCCTGAATTTTCCCGGCTGCCGGTCCGCCTCGAAACCGCACACGGCCCGATCGAGGAGTTCCCGATCTCCGTGAGGGAGATCGCGGGTCGAACTGTTCCCGCGGCCGGCGGGGCCTACTTCCGCCTGTACCCCTGGATGCTGACCCGGAGCAATCTCAAGGCGGCGGAAAGGGCCGGCCAACCCGTCATTTTCTACATCCATCCCTGGGAGCTTGATCCGGACCACCCCCGGGTCCCCTTCCACTGGAAGAGTCGGATGACTCACTATGCGGCCCTTGACCGCACCCTCCCACGCCTCGAAAAGATGTTGGCGGAGTTTTCATTCACCACCCTCAAAGGAGCCTTCGGACATGCGATCCCTCGACCAGGTTCATAAGTATTTCAACCGTGAAGCGGATCGGTTCGACGCCATTTACGACCAGGAGAAACCGGTCACCCAGCAATTGGGAGACTGGATTTTCAGGCGTGTCATCCTTGAACGATATTCGCTGGTCATCAATTCCATCGGCGCCGGAGAACGCACCCTGCTGGACGTCGGGTGCGGACCCGGTCGATACGGTATTGAGCTCGCGCGGCGCGGTGCCTCACGCTGTCTTGGCGTCGACGTGGCCGAAGAAATGATCAACATCGCCCGACGCGAGGCATCCGCTCACGGCGTCTCCGATCAGTGCATCTGGCAGACCGGCGATTGGCTCGGCACCCCGATCGAGGGAACCTTTGATGCGGTGACGGCGATGGGATACTTCGACTATCTGGAAGATCCCCGCGCCCACCTCGAAAAGATGCTGGCCCACTGCGGCGGCCGATTGTTCGCCAGCTTTCCGAAAAGGTGGACTATTCGTACGGCGCTCAGGCGCGCGCGATTTGGGTTGCGCGGCGGCTTCGTCCGGTTCTACTCCCGGCGGGAAATTGTCGACCTCTTTCGCGCCGCAGGTGATTTACGCTGCCTCGCACTGGTCGACCTGGGCCGGGACTATATCGCCATCTACGATTGCGGCTCCGAACGCCGGCTATCCCTTCGCCACTAACTCCTGCTCCAACTCACCGTTCTTGACGGCCGTCATCCGGCTCGGCCCGCTGATCGGAAAGGGCACTGACCGGGGCGATCAGGGTCACGGCCGTCTCCCCAACCCGAAGTCGAAATGCCTCGGAGAGGCCGGACCAGTCGAGCACATCGACAACAAACGGGAGATCCGACTCGCTGAAGGCATCGCGCAATTCGGTCCAGGCCCGAACGTCGATCGGCCGCTCGGTCATTATGACCAGGTCGAGATCGGAGAGAGGCCGGGCCCGCCCCATGGCCCTGGAGCCGAATATCCGCACTCCGCATCCCGGTACATGCTGCCGGAGAATTCCCTCCACGATGGCGCGGTGCGCCGGCGTCAGGTCAATGGCCGTCATTATGGCGGGCCCTCAGCCGATCAAGCAAAAAGTGGACATCGCGCACGAAATCGTCGATCCCCACCAGCGCTTCCTGCGCCTTCTCTTCCTCGTACGCATGGCTGGTCATGTTCCGACGCTCGCGATAGTCCTGGAAGGCCACCGGGTCCGATACCAGGCCGGCTTCCGCCGCTCGTCGCATCAGGTCCGAGAAATTTATCTCGCGCAGTCCGCCGGGGCTGAGCGCGATCATCTCCAGCTGCCGCCGGATGAACTTTGCCGCCAGCTCGTAGGTGAATTCGAAACCCTGGATCGTCGCGGCCCGGAACTGACCATGCAACTCGGCATCCGCCAGGCTGGCTTTCGAGCGCAGGTACCTGAGACTTGTTTCGAGCTGTCCCAATGCCTTTTCCAACGACGTCACATCCAACATCAGATCGTACCTCGAGGGGTCGTGAGCGGGGGGAGATCCAGTGTGGCACGACGACGCCCCGAGCTGTCAAGCGGCCCACGGTGTCGCTCGCCGTCAGCCGGTGTCGGGGCCGGCTCCGCTGGCTCTTCCCTGCCGCGCATGCCGGAGCATCGCGCCACACCACATGCGCGCCGTCCACCGAAGTCTGGAACGGCCGGGCAGTGGGGCGCGTTTCGGTTGCCGAGGCGCGTGGCCCCATGTTGGACGCTAGCGGGTTCGGATCAGGCGGCGCACGACCGCGTAGCCGTCAACGCTGGCACGGACGAAATAAATGCCGGACGACACCGCTTGCCCGGACGCGGCGCGCCCGTCCCAGTTTAGGCTGAGGAGCCCGGCCTCCCGGTAATCGTCGTGCAATACGGCCACCGTTCGCCCGACGACATCGAATACCTCGACCCGGACCGCTGCCGGCGCCGGGAGGTTTAGACTGACCGCCACCTCTGCCTGGAATGGATTGGGACGGCAACGCATCTCCATCCGCGCGCGGCCCGGGTTGGGACCGACCAGCTCGATTGGTCCGTGCCAGCGCTTGCTACCGTCCCGGGTGGACTCGCTGAGCCAGAAGACGGGTGAATCCCAGCCGGGGCTGGGAAGGCCAGCGATCGGGCCCGCCGGGCACCCGATCATTGACCACGACTCGCTCACCGCCGGCTGTCTCCTGCCAGAGCCCGAAGGTGGATCCGGCTGACGCGTCGCCCGCCTGCCACTCGATAAGGATTCCGTCCGATTCCCGGACGGCCTTGATCTGGAGCCGCGATACGGGGACGTACTGGTAGACGTTCCAGAAGGATCGACCCCAGGGCCCGGTGGGATCGACCCACGAAATGTCGGACCAGTTGTCGCGGTCCGCGTCAATGAGCCGGAGTAACGTCGGCGGCGCCAGGGTGCGATAAGACTCGTCCAGTTGCAGAGCGCCGTGACCATCCCCACGATAGGAGCTGATCATCAAGTCGCCGAGACTGGCGACCACGATGTCCATCAACCCGTCGCGGTTGATGTCAGTTGCCACGAAGGAGTCGGGGACATGCTCCAGCGGCATGTCATACGACTCGATCTCGCCGTCCCCCAAGGGGAGGCGCAGGATGCGAACGCTCGACTGAGTTGGCGCGAGCAGGAGCAGTTCGGGCGCGCCGATCCCGTCGAGATTGGCAAAGGTTGGCTGTCGGAGTCCGGCTTCCAGGAGGAACTCGCGCGATTCAACCCATTCACCCGCCGTTAGCCCCCCCAGGAGCAGCAGCCGCCCGGAAATACTTTGATGCACGACGGCCTCCGTCCGGCCGTCGGCATCCAGGTCGGCCAGCGCCAGCCCGTCGGGGCTCATGACCAGCGCGGTGGACCCAACCGGAGTGAGATGTCCCGTCGCGTCGCTCGTCCATACACGCAGCGCCGACTCTGTGGCATCCACCACGATGATTTCCGGCCGGCCATCCTCGTCCAGGTCCTGGACCTCAAGTGTCAGCGGATACCCGTCGGTGTTCCAACTGCCGATGACACCCCACTGCCCCGCGGATCGACCCATCGTCCGAAGTTGCCGATTCGCCTGGTCGACCAGGACGAACTCGTCCGTACCGTCCTCGTCAAAGTCGACCGCCCGTCCGACTCCCGGGCTCCCGCCGATCAGAACACTCCCGACGACCTCGAAGTGACCCCAGCGCTCACTCTCAAGTATGTCCACCAGCCCGGAAGCCCGAGGAATTGCCAGTCGGGAGCGGGCGCCGTCCGCCGCCAGCGGGACCACGTCGACGGCGCCGTCGGGGACTCGCCAGAACGACTCGAACGGCGCGCAGCGGGGTTCGCTCGACAGGACGACCCCCAGTCGGCCGCTGTAGAAGTCCGCCTCGGGACGGCAACCGACGACATCCAGGTATCCGTCCCAGTTCAAGTCGGCGAAGGCCAGCCGGCCCCAGTTCCAGTCGTAACCGGCACTGGATCGCGAGGGGAAATCGCCCGTCCCGTCGCCCCAGCCGGTAAGCAAGGTGTAGCCGCCGAAGACGAGGTCCTGATGACCATCGGCATCGATGTCCGCGTTGTAGCAACTATGGGGGGACGAGCCGATATCCGGCACGTGCAGCACCGGAGGCCCAGGCTGGCGATCATGCCGCCCCGAGACGACGAAGCCATTCCCTGACTGGAAGTCCCCCCCGCTCGAGAATCCGATGTCGTCGACGCCGTCCTCATCGAAATCGCCGGCGGCCGCTCCGGCGGGCGATGGTATAGTCACGCGCCCGCCATACGTGAAGGATCGCCCGCCCTCGCCGTAGAAGAAATCGAGTCCGGCATTGCTGGCGCCGGCAACATCCAGCCGACCGTCGCCATCGAAATCACCCACATTGACGAAGCCGCCGGCACGGCCGGCCGTGTTGAAGTCCACCCGCTCCGGAATGGCGTCGGCCACTCCGTACAGGACCGAAAACGTCGGACCAGCCGTGCCCCCGCCGTAGCCCACCAGGACGTCCTGCCGCCCGTCGCCGTCGAAATCCCCCGATTGAAGGGTCGACGGAACGCGGGTCACTGGTATCAACCAGGTGGTGCCGAAGGTCGCCGATCCGGTCCCCAGGCGGATCTCCACTTGAGCCTGGGGCCGGCCGAGCACCAGATCGCGGTGATCGTCATCATCGATGTCCGTGAATAGCATCCCGGGCCCCGACACTCCGCTCGCCACCGAGTTCGACTCCCGCAGAATGCCTCCGGGCATGACCTGCCAGATGACGATTCGCGGCGTTTGCAGGGTGATCACCTCGACGATTCCATCCTCGTCGAGATCCGCCACGGCGACGTTTCGGATCGGCTCGGCCGTGGAGTAGAAATTGGGCGTCGGGCGAAGAAAGTCGACGCCCCAGACGGGACCAGTCCAGGGGAGGCAGGCGAGCATCACCACGGCCATTGGAATCAGCATCTGAAGATTCTGACAGATGGGCCGGGTGGCGTCTGCCGGCGTCCGGCATCGGGGACCGAAAGCCGGCGTCCGGACTGCGGACCCGGAAGTCCCTGGTCACAAGGCCATCTGGAGGCGCCGGGTGGGGCTATCTCACTCCGGCGTTCTCTTCCAGATCATGGGCCGACTGCTTTCGTCGGTCCGGTCAAGAATCGCCCCGGCAGCCCAGATCGAACCGTCCGGAGCTTCGGCCAGCTGCGCGATGCGGGTGCCGGGCAACACGGCTTCGTACACGCTCGTGCCGCTCATCTGAACAATGATGCTCCCCTCGACGCCGCAGGCAAGGTAGATATCGCCATCCGTGGCGATCAGGATGTCGTTGACGCGATCCAGCTTTCCGGGTTCTGGGAGAACGATTTCCGTCCAGTCGCCCTCCCGGGACGAGCTGAGCGGGAAGGCCTGGTATTGGTCCTGGGAGCCTGCGGAGAAATCCGTTTCCGCGCCTCCGAGGAAAAAAGACCCCGATGGCGTGACGGCGACCGTCCGGAATTCCCGGTTGGCGCAGCCGCCGCAGGGAAGTTCCAGTCGTTCCCAGTCGCCGCCGTCGTTTCGGAACACGACGCTGTTCGGGGACTGGGGAGTGCCGTCTCCTCCGTCGTCGAAACCGCAGGCGATGAAGACGCCATCATCGGCGCTGATGTCGACCAGCGCGCGTTCATTGTTGCTTGAGGGGAAAGGAATCGATTCGGGAGTCCATGTATCGGGCGAGCGGCTCACGAACACCGCGTTGTTGCCCGCGGCAGCGCCGGCGACGCGCACGATGCCCGGGCTCGACGCAAGCGCCAGCCCAAAAATGGCGACGTTGTGACGGCTCCAGCCGCCACGCTCGTCCAGGATGAAACCGGATTGGATGTCGGACTCCACGCCGGCCATGAGGACTCCCCCATCTGGCGCAAAGCCGACGGCGCTGATCAGCGACTGGGGTGGGAAAGGGGCTCCGGCCGGCTGCGACCATGTGTCGTCGCTCGCCCGCGTGACAAAGTAGGGAGAAATGAAGGGAGAACGGATGGTCGCGGACGACGTTAGCCCGACACGCTGCCCCACCGCGAGGCCCAGTGAATCCGAAAAGGCCAGAGAGTAAAGAGCGCCGTGCGAAGGCGCGACAAATATCGTCGCTTCTTCCCACTGATCGGACAGGACCTGCGGCTCGGAGTCATCGCCGCAAGATGTGACGACCAGCAGTGACGCCAGGATGAGAGCGTGTACGAAGCGCCTGGTCGCCATTCGGACAGGCACGGAGGAACAGTCCGTCGTCAGCCGGCGGGCGTCGATGCCGTGACCATCGGCGTGTACTCCGTGATGTACCCCGCCAACGCGGAAGCCGCCACCGTCAATGGACTCGCCAGGTACATCTGCCCCGGCCCGGAGCGCCCCGGAAAATTGCGGTTGATGGCGCTGACCGTGACCTCGTCGGTGTGCTTGCTGACGCCGGGGCCGGCGTTGATGCAGGCGCCGCAGGAGGGTTCGATGACCTGGGCGCCGACCGCCTCGAAGATGGCCATGTAGCCCTTCGCCACACAGTACCGCTTCACTTCCTGGCTGCCGAACTGGATGAAGAAGCGGACATCGGGGTGCACATGCTTCCCCTGCTCGAGCCCTTCCTTGAGGACACGGGCGTACATGTCCATGTCGTCCTTCTTGCCGGCGGTGCAGGAGCCGGCGTAGGCGATGTCGACCTTGACGCGGGCCGGTAGCTCATCGATGTGGAGACCGTTGCCGGGGTCGCCGGGCGTGGCTACGAGGGGGCGCATCGTTCCGGCGTCGATTTCGATGATCTCGGTGTACTCGGCGTCCGGATCACTGAAGAGTCCGTGGAGCGTGGCCTCCGCGGCCTTCCGGTCCATGCCGCGTGTGGCGACCAGAAAATCGACGGCCTTGGCATCGGGCGCCACGATGCCGGTGAAGGCGCCGACTTCGGCGGCCATGTTGGTCATGGTGGCGCGTTCGTCGATGGAGAGTTCCTCCACCGCGCCGCCGCAGTATTCCAGGATCTTGCCGATGGCCTGGCCGCTCTTGACGTAAGGGTGACGGAGGATCTCCAGCATGAAGTCCTTGGCGGTGACGTTGTCGGGACGCTGGCCATGCACGCGAATCTTGACATTCTCAGGCACGCGGACCCGCACATCCTTCGTGATCCAGGAATTGAAGACGTCCGTGGTGCCAACGCCAAAGGCCACGCATCCGATGGCGCCGGAGTGGGGCGTGTGGCTGTCCGAACCGATGATCAGCTGGCCCGGCAGTGCGTAGTCCTGGAGCACCTTCGAGTGGCAGATGGCCTCCGAACCGTGCCCACCGGCCAGTTCGCCATGCAACGTGATCCCCTGCTCGGCCGCGAAGTCCTCCTGCTTCTTCTTGAGCTGCAGGGCCACGTCGAGCAGCCCCTCCTTGATCCGCTCCGGCGTCATGACATCGCCGAGGAAGGTCAGGTGGTCCCGGAAGAAGACGATCGTCTCCGGGTCATTGACGCGCGCCTCTTCCCCGACGTATCGGTGAAAGAAGTCGGCGGCCATCGGCGTGACGTACTCGTGGCTGAAGCGAAGGTCGACCGCGGCGAAGCCCGCATCCCCCGGCTTGACGGCCGGGACGCCGACGCGGCCCTTCGCGGCATCGGCCACGAACGCGCGGGCAAAAATCTTCTCGGCCAGCGTCATCGGCCGGGGGGGGGTATCGATGGCGGGAACGCTGACTTTCCCCTGGAGGCGCGCCACATTGAACGGAAAGAGTCCGCCGTATTCGATGATCTGGCGGGTGATCTCATCCTCTCCCTCGTAAAATTCACTGAGAGGGATTTCCTCGCCCTTTCGGATCCGTTCGAGGATGCGGAAGTCGGTCGAGGTCAGGACGCCCAGATTCTGGCAGTTCTGCCGATAGATCCGCTCGATGTTCTCGGCCACCACACACTGGATGCCGGCGCACAGCTCGGCGTAAGGGCTCTGTTCACGGCTCGATCCCTTGCCCCGTCGCTTTCCTGACACGGACACGGCGAAGCCGCCGGACCGGACCAATCCCCTCTTGCAGGGAAACTCACCGCCGGCCTTGAGGCCGAGATAGGGAAAGTCGCCCAGCGTCTCATCGAAGTAGTAGCAGATATAAGCCGGCGTGATCTCGTCCGTCGAGATATCATCACGGAGCTTGATGGCAGGGTTCCATTCGAGATCCTGGCCGTCGAGCTGGCTCGCAAGGAGAGCGGGGTCTTCGGTGAGAAAGAGAATACGTCCGGCCAAAGTGACGCCGGCCGGGCGTTTGTGGACGGCGAGCGTCTTGAGGTCGGTCATCGAATCCTCGGGGCGGAGACGGTCGAAGCGGAATCGAACGGGCGTGGCCCGGCCGATGATGATTCCCACTCAGGACCCTAGATTAACACATGGAGCGCTGTATTCGGTTGCTCCACAACCCCGCTCTGCGCTATAACTTGTCGCCTTTCCTTTCAAGAACGCCTGCGGCCGGAAGCGTGTCGGGACCTCCCCGCCAACCGGCCCGTCCAATTGACATGGGAGAAACCATCGGTGACGCCTCTCTCCAGTGACCTCTCGGCCAGCTTCGACACCTACCTGGGCTCCCAGGGGGAGGCCGTCCCTGACCCGTCACAACTCCTCGAGTTTCGTCTTGCGGTCCGCCGGGCAATCGAGGCCGGCCAGGCCGAAACCCTCCGGGCCCATCTGAAATCGCTCCCGTCCGGAACCGGACTGCATGTCAACCGGGTCTACCTGGAAGGGCTGCTCGCTGCGGCACGAAACGATCTGGCCACCGCGGACCATGCCTGGCAACCTCTGTCGGAAAAGCTGAACCAGGCAAAGGCCTGGCCGGTGCTGGGACGGGTGGCCCTTGACTGGATCGAGGGGGCCGGAACACCGGCCGGCATACGCTTCTTTATTCGTGCCTGGAAGCAGGGCGGGCGGTCCGCCGTCGATGAAGCGATGCTGCGCGCCGCCAACGACGTGTTCCCAACCGAGCCCGACATCATCTGGGCCCTGGCCACGACGCTCGACGAGGATGGTTCCAGCCGTGAGAGTCGTCGGCTGCTGGCAACGGCGCTCAAGCCGCTGGCCGAGCAAAAAGATTCGGCGCGCGTGGAGGAAGGGGTGCTCCGCCTCATCGAAGCGCCCGAGGCCTCCATCCTCCTGCAGGCACTCGAGGCCGTCGACATCCTCTCTCAGAAAGGCGAGGCCAAGGCGGCCGCGTCGCTGCTCGACAGCCTCAAGGTCACGGCCATCACCCATGGGCTGGCCGGCCCCGCCTGGGCCATCGCCCGGCGCGGCATGGAGAAGCACCCGAACGAGACCGGCTTCCGACCGTCGGCCGTCGAGTTCCTGAAGGCGGCTCACCCCGAAGTGCCGACACTGGACCGGGTCATCGAAGTGACCGGTCTCGATCGCATCGCCATTCCGGCGGCCACGGCGCTCCAGTCGCTCGATCTGGTCCTTCCCTTCTCGCCCGGTTACTACGTGGAACATTCGGGTTGGGGCCTCGGGCCGATTCGCGACAACGACGGCGAGTTCCTGACGATCGACTTTCCGGGGAAGCCCGGCCACCGGATGAACCTGGCTTCGGCGACCAAGGTGCTGACCAGCCTGCCGGCGGACGATCTCAAGGTTCTCCTCAGCATCGACAAGCCCGGACTTCTGGCCCTCAAGGAATCCGATCCGGCAGCGCTGATCGTCATCGCCCTGAAGCGCGCCGGCGGACGGGCGGAGGCTTCCGAAATCCGGAAGCTCCTCGTTCCGGGCGTTCTCGCCACCGGCGAGTGGGCCGGCTGGTGGAAGAAGTCAAAGACGAGGCTGGTGGGCGATCCCCGCATCGACGGCCGTCAGGCGTTCAGCGAGGTTTTCCGCCTCCCCGGCCCGGGCGAGGAAATCGAGGAACCGTTTGTATTGCCCCCGTTCGACGAGCCGAAGGGCATCAACCACAATATCGATTTGATCCACGACTTCCTGGCTCATCATTCCGCCCAGGAAGACGATCTCAAGGTGCACACGGTGGATCGCGTCGCCCGATGGGCCGAGCGACGGGCGGCCAAGCGTCACGAGCGGGCCAGGGCCGCACTCCTCCTGTGGCGATGGGATGAAGCCGGCCGCCCTTCGCACGAGGCGACGATCCGCGAGCACTTTGCCGACGACTTCGACCTGTCGGCCGCCGGTGGCGCCGACGAGCAGCGGGCGTTGCTCGAAATCGGTCTGGCCTCGCCCGAGGTGCGGCCGAATGCCCTTCGACTCGGGCTGAACGCCCGCTCGGCCGCGGTGCGCGACGCCACACTCCAGGTGCTCCTGTCGGAGCCGGGGCCGGCCCCGATCCAGTTCCTGGCCAATCTGATTCAGGATTCCGTTGGTTGCACGGATGCCCTCTTCATGACCGCGGACGCCGTTGGGTCGCGCGTGGCCAGGCCAAACGCCGACCCCCGTCTCGACGATCTGCTCTGGCCGGCGATGCTCGGGCTCATCGACCTCCTGAACACCACCGGCCGCGAGCCCGTCCGGAAGAAGGGGCTCAAGTACCTCGAGTCGGGATCCGCGCTCATGGCCCGCGTCGTCGAACTCCCGCCGAACGATCGCGTGGATGCCCAGCTCACGGCCCGCCTGCGCGACTGGCGCCAATCTGATCGCGTCCTCTTTCCAATTCTTGACACCTTCAGCGAAGCGGGCCTCACGACCATCGTGGAGTCGGTGCGACAAAAGCGAAAGTCCGCATTCGAGAAGCTCTTCGCCGGAGCGCCGGCCGCCGACGATGTATCGGCTGGGCCGGTCATCATGGCCCGGGTCACGTTCGATCGGCTCCACGCCGAACTTCAGCAGATCAACCTCGACCTGAAGACTGTCATCCCGCAGGCGATCAAGAAAGCCCGCGAGCTGGGCGACCTGCGCGAGAATGCCGAGTACGAGGCGGCCAAGCTGAAGCAGGCGAATGCCAGCAAGCGCCTCGCGCAGCTCGACACCATGCTCGGCAAGGTTCGCATCCTCGACGATCTGACCATCGAGGCCGGCAAGGGTGGCCCGGGTACCGAGGTCACGGTCAAGGACGAGGCGGACGGTGTGTCGATGACCTACTGGATTCTCGGCGAGGGAGACGGGGCCCTCGGCGAAAACGTCCTGTCGTACCTGGCCCCGCTCGGCAAGGCGCTCACCGGCCGCGCGGTCGGCGAGACAGTCGAATATCAGCCGTCGGAAGGTGTCTTGAGAAAATTGACGGTGCTGAATATCCGGGTTCGAAAGCCCTGATACGTCACTCGACGATGACGCCCTCGTCGGGTGCCGCATAGCCGAGGATGTACAACGCGTCCTCGACCCGCGCCAGCGATGCCAGGATCCGATCAACCGGTGACGACTTGGCGGCGGCCAGGAGTTCGTCGCGCTCGGTTTCGCTGATGTCGCGCGAGATGCGGACGCGGATCTCGCGTTGAATCGGGCCGGCCGCGACGGGATCCTCGCCTCCGGTCAACGCCACCAGCGTCGTGCGCAGCTTGACGCTGGCCTGAACTTCCTCGATTGGAAGTCCAAGTCTCTCCCCCGCCCGGCGCAGGGCGATGGCGGCAGAGGAGCCCAGGGCGGCCAGCAGGTATTCGAGCGGCGTCGGCCCTTCATCCTCCCCCTTCGGGTCAATCGGATCGTCGGCGGTGACGATGTGGGCTTTGGTGAAGATCTGGCACACGACGCCGTTTTCCTGCGTCAGCGATATCTGGGTCAGGGCCATCGGGCCTCCGGAAAAGTGGACAGATCGGAATATCCGACCGGGCGATTGTACCGGGACAGGGATCTAGGTGAAGCTCGGGACAGCGGCCTATAATGTGGCGGTCCTGGAGGCAACGTCAACGTGTCCATCGCGCACCTGCTGATTATCGGCAACGAAGTCCTGTCCGGCGAAGTGGCCGATCTCAACATACAGTTCCTGACCCGGCGCCTGACCGGGCTCGGCACGCGGGTTCGGTCGGTCCGGGTGGTGCCGGATGAGGACGAAGCCATCGTGTCCGCCATTCGCCAAACCGGGAATCCGGATTCGCCGCTCCTCGTGACCGGCGGCATCGGACCGACACATGACGATCGGACCCGTGCCGCGGTTGCCATGGCCAGCGGCCTGGAACTGGTACGACACGCCGAGGCCGAAGAGCGCCTGCGGGCCGGATACGGGCCCGGCCTCAACGAGGTCGAACTGGAAATGGCCATGCTCCCGGCCGGTGCGCGGCTCTCCCTGGGCCCGCGCTCGGGCGTCTTCGGCTTCGTGATCAACCGCATCTATGTATTCCCCGGAGTTCCCGACCTCCTCGCCGACGTCTTCGAGTCGGTAGCCGATGAATTCGTCGGGCGGCCCGATCATCGCATCGAGATCACGACGACACTCAAGGAAGGAAACTTTGCCCGCGCGCTGGGCGCGCTCGCCACCGAGTACCCTGACGTGGCCATCGGTTCCTATCCGACGCGCGGCGCCACCGGGTGGCTGGTTCGCCTGATCCTGCGCGGTCCGGACTCGTCCCGGGTCGAGGCGGCCGCCGCCCATGTTCGTGAATTCACGCGTGCCGATGCTTGAGGGGCGTCTCCTGGCCGATCGTTACCAGGTGGGGGCGGAACTCGGCCGAGGGGCCGCCGGGGTCGTACATCGGGCCCATGACCGCGTGCTCGACCGCCGGGTGGCGCTCAAGATCCTGAACCAGCGCTGCGATGCACTCGACCGTGATCGCCTGCTTCACGAGGCGCGGGCCGCCGCCCTACTTTCGCATCCCAACATCGTCGCCCTGTACGACGCCGGTGAGGACGGGGGAACACCCTACCTGGTCATGGAGATGGTCGACGGCCCCAGCCTGCGGCTTGTCGGTCCGCTCGATTGGGCCGCCATCGTCCGGCTGGCCACGGAGGTGCTCGACGCGCTCGATCACGCCCACGGACGGGGACTAATCCATCGGGATTTGAAGCCGGAAAACATCCTGATGGAGCCGGTGGACGGACGTCATCGTGCCCGACTGGCCGATTTCAGCGTGGCCCGTGTTTCCGCCCGTCGCACGGCCACGCTCGACGGCGGCATTGTCGGCACACCCTGGTACCTGGCGCCGGAGCAGGCCCTGGGCGAGGCGATCGACGGGCGGGCCGATCTCTACTCGCTTGGCGCGGTTCTATATGAACTGGTCAGCGGCCGACCCCCCTTCAACGGTTCGGACATCCTGGTCGTCATCGCCGAGCATCTCCACGCGCCGGTCGTGCCGCCGCGCACCTGGCGGACCGACGTGCCCCCGATGCTGGAAGAATTCATCCTGCGCCTGTTGGCGAAACAACCGGAGAATCGATTCCCCGATGCAGCGGCGGCACGTGAGGCGCTGGCCGCCGTGCGGTTGAACGCCGAACCGGCCGAGGCCTCCACTCCCTCCCCGATCCTCCTCTCGCAGCTGGCTCGTGGCCGGCTGGTTGGCCGACGCGCCGAACTCGATCGCCTGAAGGGGCTCTGGACCGAAACGCTTGGCGGGCGCGGACAGATGGTCGTCCTCTCGGGCGAACCCGGTGTCGGCAAATCGCGGCTCGCCCAGGAGATGCTGGTGCAGGCCCGCCTCTCGGGCGCCCGGGTGCTGCGCGGCGGCAGCTACGAGTTCGAAGCGACGACGCCCTATCTGCCGTTCATCGAGGCCCTGCGATCGTGGATGAACGAAACCGATGACGAGGCGCTGGCCGAAGCCACGCTCGATATCGCCCCCGACCTGGCCCGGCTCGCCCCGGAACTGGGCACCCGCCTCGGTCCGTTTCCGGAGCGCGCGGCACTCACGCCCGTCGAGGAACGCCTGCGGTTGTACGACGCCGTCGCCCGCCTGTTCAAGCGACTGGCCAGCCGGGGCCTCGTTGTCTTTCTCGACGACCTCCACTGGGCCGATCAGGGAACGCTGTCGCTGATCCACTCGTTGTTGCGACAGATCAACGACACGCCGATGCTCCTTCTCGGTGCCTACCGCGAGATCGAGCTCGATCGGAGCCACCCGCTGGCTGCGGCACTGGTCGAGTGGAACCGCGAACGACTTGTCACACGCCTCGTGCTCGGGCGGTTGTCGGTCATGGAAACACGGTCATTCCTGGCCACGCTTTTCGGACAGGAGACGGTCGGCGAGGCCTTCGCAAATGCCATCCATAAGGAAACGGAGGGAAATCCATTCTTCCTCGAGGAGGTGGTCAAGGCCCTCATCGAGCAGGGACAGATCTACCGCAAGGGCAATCAGTGGATGAGTGAAACCGCCGAAAACCTGGCCATTCCGCAAAGCGTCAAGGAGGCGATCGGCCGCCGCCTCGATCGTCTCGGTGTCACCTGCCTGGAAGTGCTTCACCTGGCGGCGGCCCTGGGCAAGGTCTTCACCTTCTCCGAGCTGGCCGCGGCCACGGGTCGGTCCGAGGACGAACTCCTCGATGCGCTGGACGAGGCGGCCCGCGCCCAGCTTCTCCGTGCCGACCAGGGAGAGAGT
>Ga0163152_10000279_pt1 | contig 92375 bp, 101 predicted proteins | sample OliLakLV19MP8IB2_FD_148635 | JGI IMG/M metagenome (GOLD analysis project Ga0163152, IMG submission 148635) | Freshwater microbial mat bacterial communities from Lake Vanda, McMurdo Dry Valleys, Antarctica - Oligotrophic Lake LV.19.MP8.IB-2 | ecosystem: Environmental > Aquatic > Freshwater >...
ACAGTTTGTAATAGATAACGTAGCCCAAGGCACGTTAGTGGTAAGCGACAAATGGTACGCCTACCAAGAGCTACCGCTACTGGGCTACGAGCACGAAGCTTGGAACCACAGTTTAGGGCACTTTGCTTTTCGCGTAGGGGCTTTATCAAGCACCGTACCACAATGCGGGCAGGCAGCAGAGGACGGAAGTTTGGGCTTGGCTTCGGGCTGCACAGCCTGAACGGGACGAGCGACTGATTGGTTCTTAAGAAACTTATCTAGAAATCCCATAAGTCTATCTTACTCCCCTAGAGACTCCATGGCCTTAATGGTTATTTCTAATAGTTTAAGCCCTGTTGTCACTGAAAGTGAGTTTGTATTAACTTTCACTCAGGATACGAATAGCACATTTTGCATCTAATAAAGTACAATAACGCTAAGACTACAAAGTGGTCTCAGACCTAACCCATCGCTCCGGCGGAGGCATGGTTAAAAAATACCTACCAAGATACTGAACCCCTCGTTTAGCATCTTGGTAGGTCATAGCTGGAAACGGCTGTGCGTGACGAAAGTTGCGGCTGGCGAGGGGCTTTGTGTTTCTGCCAGCAGAATAAATCCTACCAAGATGAATAACTCAAATATTACTGTCAGCCATGCTGGTGCTACTCGTACCTCCCTTATTGAATGTTTTAAAAAGAACCCCAGGCGATTACTCTGGCTTTTATTACTACCATTATTTCTTATTTGGTTTGCTTGGTTTAAGTCAAACTGGAGTAAGAACACAAAGATAGTGGTGTCTGTTCTTTCTCTCATTTTGTTGATAATAATTTTCGCAACCGATAGCCCCAAACCCGAACCACAACCCCTTAATCCTAGCCAGTTATATAAGGTTATAACCGTTATTGACGGGGATACAATAGACGTTGATATAAATGGCAAGACCGAAAGGCTACGGCTTATAGGTATTGACACGCCAGAGACGAAAGACCCTCGTAAGCCGGTGCAGTGCTTTGGTAAAGAAGCCAGTGACCAAGCTCATAAACTGCTAGACGGTAAGCGAGTAAGGATTGAGTCCGACCACACGCAGGATAACCGTGATAAGTATGACCGGCTGTTGCGCTATGTGTTTATTGAGGATGGTACGTTTTATAACAAACAGATAGTCCTGGACGGCTATGCCCACGAATATACCTATAACGCACCCTACAAGTATCAAAGTGAGTTTAAACAAGCTCAAAAAGAGGCCGAAACAGCTATGCGCGGTCTTTGGTCGCCCTCTACCTGTAATGGTGATACCGAACAAACTGCAGAGCAGCCTGTACAAACTCCGCCAGCAGCAGTTATTCCTGCCACTCCACCGGCTACTGTCGCACCCACCACGCCGACTACGGATGTGTATTACCAAAATTGTACAGCAGCTAGAGAAGCTGACGCAGCTCCCTTGTATGAAGGTGAAGCTGGGTATAGGTCGGCGCTTGATCGTGATAGTGATGGGATAGCGTGTGAGTAAACAATAAAGGAGGTTCAAATGAATGAAAAATATAAAAAAATTATTGCAGGAGGTGCTGTTGCATTAGTAGGTACGGCACTGGTAGGGGGGATGGTTTTAAATAACAAGAGCAAAACTAATGATAGCTCTGCTGGCAATACTGGTTCTACAAGTTCAGAGAATAAAGTAGATAGCATAGACTATGACTGCAAGGACTTTGGTAGTCACCAAGAAGCCCAAGACTATTTTGAATCACAAGGCGGCAGCCCAAGCAACAATGTAGACAGGCTTGACCGTGACCGAGACGGGTTAGCCTGCGAGGCTAATTAAAGATATGAGTAAGCACTTTGATTCTGAAAGGTTTTCGGTGACAGTACGGAATATAGCTATAGCTATCTCGGTTTTGGTTGTAGCAATTGCTTATGGGTTCAAGGTCACGGAAGAATACAAACACACCAGTAAGTTGATTGAAATTCGGGTACTGTGCGCGAAAGAAAGCTCCACGCAGTTCAATTACATGACGTGTATGCAAAACCATGGATTTGATAATGACTTAGGCATTAACAGAAACATTGACGGGAAGGAGATGCAACGGTACTAGATGGTAAATCGCGAGGTTAGTTAAGGCTTGAACCACAGTAAGCAGTGGTTAGCTCGTAACCTAATCATAAACATTGCAAAGTATTGCAAACTCTATTTAACCAAAGTAACGATGTCCTAATTTACCATTAAATAATGTATAGTAAAACTAGAAATGCAACGGGGGGAATATGTCAGGCGAAAGCATACCAAAAACTGAAAGAGACGCTGATTTTAAGCACCTGGATAAGTTGATACTATCACTTGAACACAATGCTGATACCAATAAGCTTACTATTCCGATGCTCAAGCACTATCAGCAGTCTCTTGACAAAATAATAGCTAAGTATGAGTTTGACCCCTCGTTTGGATCTAGCGATAAGGGCTTATTTAAGCCCGGGGAGCTACACGCACTGATATTTCTTGCACAGGGCAATGGGCATATGGCAGATGTGCTGTTACGAGAAGCTAAGTCCTTTATGAAGCCTGGCGAACATTGGGTATCTGAGTCGGTAAAAAAGTGGGACAGTGCTAACTATGTTGTTAATGGTGAGCAATTTACTACTCAAGTTGAGCCAAAACGGTTCAATGGCAAGCTGGAAGGTATGTTAGCTTTATATGCTGTCGGCCTAGTAGTATCGCCACTGTTTTCTATCTACGCTATAGTTCAACAGTCTTCATTCCGGTCTGGCCTGGACAAGCTAAATCCGTCCGTTGCAAGCCTATTTAACTCGTTAACAAGCACGGCTTACGTCTTGAACGTTTTAACAATAATTGCGATGGTGGGACTGGCATATCCATTCTTTACAAAAATGAAGATAACTAAACCCCTGGCTATTGCTTTTAGTAGTTGCGTTTTTATTGCAGGTTTGGTCCTATACATTATGTATGATTCCGCACTGCAAAAGGTGGGTACAAACATTGATGCCGTAGGCGGTACTGGTAGTTCATTTGGAGCATTATCAATTATTTGGGTGTTCTACTGGATATTTAGCAGGCGAGTAAAAGATACGTTTGTTAACTAAGCGTCGTTTCTTGTTGTACTTCAATTCCCTATAAACTAAAGGTAGCTAAATAAGCAACCGTGTAACTCCCTCCACTCTCTCTTTAGGGTATTAGTGAGTTTCACCGCTTAGAACACATCTAAATGGCTCACAGAGCCTATCTAAAATCTGTACAAGCTATTCGTATGGTATATACGACCGTTGTGCTAGCACTAATTGCTACTAAGAGGTTTACGGATAGTAATTTACTATAAGATGTAGCTATGGCGCGTCCGAATAAGCAACAACACAAAATCCCCGAGTGTTACCTGAAAGCCTTTACTGATGAGAGTGGCGTGCTCTGGGTAGCAGACGAACGTTATAACCTACGAGCTAGTGTCCCTGGCAATGTCCTGACTGAGAAAGACTACTACACCGTCCGATTTCCGGACGGGAAAGGTGGCACACTTTTTATTGAGAAAGAAGTGCTGGCAAGTATTGAAGCAGAATATGCCCGTATCTACAAAGACACGATTAAGCCAAGAAAGACCCTACCGCTTGAGGATAGAGCAATAATGTCGGTTTTTATAGCATCCATGATGGAACGCGCACCAGCAAAAAGAGAAGTCTGGAAGGATTTTTTTGACCGTCTCAAGAAGTTTGAGGACTTCGCCAAGGATGTAACTCCAGAACAAGCCCAAAACTTTTCCATTCCCTTACCCAAAGATAGCAGCTCCATGCCTCTAAGTGAAGCTCTTAAGGCAGGTGAAGACGTCGGTTCGTTACATTCGTCGCTTATCCCAGACACGGTTGTTAAAACAGCACCGATTATTTTTGGCATGAAGTGGAGTTTTATGGTTAGTGATAATGCTGCAGCACCGTTTATAACCTCTGATTGTCCGTGTGTATTGCGCAACCCAGACTTGCCAGAAAAATCTATCTGCCAACCCGGGCTGTTGCAGAAAAAAGTTGAACTCACGATACCACTTTCGCCACAGATTGCTCTCATAGCCGGTTGGGAAATCAATCATGAGGGGTTGTACTTGCCGATTCCTGAAAGTTTGGTACACGATACTAACAAAAGGACTATGACGTACGCACGAACACTCATATGCAATAGTGAAAAATTTTTGGAGAATTATATTCGCCTAGAAAAGAAAGCACGCGGGATTAGCTAGGCGATAGATACACTGGTAGAACCGATAGCACCATTACAGCGGTATACCCCCCCAGTAGTGGGGCATGTGTATACTCACACTCTTTTAGTCTTCTCCATGAGAATATCAAGCGTATCTTGGATGAATCGTACGTTATCGGTGATGAATCCTGGCTTTACGTCTACGCCTGTATCAATTCTTAGTTCAGAGGACTGTGAAAATACAGACTTCTCTAACCGCTCTAACGCAAATTCAGCCTTAGTGGCTAACACTCTTTTACGGATCCAGCCGGCTTTTGCTCTCTGTATTGCATCCGCAAAAGCTGGATCCTGCTGCCGCCAACGGATAATAGTATCTTCACTTTTTGCAATAGCTTCGGCAGCGTACTTTTGTACCGGTACGTCTTCAAAATAGGCCACATAGTCAGCTTTCAATTGGTTGATTGTCTCGGTTTTCATAGTTATATTATACCTCTCTATTGATTCTAGTCTGTTACGGTAGAGGGAGCTAAGTCATTGCTCTACCTGTTTAGGGCTATCCACCGTATCGGCTCGTTACAGATTACTCCCCCTTCTTTTGTAAGTCTTTCAGTTCACTCATTGTTTGTTAGTATAAGACCTACGTTCCACTCCTACGCGGTAGAGTAGGCTAACAGATTATCCTCTCTCGAGAGAGCCCTCCACCGACTCAACTCCTCAAGGAGTACGTTCCAGTTCGAATGTACTTGGGCTACTAAGTAAGAATTACAGATAGAGATTGGTTCCAGAACCAGTCTCTATTTGAATCGTTCTATTAACCACCTCTGTTAATTAGGTTCGAGTCGTGTCTGGTTTTTTGTTAAGTTGAGAACATAAGCTGTTATGTAGGCTCGAGCGTTACTTTGAGTTTGCTAAAATTTCCGGATTGTGGTATTAAAAGGTTATGAGTGAATTTGGCGATGCTCTAAGGTGTGAACAAGATGCTCTTACGACCAGGAGAGCGGCAGAGCGTGTTGCTAGACTTCAGCAAAGACAACAATTTGCTGCAGTGGAGAGAATTGACTTCCCAGATCCACACAATATTTTTGGAGTGGATACAGATTTTGCGATAGATTTTATGAAAACTATGATTAGCAATAACATGCCTAGCTCTGAGGTCTTATATAGGCGAGGTGCCCAATATGCATCATTTCTTGAAAAGGTATTACAAGGCACCAAGAAGCACTACGCATCTGACCCCGTTCGAGGTTATGTAGTTGGTGCACAAAAAGTCATTCTTAAACACAATAATTTAAAGACAGGCATTCCTCTGGCTTATTACTGCGAAGACGGAGGATTATACGAGGCAAAAGATGACCATGATAAAAATGGAATTATAAAATTAGCTGTGCCCTGGCACTATCAGGAATTCCATGCTGGCATTGTTAAGATAGTGCAATACGAATACATAGATTATGAAAACCATAGCAATGATGGAATACGTGAAGCAGAGTCATTTAGAGAAATGCAATTAGCGTATTTGTTGCCTAAAATAGCTGCTCTCGCTCTGAATTCTAGTCCTAGCCCGTAGAGTAATCCAGCACCTTGCCTACTCTAGATAAAGCCTTCCATCTAACTAGTGCCTCTCTGAGGTTGTTCCAATTCGAATGAACGAGGGCTACCAAAGAAAACGCCTGACCCTTGTGGTTGGGCTTTTTCTTTGCTGGGCCAGGACGAGAAGCAAGGTCCGCCAAAGCCCTGGCGTCGGCGGAAGTCCCGCCCCTGTCTGCCGATAGGCAGGCCCGCTACCAAAACAATGATCTCATCGAAAGATGGGGTTTTTGTTTTGGTCTTGGTACAAGATTTGGTTCTGCGACTCGGCAGCTTCAGCTGACGATAGTCGCAGGTTCGGTGGAGCGAAAATTCTCGCAGGAATTTATTCCGAGAAAGTTTGAGCGGAGAAGGACAAAGTCCGCTGCCCAGCCCTTATAAGTATGAGCGAAGTCGAATAGTCGCTACCATAAATAGTTGTTGACAACAGTAGTACATGTGATTACAATAGTAATTACTATGCAATCTACGCTTATACAAATTGGCAACTCAAAAGGTATACGTCTGACTAAAGACATTCTTGTTCTAAGTGGCATTAAAAAAAATGTTGAAATAAAGGTTAAACGAGGCGAGATAAAGATAGTCCCGCTTAAAGAAAATAAAAGCACCGACGATTTTGCTGCCGCTTCGGAAGAGGCTTTTGCTAAAGATTGGCTACGCCCCGAAGAGGAAGAGGCATGGAAAGTTTATCAATAGGTCGGGTTGTTCTAGCAACTTTCCCATTTTCTGATCTATCTAACGCCAAGCTTAGACCTTGTTTAGTTTTAGGTATAGCAGATTTTAACGACGTTTTATTGTGCCAAATAACAAGCAGGCAGTATGGTAGCAAAAAAGCTATAAAATTAGCAAAGACTGATTTCAGTGAAGGTTCAATTGTAGTTGATAGCTTTATAAGAGCAGATAAAATAGCCACCTTGAATAGTAGTAGAATAAAGAGAAATTTGGGAACGATTGACGATAGAAAATTACACGAAGTTAAGCAAAGACTAAAAAGTATTCTTGAAATAGATTGAGCAACTTTTATTATTAAATTTGTTCTTCCCTGATTTGTTTAACTATTTGCCACGTGGTTATCAGTTCTTGTTTAATCTGGCTCCAATTCGAATGTACAACGGCTACCAAAGAAAACGCCTGACCCTTGTGGTTGGGCTTTTTCTTTCTTAAACTAAGACCGGAATAAGTGCATAAAGCCGAGGGCCACTAACACAGCCATCACACCGGCGCCTACAAAGGCCGCTACTGCGGCGTACATTGCCAAGATGCCAAAGGTCCAGTAGGCGTAGCCATCACCTAGCAAAAGACCGCGCAAGGTCTCTCCCTGAAAGAGTGTTTGCTTTTGCTGTTGCAATTTTTGGTTAGTCGGATCCTTGAGCGCGGCTGTACTCACCTCTGCATAGGTCTGGCCACCTGCCACTTTCTCAAGGTGTTTACCAATAAAGTCGTTGGCATAAGCCTTGGCCTTAGGACCATTATCTACCAGTTGCCCAGCGTATTGTTGCAATGTAGGAAATTCTGCTGGGTCGAGTGCCGGACTACCTGCCGGTGGGAAGTAGATCTTCTGGGCCGAGAGCTCAGTCTTGACGTTAGTAGTAGCAAACCTAAATCCCCACCACGATAGTCCACCAATCACCAGTAACACGCCAGTAGCCACCACCCCTAGTAATATGAATACTGTATCAATTGTTTTTCTTTGTGCTTTTGCCATATTTTTCCCCACACCCTTCTTTTAACTAAGCATTAGCTATATTCTAGGCTATTTGAGAAAAAACACTAAACTTTAGGTAAGGATTTCTAGCTAGCTCTGTACGGCAAAAATTCCCCTATATAATAAGTGACAACATCCCCCCTCTGTTAGAAGACAGTCTTCATAAATAATACATAAATAGAAGGATTAACCTACTTGAAAGTAAATAGACTGTAGCGGATTAACGCGCAGAGCTAGTCGCCGAAGGTTTGGCGGTGGAGGAAAAAGTTGATCCAGGACTCGAAGTTGCGCTGGTAGGCTGGCTTACTGACTACGTCGTCTTCACCTTGTTGTTCTAAACTTGGCGCTTCAACAGTGTGCTTCAGTGCTACAGCCTTGGGTACCAGCAATAGCATCTCCCCGGGTGCAGCCTTGCCAAACTGCCGGCGGGCGGCCAGCTCTAAAAATTGATCAGTGTTAAGGTATTGGTTTTTTAGCTTGAGATTGTTATTCTCTAGCTCTTGCACTTGGTTTTCTTGCTGCAAGGCAGATATCTGCTTTTGCAGTTCGTAATTGGTCTGCAACGCCTTGACGCCGCTCCAGGTCACCATAAGCGCTAATATACCAAAAGCCAGTAGCCCTAGGGCGCGTACATCGTGCAGTTGCCGGATAAAAGGATGCCTTTGGTAGTTTTTTATTTTCTCGAACATCAGTAAAGTCTATTATATAACAAACTCACTGGTGGGGGTGGATGGAATCGAACCATCTACCAAGTGGTTATGAGCCGCCTGCTCTAACCGATGAGCTACACCCCCACAACAGGGATGAGTATAACAGATTTAGACTTTTAAAGTTTGCTAAAACCTCATACAATATATGCCTTGTAGCCAGAAAGTGATGATTTTTGTTCATAACAAACAAGTTGTGCCAAAGCATAACATTGGTTATGGCATTAAAAAGTTTGATCTATCTGGGTCAAAAAGGACACTTTCCTGAACTTGGAGTTTGTAGGAGGTCTTCAGTAATTGTTATCAGTTGCCTTAACTTTATAGCACTTTTCTCCGGCATCATGGTTACTACTAACATTAAGATAACTTAAATAGCCATCGCCATCGTCGCTGTCGCTTCTTGCATAGGAATTGCCGTAGCGAGTTTTGAATTTTTTAGCATAGTTTACGCATAACTGATAATAATAAGTTGTTCTAGAATAGGTTTCCGTTTTAGTTTTAGAACTAGTGTACGGTCTAGTGTACGATGTGGCAGGTTGTTGGGTGTTTGGAGTGTATTCTACTAAGTCCTTTTCTACTAGTGCCTTTGTGTCCCCCGTTAACTCAAGGTCGTTTAGGCTATCAGGTAGTTTATTGCTCTTATCTGCATAGCTGTCTATCTGCGATTTAAGTGAGTTCAGGTTACTTGTTATTAGTTTATCGTTACGCGTAGCCCGCTCATGAGCAACAGGGCCAACTACACCAAGTACAGCAATAATTCCAACAACTACAGTCATAAAAATAATAAAAAAGCGCCTTATCATCGTTAAGCGATGAGGGTTAATGGTACGCAAAAATACTGCCGCATAAAGTACAGTGATGATCATGGCACTATATAGAAACACTTGCTTTCCTGAGGGATCAGAGCTACTTGTAAGCATACTTACTAGTGAAAATACAATTGCAATCACCGCGCCAATACAAAATATTGCAAAAAGAACTGCATGTATAACCATAACGATAGAGGCCGCGCCTGCCTTTTTTTGCGGTTCTTGCTTAGAATAAAAAACGTCGCAGGCAATTGAAATTGGTAGGAGTACAAGCACGGCGGCAATAGCGTAAGGTGTAAACCCACCCGTTTCTGCACCAGTAATAAAATTGGCGAGAACAGAAACTGTAAGTGTACACATAGTTAGAACTGTCCAACCCCAAAATGCATATGTAAGCCACTGCAATACTATTAACCCGGGGCTATTTACCGCACTTGCTGCAATATTTTGGGCCGGCGCTGAGGAATCAGATTGTGATTGGGAAAATGATTGTGGAACGGGGGCGGATTGCCCAGTATTAGACTCAGCCGGGTTAACTGGAGGCGCAAAAGGTGCCGATACCGTAGGGGTTGTAATGGTTGGCGGCGGTTGTACGCCAGAATTTTTATCTGACTTTGGTAGGTTGCTGTCTGGTTCCACGTTTGGAGTTCCCTTTTTTCGAGATTTATTCTTTAGCATAAGTGTAACATGTAAGTTGCCGCAAACTGTAGGCCCTTGATAAATTTAGCTAAGCATATTAAGTAGCTCGTCGGTGTTTTTAGCATTCATGAGTTGTTCGCGTAGCTCCTTAGCACCATCAAAGCCCTGGATATAGATTTTACAAAATTTGTTGAGGGTGTGGGGTTTTCGCTCGCCGCCGGTCCATGTCTTGGCAAAAAGTTCAACATGTTTGCGATAAAGTGCTATACGCCGGTCTTTGCCCCAATGCCCCCAGTTGTTGCAAGGCTGAGCCTTGTTACAAGGCTCAGCCTTGCAAATGCCTTTGGCAAAGGCAAACGGGTTGTTTAATACGCCCCGGCCAATCATGATACCATCGAGTTTATACTTTATCGCTAACTGTTCGCCTTGCTGACGGTCCAGGACATCGCCGTTGCCAACAATGAGCGTAGTAGGAGAGAGCTTGTCGCGAAGCTTGCGAACATGCTCAATTGCACGCCAATCGGCTGGAACATTGCTAAGCTGCTTGGCCGTCCTGCCATGAATACTTAGCATGTTAAGTTTATGTTTGAGTAAAAACTCGTGCCAGCTATAGTCAATTTCGTTTAAGCCCAAGCGGGTTTTGACACTTAAGGGCAGGGAACTCAAACTTTGCATAGCTCTGCCCTGTTGTTCTCCTACTCCTTCCCCACTATTAATAGTTTCATATAATAGACGATCGTCTATTATATGAAACTTTTTATGACTAGCCTGCTGATTGCCTTCTTGGGTGGCTTGGATTATTTCCCCTGCTAGTTCCCTGTTATTTATCATCGCAATGCAGCAGCCGTTTTTAATAACAGTTTTATCTGGGCATCCAAAGTTTATATCAATGCCGTCAAATCCCATGTCTACTAATTCTTTGGCGGTTTTATAAAAGTTTTCGGGGTTTTTGCCCCAAATCTGGGCAACTATTGGACGTTCTTTGGCGCTAAAGCGTAGTTTGGGTAGCAGCTTTTCCCTGCCTGGGCTTTGTAGCCCGTCCACATTAACAAACTCGGTGAAGAAAAGGTCAGGCGGCGCAGTCGAGGTAATCACCTGCCGAAAAACTGTATCAGTCACATCATCCATCGGCGCCAACACAAAAAATGGCTTTGGTAAAGCCAACTTCACTCTTGCTCACTTCTTAAGCTTTGTAACCTGTCTATTTCCACTAACATGGTGGCCTGGCCTTCCCTGTCAGCTATTGCTAGTCTGTCGCCAAGATAATCATATGTTGCATCGTAGCGGGTGTCCCAAAATACTACCCGCTCTTTTTCTTCTATTCTTACAAGTCGTAACAGTGTATGATTTTCGGCTAGTATTTCAGGCCGTTCAGCGGCTTGGCGGCCGATGTGGGCAATCTGATAACCTAAGTCCTCATTATGAAGCGCTCGAGTAATTGGAGCATTGTAGGCCAAAGCATAGCCAAAGTCCTCTATGGCATCTGCTGTTTTTAGTGCCGCCATTTCATCGACTGCCTGTTCTCGAGCCAATTGGAACTGCACGGTTTTCACGGCTTCGTAACGGAGGATGGCAATATTTCGATTATTGAATTGCTCCCTCTCCAACAGGTCAGCTATATGCATAGTCTGACGGCGCATATCTTGCAGAACTTTTATACGTTCAACTGGGTTATCAATCCTGTTAGGGTTAGTTTCGGGGCCGCCGGGTCTGGACCGCTTTTTGGGCTGGTAGCGTCGGGCATTTCCGGCTGTCACATAACGAGAAATGTTCTCTCGATCAGGGCCAGCCTTATGGTTATTTGTGAATTCATCAAGCAGTGGCTGTTTGCCTTTAATCATCTTTCCAAGAGCAATAACAGTTTCGTTCGTAATCGTGTCCGGCAAATCAAAATGAAGTTGATCTGATCCGTCATAAGCATGACGCCGTTTACCTCGGAGTGGCAATCCTAGCCTGACAGCCTGGGACCCAATCCTTTGGGCACGACGCCGTTCTCTTGCCTCAACAGACAAAAGCATCAACAAGTGTTCTTCAGAGTTTGGTCGGGGTATGTCAACTGCCATTAGTATTCCTCTATGTCTGAAACAAAATTAATATAACTTGTTTCAAAAACAAGCCTTGCAATTATTTGCGTAGATGTTGATTGCGAATAGATACAATAGCTGCCTGACCAACACAACGTTGTTCTTCCGTAGGCCAATAGAGATTTTCTCGTTTTTCAGAGTCAGTCACCACTGCATCTGTTAGTTGACCTTCAGTAACTTCAGAGGCACTAAACGAATGATCAGGCATTCGATCACCTTCATGTTTAGGATACCTGGGTTGGTTTACACCAGTGTACGCCGGTAAGATTTCGCCATCGCGTTCAATAAAATTTGAGTTAGCCATATATTTACTATATCACACTTAAGCTTTTTTTGCAATCCTTCGGGATTTATGTTACTGGCATTAAGAAAAGCGTCCGGGTAACCCGGACGCTTTATCTTATAGCACAAACGTTGTAAAACTATTTGCGCTTGATCGTCAAAAAGCCGTTACGTGGGTTTTCGTTAACCATGAAACCGTCTGGTACGTCGTCAACACCTTCGGGGCGCTGATCCTTACTAAAGTAGTAAATAGTCTGCTGTTTGCCGCCACGAAGCGTTACGGCCTTTGAGTTTAGGTAGTATGTCACCCCTTTAGAGTTTGTGTGCTTGTATGCCATTGCTACAATCTCTTCCTCTCTTATAACTTAGTAATGTACCCCTAACATACTCTGCCTAGTTTCACCTTGTCAACCCTGGAGTAGACTTTTTATGGCTTTTACTTGGGGAAAGTTGGGGTGTTGCAAGACAAGGCGCTTATGTATTACACTAGGATTCGTAACTACAACATTCTAATTCCAAAAAGGTGAACATATATGGACTTTATGCAAAGAGGCTCTCATCAAGGTCAAGTAAGTGGTCAGGTACCGAGCACTTCTGCAGGTCCGCCGGCCGGTGGTCATAGCCGGGGCAAGCGCAGAGGCTTTGCATGGTTGCCCTTCTCGACTGTGTTGCTATTGTTTTCGGGAACCATACTAGTGCTGGCCTTGGTGGCATCTGTCGTTATGGGTGGGCCTGAGAACGAATCAAAATATGTCGATGAATCCAAGTATCAGGCTGTTTTCCTTAACGGTGGGCAGGTGTACTTTGGCAAAATAAAAAACTTGAACGATAAATATCTGCGGGTTGCCGACATTTACTACCTACGAGTCAATCAACAAGTACAGCCCGACGCCAAGAGCGGTCAGCAGAGTGCCAACGATATTTCGCTGGTTAAGCTAGGTTGTGAACTGCACGGTCCAGCCGACGAAATGGTAGTTAACCGTGAGCAGGTTATCTTCTGGGAAAACCTCAAGGGCGATGGTCAGGTTGCCAAGGCTGTGGCTACCTACAAGCAACAAAACCCGAATGGGCAGAAGTGTGATCAGCCGAGCCAGTCAACCAACACCGATACCAATAAGAAACCATAAATCAATCTAAAAGTAATCAAAAGAGGCAAGCCTGATGGGTTGCCTCTTTTGATTTGCTTTAAAGATGATCATGTAACTCAGACTTGATCCAACGGTCCAGGCCGTATGAGACTATAAATAGTACTACTCCCAACACACTTATTAGCAAGCTCCAGCCAGCGACGTCAGGGGTCCAGAGTGGCGAAACAAAATCAAACTTATACAGGCTATCGGGTATAGCATGCTCCTTAACGCCATGTTGGGATACATACTCCTGGATGCAAGAGATACGGCCACTCCCCGAAATACCCTGTGGAACCAGTTTTTCACAGACAGTTTGGGCTTGGGTGTATATTTGTGCGTTCCCAGAGCTCACAAGGTCTTTTTCGGCTTGGACAAGCCGATTGTAGCGATACTTGAGCTGAACTGGTGGTTTGACAGAGTTATTGCCACTGCTGAGGTTAGTATTCATATGAGCATAGACATAACCGCGCAAGTTACGCAAAGCAGTCTCGGTATCGCCGTCTTGTTGGTCTGTCATAAACACTTCGTCGCGTAAACTAATCATTGTTAGATTATTTTGCCGAATAGCGTAGATGGAGATGATACCGCTAACGATGGCCAGCGCTAAAAAGTACCAGGGGCTGATTGGTCGGAGCTTGGTCCAGATATGATGCAAACGCTTCTTGTTGGTCATCTTGCTTATGATTATACCCTGCATAATCACGCATTTCGTACTTTCCACTTACCCCAGATCATACCTGGCTGGCTGCAAACACTTGATCTACTGTCTATGTAGCTATGGCTACCTCTCCATCAGCTCAAGTGTTTTCGCTCTAGCCAGGAGTAACCTGGCATCAACCAGAAAGTGCGAAAGGCGTGATAATAGCTAGCGATAATTCTGGGCAAGCTTTAGACTATGGTTATGCATGTTTATTTTAGTGGCATAGGGGGTACCGGCATTGGGCCGCTGGCCTTAATTGCCAAAGCTGCCGGCCTTACGGTATCTGGCTCGGACAAGCAAGATTCCGGCTACATAGACTACCTGCGCAAGCACGGAGTTACCAATATCCACATTGGCCAAAGCCACGAGCAAATTGCCACCGTACATAGCAAACAACCGATAGACTGGTATGTCTACTCCTCTGCGGTCGAAAAGGAAAGTCCCGATGCACCAGAGTTACAATTTGTCCGTGACCAGAAGATTATGATGACCAAGCGGGATGGGCTGATAAACCTCATTCTCAAAGATAAAAAGCTCAAACTTATCGCCGTTGCCGGTACTCATGGCAAAACTACGACTACTGCTATGGCCGTTTGGTTATTCAAACAGCTAAAGCTGCCGATTAGTTACTCGGTAGGAGCCAAAATTAGCTTTGGGGATATGGGAGAATACGCGCCAAAGAGCGAATATTTTGTGTACGAGTGTGACGAGTTTGACCGCAATTTTTTGGCGTTCGAGCCTTATATAAGTCTTATTAGTGGTGTTAGCTGGGATCACCACGAGATATTCCCAACTCGCGAAGATTATCAGCAAGCTTTCCGGGAATTTATTGGCCAGAGCAAGTGGACCATTTTGTGGCAAGATGATTTTGATTATCTGGAGCTTAGGGGTAGTGGTAATTACTCGGTTCAAGACCCAGGCAATAAACAGATTAGGGCCATTGCCTTACTTGGCTTATATAATCGCTTGGATGCTTGGCTAGCTATACAAGCCGTACACGAACTGACCAGCCAGCCGATAGCTTTGCTGATGAAGCATATGAACGAATTCCCTGGCTTGCAGAGGCGTATGGAACAGATTGTACCGAACCTATATAGCGATTATGCTCACACGCCAGAGAAAATCCGCGGTGCCATGAGTGTAGCGCTGGAGATGGCTGCCAAAAAGAACCAAGCCGTTGTGGTGGTATACGAGCCGCTAACCAACCGCCGGCAGCACTATATGATTGATGATTATGGGGACTGTTTTGATGGCGCTAAAAAAGTGTACTGGATACCGAGTTATCTGGCACGAGAGGACCCTAAACAGCCTATCATATTACCAACAGAGCTAATTACCCATCTTAGTAATCCGTCTATCGCCGAGGCTTACGAGCGAGACGACAAGCTCATAAAAACCATTAAAGAGCACCTAAAAAAAGGCGACATGGTTGTAGCCATGGCCGGTGGTGGTGGCGACAGCTTGGATGAATGGATTAGAGAAAATTTCGCTGTCAACTAGCGATTGTCGCCCTTGCCTTTGATAACACCCCGTTTCTGTCGGTCCTGAAGCTTCTTCACATTGAGTTGCATGACTTCCTCAAAAGATAAACCCAGGCTATCTGCTAGTACCGCAATATACCACACTACGTCACCCAGTTCTTTTTTGAGCTCGGCTAGATCTGCATTACTCACCTTGCCTTCTTTATAAGCAACGATTTTTTTCCATTTTTCAATTACCTCGCCTGCTTCACCCGCAATACCCATAGCCCAAATGGTTTTATTCATCAGAGTATCAGAATGGTTGTGGGCTGTTTTGAGAGCTTGCTGTTGGTACTCGTCAAATGTCATAGTCAAGTTGCCCTATTGCCCTTTATTTTTACAGCGCCTTCGCGGAGCACTTCTACAGCGTCATCGACCATACGGACAATTGTGGATGGTTTGCGGTTCTTCAGATTGCCACCATCAACGTAAAAGTCCACCTCGCTACGGAAGTACATTTCGGCCATTTGGATAGTAGCGGCTGGGGGTTGTCCGGGTGGATTTGCGCTCGTAGTTAGTAACGGACCAGTTTTAGTCAGCAATGTATGCAACTTTTCGTCTTTTGGCAGGCGTACAGCGATAGATGGCAAACCCTGGCGCAAGTGATGCGTAGCTACATCGCTTGATGGCACCACAACGCTAACAGCCCCTGGCCAAAATGTTTCTACGGCCTTGAGATAGGCTCGTTTTATACCAAGTTTGGCCAGTTGATCAATAGTAGTCGCAATGACTGTGCCAGGTTTGTGTTCTCGTTCTTTGAGTTTGTAGAATCTTTGGACAGCTACCTTATTATCTGCCACACAGACAACACCATAGAGTGTGTCTGTTGGCAGTATGCCTACTGCACCATTTTGCAGCAGGTGCAAAAGCACTGGATCACCTAGTGAGTCAAAGATAGCAGCCACTACCTCTTATATTAGCATCACTACGGGTATTTTAGGCAGAGCTATAAACCAAGGGTAGTGTCAGTCAAATCGGTATTGCTAACGTCTGTGGTGTTGTCAATTTTCTGAATGGTGGCGTCAATATCCTTTGACGTTTGATCAACGTCCGTAGCGCTAGCTGGACTGACTTGTGCGGTAGTGGCTGTAGGTACTGTCGTCTGCTTTTTATCTTGGTTTTTTAGATAAAAATAGACAGCACCGCCAATGAGCGCCAGGGCAATAACAATAATCAACATTATTTTGATAGCTTTACCACCCTCTTTTTTTGGCAGTGGTATAGCAGCTGGAGGCATGGAGTGGCCTGCAGAAATGCCACTGTCGGCCGGAGGTAAATGCGGTGGTGTAGCCATTGGGGGCACAGGATTGGTAGGCTCTGTCAGACCAGTGGGGCTAGTTGATGGTGGTTCGGATGACATGGACACATCATCAACTACAGGTGGAGTAAGAGTTGCTGATCCAGGTGGTCTTACATCCATGACAGAGCCACTAGCAGGCGGCGTATAGCCTGGCTGAGCAGGGGTATTGGCCCGAGGTTGTGTTTGATTCGATTGGTCATCCATTACTGATTCCCTCCCTGAGTATTAGATGATTTATTGGCTTCTAGTTGCATGCGTATATCGTGCAAAGTAGGCTTGATGGTATCAACAACGTAGCTTCTAATGGTCGTAGTGTCAGTGATGAGTGTAGCGTGAGCCGTGCGCGCAGCCTCAAGCGCAGCCTTAAAAGCTGTTGGATCACTCACGCAGTCTACGTCCCTGAGATCACTAATAGCTTGCTTGTACTTGTCCAGATCGGCTTTGTAGGTGTTGATCTTCTCCTCGAGCATAGTTTTTTGTTGTTCAAGCTTAGTAGTATCTACGCCTTTAGCCTTGAGCTTGGCAATAATATCGTTCAGGTGGCGCGTGAGCTTGCTATAGGCATTAGTTCTGGTTGTAACACTTTTACCAAAACGGGTGTTGAGCGTAGCTACAACTGCCTGTGCAGCCTTGCAGCGGTCTTTTAATCTCGTTTGCTCGGCAGTGGTCAGCTTGAGCTTTAGATCGGTTTTAAGCTTTTCGAGCCGCTCCTTCATAGTGGTGGTGTCTTGCTTGGTTTCGGTAGGCATTGTTGCGTTATGACCTGGTTCCGAGGGAGTAGTAATATGAGTGTCGGCCATTACCAAAGGCGTGGCCACTAATAATGAAGTTACCAGCCCTATAGCCGCTATGTAACGCATGTGTTGTTTCATACAGATTCCTTTTTGCTACTTTTTCATTTTATCATAAGCTTGTTGCGTATTAAGCCAATTGACAGGTTTTGCCCTGTCAATCAGTAGTAATACCAATGCCCGAGTCCACCGGTGGCAGAAACATCACGGATCTTGCGAGCTTCGCCGCCATCAATACTCAGTACATAATCGGCGGTTTCCTGGGGTGTTTGAATACGATAAATCAGAGTGTTGCCGTTTAACCAGCGAATCGGATTGCTTAAACCACTTTGGGATTTGAGCGTCTTTTCGGTTTTGGTGCTGGTATTGTAGTTAAGTAGTACCCCTTTGCCATCGCGCTGGTCTATCCACAAGCTATGCTTGTTGTCTGGGCTATCAGCATAAAGACGATTTGTGGGGTTGGCAGGAGCTATGCTGAGTTTATTGGCTGTAGTATCTCCTAGTTTATGCTCATACCAAGATTGGTCAGCAGAAAGGTCAAATTTGTCATAGGCAACACGGAATATATTCCAAACCTCTTGGTTGAGAATAGTCTTTTTAGTATGTCCGTCCACACTAGTTTTAATGAGCCCAGCATTGCCGTCTTTCTGGTAGTTAGACGAGGCAGCGTAATAAATGTTGTCGCCTACAATCATAACGTCGTTAAACGAATTAGCGCTGGCTAGTTCCTGTTTGTCAGACGTCTTGGAATCGTAGGCTACCAGCCGAAAACGCTTGGGATTGGTAGCACTCGTGCCAGCGGCAATCTGCACATATACGAGGCGGTTTCCAATCCAGCCAACAATTTGGATTTGCTCTGTCTGTACCAGTCGTGAGGTAGTGTTGTTACTCAACTCAATGACTGTCAGGGTGCTAAGTAAATAACCGTCTTTGTTATGGATATTATCACGGGTTGACACTAGAGCGGCGACCTCGCTGGTCGGATGTGAAACTAGTGCTATACCGTCACGCTCATTGCCGGTGCCAGCCAGCACCAATTTTTCGTTCTTGCCGTCAACATCAATTTTGTAAACATCATATTTGCCAGAACGCTTAGAAACAAACACATGTTTGCGGGCAGGCACTACATTCACGCTCTGCTGATTCTTGGCACTAACATCAAATGTCAACTTTTCTTCACGGTAGTTTGTAGCCCTAATGACGACGCTGAGGACCAGCTCGTCGCTTGTATCGACGGTTAGGACTATTTTGCCGTTTTTGTCAGACAGTGCACTGGATTCGCCACTACTGGCTTCGGCTTTTTCGATCGCCTTGCCCGAAAGAAAATCTTTAACCATAAATACGTACTGAGCGCCAGTGGCCTGAAGCCCAAAATTACCAAGCGGGTTACTACCCCAACCCATAGTTACTGGCGTAGTTTTGACTGCAAAAGCCCGTTTTTGGATTGACAACTGAGTTGGGCCGAGTTTTAGATGTTCAAGCCTCACCTTGCCATCTGCATCCGTCAGGCTAGTTTTACCAGCCAAGCTGACCTGGACATTTTTAAGAGGCAGTTGGGTCGAATCATCAAGTACCGTGACTGACGCACTGCCCCTCACACCGGCCGTATTGAGTAAGAAATACCGGGTGACCGGCACTACACCAAGAGCGATAAGCAGCAATGCTAGCCCGACCAGCGTACTATAGCGCGCTGTTTTGTTGGCCCACCAGGCACTTAGGAATGACATTAGTTTTTCCTTAAAACTACGGCCTTTTGGCGGTTCAAAAGCCTTGGCTATTTCGGCATCTTCGGCGGCCAGTAGTTTGTCCCCATCTTGGCTGACAATATCATCGACTACTTCATCGGTTTTAGCATTAGCCGCGGGTTCTGGCATAGTACTCTCTAACTTACTGTCGGAAGCAGGTTGCAAAGGTTCCTCTTGGACAGCTGGAGAGTCTTGGGTTTCAGTAAGTAATGGCGCCCCCGGCAAATTGGCCGGTAAGGGTTTATTGGAAGGAGGTATAACCAAAATCCGTTCTGGTGGATCTTCGTCAGTAGTTTCACTGTCTGGATCTTCGGTGTGTAGTGGTTCCTGAGCAGGCAGCCCGCCCATGAAGTCTTTGACACGATGCTCTAGAGCCTTTTCTTCTGGAGACTTGCTTGGTTCTGTTGATTTTTTGTGCATATGCTTATCTCTTATCTTCTAGTTTAACACGCACTTCGCACTTTCTGGTTGATGCCAGGTTACTCCTGGCTAGAGTTTACAGCCAGGTGTGATCTGGGGTAAGTGGAAGATGCGAAATGCGTGGTTATCAGAAAATCCGCCTAGCCTGTATGCGCTATTACCTACTTTTTAGTTGAAGTTTGGCTGCCGCGGGTAACAGCCACAAAGACTAGAGCGGCAAAGAACAGCAAAACCACTGCCATGCCAATAAGATATGGTTTGGCAGAAAAATCATTATTAGGCGCGACCGCAGTGGAAGTAGTGGGGGAAGTTTGGGTAACTGGGTTGAACTGGGAGCTACCAACGCTAGAAATGATCGTTCGGGAGCTTGATAAAACACTGCCAGGAGCCACCTGCAAGTCGTTTCTGGGTGTAACGAGTGACTGTCCCCCAACGGCTTGTGGGTTTTGTGTTTGACTGAGCTGGCTACCGCCAGTGGTAGTCAAAGATTGAGCATCATTCATGCCTTACCAGTATAGCAATCTTGGGTAAAAGAAGCTTTGGGCTAGACGGTGCGCTTGTATTTCCAGACCGCCAGCGGTGCAAAAACCAAGAAGATACCGAGGGCCCAGACCAGCGTATGCCATACATAGGCACCACCATTAATTATATTGCCTTGTGTAAGATAGCGGACGGCGTTTACTACTTGGGTGACTGGTTGATTGCGGGCAAATATCTGTAACCAATGGGGCATAGTCTCGACGGGGACAAAGACGGAACTGGCGAAAACAAGTGGGAAGACCCACAAAAAGCCGGCCACTTGTACCGTTTCGGAATCTTTGAGTAACAGACCGATATTGCCACTGACCCAACTAAACGAGTAGGCAAAAAACAGGACGAGGACAAGGGCTAGCAAAAACTTCGGTATACCCTCATGAAAGCGGAAACCCAGCAATACCCCAACTATACACATCAGTGCAATAACAAAGATATTGCGGATCGTGTCGGCAAAAGTTCGTCCCACCAGCACGGCGGAGCGGGCAATGGGTAGGCTGCGCAAACGGTCAATTACGCCTTTGCTAAGATCTTCGGCCAAACCAACGCCGGTCTGAATGGCACCAAACAGGGCGGTCTGCGCCAAGATACCAGGTAGCAAGAAATCGATGTATTTAGGCTCGCCGGTTTTGACTGCACCACCAAAGACAAAGTTGAAGAGTAACAAGAAGACAATCGGTTGAATACTGCTAAAGATCAGTAGCTGCGGAATGCGAAAGTTGCGTTTGACGTTACGCTTGACGATCTGCGCCGTATCACTAAGACCATTGAGGTGATTCATGCCTCCTCCTCGTGCTTTTTGCCAGTGATAGCCAGAAAGACATCATCCAAGCTTGGTCGATGTACGCTTATCTCTTCGGCCTTAATATGGGCATCTTTAAGCGTGCTAACAGCAGCCAGTAAATCATCACTGCCATTTTTAGTACGTAGCCGTAGGCGGCGGGTGGCTTCATCCACCTCGACATCACGCTTTAAGTGCTTGGCCAGTGTTTGTTTGGCTCTACTGACTTGGGCATCAGCCACCTTTAGTTCAATAACGTCCTGGCCAAGGCTACGCTTGAGCTGCTCGGCAGTACCCTGAGCAATCATTTTGCCTTGATCAATAACATACATATAATCGGCAAGGGCATCGGCTTCCTCTAGATACTGGGTCGTAAGTAGAATCGTCACGCCCTGTTTGACCAAATCACGGATGATGTCCCACATCTGCAAGCGAGTACGTGGGTCAAGCCCCGTCGTCGGTTCGTCTAGGAAAAGCACGCTTGGTGTAGCTACCAGGCTAGCACCAAGGTCTAAGCGCCGGCGCATACCACCAGAATAGGTCTTAGTCTGGCGATCTGCCACCTCAGTTAGCCCAAGTTTATCGAGCAGCTCATTAGTGCGAGCCTTGGCCCTACTTCGCGGCATGTGGTAGAGCCGCGCTATCATATAGAGCGTCTCGCGGCCGGTCAAAAAGTCATCCACGGCTGCAAACTGCCCCGCCAGACCAATATGCTGGCGAGCTTTGGCTGGCTGTTTGAGCACATCGACGCCATCCACAAAGACTTTGCCACTCGTAGGCTCAAGTAGGGTAGTCATGACCCTAATGAGTGTGCTTTTACCGGCACCGTTTGGCCCTAACAGGCCAGTGACTTTACCCCTGCTAGCAGTAAGATCAACATCGTGAAGTGCCTTAACGGAACCAAAATGCTTACTAACTTTGGTTACTTCAATAGCATTATCACTGGTTTTCTTACTAGTCATTAATAACCAGCGTATACTCTAAAGCTTAACATGTAAAGTATTGGGAGAGTTATGAAGTCTTGTACTTGACGTATAAGCCAACCAGGCGTAGGATTTTTGTTATGGTTACTCGTAAGCACATTATGTGCAGTATGTACCTTGCCACCGTGTGTCAAGGGAGGTTGCCTGTGTGTGCCGTTTAGCCTAAAAAGTTATAAAAAACACAAGTAACCTCCCCACTAAAATGGGGAGGTTTTTTAATAGAAGGGAACAACCATGGCCGGAGAAGCAAAACCAACACCAATAGAAACAATTCATCCAAAATCCAGAGATATTATTAAGCGTATTGATAGCGTGCTAGCCAGTTACGAAATGACAGCTCCTCAGCAGATAGTTGATCATACTGAAGTTGATCCCATGGAAATTGACCGCTCGCCCCACACCCGACACGGTATACCAAATACACTTAAAAATGCTGCCGCCGTTGCAATACATGGCCAGTTGCTTTAATAGATTTTAATTAAGGGGCTAATCTATTTATGTCGCGCGGGAACAGTGTGGCTTCTTTGACATTATTCAGCCCCATAATCTTCTCTGTTAGGCGATCGAGGCCCAGGCCAAAGCCACCGTGCGGGGGCATACCAGCCTGCATAGCCATAAGGAAGTACTTAAAACCTGGGTCTTGGGGGTCACCACCAGCCTTGTCTTTGAGCTGTTTCAAGAGCTCATCGTAGCGGTGTTCACGCATAGAGCCGGTTGCAATCTCTACCCCACGAAATAGCAGATCAAGGCGTTCTGCCAGCTTGGGGTCACCAGTTTGGGCCTTGTGGTAAAATTTCATGTCACTCGCTGGCCAATTGGTTACAAAAACGGCTTCACTGCCCAGATGTTGCTTGGCGTATTCGCAAATCCAGCGTTCCTCGTCTGGCCGCAAGTCTTTCTCGCCAATTGTCTTGGTCCCCGTGGCTTTTGTGTATGTTTGGTGAATTTCGGCCATAGTGAGCGTGGGAATTTGCTTGGGCAAAACCGGTTTGTCAGTCTTCCAAGCCTTTAGTTCAGCTTTATTATGTTCCCAGATGTAATCAACCACAAAGTTGAGCAAACCACTTAGAAATTCCTCTAGTTCACGGATTGTGATAAAGCCCAGCTCACCATCGACTGAGGTGTATTCTGTCATGTGGCGTGTGGTGGCACTAGGCTCGGCACGGTATACCGGTGCTATCTCAAAGACGCGTTCAAAGACACCAACCAGCATCTGTTTATAAAACTGCGGGCTTTGGGCCAGTGTGGCTTCCTGACCAAAGTAATCAAGCTTGAAGACCTCCGCCCCGCCTTCGGTGGCAGCTGCCAGCAGCTTGGGTGTTTGGACTTCTGTAAAGTCGTTCTGGTAAAAATATTCACGTAATGCTTTGGTTATGCAACTACGAATTTTAAAAATAGCTGTTTCTTGTAGGTTGCGTAGGCCAATTGGACGGTATTCAAATAATGTGTCCAGGTTGTCCGCCTTATGGTCGAGTGGTTTGTCTATTTCTATTGGCGGCTCTTCGGTAACTGGCACCAGTACTTCAAGTGTGGGGTCATGGATTTCGGCTCCACCGGGCGCCCGTGGTTCCTTTTGGACAATGCCATCTATAGCCAGTACCGTGCCAATTTGCATGCCGCGCAGTTTTTCTACCTCATCTTTGTCCTTGACCACAACTTGGACAACACCACTACGGTCACGCACCACAATGAATGTCAGGCCCCCCAGTAGGCGCTTTTTGTGTAACCAGCCTTGCACATTAACTAATTTGCTAGTGTGTTTGTGGACATCTGCCGCAAGTATCCTCGTCATGTTGATTATTCTAACACCTTGGGTTCACCTGAGCTAACAGCTTCTTTATCTGTTGCTTGATTTTGTTGGTGCTCTTTCTGTGCCTTGAGTGCGGCCACAGCGCGCATATCGTCATACTTGTCAAACTCATCCAGAATTGGTTTGCCCAAAATCTGCTCTAGAATATCCTCAATCGTCACGATACCAACTATTTCCTCAAAATTATTGACGACAATAAACAAGTGATGCTTGGTCTTGAGGAACGCCTGGAGGGCTTCTCGGAGTGATTGGTCCTCGTGCACATAGTAAACGGCTTTACTCATAATATCGCGTACCCGCCCGCCCGCTTTGGCAGCCAGCAGATCGCGAGTGTACAGCATACCCACAATATTATCGGGTTTATCTTGGTAGACCGGAAAGCGAGAGTGATCGCTATCGTGCAGTTCATCCATAAGCACCGGCCCAATGGTATCGGTGGCGGCAACCATTTTTACGACTCTGCGCGGGGTCAGGATGTCACCTATTAGCTTATCGCCAAAGGTCAGGGCGCCAGCGACTATGTGTAGTTCTTCCTCGGTTATACGGTTATTGGGCTGTTTTTTTTGCTTATCAAGAAGTGCTAGTACATCTTCTTTTTGGTACAGACCACTATGAATACTAAGGCTACGATGCTTGCGCGCCCAATCAGCAATACGGTTTAATATAGGGTACAAATGACTAAGCAACCACGTTAGTGGTGCTGTTAGGTAGCGCGCCAGCGTGTTGCTGAGCATAGTGACTCGTGTGTTTGGTAGCCAGACAAAACCAAACCAGAGTAGTACCACTGAGATCAGGAGTGCTAGCCAACTGGGCAATGTGCGAGCCACCAGCACAAAAAATCCTCCAGCTCCAAGACCAATGATCACCCATAAGAGTATCTGTAAGCTCATACCGTATGCCACGGTGCGGTAGAGTAGCTTGGCAAACTCATCACCACTGCGAGCACGACGTTTTAACTCCGCCCGCGGAATATGTGTATAGACCTTGAGCAGAGAGATCGTGACCAGGCACAGTAGCGCCATTAAGCCAGTAAGGACAAAAATGAACATGTACTCATCTTACGATTGGCGCGAGGATTTTAAAAGCCGCTTGTAATCAAGTACTATATAGGACTTTCGCACATCTACGTAGATAACAGGGTGCAGATAGCTGAAGTGAAAACTGTCTAGCTTATGGAGGGGTAGCCGTAGCTACACCGAGATGAGATAGACAGTTTGTAGCCAGCTATCTGTGGTTTGTTGCTGCGATGATGTGCGAAAGTCCTATATACCCGACTTACGCAAAATTCCTCCATGCCCAGACCAAAACTGGCTGGCTACAAACATTTTTTCCTGTCTCGATGTATCTACGGATACATCTCTTTCCGATAAAACTGTTTTCGCTCACCCAGCTTTACCCTGGGAACGAATGGTTCTGCGTAAGTCGGGTTTATATTCTGCAAGTAATGGAGTATAAAGATAAGGCATTATGAATAAACGATTTTTGTTAGTCCTAGCGGTTTGTATCATTGGTCTTGGCGCTATTTTTTGGTTTACAAGAGAAAAGGCCAATGCGCCTAGTGATGGCAACAAGGGCTCAAGCGCGCAGCCGAGTAATCATACGTTCGGTGCCGGTAAGAAGGGCGTAATCCTCATTGAGTACGGCGATTTTCAGTGCCCAGCTTGTAAAGCCTACTTCCCATTAGTAAAAGCGGTACAAGACAAGTTCAAAGATGACATTACGTTTCAGTTCCGACACTTTCCATTGGTACAAATACACCAAAACGCCTTTGCGGCCTCCCGTGCTGCCGAAGCTGCAGGTATGCAAAATAAGTTCTGGGAGATGCATGATATTTTGTACGAACAGCAGACTACGTGGGCTGCAAACAGTAGCCCCTACACCTTTTTTGAAGGCTACGCCCAACAACTAGGACTTAATTTGACCAAATTTAAGGAAGATTATAGTAGCGCCGCAGTTAATGACATCATTAACGCCGATATCAAACAGGGGCAAGCTTTGGGGGCTAACAGTACACCAACCTTTGTGCTCAATGGCAAAAAGGTTAATCAAAACCCAAGCGATCAAAAAGCCTTCGAAAAACTGATTAGCGACGCAATTGCTGCTAAAAACAAACAAGGCAGCTAAACTGCCCTGCTCGTGGTTGGATATGTCCTTGCTGGTTTAGTAGCTTATGAACTGCTGCCAGCGTGGACGGCGTACTTTGACTTCCACTCTATAACCTCTCGATATTATTTTTATTTTTACAGGCATATGCCTTTGCACCTCCCCACCGGCACCTCACGGGAGCATTGATAGTCAATCAATACCACACGGTTTTTGATTTTTTGTATTCCTGCAGCAATACTAAAACATGCTGCTTAGGAGTGAGCCTATATTCTCATAAGATGCTTAAGCTTGTCAACCCTGTAATCGATAAGCACTAAATAAGCCGGATACCCAAAGCGCTTATCCTGTTATAGAATAAAGTAAGAGGGAGCCCAACAAACATCATGGATGAAAGCATTTTTGCTGAACTCAGTTTGATTATCGCCATTGCAGCCGGCATATCTATATTCATGCGGCTGATTAAGCAGCCTTTGATTTTGGGCTACATATTTGCAGGTTTATTAGTTGGCCCATCCTTGCTTAATGTTATTCATTCCGTCGAAATATTTGAGATATTCTCGAGCATAGGTATTGCTTTGCTGCTATTTATTATCGGCCTAGGGATGAACGTTTCTGAACTTAAGAAACTAGGTAAGGTTGTGTTGATTACCGCTACCACATCGCTACTCGTTATTGGTCTGTTGGGCTATGCCACCAGTAGTGTTTTAGGATTTAATAAAACTGAATCCTTAATTGTTGGCCTATGCCTGTTCTTTAGCAGCACGATTGTAATTGTCAAAATTTTGTCCGATAAAAAAGAGCAAAACCGTCTGCATGGTCGGGTGGCCATAGGCGTTATATTAGTAGAAGATATTGTGGCTACCATAGCCCTTTTATTCATGGTTGCCGGCCAGGGTGGAAATGGCCTGCAGCTCACTGAGGTTGGATGGTTATTTGCTAAAGGGATAGGTATGCTGCTATTTTTGGCAGTTTTTAGCACTAAAGTTTTGCCGGCTGTTTCCAAATACATTGCCTCAAGTCAGGAATTATTATTCTTATCAGCTGTAGCCTGGGGCTTTGGCATCGCCACTTTGTTTAAGCTCAGTGGCTTTTCTATAGAAGTCGGTGCGTTGTTTGGCGGCGTAGCGCTGGCTTCATCGCCGTATGCCCGTGAAATCGGTGCCCGGCTAAAACCACTAAGAGATTTCTTTATAGTTCTATTCTTCATTACTTTGGGCCAAGGTATGAGTCTGTCCAATCTATCAGCAGCTATTTGGCCGGCTTTAGCCTTGTCTGCCATTGTGATAATCGGCAAGCCATTAACCATCACCTCGACCATGGGATTGCTTGGCTATACCAAGCGAGTTAGCTTTAAGACCGGCATAAATCTATCACAAATAAGTGAATTTTCAATAGTGCTGGTAGTATTGGCAAGTACTGCTGGTTTGGTTGACCAAAAACTGACTGCCATTATTACTTTGGTAGCTATTATTACCATAGCCACCTCAACTTATCTTATGCAATATGACGATGAATTGTTTAATATATTCGACCGGCTAAAGCTTCATTTTTTTGAAAGAGAGATAACATATCACGAACATCGTAGCCGGGGCTCTTATCCATTGCTGCTGTTCGGCTACCATCACGGCGGACATGAATTTCTTAAAGCATTTGAAGACATAGGCAAACCGTACTTGGTAATTGATTATGACCCTGCCGTAGTAGAGTCATTGGAGACCAAGAAGGTTCCATACATGTATGGCGATGCTACCGACATTGAGTTGCTTGACGAATTGGGCATAGATAAAGCTAAGTTAGCAATTTGTACGTTCTCTGATTTTGAAGTCACTAAGCAATTGGTTAAACACATTGCTAAGACCAACCACGCGGCAGTTATTATCTGTCATGCTAATAACAAACAAGAAGCAATCGAGTTATATGAGGCCGGCAGCACCTATGTAATGATCCCTCAATATATTGGTAGCGAGAAAATCAGTTCCTTCATACGCAAAAATGGTTTGAATAAAAAAGAGTTTGAGGTATTCAGGGAAAAGCATCTAAATTATTTGCAGTCACATTTTGAACCGGCAGAGGCCTAATGTGAATATCTTGCTGGTGGCACAGAAACGTAAAGCCAATGCTGTTTAATATACTCGGCGGTACTGGGTAGTACTGTTGCCTTCTGTCCTTTTAGCAACGCCTCGCGAAGTTGGCTAGAAGACAAGTGGGGTACTGTACTCTTAATAATCTGCAGTTTGCTAGCTGCTTCTGGCAATATAGCCATCTGCTGCATAATTGTTTGGGAGCTTTCATTGGCTCTGACAGCCACAATAAGCTCCATATCCTCAAACAGTCGCCGAACTAGTGGCCACCGTGGCATATGTTTAAGCATGTCAGATCCGGCTATAAAAACCAGGGTGCTGCCTGCAAAACGCTGTTTGAGCCGTGGCAGCGTTTTGGCAACCGAAAATTGGCCATCTGGTAATTCAAGGACTTTAAGCTTCGGGTAAGGCTTTGTGGCAAGTTTGAGCATGGCAAGACGATGAGCGACATGCGTTACACCACTTTTGCGCCGCGGACGAGCCTCGACCAAAAAGTATACCTCGTCAAGCGAGGCTTGCCTGATAGCTTCGAGAGCAAAACCAATATGGCCCTTATGTACCGGGTCAAACGTTCCTGAGAAAATTCCTATTCTTTGTTGCGCCATAAGTAAGATCAACACCTGACATTTATTCCGCAGGTTTTACACCTTTCAATCAATTTATTATGAGGTCTTGTGTTGGTGTGCCCTTTCTGACATTTGAATGTCAGCGATCCATATTTGTCTTCCCTGGATTTATTGCCGTAGCCAGCGAGATCTAATTGGTCTTTGGTTGAGCCATCGAGACCTTCCGCACGCAGTGTCACACCGCAAGCGCTAAAAGACATGCCTGTTTGCCTAGCTTGAGCCCCTGCTGATTCAATTTCTCTATGAAGAACAGCAGGGTCAATCGCTGCCAAGTGCGGCATTATGCCGATAGTTCCCTGTTGAGCAGCCTTGAAGCGTCTTTGCATGGCCGCTGATATCTTGTACATCATTTTGTCGTTGAACCAGCCAAGGTTTTGCAGTCTAACGCATTCCTCAATTAAATCGTGCTGACCACAGACAAAGTCGTATGTATTACTATAGTCGGCTGGGCGGCGTCCGGCGTACCATTCTCCTCCATATTGAGCAACTAGGCTTTTGTCGTACGTACCAGTAAGTTCATCTATTAAAGTAGTTTGTTGGTCGGGTGATAGTTCGGCAGAAATACGCTGGCCAAGTAGTTCGCCGGTTTTTGGCTTGATACCAAAACTGGCGTATATAGCCTCCAGAGCAGTGCGATTTGAGCCATCAAGACTTTGCGAGTACATTTGGATATTACCATCTGGTTTGTGCGCCAACACGCGTAGCATGGTCTGCTTTCGCCTGACATTATAACCACCAACATCCCTAGCAGCACCCATAAGTTCCGGTGGGAAATCCGACACAACCACCATGGTATTTGGCTGTTCACCATAGGCCATATCAATCAATTCATGCAGTTCGTCTCGCTCATAACTGCGCCGGCGTACTTCAAACCATAAATTAAGATCTGCCTTGGCTACTTCTTTTGCTTCATCAAGGGCATCATGAGTAACTTTATTCATGCTACGACCATCTTCGCCAATTAGATCACTGCCATTAAACCGTAGTTCAAAGCTGGTACGCATGTTGCCGTCAACCAGTTCGGCAAATTGAGTTTGTAGGTCGTAATGTTGCCGTAATTCGGCTTGTTCTTGATATAGACTGGGCTTACGCAAAGCTCCCCCATCCCCAGACCAAATCTGGTCAACTACCAACTGTTTTTCTTCCCTCGATGTATCTACGGATACATCTCTGTCAGATAAAACCATTGGCACCAACCCAGATGTACCCTGGAAACGAGGGATTTTGCGTAAGTCCAGTAGATGCTCTGCTTGATTAGCCAATACTTCCATATAAAAAACCCTCGTTTTCCCGAGCGAGGGTCCAAAAATACTATCTCAAATGCTCCTGCTCGGGAGTCTTTAACTGCTGTGTCGGACTTGTTCCGTTAGTCAACGGACATCACCGTAGCGGCACTGTCTGCGGATTCTCACCGCACTTCCAGCATTAGTTTGTTAAGTGCCAGTATCGTAGCACGTTATTCACCAAGACGGTTGTAGTTATTTTTGCACACGTTTTTTGAGCCCACTCAGGCGTGGGATAAACGACTGTGCAGCGCCGTCGAGGCCCAGGACTTTGAGCGCGCCAATCAACACATACAACTCGTCAAGCTTGGGTTGGGATAAGGTAGTGGTCTGTTCGGCAGTGTTAAAAAAGTAATCAACCTTCTTGATTAGCCATTTGGCCTCGCCTTCTTTTACCTGGTTAGTAGCCAATTTTGGTGTAGCGGCGTTGACGACTTCCAGCGAGCGAGCCGAGTGATCACGTTTAACTAAATGCCCACGTTTGATCAGATTACCAACGTGCAGGGCAACTGTGGCCACAGATGTGTAGTTGAGCCCGCTCATAATTTCGCGGTAACTGGGACTATAGCCATGCTCAGTAATAAACCGCTCGATAAAAGTTAGTAATTCACGCTGCTTTTTGGTTGGTCGTACGGTTTCTTCTGCCATATGTACTACCCTATACGATGATACCCATTATGACCATGTGCCCTGTGAGCAGTAATACGCATTGGGGTTAGTCTGGCCTTGCGCGACTTTACAAATTTGTCTGGGAATACCCAAAAGCGGTACCACAGATAATTCCAGAAGGTGAAGAATCCAGATGACACAAACTGGCCAATGTAGGGCGTGATACCAACCGATTTTAGTGAAGCCACTATCAGATAATCCAGCACAAAGTCGACCAGCGTAATCATGATGTAACGGGTAGTAACTTCTGTCTGGTGTTTGGCTAATTTGGGGTTCTTGAACACCCAGTAACGCTGCAGCAGGTAGTTTATAGTCCAGCCAAAGATATTGGCAGCAAGCTTGGCCCACCATAGATTGAGGTGAAATACTTTATCTCCTACAAAAAAGGCTGCATAGCCGGACCAAAAATAAGCTCCACCACTAATAAGATACTCGGTAATACGAGTTATTTCTCTACGCTGGTTCTTTTTGAGTTTCATACTGCTTTGGCTTTTTGCCTGCCCAGCATTATTTCTCCTTTCGAGCAGCAAGTAATCGGGTTGTGAGATGGGACGAAATAGTGTTTGGGTTTAGTATAACAGAGCTGAGTGCAATACCCGCCAACCCCCACCATATGTACGCAAGCGTGTCATCAGCCCAAGCATGAGACAGGAGATTGATAAAAGTTATGCCAATAAGACTGGCTAGTAATACTTTCGCTAATAGATCTAGTCTACGTTTCCATAGCTCGATTATAACCAGTACATTAATAGCCACAAACAGTCCAAGCCCGATAACTCCAACCTCCTGGCCAATTTGTATAAAATAATTCTCGGCAATTCGCGCTGGTTTGTCGTTTCTAAATGAGGCGGGGCCGGCTGTTCCTGGGCCACGCCCAAATGGTTCGTGAAAAAGTGAAGCCGCACCGCTTTCCAGTGCCAAGGCCCGAGCCGCGTTTGAGCTTTCGGCCGAGCGTGAAGTTTCATCGGTATGGAAAAGAGCGTTCTGGACTAGGTTATTATCACGCAGTACAAATGTCAGGCCACTTAATATAACAAAACAAATGATGAGTACAGGAATTATCAATCGCTGAAATTTCGGCCGGTTGGTCGACCAGTAAAAGAGCAAAACCAGGCTTAGAACTAAGCCTAGCCAAGCACTTCTTGAATAGGTAAAAAAGAGCACGACAGTAGAGATAACAATAATGGGTAGCCTAATAGATAATTTTTTCTTAAGCGATACCCGCACGGCAGCTAAAGTCGTAATCACGAGCACCAGATAGGCGCCAAGTGGGTTGGGACCACGCAATGTTGACTGAATACGTATGTAATCTGGCTTTTGGTCCACACTTTGAAAAGCTGGAATAGTCCTAGGCCCGTAGCCAATATGAGACAGTATATTCGCCGGCAACACGAACTGTTGCAGTAGGCCAAAGATAATAACGACTGTGGCCGGCACCAAGAGAAGCTGGCGCCAATGTTGGTATAGCCATGATGATTGAGCGGCCACCACAAAACAAACACCAAAAAATACCAGAAATCTCAGGTTAATAAGCAAGGCGTAGATAAGCGCCGAGGTATTAACCTTCTCATGATTGAGCGCTCGCAACCCTAGTAACAGATGCAAGAGTATATAGAACACAGCCAGTAGCACTACGGGACTTGTCTGCAACCAGCTTTTCAGTCGCTTATCGGTATACACCAACCAAAGCGCCGCGCTTGCTAATGGTATAAGCAACAGCTCCTTCCAGATTCGGAATAGATCAATATGGCCTACCGTAGCCCCTAGCCACGTCGTGAAAACAGCATGGAACGGCAACAATACCAAAATCAGACCAATAGCCCAAGCCATTATAATTATAACTTTAGATGTAACAACAGATTGACGCATGAATGCTACAATCTAGTATAGATGAAGAACAGCGTGTCGCTACTATACAATCTATTTTTGGTAATAGGTGACTTTTTGGCACTAGTGGCTGCATTTGTTGGGGCGTATGTCCTACGCGTTACGATTGACTCTCGGCCCATTGCCGCTGCAGTCGAAGCCCGTGCATACTTAGCGGTTTTTCTTGTATTGATCCCATTTTGGATACTCATCTTTGGGTTACTTGGTCTGTATAGTACGTCCATTTATGAAAAGCGGTTTACTGAAATTGGACGGTTATTTGTAGGCTCTTTTGTTGGGCTGTTATTTGTAGTGTTTTTAAGTTTTCTATCGCTTAAGCCTATCTTCCCCGCCAAGCTCGTACCTATTTATGGCTTTGTGCTAGCATTTATCTTCCTGGTAATATTTCGTAGCCTTGCACGTCTTATTCGCACGACACTCTTTCGCTATGGCATTGGCATCACTAACCTATTGATTATTGGTAATACTCAGGTTGCGCGTGAACTAATTGATTCGCTGCAAGACAGCCGACTGAGTGGCTACCGCATTGTGGGGATTGTGGGAGGCAGCCACAAGACCGAGCGCAATGCCCATCTGCGCGTGTTTCATAATTTCGAACAGGCCAGACGAGTTATCGGACCAGAGGAAATTCACAGTATTGTGCAGACCGAGCTGTATTCGAACGCCAATCAAAACGATGAAGTCCTGAACTTTGCCCAGGCAAATCATATTGCCTACCGCTTTATACCAGGTAACACCGAACTTTTTGTTGGCAATATTGAGGTAGAATTATTCCGTGCTTCAATTCCGGTCATCGCAGTCCATCAAACTGCTCTTCTTGGCTGGGGTCGCATAGTCAAGCGACTATTTGATTTGCTGGTTGGTGGATTGCTATTGCTTAGTTCGTTACCATTCACGTTGTTAATTGCCTTTTTGATAAAGCTAACTAGTCGTGGTCCGATCTTTTTTCGCCAAACCCGCCTGACCCGTTTCAACCAGCCATTTAAGGTATTCAAGTTTCGGACCGCCCGGCCTGCTTACAACGGCCTTACGCCCGAAGAAGCCTTCACTAAAATGGGCAACCCCGGACTTATTAGACAATACCGTGAAAATGGCGATTACTTGCCGGATGACCCACGCTATGGACGGTTTGGCCGGTTTTTACGCAAAACGAGCCTGGATGAACTGCCTCAGCTTATTAATGTTATTAAGGGCGATGTTAGCCTAGTAGGTCCACGTGCCTTAGTGCCAGAGGAATTAAATATCTCAGAAAAGCGCCACGCTATTTTAAGTGTCAAATCTGGCCTTACTGGACTCGCGGTCGTATCGGGACGACGCGGCATCAGTTACGATGAACGCCGACAGCTCGATATGTACTATGTTCAGAACTGGAGCTTCTGGCTCGATATTGTCATCTTACTTAAAACCGTCCGTGTTGTGTTAACCGGTTTTGGCGCCAAATAAAGTAAAGACCTCTTGACTAAGTTAGCTAAGTTAGCTAAGATAACAATATGAAGACTGTTGCAATCCATGATGCCAAGACTAACTTAAGCAAATATATAGCTGCTGCCAAGAAGGGCGAGATTATTTATATTGGCAGTCACGGCAAGCCCGAGGTTAAGCTGGTCGTAACTAAGCCAGCCGACATCGCCAGTCCAAACCGCAAGCTTGGACCTCTTGCAGGCAAGATGTGGGTTTCACCCGACGCATTCAGCCGGGAAACAGATGAAGAAATTGCAAAGCTCATGTACAACGACGATGAGTAGGTTATGCGACTTCTCATCGATACACACGTTCTAGTATGGCTGTTGCAAGGGAGCAAGTCTCTAGGTCCCAACACGCGGATTACGTTATCAGATAATAGTAGTTACGTAGCTATAAGTTACTTCTCTCTTCTAGAAATGAAATTAAAAGCCTTACGCGGCAAATTAAATTACGATGGCGTAGAGTCTGCGTTAATCAAACTTAATATCGACGTCATATACCCAGACATTGACGTGCTTGACCAATTGATAATCTACAACCCCTCTAACAAAGACCCCTTTGACAATTTACTAATTACGACGGCTTTGCAAAACAAGCTAACACTAATAACGGACGACCAGTTCATTCTTGGAACCAAGGTCCCCCGCCTTACGTTAATGAGCGCGAGTAAGTAATCGCTGGACTGGAAAATAGTAATTAAATTGGCGAAAGAGAAAAGAAAAATGAACAATAGCAATCTGAAGGTTGCCATCGTGCATGATTGGCTAGTAGGCGGCGGCGCGGAGCGTGTAGTTTACGAACTACACCAAATGTATCCAGATGCGCCAATTTATACTTCATATTGCACAGATGAATGGCGACGCAAGCTTAATAACAAAGTTGTGACAGGTTGGTTACAATACTGGCCATTCAGTCAGCTCCGCAAATATATTCCATTCCTGCGCATCCTCTGGTTCTCCAGCCTCAAGTTTGATGGGTATGATTTGGTTATTTCGTCCAGTGGTGCCGAGGCCAAAGGTATCAAGGTCAAAAAGCCGGCCATTCACATCAATTACTGTCACGCCCCTACACATTACTATTGGGTGCGCTATGATGAATACCTAAAAAACCCTGGTTTTGGTAGATTTAACTGGCTAGCCAGAGTAGGACTTAAATTATTAGTCGGTCCAATGCGGCGCTGGGATTATAAGGCCGCCCAGAGACCGGATGTTATGATTGCTAACTCTAATTTCACCAAAGATAATATCAAAAAATACTATGGTCGGGATTCAGTTGTCATACACCCCCCAGTTGATGTTGAACGATTCAAGTTGGGTGCTCAGACCAAGCGTAGTGGCTTTGTAACGGCTGGGCGACAAACACCTTACAAACGTACTGATTTGGCAGTAGCAGCCTGCACAGCACTCAATTTACCGCTAACTGTTATTGGCGATGGACCTGACCATGCCAAGCTTATCAAAATGGCAGGTCCTACCATTACATTCCTGAGTGATGTAGCAGATAAAGATATAGTCTCTTACTTTCAATCGGCTGAGGCATTTATCTTCCCAGGTATGGAAGATTTTGGTATTGTTGCCGTCGAAGCCATGGCAGCAGGTACACCCGTGATTGCTTACCGCGGTGGCGGAGCACTTGATTACGTTATCCCCGACAAGACCGGCGAGTTTTTTGAGCAACAAACCATTGCATCACTGTCAGAAACGCTCAAAAATTTTGTGCCTGCTACCTTCGACCAAATCCAGATCCATCAGAAAGCTGCTGAGTTTAGCATGCTTCATTTTCGGGAAAGCCTTCAAGCATTTATTCGTAAATCAACAAACCTATAGCCCTCCCAATACAAAATGACCAGATTGTGATTAATGGTTGGTGAGGCTAAAAACTAGCTTTCTTTGGTTAAAGCATATCCATAGATATGCTGCAGACAAAAAAGTAGTTTTTTGACCATCAAACATAGTCAGAAATGGTCATTTTGTACTGGGAGGGCTATAGGTTAAGACACCGCCAAAATACCTCGTACTACCCAAGGCGTGTGTTCATATCCACCAACAGGTATAGTGTCAATGCCCATCAATTTAACTGGATAGTCATTTCCTCCTTCCCATAAACGGTCACCTATAAATAAAATTTCTTCTTTGTTTACACCCAAAAGCTCCATGAGTTTTCTCATGCCATAGGCTTTATCAATCCCCTGTTTTGTAACATCAATAGAGGTTGTGCCACCAGCCCGCACCTCAAACTGTGGTATCTTGAGGGCTACGACCTTGCGAATTTTACGCTTTTTCTCACCAGATGGGTCCCAGGATTTTTTTTCTGCCGGGATCGCATCTTGACCAAGAGCAGAATACGTAATTTGGCTGCCTCGATCCTCAATGAGTGGTCCATTTGGAGTTTTAATGCGATAACCAGTTTCGTCTATACCTTCATTAAGTGCAGCAATGATAATTTCTTTTTCTGCAGAGTTGAAATTTTCCGCATACATCTGTTCCCAGTCTTTTTTTGACAACCTATATCTATAATATTGGGTACCACAAGTTGGCATAAGATGTAAGGACTTGAGCTGTGTGGAATCGACTTTTAGATTAGCGATAAATTGTTTTTGGAATTGTTCAAAACTCCCCCCTGATATCACACAAACTCGGTACTGTTTAAGTAGTTCACCAAGCAGCTCAGCCATTTCATCGGTGATAAGTGACCGTGTTTCGGTAAGTGTTTCGTCCAGATCAAAAACTATAACTTTCTTCATGTTTGTTCCTTGTTGCTAAATCGTTTACTAACTTCCCCCACTTGCTGCGCAAGGTCTTTACGGGCTACCAACAGTCCATCCTTCGTGTTTACGACAACTACATTATCGAGACCAATCACGGCAACTGGTTTTTCATTTTCCTGAGAATAAATAAACGAATTCTCTACATCCTTGAGCTCAACCCGACTACCATTAATATGATTGCCATTTTCATCGCTACCAAAAGCCTTTTGTAGGTCCGAGTACGAGCCCAGATCCATCCAATCAAATGAGGCAGGCACTACCAATAAATTCTCTACTTTCTCTATGAGAGCATAGTCAATTGAGTCAGTTGAAAACTCAAGGTATTTTTTTTGATACTCCACTTTACTTTTTGCCCTTTGCAGTATTTGATAATTGCGATATAGGTTCGGTGCGTGGCCCTTCATTGCTGTCAAGAAAGTATTTATACCACCGACAAAATATCCACAATTCCATAGGTAGTTGCCACTTTTGACGTACTCACTGGCCAAAATGTAATTTGGTTTTTCCTTAAAAGAATGAACATTAAATACAAAGCGCTTATCATCAAAAATGCCGTCTTTCTGGATATAGCCAAAACCAGTGGCAGGATAATCTGGTTCAGCACCCACAAGAACGATACGTCCCTCTCGTTTTGAAACCTCGTCGGCCACTTTAAACGAATGCAAAAAACCCTGGGTATCACGAATGTAATGATCAGCTGCCAGGAACGCAATTGGTTCATCTCTATCATGGCCATTTTTACTTAAGTAGTCTAATGCAGCAATGATGCAGTTTGCCGTTCCTCGCCGGCCTGGTTCGACTATATAGGCTCCTTGGTTGAGGTTGGGTAACTGTTCTTTGACATGACGCGCATGGCTTGCTTCTGTTAAGACATAGACGGCCTTGCCAATGGTAATACCTCTTTTATATGCATAGTACACCAATGCTCTTTTGCCAGTTAATGCTAATAGATGCTTTGGGTAAGCAGGTGTAGAGAGAGGCCACAAACGAGTGCCAGATCCACCCGCAATAATTACGACAATCATACCTACTGATCATATCAAAGCTTCTAAGAACTTCTAAATTGGCAACTTGGGGTTCGTAGTGTATGCACTAGCTCAATCCACGCATAAAAGTGTTGCAAAGGTATTGAACCATTACGGTGATGTTTTTCTAGAGATATTGTGGTAGTATGTTGTTACCAAAAAGTAAAAATCAAAAATGATTAAACATCGCATTATTGGTAAACGAAAACTTTTAGCAGCCGCTGTTGTTTTATTTGTTGTTTTGATAGGTGGTACGTATCTGGTGCGTTATTACAACAAGCCTAGAGCCATCCCTACAACGCCAACCGGTGGGAACTTAACCCCTGCAACAGCCCAAGAAAAGCAAGAAAGCGAACAGAACAAAGACAGAATAGTTAAGGAACAAAGCAATAATCAACAAACCACCCAAGATCAAACTAATAAAAAAAAGCAAGTTAACGTTGTTATCACTAACGCAAATGCTTCTGCGGTTAACAGCTATGTCAGTGGGGTTTTTGAAGAAGGAGGTACCTGTACTGCTACTTTCACGCAAGGCAATATGTCAGTAACACGAACTTCTGCGGGGTTTGGAAATGTATCCTACACGCAATGCACCCCCATTACCCCAAACCTTCCGAATGGTGGCACTTGGACGGTATCTGTTAGTTACAGCTCCGCCACTGCGGAAGGCACGTCACAAACACAAACTTTTTAGGGTTACAATAGAAATATGAAACTTTCTATAAGATACTCCCGACTTCGCGGCTTTAGCCTGGCGCTCCTAGGCGCATTGGCATTCTTATACTTAGTCTCTGGGCATATATCGGCTCTTTCTGGTAATGAATTTGTGGCGGGACGCATTATTGACGACGCCGTATTTTTTAACCCGAACACTATGAACACCGGCGATATCCAGGCAGTACTGAACGCTAAAGTGCCGGTTTGTGATACCAATGGAACTCAACCCAAAACTGCGGGCAGTTCGCAAACACGCGCTCAGTGGGCAGCAGCCAATAATCAGCCTCAGCCGCCATACATTTGCCTAAAAGACTATTCTCAATCAATCCAGGGTAGTTCGGTAGATGCTTATTGTGGTGGCAGGATAGGCGCTGATACCAAATCCGCTGCCCAAATTATTTATGATGTCTCTCAAGCTTGCGGCGTCAATCCTAAGGTTCTAATTGTCTTGCTTCAAAAAGAACAAAGTTTAGTTACCGATGACTGGCCTTGGCCAATTCAATATAGGAGCGCTACTGGCTATGGCTGCCCCGATACAGCCCCTTGCGATGAGCAGTACTATGGCTTCTTTAACCAAGTCTATAATGCCGCCCGGCAGTTCCAACGCTATGTCAAGCAGTCTAGTTTATTTGACTTTGTGAGCGGCCAAACAGCTAACATCCAATATAATCCGAACGCTAGCTGCGGCAGCTCTAGTGTTTTCTTACAAAATCAAGCTACGGCCGGACTTTACAACTACACGCCCTACCAACCAAATGCCACAGCGTTAAGTAATATTTATGGTAGCCAAACGGATGGTTGCAGCGCCTACGGCAACCGCAACTTTTGGCGGCTTTATATTGACTGGTTTGGCTCACCTCTTTCGACCGTTGCCTATGCTTGGCTATTCGAAGGCCAAGCGGCACACTCTGATGCTTCTCGAACCAAAGCTTTTACATCCGTTGCTACGGTAGCATCCGGAGGTAAAATATACGCCCGGGTTAAGGCTCGCAATATGGGCACCGAAACCTGGAACCAATCAACCATCCGCCTTGGTACTTCCCGGCCAATGGATAGAGCCAGCCCATTCGCTGACTCCAGCTGGCTAAGCCCTACTCGCCCCGCCCAGCTACTGGAGCCTTCTATACCTCCCGGGCAAATCGGTACATTTGAGTTTGCTCTTTCGGCTCCCAACACACATGGCACGTACAATGAGTACTTCAACCTACTAGCCGAAGGCACCACTTGGATGAATGACCTAGGACTGTTTTTTACCGTCAATGTTAATAACTCTATACCTCCTCCCAATTCGACCGCTACAACCCTGAATTCCGGCGAGGCGTTGTACATGGATGACTACCTACTTTCACCGGATGCCCAATCGCTACTGACATTTCAGAGAGATGGTAATGTAGCGCTATACGCTAACTTTAATCTGGTTTGGGAAACAGGCACTTTTGGCACAAATACTGATCGTGTAGTCATGCAACCTGACGGCAATTTAGTAGTATACAATCAAGCCGGTCAGGCTTTATGGAGCTCTAATACTCAAGGCAACCCGGGCGCCCACCTGAGAATGCAAACCGATGGTAATGTGGTAATATACAGCTCATCTAATGTGGCTCTTTGGTCGACAGCCATCATACATAACCCCGACCATCTCAGCTATGTTAATACGACCCTAGCGCCAGGTTTAGGAAATTTTGCTAGGTTATATCCTGGCCAAAGTATCGACACTGCTGACCGTAAATTCCATCTTATCCTACAGCGTGATGGTAACTTGGTACTTTACTCACCCACTCGGGCACTCTGGGCCACAGGCACTGATGGCAAATCGCCAGCATTATTGGCTCTGCAACCCGACGGTAATTTGGTTTTATATGACCGTAATGCCCACCCAGTTTGGTATAGCCGTACTGAGGGCAATGGGTTACTGAGACTTGTGGTCCAGCAGGACGGCAATTTAGTACTTTACAACCGGCTAAATACTCCTTATTGGAACACTGGCACCGCCGGTGCTTTATAATCCGTAGTTGGCTGTTGCGAGAAAAAATATAATCTTTGGCAGATTAACAAAACAGATTAATTTAGTTTTAGACTCTGTTATAATTTTGCTATTACATGAGACAGAAAAAAATATACTTTGAGTGCGGGGCTTTAATCGCTGACCACTTTAGTGGCGTTGGCCATTACGTTCAGGGCATTGCTAAAGCGCTCGATGATTATATTAGTTCACCAGAATATTCTGAACTGCAGCTACAGCATAATTCCCGCTATCGAACGATTCTTTGGGGGCCACGTCATCATATGCCTCGTTTAGCCAAGTTTAGGTTTTTGAATTTAAGAGCAAAGGCCTTTGTCATTCCGTCATATTTTATTGACAGATTGCTGTATCACAATCTAATCCCACCGTTGGATCTGTGGTTCGGGAGAGGGACCTATTTATTCCCCAATTTTTCGAGATTTCCGCTGTTTAGAGCCAAAAGCGCGACTATAATTCACGACATTAGTTTCGAATCCGTCCCCCAATTTGTAGATGCCAACAATCGTCGATTTTTATCCAAAATGGTAAGAAAAGCCGTAAATAAATCAGATTTGATAATCACAGTCTCAAAGCATGCGAAAGAAGAGCTCGTTAATTTTTATGGCATACCCCCGACAAAAGTCGTAATTGCTTACCCAAGTGTTGACAGAGCCATTTTCTATAGACGTTCGCCAGAAGAGATAGAAACCATAAAATACCAGTATGGACTGCCGGATAATTATGTGCTTTTTGTTGGCAACATAGAGCCACGGAAAAATATTAGTGGGCTTATTGAGGCCTATACAAAATTACCGCTGGAACTATGTCAGCGCCATCCTTTAGTTTTAATTGGTGCCAACGGTTGGTTGACAGAAGGAATTTTCGATAAGATAACATTTTATCAAAAAAAGGGATACCCAATAGTTCGCCCCAAGCAGTATGTAACAGATGAAGATATGCCCGCCATTTATTCTGGGGCATTTATGCTGGTTTACCCAAGCCATTATGAAGGCTTTGGTATCCCTCCCTTAGAGGCCATGGCCTGTGGAGTACCAGTTGTCTGCGCTGACAATTCCTCACTGCCCGAAGTAGTTGGTAATGCAGCCTTACTGATAAAAAGCTCAGACACTAAAGCTATCACTGCCGCCATGAATCAACTTATATCACAAGAGTCTCTGCAGAAAGAGCTTATAGAAAAAGGCCACAAACAAGTCCGTAAATTCTCGTGGCTAACTAGCGCCAATATAATTTATAAAGCCTTGATAGGATTATAGTTAATGGTGGTAGCTTTTGATTTGCGCCCTCTACAGTCTGGACATCAATATCGTGGTATTGGTATTACATTACAAAATATCCTGCATGAACTATTGAAAACTCCGGATTCCATAAAAAATTGGGAGATTATATATTATGTTTACGAACACCAGCCGCTCCCCACGGTTATCAAAACCCAGCTGCCCACCGGCCGAATAGTCAAAGTTTCGCTGCCCGAGAGCAGACCAAGTCTGTTCAAATTTATTAGAAGACTAGACTTTCTCAAAATGACCTGGTCTAAATTAAATTCTGTGAACAAATTACCCGATCTTAACAATGTTGATGTTTTCATTCAATTTGACTTTTTATTAGGTTTGCCCAAAAGCAAGCATATTAAAAAGGTGTTGGTTAAATACGATATTATCCCCTTGGTGATGGAGAAACACTATCTTCCCTCCTTCTCCGAAGTAAAGTCACGTACCAGTCATACAAAAGCGGCACTTAAGGCTCAGTTAAACCGCTGGCGGTATTTATACAGTTTACGAACTAGCTTGAAGCACAGTGACTTGATATTAGCAATATCTAAACATACGAAAAAAGACCTGGAAGAATATCTGAACACACCCGCTAAAAAAATTAAAATTCTTCATCTTGCTGCAGATCAAGCACCTCTTATAGGTAAGCTTCCCGAAACATCAAACTCCCATTTCACGTCTATTGACTGGCGATTTATAGATAGTCAAAAAAGACTAAGACACCTTTTGCTTTATGATGCACCTTATATACTGTATATAGGTGGAGCTGACCCTCGCCGGCGGATTCAAGATTTAATAACAGCCTTTAATCATATAAGGTCTACTGGTTTTAGTTGCCGTCTGTTACTAGTCGGATTTGATTTTCAGACTTTAGATAAAATACCCAACAACCAAGTTAAAGAAGCAATCCGTAATTCATCTTTTGGTAGTGATATTTATCTTTTAGGATTTGTGGATTCAGCTCAAAAATTTCGCTTGTACCAAAAAGCTATTGCCTTTATCTATCCCACTGTGTATGAAGGCTTTGGCTTACCAGTACTAGAGGCTATGGTCAATAGATGCCCTGTTATTTGCTATAAAAACTCTTCTTTAGAAGAAGTCGGTGGAGATGCTGCTTTATATGTAAACAATCCCGATGAGATGGTGGACGCTATACACAAATTACTAGAGCATCCTAGGTATTGTGAAGAGTTAGTTAACAAAGGCTTGGTAAACGCTGCTCAGTTCTCTTGGCAAAAGACATCTACCTCTCTAATAAAATACATTAACGAAATTTCAAGCACTAAATTGCTTTAAAGCTTAGCTTTATTCTTTTTTAGTTTACTCTTGTTTGGGTTTCCGATTTCTTTGGGCTTTTTTAAATTTCAGCCAGTCTGTAGTCAAACCAATTAGACTAGCTTTTAGACGCTGCCGGAGTGGCTTATTAAAAAGTGATAAGTGGGCTACCTGATGAAGTTCCTGTTGTTTTTGGGCTATTTCTTGATGTAAGTTTTGGTTGGTTTTCGTTTGTTTATCGTTGAGCTTTTCTAGATGAACCAAGGACCGCCAGTCGCGCAGCCAAGCCTGGTAGTGATGATAGCGAAGAGCGTGATAGCTTTTTTCGACTACGTTCCTAGCAAAGTTAAAACTGCCTAGTCTATTTAAAGCTTCGCGTGCAAGGTAATATTCATTGAGTCCATCAAAGAAAATGTTTTTATAGCCGTTAGCAGCCAGCAACAACTGGCAGTTTTCGGCAACCCGATTAGCTTCAATACATATCAATTCCGGGCGATAACGCTCCCAGTTATTGCCTGACAGCACTTCATACTCAAAGCCTTCGACATCAATTTTAAGAAAATGTATTTTGGCTGGTTCAACTTCACTAAGGATACTCTCCAGGGTACGTATTTTTACCGGGTATTCTTTATATTTAGCAATTGGGGCGTATTCTTGTTTTTCGTTGTCTGAGAATGTAGAACGTCCTTCCATGCCAGCGTATTCACGTAACATTAGTGTGCTTTCCTGGTTCCCGATACCGTAATTAAGATTAATGTCACGGGGTCTCTGTTCATTAAAAAGCTTGTGCAATCTTTTAATAGGCTCGATATTTATACCGCTCCAGCCACAATCGTAGAAGTATTTAGTCACCGAGTCTATTACGGGATGAGCGGCGCCAACATCAACATAAAAGCCATCTTTAACATGCGTAAGAAATGCCGCTATAATAAGATCTTCTCGATTTTGGGCATAAGTTACAAACGTTTTAGGGTCGATCATCTTTTATCAACTTATTTCCACCTGAAAACCTGGGTCTATATTATAAGGCAAGCGCCGCATTTTCTTGATAATAAATGAAGTGGCCTCATCCCACCAATCACAAACTGTTACTCCATCCTCACAGACAACAGCTGGATCCACAAAATATGTTCCATCGCTAAAAACGTTAGGAATACGCCACTGTAATTTAATCGTTTGTCCTTTCCTTAAACGACCTAGGTTTTGTTGCTCAATTTTAGTATTAGTGCCGGTAATTTCCTGGCCAGCACTACTTCTTATACGTATGCCCGCAATAGGATTTACGATATTTGTCCGTACCTTTAGTACTTCATTAATAACTATTGAATTAGTGCCCGCGCTAGCTTCTACTGATTCGATAACTACTGCTCTATCGCCCCATCTTTTGCCGGCCGATGCCGGCCCTTGATCTTGGCTATCCGTAAATAGCTTCAGGTACTGTTGAGAAATCATATCGGTAGAACCACGGGCCAATATATTACTATCCTCAATCAATACGGCTCTATCGCAAAACTCCCGTACGGCGCTCATGTCATGGCTGACAAAAACAACTGTTTTCCTTTGCCTTTTAAGAGTTTTAAAATATTCATAAGACTTTCGCTGGAAAGCTGCATCCCCAACTGCTAATACTTCGTCTACTAGGAGTATGTCTGCTTTGGCACGGATTACCATCGAAAAAGCTAAGCGCACTTGCATGCCCGAAGAGTAATTTTTCAGTTTTTGGTCCATAAATGATTGCAGCTCAGCAAAATCTACAATGTCTTTGTATTGTCGATCTATCTCTTTTTTACTAAATCCAAGCAAGGCACCGTTAAGGTATACGTTTTCCTTACCTGTTAGCTCCGGACTAAAGCCAACGCCGAGTTCGATAAACGGCACCAGTTTGCCATTAATAATAATTTTGCCCTCGTTCGGCTGATAAATTCCTGCGAGCATTTTTAATAGGGTGCTTTTACCACTGCCGTTGCGACCAACAATGCCAAAAAACTCTCCTTTTTTTACCTCAAAAGAAACATCATGTAAAGCATGCTGAACTTCGTAAGTGTGTCTTTTTCTTAGGTAGCTATATGCATGTACAAATAGATTCTTAACAGAGCTAGCCTTTTCGTGTGGTAAGCGGAAATCCTTTGAAACATGCTCAACACGTATGGCCACTTCGTCCATCTAGACATTCTCCGCAAAACCCGGCGATCGGCGTCTAAAGTAAGTAATTGATATTAGGGCAACTGCCAAAACGATACTAATGGGTATAGCCCGTGCCCAAACATTGCCGAAAACAGAATATATAGTCTCGGTCTTTGTCGACACTAACATATAGCGAGCATCTTGTATTAACTGGGTAATTGGGTTACTAATCAATATCTTACCGAGCAACAGACTCTTCGACGTGATGAAAGAGAAGGCATACATGATAGGTACGGCAAAAAAGGCTCCTTGTATGCCAACCTCCCAAATAAAGCCAACGTCACGGAATTTTACAAACATGGCGCTCAATAAGAAACCTAGCGATAGTGAGAATATAAACAGTTCAACAATAAGTAAGGGCAAAAAAACAACTGATGAGTTAACTTGAGTTTGAGCTAGCACCATAAAAAACGCCACTACCAACAAATTAAAAGTCAGATTTATAAGTGCAGAGAAGGATCCAGCCAACACAATAACATAGCGTGGGAAGTTAACTTTACGCATAATGTCACCCTTGCTTACAATGGCTCCAACACTACCGCTAGTCACTTCTACAAAGTAATTCCACAAAACTATGCCAAGTAGCAAATATACGCCAAAGTGCGGTATATCACCTCCGGTTTTTAAAATCTTCACAAAAACAAAGTATAAAATTACAAAAAGTAAGAGTGGCCTTAGCAAAGTCCATAAGTAACCAAGCACTGAATTCTGGTAGCGAATTTTAAAGTCAGTTTTAACCAACTCTTTAAGCAAAATTACAGAGTAGCTATAGCGTTGCCTGAGGTTTTTCACGTCACTTAATTTTATACTCTTTACTCTTAGACAGCAATTGTATTGTGCCCCTAAAAGTATTTTTGATTTTAAAAAATGTTGTAAGCTTAAACTATGCAAAAAGTAGCTGTAACTGGTGTGAATGGGTTTGTTGGTAAGCATTTAGTGGCTGAACTAGTCTCTCTTGGCTGTGAAGTCGTGGGAATTGGCCGGGAAAATGTTCCTTCAATTCACTTGAGACATTCATTGGCAGCCTACCACGCCTGCGACCTTATGGATGTGCAGGCTGTTAACGGTTTACCACTGGATGGTCTTGAAGCTGTTATTAGTTTGGCCGGTCTTGCCAAAGTTGGTGATTCATTTGCCCAACCCAAAGTCTATAAAGAAGTGAATGTTGGCGTACTCACCAACTTATGCCAACGGCTACTCAAACTTGATAGCCAGCCGCGCGTTATCGCCGTCAGTACAGGTGCAGTTTATGATCCTCACCAACCTATGCCACTAACTGAAGAGTCTAGGGTAGCCAGCCAAACGTCTCCATACGCTAAAAGCAAACTAGCAATGGAACAAGCCGCTCAAGAGTTACGGCAAGCTGGTCTTGACTGTATAATTGTACGTCCCTTTAATCACATAGGCCCTGGGCAAGAACTAGGTTTTCTTGTGCCCGATATGTACCAAAAGATTAAAGTAGCTATTAAAAATGGCGAACCCTTGCTGGCTGGCAATCTTAAAACACGTAGAGATTACACTGATGTACGCGATATCGTGAAAGCTTACTGCGGACTTGCAATTGCCCATCCAAGGGACCTTACTGACTACGTCTACAATGTGTGCAGCGGAGTATCACGTAGCGGTGAGGAGATTTTAAATGAGCTAAAGAAACACATTCCGGGTGCTGAGGAGCTTACTGCAACCCTAGACCCTTCGTTAACCCGCCCGAACGATCCCGAAGAACTTATTGGCAGCAATAACCAACTTACTAAGGCAATTGCCTGGCAGCCAAGGATTCCATTTGAACAAACCATTGCGGATTTCGTTGCTACCCAAAAGGTTTAAATGTCTGTTTTTTCTGCCTCTAAGTCAAGGTCATGTTGGACCATCATGCTAACAAGGCCTGGAAAGTCCACTTTTCGTTTCCACCCAAGCTCGTTTTCAGCTTTTGAAGGATCACCAAGGAGTATGTCTACTTCTGCCGGTCGCATAAATGCCGGATTTTGTTTCACATATGGTTTCCAGTCATCAATCCCAACCTCTTTAAAAGCCAATTCTAGGAAGTCGCCTATAGAATGCGTTTCTCCGGTAGCCAGTACGTAATCCCCGGGTTGATCTTGCTGCAGCATACGCCACATGCCTTCGACATAATCCCCTGCATATCCCCAATCCCGCTTGGAGTCCAGGTTACCTAGCTCGATATGGTCCTGCTTGCCTAAGTGTATACGAGCAACGCCGTTGCTGATTTTCCGAGTTACGAACTCCACGCCTCGCCGCGGCCCTTCGTGATTAAATAAAATACCGCAACTAGCATACATCCCGTAAGCTTCTCTGTAATTTTTGGTTATCCAATGGCCGTATAGCTTAGCCACACCATACGGACTGCGAGGGTGAAATAGTGCATTCTCGTTGTAACCTTTGCCTGGGCGGTTGTAGTCCAGCCCACCAAACATCTCCGAAGTTGACGCCTGATAAAAACGAACAGTTTTCACTCCACCGCTCAGCCGAATTGCTTCTAACATATTTAAAACACCTTTGCCAGTAACTTCAGCGGTTAATATAGGGTTTTTAAACGAATATCCGACGTGGCTGATTGCGCCAAGATTGTACACTTCATCGGGCTGTGCAACTTCTAACGCTCGGATTAAAGAAGACATATCGGTAAGGTCACCTTCAATCAGTTCGACCGCAGGAACCTCTGCTTCTACGATTGAACGCTTTGGATTGTGCTGACCGCGCAACAACCCATAGACTTTATAGTTTTTTTCTAAAAGTAACTCTGCGAGATAGCGACCATCTTGGCCGCTGATCCCAGTGATGAGTGCTTGTTTCGGCATGTATGTTCTCTTATTGTGGTTTATAGTATAGGTAACTATGGCAAAAATTGCGATTGATGAGGCGGAAACAGTAGTTGCGATAAATTATTTCGTTCAACGCTATCGGAAAATTCCCACTAACAATGCGACAAAGCTGAAGCCAGAAAAGGCATAAAGCAGCGACACTAACACACTATGAAGTAGTCTGGAATATGCACCAGGCAGGTTCAACTATTGACCAAATAACTAAGGTGGTTGCCAGACATAGAGCTACGGTTTACCGCTGGCTCAAAAAGATCAAACAAGTTGGTATACGTGAGTTCATGCGCCGCAAGCTAGCCTGCAAACACCGGAGACAGAAAAGCCGGACGCCAGAGACAACCGTCCAGAAGATAGTGGATATCCGTAACGAGTTTGGCTGGTGTGGCCAGAAGATCCGTAAAGAGCTGGAAGAAATCGGGCTATTTGACGAGGATTTCTTTGCCTATTTTGAAGACGTGGACATTAGTTTCCGAGCCCAGCTGGCAGGCTGGAAAGTACGCTATGAGCCAAAAGCTGTGGCCTATCATCATATAGGTAGTACCAGCTCTAAACTAGGCAATTTTAGCCTCTACCATAGCAGCAAGAATTTCATGCTGCTCTATGCCAAGAATATGCCTGCAAAACTTTACTGGAAGTACCTGCCACTATTTTCGCTACAGCTAAGCCGTTGGTTTATAACCAGCCTGCTGCGTGGGCATCTGTGGACGTTCTTAAAAGGCATGTTTGCTGCCATCCATCAGCATCCAAAAACAGCCAAAAAACGAAAGATAATTCAAGCCTCCCGCAAGGTTTCGGTAGGATATATAGACAGCATGTTGTACCACCACCGCCCGCCTCGTCCACCCAAACTCTAGCACCCCATCACCCGCCACTGTACAAGGTTCAACCTTGTACAGTAAGTTCTTGGCTGTTCGCCAGCATGTCTTTAATTTCCAACAATTCATTCCTTCGAGACACATAGTCCGCTACAAATTTTTCATAATCAGAGGTGTTTTTGAATCCACCCATAACTTTCTTTGACTTTAACCACTCTGCCTCCGCTTTTTTTACAAAAAATCGATAACTCGAATAAGGATAGTCTTTATAATCCTCCCCAAGATCAGCCGGGTTAAGATGAATATACCGACTAATGTGCCACCAATATGCCTCCGTATTAATACAGCTCGCCTTATAAACACCCTGGAACAAACTCCCCACCCGCTTGTGCCGCTTATTAAAATACATTGAGTAACCAGTAATGATTGAGCGCATTAAGGTTGTGATACCGTTTGGTACATACTGATATAGCAATAAATGGAAGTGATTGGGCATAAGACAAAAACTAACTAGCTCAACCTTGTCAGCCAGTCCTTCCCTCCTGAGATTAAAACGCTGAGCCTCAGTAAGAAGTGATGCGTTAACTTCATCTTTTTTAAAATTTTCTCCGCCTGATAGTAGCGCGTATTTCAGAAAGCTGAGGAAAACGGCGTAGTCGCGTTCGTCCGAAAATATTATTCGTTTATCAACACCTCGGTTATAGACATGGTACATAGCATCCGACTCAAATTGCTTCACAACATTTTTGCTGGGCATGCCCACATGATACTGTACAAGGTTGAACCTTGTACAGTGAATACCATTATAGCCTATGGGCAAAATAGTTATTGATGCCCGCAAGCTTAGAACAAGTGGCGGCCGTTATTTGGAACGGCTGCTTCATTATCTTCAAAAAAGTTGATGACAAAACAAAATACATACATGGTGCTGTTAACGCTCGGTGACTTGGACGGTTGGAAAAGCCAAAAAAATATTGCTAATGTGCGTATATTTGCTATACTTTAGGTATGAAAACAGCAAGTTTATCTATCAAGGTTGATCCAACCACAAAATCCCAAGCCCAGGATCTGGCCAGCAAGCTGGGCTTACCTCTCGGCTCCTTGGTGAACGTCCTGCTTAAGGACGCGATTCGTACCCAGTCAATTAATCTATCTACAGTGCCAGAGCAGTTTCCTTCTGAACCTATGACACCCCAGATGGAAAAAATTATCGAGCGCGCCGAAAAAGAGATCGCCGCTGGTGAAGTATCCCCGGCATTTGACAACCTAGACGATGCATTTTCGTGGATGGAAAAGCAGAAAGACTAGGAATGCTCCAGGTACGATTTGCAAAGAGTTTTACAAAGCAGTTCAACAAGTTACCAGACAAGCTCCAAGAAAAATCCAAAACACGAATATATGCCTGGAAAGATAATCCTCGAGCAAAACAGTTTAGCGACCATGCATTAACTGGTAAATACAAAGGCTACCGGAGCATTAATATAGCTGGAGATTTACGAGCAGTATACCTTCGCAAGGGTGATACGGTGGTGATATTTACATTTATTGGTTCACATAGTCAACTTTACGGCTAGAATATAGGGTATAGCTAAAATTGTAATTGACGCGAGAGAACTGCGTAACAGCACCGGCCGATATGTTGAACGGCTGTTTCATTATCTTCAAGAAGTTGACAGTTGAACGATTATTGACAAACGTTAAACGTTTTGTTACACTGTTTGTTATGAGTTTAACTGTTTCAAGCAAATACCAAGTCGTAATTCCTAAAGAGGTTCGCAAAAAACTGTCTGTTAAACCTGGCCAAAAAATGATCGTTAAAAAATTCTCTGCTACGGAGATAACCCTGTCGCTTCTACCTTCGCCGCGTGAGTTTTTTGACAAGCACGCCGGTAGCCTTAAAAATACCCCTTGGCAAAAGGAAGGTCTAGATGCTGCGGCTTGGTTAAGACGAGAGCGTGACAAAGACGACTAGCTGCTATGATAGCCTTTGACTCCAATGTATTTATCTATTGGCTAGAGGCTAATCCAGAATTTTACGAAGCAGCTTTTACAGTCTTGAGCCCCGTTTTGAGCGGGCAAGTCCGTGGTTTTGCGTCAACTATTGTTTTGGCCGAAATACTTGGCGAAATAAGTGACACTGGGATTACCCAAACGCTATTCTCAATACCGAAGCTTGTCTGGCGTCCAGTTGATGCGCCTTGCGCACTGCTTGCCAGGCACCTGCGACTTTCAAAAAAACTTAAGACTGTGGACGCTATCCACCTGGCTAACGCTATTGGTTGTGGTGCCACTAGTTTCTATACCAACGACCAGCAGCTGATAAGACTTGGCAAAGTTAATAAGCTCAATATTAAACCACTAATAAATTCTAAGCAAAAATGAAGATCGTCATTGATGCGAGAGAACTGCGGGCAACGGGCACCGGTACCTACTTGATCCACCTGTTAGAGGAATTGCAGCACCTAGATACAGAGCACACATACCTGGTGCTGCTAAAACCCAAGGATATAGACAGCTGGAAGCCAACAAATCGTAACTTCATTAAGATCCCTTGTCGGTACAAGGAATTTACCTTTGCTGAACAACTAGGCTTATGGAAACAACTTTATAAACTTAAACCAGATCTAGTACACTTTGCCATGGTCCAACAACCAGTTCTCTACCAAGGCAAGGTTGTTACGACTATGCACGACCTTACAACCACACGCTTTCGCAATCCAGCCAAAAACTGGTTGGTCTTTACTATCAAGCAGCAGATCTATAAATTGGTAAACTATTGGGTAGCCCATAAGTCGCAGGCACTTATAACGCCAAGCGAATTTGTCAAAGAAGACATAGCTCGATTTGCCAGTATAAACAGTCGTAAAATAACAGTTACTTATGAAGCAGGAGATATGATTACCGAACAGCCTGAGCCATTCCCTGAGCTTATTGACCAGCAATTTATCATGTATGTAGGGCGGCCACAGCCACACAAGAACCTTGATCGCTTAGTTGAAGCATTTGGGCTATTGCGCCAGCAAAATCCCGCCCTGAGGCTGGTAATGGCGGGCAAAAAGGATGTTCTCTATCGCCGGCTCGAGAAAGGTGCAAACGCCAAGGGGATTAAAAACATACTATTTACTGGGTTTGTCAGCCAAGGGCAGCTGCGCTGGCTGTATGAGCATACTGCGGCCTATGTTTTCCCCTCTTTGAGCGAGGGGTTTGGTTTGCCGGGCTTAGAAGCTATGATGCATGGCGCGCCGGTTGTCAGCAGCAATGCTACGTGTCTCCCCGAAGTTTACAAAGACGCTGCCGAATATTTTGACCCACAAAATACTGAGGACATGGCAAACACTATCCAGAAAGTTCTTAATGGTAGTGACCTACGCAAACGTTTGACAAAACGCAGGCATATAGTGGCTAATAGCTACTCATGGCAACGAATGGTCAGGCAAACCTTAGATATATACAGCGAAGTCCTTGGTGAAAAATAAACTACCACGTCCGTAAGGGCGTGGTAGTTTATCTGTTTTCTTCCCACCGTTCGTTTATTTTCTGGCGTCAACCACAAAATGCAAATTGAGCTCTAGTAAACTCTCGTCCGCGGTAAAAAACACTAAGCTCTCGGCTTTGGCTTGGGCAAGTAACATCCTGTCAAATGGATCGTGCCGGGCAAGTTTGGCAAACCCTCGCACCGCATCAGCGGCCTGCGGTGACAATGCCAATAACTCATTGCCCGCCTCCAAAATTACGTTTCGGCAGCTTACTGGCGCATCCAGCTTGCCTATCATCGTCTTTATATGCATTTCAATAATCGTAATTACAGATACATATACGACTTCGGCGTCCAAAAGCAGTTTTTTAGTTTTTGGACCCAATTTAGTTCCGTTTACTAGCCCTACTTGCCACAAGAAAGCATTAGTATCGAGCAGGATTCTCACTTATTCAAAGCCTTGCCGTAGAACATTTCCTGTATATCAGGGTCTATGCCCACAAAGTCCTCGTCTTTAAAGTGTATTTTACCGGCCAAAGTGCCAAACTTAATTTTATTTTTCTTTGGCACATGCAGCTTAAGGTCGGCAATTGGTTTGCCGTTTTTGGCAATAATAATTTCTTCTCCCTGCTGTACTTGATCTAGCAGTTTAGAGAGATGGGTTTTCGCATCGTAGATATTAACAGTTTTCATATCATAATTATACTTAGCCAGACCAGGCTTAGTCAAGCTTTGCATCCGAAGACTCCCCTAAACCCGACGTGTTTGAACCTATAGCCGATAGTTTGCGAGAAAAGGGTAAAAAACAAGTGGCTAATAGCTACTCATGGCAACGAATGGTCAGGCAAACCCTGGCCGTCTACAACGAAGCCTTGGTGAAAAATAAATACTAGCAGTTACTGCTCTTTGGGAGGAGTAGGTAGCTGCAAGACTTCCAACTTCCACTGGCCATCAACCTTTTTGAAAGACAAAGAGCCAATTGCCGGTAGTTGGTCGTTTTTATCAAGCTTGGTAAACCGCAGCGCTACCGAGAAAACCTTCGGGGTGTAAACTACGCCATTAATAACAATGTTCCCCTCTGTGAACGGAGTTGCGGTCTTTAAGGCAGTGGCTAGTTCTGCTTCGGTAATGTCTGCCTTAAGCTCAGGCGTAGCGGCAGCATATAGATCTTTGGTTTTCTGATCCTTAATTAACTGGGCGGTATCTTTAATTAACTTCTTTATTGAGTCTTGTTCAGTTTTGAGGTCACTCTTCTCTACATCAATCAATGTTCGCTCAATGTCTTTAACTGCACTTGACTCTTGCTTGGCAACTATTGCTGCTGGGTGCTGGCCACCCTTGAGAAATATATAGCGGTGCTGCTTGCCATCTTTTTTGACAGTAATTATGGCGTTATCCGCTTCATTGGCCTTGCCGAACTTTACCTGCACATCATTTGTAGAAAGATTCTTTTTAAGTTCTGGCAAATACTTGTCGTTAACGTACTTTTTAAAGGCTTTGCCGCTGTGGTCAGTTAAATCAGCGATTGGATGCATTGAGAAACCGCCGGCATTATATACATCTTCCAGTGTTTTGGCGGTTATCTGCCCAGTGTAAATGAGCTGCGCACCCGGTACAGACTGTTCGTCTACGTTATAATCTTTGGGCACAGAAAATACGTAGTTGCCATCAAAATTTAGGTAGTTGACGGTTTCTACCCCACTAGTAGTATCGGATTTATCGTTTTGATCGTTCATGTTTCTATAAACAACTGCTGCTCCTGCTATTACTACGAGCAAGGCTAATCCGATTAACAATTTTTTTCGTGAACGGGTTCTGCGTATTATCATATCGTGTTAGCTTATCACACCCAACTATAAACATTCAAACCTAAAGAAGTCTGAATATATCGGGCTTTTTTACTGCTCTGAAGGTACTCCACTAACACTACCCTTTGGTAAGACTAGACTAAATAATTTCCATTTTTTTTCTGAATATCGGAAGAACATATTGATGCCTTTATTTTTTGACTGGTCTTTTGAGTCAATAAAAAGTACCGAAACAGACAGTTCATTTTTGCTCAATTTGGCACCAGATACTTTTGGTTCTAACCCAAAGATTTCTTTGTTGCGATCAGCAATTTTTGTTAGTTCATCTATGCTTGTCGCATTGCGTAAATCGGGGTGAGCCAGATCATAAATATCTTTAAGCATGCGGTTTTTTATCATTGAGCTTTCAGCTAAAATAAGAATCTTTATTGCTTCATAATCAGAAAACTTTTTGGAGGCTTGGGCAATGGTCTGACCTACTAATCTAAAAGCTTCTTCATCTTCCTTAGCGACAACAGCTACCGATTGAGGTAAGTTGACGATATATTGCCGCCGGATGACATGACCGTCTTTCTTAGACACCAAATTGGCAACTCTTATCTTATCTTTTTCTCTGTCCGAAAATGTCAGATCGGCAGTACCAGAAAAAGCGCTGGCTGCTGCTGGCTTAGAAACATCATTTATGTAATGCTCAAATGCTTGGTTTTCACCATTTAGAGGGACCAGAGCTTGTACTCCAATAGCTCCAACATTAAACAAATCGTCTAAGGTATTGGTTTTGACGGCCGTATTTAGGTCATAAATAAACTGAGCGCCCAGTACAATCTTATCATCCGCTGTTTTCTTTTTAGGAACCTCGTAGTAATAATCGTCAAAGCTAATGTAGTAGTTTATATTCTGGCGACTAGCTTGCTCTAGCGATTGTGGCGCATTACCAGCGCTTCTCTGATTAAAAATACGCCAAGCGAAAAATAGCCCAACAGCTACTAGTAGTAACACCGCAACCATCAAGTAAAGTCGTCTGTTTCTCATACTACCCAATACCCTCCAATTTATCTCTCCGATAATACCAGCTTAATAAATGTTTGGGCAAGTCCCAACCTAAACTAAAAAAGGGCCGAAGCCCTTTTTTAGTTCTTTCGAATTACTTCGTCAGACTAGTTAACGATTGGGTTCATCAACTGGAAGTTGGTCCCGTCGTAAACTACGTGAGCAATCATGCTAGCAGCAATGTCACCATCGGCCAGCGTAGTCGCAGCACGTTTTTCGATTGTCTGAGCACCAAGGCCGTTAACATTCAAGGAGGCAACGCCAGTGTTGGCGGTTCCAGCCATGAAGTAAACTACCTGTCCAGCTACATACCCTGTAAGGGCAGGAGCTAGAGTGACAGCGTAAGTGTCCGTACCAACGGCGTCAACTGCATAGTTGAATCCACCTTGGACAGTAACAGTTGCACCACTTAGGCGAACTGTGCCAACTGGAGCACCAGTGATGTCACCAATGGTGACAACGTTAGCGACGTTACCAGTAGCAATGTTAACTGTCTGGATGGCTGCGCCTGTACCAATTGCAATGGTTCGGGCATCAGCAGTTGTACCAAGGTTCAAACCACCTGTACCAGCATGTATTGTGGTGACAGAAGCACCGCCAGCTGTGGCATTACCAATCAAGACGGTCTTGACGGCGTTACCTGTGGCTATGTTAACTTCTTGTGCACCTGTGCTTGCACCGATGGTGATTAGACCTGTTCCGGCCGTACCACCGAGTACCACCGTACCGCTTGTTTGAGCAGCACCGATAGTAATGGTTGAGGTTGCAGCGGTGACCAAGGCAAAGTTACCTGTGCCAACATTTAAGGTCAAAGAAGCTGCGCCAGTGGTTGAGCCAATTGAGACGATGTTACCAATTGCACCTGTTGCAATGTTAACCGTCTTGACCCCAGTACCGCCAGTACCAATGTCTATGGTCTGCGCGCCAGTACCGCCAGCTAGAGTAACTGTACCAGTCTGGACACCACCACCAATGGTGATTGTGCCAGTAGTCTGGGCGCCACCTAAGGCGATTGTACCAGTTGTCAAGGCAGCACCAGCGGCAATTGAGCCAGCTGTTTGAGCGTTTCCAATAGTGACAACGTTAGCAGCTGTTCCACCAGCAATGGTTACGGTCTTAACGCCCGTACTGCCACCACCGACATCAACAGTTTGTGCGCCAGTACCGCCACCGAGGGTGATTGTACCAGTCTGGACACCACCACCAATGGTGATTGTGCCAGTAGTCTGGGCGCCACCTAAGGCGATTGTACCAGTTGTCAAGGCAGCACCAGCGGCAATTGAGCCAGCAGTTTGGGCGTTGGCAATAGTGACAACGTTAGCAGCTGTTCCACCAGCAATGGTTACGGTCTTAACGCCCGTACTGCCACCACCGACATCAACAGTTTGTGCGCCCGTACCGCCACCAAGGGCGATTGTACCAGTCTGGACGCCACCACCGATGGTGATAGTTCCAGATGTCTGGGCCCCACCAATTGTGAGATTACCAGTTGTCAGTGCTGCGCCTGTAGCAATAGAGCCAGATGTGACGCCATTGAACAAGGTGTTTGCGGCAGTTGTGCCGCCACTAAGAACTGTTGCACCAGTTTGCGTAGCATTACCAAGTGTCAGCGTTCCAGTTGTCAAAGCACCGCCGATGGCGATGGTTGAAGTCGTGGAGCCGTTGAACAGGGTGTTTGCGCCACCAGTTACGCCGCCATTGATGACAACGTTACCAGTTTGAGTAGCAACACCAACGGTAATTGTACCGGAGGTTTGTGCGCCACCGATTGTTAGGTTACCAGTCGTTAAGCCAGTAGCTACGCCAACTGCACCTGTAGTGATGTTGTTGTAAACAGCACCAGTACTTCCAACAGCTGAACCAGCAAGGGTATTGCTAGTCACTGTGCCAGTGAAGGTAGCGTTAGTGAATACTGGGGTAGCGCCAAAGGTAATGGTATCACCTACCGCATCGCCAAGTATTACATCACCGTTAACAGTCAAGTTCTTGTTGATCGTAACGTTACCCGTACCACCAACTTGTACTTGGTTTGTACCAGCAGCGTCCTGTACGTTAAGTACGTTGACTCCAGCCTCAAATGCCTTAACAGTCAATGCAACTACTCCTGCAGTTGCTGTCTGTATAGTCTGAGAGGATGTAGGCGCCAAAGCGACCGCACCGGCTGCAACAGGCAGGTTAGTGAATGTGGCACCGGCAGCAAAGTTGACGGTAGTCGCGTCGATGAACAATTGATCATCGGTAGCGATCCGCAGGTTGCCATTGTCATAGATCCGTGAGCCGGTATATGCCCCTGAGACCTTATTGGCAATGTTCAGGTCATCCCCAACCTGAAGTACTTTTTGTACAAAGGTGGCACTGCCACCGTTCAAGTACAGGAAGTCATCTGTGGTTACGACCAAATTCCCGTTGTCGTAAATCTGGCTACCACCTCTATTGAAATTCACGACGGTAGCGGCTTGACCTCCGGCAAATTGCCAGACACTGTCGCTAAACGTCGAGGCTGCCATGGCGGACGCTGGGGCAAATGCCAAAAGCCCTGCCAGCAAGCCAGTACCTCTCGTTAAAGTTTTTTTACTAAAAATCCTCATTTTAATTGAGTCTCCTTTTTGTCCTGTGGAACCCTAAACGTCTCCACACGATTAATTTGTGAACTAAGACTATTCTTATGCTTTACTTAAAGATTGTCAACAACAAAACTTTTAACTTATCCACAAGCAGTGTTTACCTATAAGAACTTTGACCGCAAACCCGGGCTCTAATGCTTACGCTATGGCTTACCCGACTTACGCAAAACTCCTCCATGCCCAGGCCAAATCTGACTGACTGCAAACATTTTTTCCTCTTTCGATGTATCTACGGATACATCTCTTTCCGATAAAACTGTTTTCGCTCACCCAGCTTTACCCTGGGAACGAACGATTCTGCGTAAGTCGGGTTTATATTTACATTTGATTGAACGAGAAGCTATAATAGGCACAATGTCATATATGAAGTCCAAATCAAAGCTCGTTGCTTTGGTAGTTGTTATCTTGGTTGCTGGAGGTACAGGACTTTGGTTATTGCGGGATTCGCCAAAAACTACCCAAACCCCAGGTAGCAATGCAGGACAGAGCACTACTCAGAACCAACCCAGCGCACAAGCACTGCAACCAGCAAAGACTGAGGCAGCAGACTTTACGTATCAAAAACCTCAGGGATGGGTTGCTATAGCAAAGGATCGTTTAGGTTCTAGTGGCGCGATAAGTGGTATTGGGCGACCAACCGAACCCAAAGTAACCTTTAGCGTCAAGGTTTCTGACTCTGTACCTAAGGACAGTAACGATCTCAAAAACAATGCCCTAAACGACATCAAGAAGAATGCGCCCAACTTCGCCCTAGTATCTTCGGCTGATACAAAGGTTGATGGAAAGTCTGGGCAAAAATTTATCTATGTATTTGGAAGCCAAGACAGGATTAAGCAAGAAATGACTGTCATTATATATAAGCAAAAAACTTTCTTCCTACTATTTACAGCCGCCGAAGCCGATTTTGATAAGTCAAGCGCAGAGTTTGCCCAAATCCTGGCCGACTTCAAGTTTATATAATAAGGAACACACTGGAAGGGATGAGAAAACAAAGCTACGGCGGTTGTCGATAGCTATTAAAGGCAACGTATGGCCAGGCAAACTTTGGAGGTTTATAAAAGCGCGCTAGACACGCCAGAAGCTAGAAGTTAGAAGTTAGCCCCAATATCAACGGTGCGCTTCGCTCACCTGTTTGAGATACTTTTACCAACAGCTGCAAAAGTATCCAAAAGAGCCGCAGGCCTGTAAGCTCTTTATGATCTCATTGTCAAAGACCACAAAGCTCGGCGAACTCAACATAACCTAATTACTTGGGATGTTATGTCTTAACAGCACCTCGCATATAATTGTGGTTTTGACACTCGCTCATCAGGAGCTTACAGAAGCCTGGATTGGCTCCATCCGAAACGGCGCGCCGTTTCGGTAGCCCCCTCTGGGAAACTGATTCTGTGTAATCAGACCTGAGCGAATAAACCAAAAGCTTGCTCCAATCAATCCTAAGTTAAAGATTGGAGATGCTTGCACTCTTTTGGCGCGGTCAGGTCTGGTTGTTACTCAGAGTCATGTTTTACAGTCGGGGGTCGGTTCTTTTGCTTCTTTTCTGCAGAATCAGAAAAGAAGTCGGGAAGGCCCTGATTCAATCAGGAGCGCCGAAATGAACTTTGGCTAAAGTTTTACGTTGACAAACGTTTTACTTTTTGCTAATATATAGCTATGAAGAATTTACCACTTTCTCCAAAATACCAAGTTGTAATCCCCAAGGAAGCTCGTAAAATTATGGGTATTGACCGCTCAACTCAAGCTGTCTATGTAAAGCGTTTGAGCTCTGATGAAATAGTTTTGGCAAAAGCACCTAACACCAAGAATGTATTTTTGGACTTGGTGAACTCTACCCCCCCAGTGCGTACGGGTGCAGTCAAGCGCATACGCAGGTTACGGGATGACTGGGATAGCTAAAGACCTCTTGCAGAATAAGCCGTGGAATCAAAAAGTGATGATTATTGATCAAAACCGATTGCAGCCGCCAAAGCATAACCGAAGTTATGGTGCGAAGGTTGCGGCTCGGTTTTGGATAAAAAGGGCGCTTTTTGGATCATGGAGTTATTTTGCAAGAGGTCTTAAGTGACGTTTTTTGACTCTAACATACTAATTTACTTCGTAGAAAACGACATCGAGTTTGGGCAGAAAGCAGCACAGGCCCTGGCAAGAGCATTTGAAGACGGGGGCGCTAGCTTTTCTGTGCTAGCGCTTACTGAGTTGCTGTCGCACCAACAAACTCCAGCGCAGCTCAAAAAGTTAGATGAGCTAGAGAAACTAGTAACTTTTATTGGACTAACTAGCGGCATGGCTAAAAAAGCAGGCGAGCTGCGCAACAAGAACAATGGGCTTACAACACCTGACTCTATACATTTAGCAACCGCATTGGTGGCAAAAGCAGACCTTTTCATCACAAACGATAATCGCCTGGCAAAAATCGTTACTGCTTATATCGCTACAGAATCAATAGTCTAGACCCAAAGGCTAAAAATACTCCTGACAGCACTGGCGACGGCGGTGGCCAAAACGCCATATTTGTCCCCGGCAGCAAGGGGATTTCTCTTGCATTTGTTTCATGCAGAAGACTTTGGCAGTAATACTGTCCTTTTACCACTGTCAAACTTATGTTTTGATCAACCAAGTTAATTTAGCTAACTCGCTATAGCCTAAAATGTTAGGACGATAGATGGTTATTCTTCGGGGGGTTTGAGGATGATGTGGCGGCCTGGGCCTTCGCCAACCGATTCGGTTATAAGACCCAGTTCGCCAGCCAGCTTATGGATGACACGCCGGTCGGCCGCATTCATAGGGTGTAGCTCCATGGGCTTGCCAGAATCCTTGACTGTCTTGAGCCAATCCTCGGCCTGTTTGGCAACACGATCGGCCCGTGCCTTTTTGTACTCTGCGACATCCACACTGACACGGGAGACCTCGTAGCCATTATTCTTGAGCGCATTGCCCACCATAAACTGTATGGCTCTGAGCGTCTCACCCCGCTGACCTATCAAAAAGCCGTTGAGATGGGTTGACGGTATGTGCACCTCTATAACCTCTTCGTCACTATTGGTCGCATAAACATCGGTGTTAAGCCCAAAAAAAGATAGTAAATCTTCTATGTATTTTTTGGCATAGACTATTGACTCTTCCATCAGACTTCGCCTTCGGCTACGACCGATAGATGCTGGCACGCTTTTACGTAGACTCCTGTAGCACTATATAACTTTGATAGATGTCCGAAGCTTTTAGCGTAGTACATCATCAGCGCTTCCTCTTCTTTTTCTTGGCTTTTTGTTTCTTGTGTTTAGTCTTTGGTCTTTCAATCACTTCGCCCTCAATTACCTTGGCAGTCGGTTTGTCGGCTACAGCTTCTAGCTCTTTCTCGTCTTGTTTGAGCACCTTGGACTGCTGCAGGAAGGCCACCAACCCACTGGTAAACCAGTATAGCGATAGCGCCGAGGCTATATTGACAGTTATAAAAAAGATCATAGCTGGCAGGAGATAGCGGGTGCTGCGTCCCACGGCGGCGTTGATTTCGCTCTGTTCGGCTTGCTGACCACCCGTGGCGGCTCGTAGAATTTTGCGCAAACTACGGCGGTTTTTGTCATCGGGCAAGAGTTGTTTGGCCTGGAAGTACTGCATCACAGCACTACCCGTTACAATAAGCATAGCCGGCCAGTAGATACCTCCCCCCTTACCCAGTGCGCTACGCGTTAGATCAACGGCACCAAACAGCGTCGCATCAAACTTGGTAATATCGGTGCCTAGCTGCTTAACCCAACCAAGGTTCTGCACCACCGAGTAGGAAAAGGTCACCAGGGTGTTTGGGTCAGCCAGGATGCGCTGCAGGGCACTGTAGAGTCCGATAAAGATTGGGATTTGCAGTATAATCAAGCCGATACTCGAGAACGGGTTAACCTCACGCTCCTTATAGAGTTCCATAACCATTGCTGATTCTTTTTGACGATCGCCTTTAGCCTCTGCCTTGATACGTTTTAGTTCGGGTTGTAGCTCGCGCATGGCTTTGGCCTGATGGAGTTGTTTTTTGACCAGTGGCCACATAAGCAAACGAACGAGAATAGTGAAGAGAATAATAGCCAAACCAAAATTATGGCCAGGCAGGGACGCATAAATAAGCACTAACAGATTGAAAATGGGCCTCACGATAATCGTGGTAAACATAAAAACTCCTTCCATATATCATAACACGCGAACTGCTGGCCTCTGGTTGCTATGATGTTTTGGCAATTATACTGGCTTGTTCGAACAAACTCCGCATGGTTTGCTGCAAATTGTGAGCATCCACAGTCATGATCTCTACATGGAAAACAGTGATGACAATATCAAACGGCCCGGTAATAGCCGGGGCTTGTTGGCGCACAATGGCATAGATGCGGCGGCGGATACGGTTTCGCACTACGGCCGATTTGCTGACTTTCTTGGCTACTACCACCGCGACGCGGAAGGTGCGACGACGCTCATTAATAGCATAGCGTACGGCCAACTGTGGTGTACGGACTGTTTTACCATGGCTATAGACGTAGCGCAAACTGTTATAACCATGAAAACGATGTAAGCTCCCAATCATGCTTGTGACCGCTTGTTTAGGCTGATAGTTTAACACGACCTTTTTGGCGGCGGCGTTTAAGGATGTTGCGCCCGGCCTTGGTTGACATGCGCTTTAAAAAACCGTGTTCTCTGGCTCGGTGGCGCTTTTTGGGTTGGTAGGTTCGCTTTGGCATGGCTTATAGTGTACCACAGCCCAGTGAGCGGCCTGGTGCGGAGTGAAATTAACAATATTTATGCCGCCAATACATGCCACTTTTCCACTGCCCAACCAACATTTTCCACAGATTAGCAGGGGTCGATTATAGGTGTGTATAAATTGTCTCTTGGGCTATGGGTTTTTACTAAATACCATAAGAACCACTTTAAATACTTGTGGAAAACTCTATATTTTTTGTATAGTTATAGTTACTAAGTTTGAGGAAAGTTAAGGAGCGGGCACATGCAAGACGGCTTGTGGCAAGCAGTGTTGGGCGAGATTGAGCTAAGTGTGTCGCGCGCTAGTTATATCACTTGGTTTAAGAATACCCGGCTTATTAAAAACGAAAACGACATACTAATAGTCGGTGTCCCGAACGTTTTTATTAAACAGCAGTTAGAGCGCAAGTTTAACCAACTTATAGCTGATACGCTCAAAAAAAATGGGGTTAAGCCATCGCGTATTGAGTACAAAATTCATTCCGGTATCAGCTCGCTCCATAAAAAAGTCGAGGACACACCGGTGATTCTGGCAACTCCCACAGAAAAAGCAACCAGACTAACGACCAGTCTTACCCATACCTACCGGCAAGGACTGAATGAGCGCTACACCTTTGACAATTTTGTGGTCGGATCTGGCAATGAGCTGGCTTATGCCGCCTGTCAGGCTATTGCCCAAAGTCCGGGTGCCAAATACAATCCGTTGTTTGTCTATGGTGGTGTGGGTATTGGCAAAACCCATCTTATCCAAGCGGTTGGTAATGCCATTTTGGCCAAAAAGCCATCATCTCATGTGGTCTACATTTCTAGTGAGCAGTTTGTCCAGGAATTTCTGGATGCTATCCGCTACAAAAAGAACACTGATTTTGCCGGTTATTATCGTAGTGCTGATGTTTTGATTGTTGACGATATGCAGTTCATTGCCGGCAAAGAAAAAACTCAGGAGGAGTTTTTCCATACCTTTAATGCTCTGCACCAAGCCAACAAACAAATTATTATTAGTAGTGACAAGCCACCTAAGGATATCCCAACGCTGGCGGAGCGATTACGCTCACGTTTTGCCTGGGGCATGAGCATAGATATGCAGGCGCCTGATTTTGAGACTCGTTGTGCCATTATCCAAACCAAAGCCACCGGCCATGGCATTACGCTCCAGCAGCCAGTTGTCGAATATTTGGCAACTCATGTGCAGACCAATATCCGTGAGCTAGAGGGTGCCCTTAACCAGCTACTGGCCTTTTGTGAGATGCGCGGTCTCGAGCCGGAGTTGGCTATTGCCACAAGTTTGCTAAGCTCCATCAAATCCCGTCCCAAGCACATCAGCGCCAAGCAGGTGGTCGAGCGAACTGCCCGCCATTTTCAGGTACCGTTAGAGGATATCCTCGGCCCCAAACGTGATAGAGACATCGTTGTACCGCGCCAAATTGCCATGTATATGCTGCGTAGCGAGCTGCACCTGAGCTTTCCTAAAATTGCCCGTGAGCTGGGGCGCAAAGACCATACTACCGCTATCCACTCGGTTGAGAAAATAGAAAAAGAGTCGCTACTAGATACTGACATTCGGACTGCTATTGCCGAGATTAAGGAGCGATTATATGCCTAAAATGCTAGGAAATTATAGTTGGTGGTTGTGGATAGCTTGTGGCTTTAGGATAGGAAGCTTAGTGCAAAGATTGTGCCTAAACTGGCCTGTTATACACAAGCAATGTTCACACCATTTTTTTGTAGTGTACAAACTCAGTTCTTTTACTCATTTTAACCAGCAATTTTACACTGCTTTATACACAGTAACAACTATATATAATCATCTGTTTTATAGTCATAATTTACCTCTTTACACAGGCCCTACTAAGATAACTACTAATTAACTACTTTATTATAGGAGTAATAATGAATCCCGCTAGACTTACGAATAATAAACCACAAAACCCTAAAATGTTTTTATACCCTCTTGCTAACGTAATTAATAAACCAAAAGGAGTCTAGCGTAATGAAACTACAAGTTACCCAAGAGAATTTATCCAAAGCCCTAACTACCGTTGCCCGCGTAGCCAATAGCCGTAATACTCTGCCTATCCTGTCTAACGTTATGTTAAAAACCATCGGTACACGGCTAAGTATTGCCGCCACCAACCTAGATATAGCTATCACCCATTTTGTGGGCTCAAAAGTCGCTAACGAAGGTGCAATAACCGTACCAGCTCGTCTTATGCAAGATTTTGTTAGTAGCCTGCCAAGTGGCGTTATTGAACTATCTTTAAGCGATTACAAGCTACATATTTCTACCGATAAATACAAATCAATCATTAATGGTGTTACGGCTGATGAATTCCCGGTAATGCCAGCTATCACCAAAGGAAAACCGTGGCGAATCGCTGCCAAGACTCTCAAGGGTGGTCTGCAACAAACGGTTGTTGCTGCTTCTACTGACGAAGCAAGGCCAACGCTTACTGGTATATATTTGCATACTCACAATGGTAAATTATACGTGGTAGCTACCGATAGCTACCGCTTGGGCGAAAAGCAACTAACCAAACAAATAGATGAGATCAGTTTACTTGTCCCAGTCTCGGCTATGCAAGACTTACTAAGAATACTGGCCGATTATGATGAGGATGTGGAAATCGTTCATGATGACCAGCAGGTATTATTCCGAGTTGGTGATGTTGAGTTGGTCACCCGTCTTATCGAGGGCAATTACCCAGATTATCGTAAGCTTATCCCCCACAAATTTACAACCACGGTGTCACTTAAACGGGCCGATTTCATCAATATTACCAAGGTATCCAGCTTGTTTGCGAGAGAGAGCGCCGGAAGTATTACTATTAACGTAGATGATACCGCCAAGTCGGTTAGTATTCGCTCGGTGGCGTCGCAGTTAGGCGAGAACACCGCCAGTGCTAACGCCGAGGTTAGTGGTAGTGGGGGCATAACCCTTAATTCCCGCTACTTGTTGGATGCGCTTAATGTGTTGAGTGGTGAGGAAGTAACCTTTAGCTTTAACGGCAAGCTCGAACCGTGCATACTTACCGATCCGAAAGCCGCCGACTATACTCATGTCATCATGCCCCTCAAAAGTTGACTCATCAACTTTTGAGTAAACAAAAGTCAGTAAGCAGTGGTCTGTCATAATATTGTCATGTTTATAAAGTCACTTAACTGATTATTGAGGACTTAATACTTATGGTCACGGATATACGACTTCAAAACTTTAGATCTTATTCAGACGCCGCGTTTGAGCTTAGTGAAGGAGTCAATATCGTGGTTGGCCCAAACGCCAGCGGCAAAACCAATCTGCTAGAGGCACTATTGGTAATTGCCCGTGGGGCCTCATATCGGGCTGGCACTGACGAGTTGGTGCAGTTTGATAAGCCTTGGGCGCGGCTGGATGCTCACACACCCACCGGCCAACGCAGCGTTAAAATCGATAACCAAAGCAGCCCTGCCAAGAAAACATTTGAAGTAAACGGTCAGGTGCTTTCAAGGCTCAGCCTTGAAAAGACTATCCCAACTGTTTTGTTTGAGCCACAACATCTGCAGCTATTGACCGGCCGCCCCGATATACGACGCGACTATCTTGACGACTTACTTGAGCAAACAAATGTTGGTTACGCCAAATTGCGCCGTGATTACCGGCGGACACTAAGCCAGCGCAACGCCTTGCTCAAAAAGGGGCCACAACAGGCCAGCAGCCAGTTATTTGCCTGGAATATACGCCTCAGCGAACTTGGCGGCCAGGTTGCATCGCATCGCCACGTACTCGTCGGGAAACTAAACAAGCAAATTGGTGAGTTGTACAAACGGTTGTCCAAAAGCAAGGTAGAAGTAGAGCTAAGCTACAGCGGCTCTTGGCAGCCACAGCACTATAGCTCATCTCTGCTCCGTCAGCTCGAAGAGCACACCGAGCAAGACTTTGCCCGCGGTTTTACCGCTTATGGCCCTCACCGCGACGATTTACAGATATTACTGGATAATCATCTGGCTCAGGCCACCGCTTCGCGTGGTGAGGCACGCACTTTATTGCTGGCTCTTAAGATGTTAGAGCTCGATATGCTAGAGCAAACACGCAATCAAAAACCCCTATTACTGCTTGACGATGTCTTTAGCGAGCTTGATGGCGCCCGCCGCCGGGCCATAACAGAGTTTCTCAAGGACTACCAAACATTTATTACTACCACCGACGCCGATGTCGTCACCCGTCATTTTATAAACAAATGTAACATCATCCCCACGCTCTCAGGGGCTGGCTGAGTTAATCACCAATTTCCTCAGTCGCATATACATCGAGCGTCGATTGGTAATTAACTTCTGGAATAGAAAAAATAATTTTGTTAAAATATGTATTCCTATCTAGTTTCACGCTGAATTGCTTATTAGGTGCTTCAGTTTGTACGGTAAACGATACAACCCCATCGCTATTGATAACCGGTTGGTTAACTAAAAAAGCATGTTCGATCGCGTCACTTACATGGTCTTGGATATATTTTACGAGCTCTTCGTTGACCGCGGCATACTCTCTTCTAAGTAAAATGTCTCGGAGTTGATCGGTGTTGTCTATAACAACCGTTCCAGGTGAATCAAGTTCGGTTGGTTTAGATTGTGGCTGAGGCGAGCTCCTAAATATTAAAAACAACACCACGCCAATAACGGCAAGTAGAGCCGCGATTATCACAAACCAGCGTTTATTTTGTCTCAATGTGTACCTCCATACTTATAATGACAGTAATTCATTCTAAGCCGGCAAGCTTTCAAATAACTGATTCATAAAAGGTACAAAATCCGGGTCACGGCAACTGTCGCGCCCACCTTTTTGGGGCACTCCATTTTGTATACAACCACGATCAATATGTAGATGAGAGGTTGAACCATTGCCGGTACACTTCCTGAGGCCAATCTCAGCAATTTGCTGGCCAGCTTTAACAGTGGCACCGTCTTCAACGCTTACATTTTGGATATGCGCATACCAATACCACATATTATCTTTTGATGATTTGAGCTGCAAAGAGTAGCAACCAGTGATGTCATTATAGACGTTAATGTTCTCGACATGGCCATCACCAATTGCGTACAAGGGCGTTCCCGCCGCGCTATCACCACCAGGCTGCCGACCTAGGTCAAATGCTGCAGTGTTGTCGTGGTGACAAGTGGTAGCACGACATGGCACGGCACTCAGGTCCGGGGTAGTACCGTTCTCGCTTTTCTTCTGCGGCGCAACTGGCCAAGCATAACCATCCGCGTTTACTAGGCCGGAACCACCACTACCCGATGGACAAGCGCTACTTGTTCCACTACTACTGGGAGAACCTATTATTTTTTGGATTAAATCTCTAACAAATGCTATATAACCAACTGTGTCGTTGCGTGGATCAGAAGACGGAGTGGCTTTTTCTATAATCTCATCTACCGTTGCCGCCTCACCCTTGTCCCAAACCTCTTTATAGTAGGAGTTAGTTCTCAGATTCTTATAATATGCGTCAATGGCATCAGTGTAACTTGCGTAAGGCTCAGTACGGGATGTATTACCCCAAAAGTTATGGTTTGGTGGGTTGCCTCTTCCGCCATCGGTACCAAAATTGGTTTCCTTCTGCGCTACAGCTACCAACAGTACTGGATTAACATTATATTGTTGCCCCAATCTAACAATATCATTGGCATAATTGCCAAACGTAGCCGCTGGCTTCTTTCCTTTAATGTAGTCCTCAATATTTTTGGTTAATACCGAGATGTCACTAACTGCCGGAAAAGCCGGGCTATAGATTGGTCCTCCGGCTGCTGGCCCTCCAAGACATTCCGCACTTCCCGATACCTCGACATCATAGTAATAGATGCCCGACTGTAAAACTCTTTTTTGCTCAGCCGAAAGTGCCAGCGTTTGAATAGGAAGGGCCAGTAATAAAAGAGTTACAGCACAACATAGTAAACTCATTCTTTTTTGCGTGAATGTAGACACTAAAGCATTCATTGGGTTGCCCCGCATCTACTGGCTGAATTTAATGGGTCCCAGTGCCACGCCTCGTAACTATACTGCTTAAAGCCGTACTTTTCGGCATTCGTAAACAACCAATTCCAGGCCTGGCTGCTTGGGTCACGGGCACGACCAGAGCAACTTTCTCTCGATGCGCCGTATATTTTTTTAATGTCGCCAACAAAGTCTATGGCGACACCCAGCTGGTGCAGTGACTTACCCGGCCGCGCGCAAGCTCCACCGTCGCCAGTACCACCACAAGAATCCGCAAGCCTAAACGAACTTGACGCCGTGAGTGGTACGCCAGCGGCTTTGGCTGCTTCACCGAGCGCCTGCCATGCGCCGGATACACGGGAGTTTAAAACAGCGCCACCACTTATATTGACACCACTCACATTGTTTCCTCTACCGCCGACACTGCTCAATTGGCAAAGGCGTATCAGTAGCGATCCACTGGTCTTTTTAGCGCTTCCCGTATATTTACTGGTTGCTACACCCAAATCTGTCGTCCCTGGTGCGCAAGCGACTGTATCGGAGCTTTCGCCAATATCCCCGACTATTGTTTGGCCGGTAGTGGGTGTTGGGCTGGGTGTTGGGCCGGCTGTTGTTTGGGCAACACCCCCAAACCCAATTTCTTGGCAAGAATTCCCATAACCGTCATAACAATCTAAAGATCGGGCTATTGAGTCGTCTGTCACAAATAGCGCCGTCCTCACCCACGTTTCGTTGCTAAGATCACCGCAATTTTTATCATTGTAGTCATCGGATAACGGATTGACCTCATCCTCTAAAAGATCAGCTTGTAGTCCTTCTGAGCCATCCACCAGCTTTACTCCAAAGCACTCTTCAATTCTTCCATCATCTAAATCATCCCTGTGTTCCAGTATCCAATTAGCATTAGCAACCGGGTCGGCATACTTCGGATCCTCAGTAATACTGAGAGGCAGCCCAAATGCAGGGAAACCCCAATCATAAGATACAGCTTGTGCGTGGGTAGTGTTTGAAAAGACTGAAGAGAAGCCATCTGCAATAATAAAAGGCACCTTAAGAAAGACAGAAGCTATTTGGCTAGAACTACCACTTGTTATACCCATATCTGATGATTTTCGAAACATGGACATTGCCAACGAACGTTCGTTCTGCGTACTAAATAAACGTTCAGCTAAGCCCTTTTTCTTAAACTCAGCCAAATCCTGCTCGTTTGCCTCCCGAATGACTGCTAGCTCATCATCGCTACTCAAAGGAACAAAACCTTTGCTAGCGCCTGATATATTGTTTTCCATTCTGGATGCGTAGGCTAAACAGTTGCCAAAAGCCTTTGCGTTTAGCGTGTCAATCTTTTCACCGCCATCATCTTCGCTTGGGTTTATTTCAATACCGCAAGCATCGGCTACTTTACCAGATGCCGTGTCTGCAACAAACTCGCCAAGCATCCTCGAAACTACAGAAAAAACCGCTATTCCCACCGCGGCTTGTGTGCCGACCCTTGCGGCTGTGCCGGCACAGCTGGCTCCAGCCGTTGCGCCGCAACCAACAAAAGAGACGCCCGCTAAGGCGACACCGCCTATTAGTCCTAGCCATCGGGCTGGAGTACTGCATGCCCAGCCAGCAACACTATCAACGGTACTTTCTCCTGCATTGTTAGGATCTTCACCCTCCACTAGGCTATACAAACCGCTTATACTACTGCCTTGTGTAGCAAAAGCCATTTTTGCACCGTCATCTATATCTTCCCCCTGCCCCTCACCTCCACTAGCAAGTGCATTTAGCGATTTTGCTTGCCAAACTGTACCACCTTGGGCATCTTGAAGATCCGAAACCATATCACCCATTTGCTCTATATTAAAGTCCTGACCAGCCCTTAATTGCGAAGCAGTGCTTTGGAACTGAAGCGTTCGTATTATTGCCGGCATAACCGTTGTAGCATAAAACGCCCCAGGCAATATGCCCGCTAAGTCTTTAACGGTGCACATTATTCCTTGCAGGGCAATAGCACCCCCAGCGATCTTTATAGTTCCACCGCCAATTTTGCTTCTTATAACTCTTCTGGCAGTAGATTCCCTTTCATCTATTCTGGCGCTTCTCCTAGACCGTTCGGCATCAGTCTGCTTTCTAGCACGCCTAGCTAAAACAAAGTTATCAACAGCCCTACCAGCCCTTGCTGACACTCGAGATATGGGGTGAAATAAGCTGGGCGCATTTAATGTCTTACGCCACATTCGTTTATTAATAGCGGTAGTAATTCTAGGGTTTAATCTACTGGTAAATCGGCCACCACCAGATTTTCTGGCCAAGCCGTCGACCACACCATCTAATTGTTTTGATGACAGCCCCACCAATCTTATGCTCCCTCCAGAGCCATTCGGGATAACCGTAACTCGACTTGGGTCGACACCGAACTCTCTGGCTATATTAATCCTGGTGGCATCGACATCACCAGCCACGAGAAGTGGCGAGCCCCTAAGTGAATTAATAGACATAAGCCTAGGCGTTCCAGAAAAGGTTCCTTCCCCGCCGAGGAATTTTACTCCTTGGTTTGCTTCTAGGCGGTCTAAGACGCCGCTAAAAGCCCGGTTACTAAAGGCTCCAAGGCGGGTGCGGCCTGATGTGAGCCTGGAGTCTGGATTCCGCTGCACCGCGCTTCTATAGAACATTCTCTTAATCCGACTGGCTACAGTAAGGTTTTGCCCGCTCTCGTGTTTACCAAGCGCAAAATCAAGTTGGAGCAACTGCGCTGGGCCGGAAAAGAAAGTGAACAGCCCAAAGCCGCCGCCTACTACTAAACCTGTAACTCCGCCACCGATGAGCTTTTGGCGGCGCGAAAACCGGCCGGTTATTTTCCGTAGCCCTCCTGCCTTTTCGCCCTTAAACCCATCGCCTATCTGACTATCCGCGTCCTCAAGCGAAGATTGCTCTTTGGATTCGGCCGAAGCGCCACTAGGCGTTTCGCCAGATGATTCCTGCTGGGCCAGAGATTCCGGGTCGCTTACTTTGGCATCGCTTCCAGAGCCAAGCTTATTGTCACTTCGGCTCGGATGGCCCTCTGGCAAGTCGTCGTCGGTTGCCGCTGGCGCGTTGTAGGCTTGTTCTGGGTCATCTCCATTGGGCTCGTGGCGCCACGAGGGCTTGCCGTCGTCGTAGACGCCGTCTTGGCTTGGTTGCTCATCGAGTTTTTGTGCCATGAATCCACCCCATTATACTATTTGCATAAGCATGATATAGCCCTCCCAATACAAAATGACCATTTCTGACTATGTTTGATGGTCAAAAAACTACTTTTTTGTCTGTAGCATATCTATGGATATGCTTTAACCAAAGAAAGCTAGTTTTTAATACACCTGATTGTGGCTGCCGATGTCCAGAAATATATAGGCGTCATCGGTTTCTTTATAGACTACGCGAATATCGCCGGTGACGGAAAAAGCTCGCAGGCCAAGTTTATCGCCCTTCAAAACGTGATTCTGGAGCAAAGGATCCTGCCTGTGTTTAATAAAAAGTTCAAGCCGCTCATCAAATTGCTGATCCATTTTCGCGTTAAAGGCAATTCGTTTTTTGTAGTGCTTTATGAATTGCGGGCGGCGTTCAATATATTTCATGCCCGCTTAAGATCTGCAAGGAAGTCCTCGACGCTATCAAAACTCTTTACCTTACCCGCCTTACGATCCACTTCGTGTTCCTCAAGCTGTTTGGCATAGCGGGCCTCGGCTTCTGGGCTCAGATACGTTTCGTCATGGTATCTAAGGCTGAACCGCAAATCCTGCTCTACCGCCGTGCTGTACAGTACCCGCGTATAATCCTGGATAGAACTGAATCCTTGGGATTTGGCATGCCGCGCGACACGGTCGCGCAGGGTCTTGTCCATAGGTATTTGTAATTTAACGGTTGTTTTGCTCATATTTACAGAGTACCAAAAGTGTCAAAATATGTCAAATCTATACTCCAGGGGCTAAACGATTGTTTAGATCAATAGTGCCTTGCGGCTGGTTAAGTTCACCCTGCTGCTCAATCTGTCGAACTTGGTCGGGGTTAGTGGTAATCAGGCCGGTTTCGGTTGGGCTAGCCGCAATCTGAATGTGTACATGGCTCTGGCCGGCAAAGAATAATCCTTGCCCAACCGGGAATTGGCTCAGTCGCTTGCGCTCCTCGCTAGTAAGCTTAAATATATCGGTCAAAACGTCCACAGCCGTCGGTGATTGCTTGAGCAAAATTTGCATTGACGCATTGGCCACGATGGCCCGCCCCATACGACTGCCCATAAAGTCCTCAACATCCTGAGTAATGGTGGTAATGCCCAGGTTGTATTTGCGGGCTCGCTTGGCCAGCGAAAACAAAAAATTGGCGCTATCCTCATACTTCATCAGTTGCCAAGCTTCATCTATGATCAAGATGCGGCGTTTTTTATCACTCTTGGTTTTGTTCCAAATAAAGTTCAGCACAATATACATGGCCACCGGCCGTAGCTCGTCCTCAAGGTCACGGATGTTAAAAACTACTAACGGATTATTGATATCAATGTTACTTTGCTGCGAGAAAATACCGGCAAAGGTACCAGTGGTGTACTTGCGCAGTCGCTGGGCAAGCTGTGGCCCAGTACCGCCCATATGGAGCAGCGTATCGTAGAGATCATTCACGGTGGGTGGTGTAGCGGTATGGGTCAGCGGATCGTTGGTGATGCCAGCTTTGGCATAGGTTTCTATCAGTGCGGCATCTAGGTCAGCTTCTTCGACTGGGTTTAGTGCCGGCATAAGCGTAGCAGTGCCACCCAGCATTTGGGCCTGGGCGCCACCCATCATCAGCCGAAGTAGGCCATGCAGGGTAATGAGATTACTCCGTAGGGCGTTGTCGGCTTCCTCATTATCGACGACCTTCGGTAGCTCAAACGGATTAATACGAGTGGCAGAGTTGAGGCTCAGGCGGACATAGGCTCCACCAACGGCCTCACTCATTCGTTCATATTCATTTTCTGGGTCGATAATAAATATCTCGGTACCAAACATCAGGCTGCGCAGAGCCTCGAGCTTAACGGTAAACGACTTACCAGCGCCGGACTTGGCAAATACCACCGAATTGCCATTTTCTAAACTAAAACGGTCAAAAATAACCAGCCCAGAATTATGCATGTTAATGCCATAGAGTATGCCATTTTCCTGGCTCAGGTCGGCCGAAGTAAATGGGAAGCTGGTACTAATAGCTCCGGTGTTCATATTGCGCCGGATTTGTAGCTGGTCGGTGAACTGTGGCACCGTGCTATTGTACCCTTGCTCTTGCTGTGAGCTGGCGACCTTGGAGTACACTAACTGTTGGCCAAGGATCGACTCGACCTTGTGGGTGACAAATTCCAGCTCGTCCATAGCCGAAGCATAAAGGGTAAAGTACAAACCAAAGCGGAAGAAGCGCTCCTCGCCAACCTGCAGTTTGTCTCGCATCTCCTCGGCATCGATTATGGCAGCTTGCTTACCCGGATCACGCACATGACCCTTTTCGGAATCTATCTGGATGCCGGCCTCCAGCTGGGTAACCTTTTTGCGTAAGTTCTCTAGTACTACCTGGCTCTCCACCGGGTAGACGTATATAGACAGGTCCATGACCTCGTCCAAGTTCACCATGCTAGATAGCCAGCCGGTAAAGATCTGCCGTGGGTATCCGTAAACGTAAAAGGTCCGGGCGTAGCGGGTGCCAAGATGGAAGAAGCCGTTTTCGAACTGCAACGAACTGGGGGCAATGAAATCCCGCAGCGCCGTAATGCCCTTTTGGAAAGCGGTATTGACCTCTTGCTGCTCGTGCGTCCGCTGAGCCTCTGCCATAGCCACCGGATCTATTTGAGGTTTCTTTCTGCCAAAAGCCATCAAACAATCTCCCTTCGGTCACTTGTAGAAGCAAGATTATAGAAAAAAGATTTTAGAATTAATAATTCTATAATCCAAAATCTATATTCTGAATTCTTTTGATGAGCGAAACGAATCATTGGAGTTCCTTATCGAGGTTGGGTTGCCGGGCTAGGCCTTGGCCTTTGGTCACGACCGGAGCGCTTAACTCACTAAAGTTCTTCAGTTCCTGGCCGGTAGCAGTGTCGGGGTTGTAGACATCATAGTAGAGCTCGATCAGCTCTTGTGTATCAAGCGGCAGCCCTTGCACGCCGCACTGCATAAGCCCAGCCAAAACCGCCTGGACGCGGTTGCGCAGCTCGGCTTTGGCCTTTTCTAGCTCGGCTTCATTGATGGTGACGTGGGGCTGCTTTTTGCTAAACAAAGTTGTGATACCGCTGAATAGGTTTTTGCTGGCGGTCAGGGCTTTTTGGACATCAACAGTTGGGAAGTACGGTATAACGACGTAGAATTTTTTATCCATAATGTTCGTCTGCTGTGACAACTGATCCATATAGTTAATGTAATCTTCCATAAGCAGTGCCAGCAGCATGTTCTCGTGCTCGGTACGGATTTTGTCGAGCTTCGCAATGTACGGTCCCAGGTCAACCTTGCGCGAATGAATAAAGATTTGTACCGGGAAATACAGTGAGTTCAAAAAGCCCTGGTAGCTAAACTCCACGGCTTCCCGTTCTTGCGGGCTCATCAGATCAAAATTGATGGATTTAACCATGATAACCGAGCGGAACGAGCCATCGTTCATAATCACAATGCCGTCGCGGATCTCGGCAATCTGCAGGGCATTTTGGGTGCTGTTGGAGTTGACAGGAGGAGCCACGGTTGGCGGTACAACGCCAGGCGAAACTATGGGCTGTCCACTTGCTGGTGCTTGGGCAGCATAGGGGGGTGCCATACCGGAGGGTACCCCATTACCACTACTTTGGATCGGTGGCTGGTTTGGCAATGGCGGATTCATAGCTTCACTCCGTGAAGAAATTTCAAGTACCAAATACTAAACAGTTTGAAAATTGGCAATTGAAATTTTTTTGAAGTTTGAAGTTTGAAGTTTGAAGTTTTCACTTATGGCCCACTCTCTAGCAAGATGACCTGTGCCCAAAAGCCTTAGCGTAGGGGTACTACGACTTCGTCTTTAGGCGGCTCTCCACCATCTGGTGGACGGCGCTTTTTGTTGGCTTCACGCGCAATTGTAGCCACATTCAGGTCATCATTATTGGCAAGGTTTAGTATAGCAGGATCAGGGGTGTGGCGACTAGCCGTTTGTAGCCCATTGCTTGTAACTGGTGAAGAGCCAGATGGGGGCTGCCCACTGTTCACTGGCCACTGGCTTTTTTGCTTAGCGGAAATAGGCTGGATAACTTTGGTATTACCATAGGCGGGTGATGGCTTGGACTGGTCAATATGAACTTGCTCAAGCAAAGCTTGTTCCGACGGTGTCAACGGCCCACTTTTGCCCGTATGGTCATCGGTGCCTGGCAGGACGGTACGGGAGCCAAACGTCGCATAACCGGCTGGTGCCTTGCTGGGCTCGGATTGGTTCATAAACCAGTAATCTGGTGTTGGTCCCTCCTTGCTATTCTTAGCAACTTTGGGGTTTGCCGTCGGTTGGTTCGCTTGGTGCATGTGTGCTAAGGCTTCTTGGCGGTGTGCTTGGGTCGAAGCAGTTATCATCTGGTTTAGATGCTGCGCCGTTGGGTTATTGCGCTCATCCAAAATATCATCCGCGGCCTGTATGTCAGTACTGGCAACGGCTTGTGGCAAGGACGAGGCATCAATCAGCCGATCAGAAGTAGCAGGTGTAATCAGTGCTATGGGCGGCGTGTACAAATTAACATTGACGTTTTTGACTGCCCAGCCGCGGCTATCAATAGTATTGGCTAGTGCCTTCAGGCGGCTTCTGACCTCAGTCTGGGTGAGGTTATCACCAACCCAATGGTCAACCTTTTTAGGTACGGTGATAGTCACCAACTCCTGTATGCCGCTCTGATCCCAAATGCGCCGTTTGGGCTTAAGAAAAAAACGTAGTTTAGCCAGTAGCCAAATTTCGGTTGGCTGGTCCCGTCCCCACGGGAAGGCCAAAAAGCCGCTTGCCAGCATGACCGGCAACAACGGTATAGCCAAAAACCAGACGTGTTTGGCAAAAAAGAAAAAGCTCAAATAACCACAAACAAAGGTAATGCCAGCCAATATAAACTGCTTGAGCGTCAGCGGCCCCACAAACTTATCTTCGGCTTCTATATCTTGGAGTACTTTATACGTTGCCATTAGCATTAAGTATCGTGTATCAAGTAACTAGGGTCAAGTTAGAACGTCAGCGGTACCAGAACACCCAAACCTGAATCCCAGGCATTCCAGCATTCCAGGGTGTCTCCCTGGAATGTGTTCTAATAAGCTTGCCCTCTGTCAGCTAGCTCGTATTTTAGGTCTTCCATCTCGTCTCGTAGAGCTTTGTAGTCTTTTACGAACTCGGTGTAGTCTGCTTTGCTGGCAAACAGTTCCAATATCGGCTCTGTAGACAACCAGTTTCTAGCAGTGTATTTAATGTAATCGCCGTAGCTGGAATGACGCCAATTAGCATAATCTTTGGGATTCAGATGTATATACCGGCTGATATGTAGCAGATACGAGTCAGCAAGTATGTGGCTTGACCGAAAGTTATTTTCGTACAGCGGGCCACGCCGTCTGTACTTTTTGTTGAAGTACATGGTATAGGCTGTGCAGATACTCTGTAGCAATTTAGACAAAGATTGTTCGTCGTCCTTTTGATACACCAGCAGGTGAAAGTGCGTTGGCATGAGACAGTACGCCAACAGATCCACTCGTGGTCTAAACCAGATATATTCTCTGCCTTTGGCATCTTTCGCTGGCCTCGTACCCAGATGTCGCGCAAACAAACTTTCAAAGTAAACGTAATCAGAAGAATTCTTAAATATAATTCGCCGATTTACCCCGCGGTTATACACATGGAAGTAGCCTTCAGTTGCATGTGACCGTTCAAGATTCCTCCCTGGCATATACTAAACTATACCACATTCCAGGGAGACACCCTGGAACCCCCTGGAACCACCCTGGAACACTGGCTCAACTACTTGGTTTATACTAGACCGGTAACATCAACTTCTATTTCTTTGTGTTTTGCACGTAGTTGCTGGAGTCTGGCTTTACTTGACCGTTTTGCGTGTCTTGCCTGTCTTTGCCTAGTTTGTGACACAACGTACTGAGCTTCTTCATCGTCTACCTGGCTGGTTTGCTCTAGTGTATCTACATGTCTGCCGGCTCTTTCTGACATTTTCCTATACCAGGCTGCTTTTACCCCAGCTGCTCTGCCCCTTACCCCATAATGTGGTTCGGCCATATAAGTTGTTCGCTCAATTGGGCGGGACGGAACTTGCGGGTTTCTGTGCGCTGCGTTAACGATTTTTGCTTGACGCAATGACTCTTTTTGAGAACGTTTTGATTGAGCCAGCTCTTCTGAGTGCTCACTTAGCATTGCAACACTGTCATGTGCGCGTTCAGCACGCACATGGTGGCGTTGTATGTTACCAATTGCCTTATCGCGCCGTAGTGTTTGCCAGCGAGACGTACTCATCGACTGTACCCTTTTTTCGTGTTTTCGACTTGCCCGCTTATAGCTCTTACGTCCTTTGCGCTGTGTCGAATATTCGTAAACTGGTAGTTCGACCTTTTTCTTGTCTTTTACTGCCTTATGAAACTCCTCAGTGCTCAACTCACCATTTTTGTATTTACCATACTGTTCTCCAATTGATCCGGTCGTAAGCTCAAAAGCGTCCTTGGCAGTGCGTAACTGTTCGGCTGTTATAGAGCCCTGTTTATAATCACTTTTAGCCAGCTTAAGCTCTTGTTTACGGGTTTTTTGGTGTGCGGTGCGGCCAGAACGATCAAGTGCTTGGCTACCGCCATAGACCTTATCCAAGAACAATTTTTCCCGCCGTTTGTCTTCTAATTTTTGAGCTTTTTTGTCCAGGCGTTTATCCACATGTCTTTCTGACCACGTACGCGGTCTGGTGGGTTCACTGCTTGCCGTTGCTGATGGCTTAAAATTCTCGTCCCTGCCTTTGAGTGCAATGTAGCCCATATCTGCATACAAAGCATTCTTGTGATCCATTCGCTCCATTGTGGCTCCTGCCCGTTCCATGCGCCTCAAAGAGCGTTGTAACCGCCTTTCCGCAATAAACTTTTTTAGTCCTAGCAAGGCCGGTGCTCGCTCATCCACTGCTACAGACGCGACTTCTACAATGGTTTCTGGACCTGTCCCTGATGGCACGGCTTCATCATTAACGGCGGCAGTAGGTATATCTCTAAATTGCGGTGGAAATATGTCGTTCAAGCCTTCGGTTTCACCATGAACAAGGTGTTCGTTGGGGAATGGCGCAACGGCTTCTGGTGGTTTTGGGATATTTGTTTCTGGAGACATATCTAAACATTAACACAATGGTGTAGATATGTCAATATTATTCTTAAGCTTAGTTACATCAGGCGTTTATTAGATTGTGATTTTTGTTTATGGACCGGGTGGATTGTTTTGATCATTCAAAATTGCACGATCTTGCGGCTGTCCCCTATATACATCCCGTTTGTTTTTCTCTACGACAGCTTGTGCTGCCAGTATATTATTCAGAGTCTGCTCGTCATTAGGCGTGGCTTGTCTATTAGAAGTCACAGCCTCTATAGCATCCAGCTGTTTGCCGATCTCCGTTTTGTTGGCACCAGTTGCACCACTGAAAGCATCCAGAAGATTGCGATGGTGGATGGCAAGGTCTCCTAAGTCCATGCTGCCTGCTTCGACTCTATGCCTAAGAGATCTCGTAAATTCTGGTGCAGCTAAAGTTGCACCATCCCGAACAAATCCACTACCAAGCAAGCTTTCTGCGCCTGCCACGTGGGTTTCGGGTTTGGCTTGACCAGCCTGGTAGCCCCCGGCCTTATCAATACCTCGCTTATAATCGTATCCTGCACCGTAATTAATACCAGCGAGGTCGAATCTATTGGCATTCTTTAGGTTGTATTGGGCATTGTTCATAGCAATGCCGTAGGCTCCAGCATTTGCTCCCGTAGCGCCAACAGCGTTACCTTCGTTGTCGTATTGCAATTGTGCTCCACTGGCCGAGGCAACAACGTGGGCAAGCTCGTTATAACCCTCTTGCCCAGCAGAAAAGTTATAGCCGGAACCAGCCCAGGCATGGGCTGCTGCCATTCTGGTAGCTCTAGACTGATTCTTAACCAGGCCTGCTGTTGCAATAGACTGATCCCAAACTGCACGTTCTTGCCCAGTTGTGGCATCTCTTTTACGTTCGGCTAACTTCTTATCGGCAAGAGCGAGCAAAAACTTATCGTCGGTTTTATTGGCTTCAAACGTTGGATCAGTGCCGACAAACTCTGCGCCCGCTTGTGTAAGCGCAGTTGCACGGAATCCAGCCCGTCTTTTTTTGCTAGCCCAACCCCTAGGGCCGCTAGCAATTGTTGAAAGTCCGGTGCCTACGGCTCCGCCAAGCCTACCGCCCCTATTGGTAAGAGTACCTGCTTTTGTTTCTTTCCAGCCGCGTGAGTACTTGGCGGCCCGGCCTTTCTTGAGCCGGTCAAACGCACCGCGACTTTTGTCGCCAGCCATGCCAGCCAAGTTACCCACTACACCACCTACGAACTTAAAGCTAAGGGGTATCATGGCAAACGGTATAACAAAAGCGGCGACCTTCGTTAGCGGTTTTGTTATGCTCGCAAGATGCTCTCCGCCAGAACTGCCAAATTCATTGTTTGGCCCTACAAGAGTCGCAAAGACTAGTCCCATAGACGTGAGGGCCATTATAAGCGGGAACATCAGCAAAAGCTTAGAGAATATATTCCACCAAGATTTCCAAAGCTTGTCATTGTTGGGGAAGATCCATGCCAAAATGGCCAATGGCGCAAATACAATGAGAGCCATAATAAACATTTGCCGGGCAACGAGAAAAATAAATATTGTGAGTAATATAAGTGCTGCCGTGCCCAAAAAGCTTATGACAATGCCAAGAACTGTAGACGAAAACTTGACAACTAATGCCCCAGCTCCCAAAAATACCCACTGCCCCGCTGATTGCACAGCGGTTGGGTTGAATACTTGGGCGAATCCCCCGTCTTGCAAACCAAACGGTGTTAAGATTAGCCCCTTTATGCCCAGGCCAACGACGTTGGTTAACTCAACAAGAAAACCAGTAATTTCCCACGACAGGGTAATAAAGAGTACCGCAATCAACATACGTGGCAAAGCCCTTTTTACGGTGTAAGCGTCTAGAAATCCAAACCCCAGCGCTGTGCCGATGACCATAACCAGCATAATTGGCACTAAGATTATATAGGCGATGTTGCGCATATTGATCCAAGCTTTTTCCAGGTCGGCGTGCCTATAGCGGTCTGATTCAATTAGCAACAAGCTTTGTATTTGAGATTCAAGCTCACCGAATGTGGCATCCAGTAATATAGCCACAGGGCACATCATCCAAGCTAGGTTACCGTTGGACTCGCAGCTGTTATCTTCTTGCGCAGCTTCACCATTATAGCCAGTACCTGCGGGGTTGTTTGCATCGGCTGTACCCCCTAAGGTGAAAGATTCGGCCGCAATCTTACCGTTTACCATTTTGGGAAGTTCACCTCCATTTTTTGGGTATGTCCCTTTCACCTCACACTTGTCATTGTCAAAAACTGGCGCTAGCAAATCACGATCTTCTTTGACGATATCACTTAACTGATCTTTGCCGTTTGCGCCATAATCTTCTAGGCGGTAAATCTTCATAGAAGTTTTGCTGGTATTAACTATTATTATGTCGGCACATTTGCCTTCGGAGTTGCGGAGAAATATTCTGTCGCTAACCCCACCCAAAGTAGGCTTTACGTAAGTTTCATCATCACGCCCATCAACTCGCTGGATTGCTCCACTATCTAGCCACTTAAACCATATATTGTGCCCTCCGTTCGTTGAAACGTTGCCAGTGAGTGTGCCTGGAGATGTGTTGTTGCATCCATCAGGACCAGTGAAAGTATAATCAATATCTATATTATCTATAGGTATGTAAGCAAAACCAGAGGCTGGCCCCGCGCCTCCGACAGCTTGGTTCTCGAGAGTTACGGCAGCCTTAAACATTAATTTTCCGTAACAGTCACTACCTTGTATATCATAATGATAGGTCGTATCGCCTATATCGCCGTCAAAAAAAATGTATTTTTGGTCCCCAATAGTCGCCTCGATATTTGCCCGGTCTATAAATTTAAAAGTTGCGGATTTGATTTGCTCTTGACTGCTAGGTGCAGCCGCATTAACTTTGGACGGGTTTAGGATAACATTGAAAGCCAGTATGCTAAATGACAGTATGCCAAATGTGAAAATCCCCAGGCGAAGTGAATATTTTTGTATATAAAGCATCACTATAAATTTAGCATAAAAGGAATGGAAAAGCAGGTGTCAGGAGTATTGATATCATGGTGCTTGAGGTCAAACCATAAGAAGGGTGTAGTCACAGAAAAGTTTTCAATACATATGCTTAAGACCTCTTGCAGAATAAATCCATAGTTCCCAAAGCGTCCTTTTTACCCATAATCAATCAAACTGCTTCGCACCGTAACAGTAGTTACGCTTTGTCACAGTTTGTCCATTATGAACAAAAATTATCACTTTTTGACTCTACGGCTTATTCTGCAAGAGGTCTTTACTAGGGACAGTCCCTGACCCACCTACACATTGCTTAACCACCCCTTAGGGCGGCAGACCAAGATGACCAGTATGGTCGGAACAGGCTTTCGTGCCATTGCCGAAAGAAGCTGAGTTGTTTCTTGGGGTGGGTTTGAGATATGTGTTGCTTGGTTTTACGGGCTTAGTAGGTTTTCACGCTATACCCGACTTACGCAGAATCCCTGCCGGCTCAGAATCACCAGGTAAACACCTAAGTTCTTTTTCTCCTGTCAAAGTATCTATGGATACTCTTCCAGTAGCCAAAAGAACTTATTTATCTCTCCTGGACGACCCTGATTCCAGCCAGGTTCTGCGTAAGTCGGGTATATTGGCACCGAAAGCTGCGGGCTGTTCTTTTGGAGCGGGCTTCGAAGCTTGCTTAATCAATCGTTTGAATAGTTTCTTGCCCATGTATTTATTATAACAATTTTCCACAAGGCTAACCCTTATGGTTTGACATATCCACTGTAGTATGTTGACATAGCTTTACTCGTGTGATATTCTTCAAGTAAGCAACATGTCATGATTGTTGCTCCTGCATTAAACCTTCGGCCGTAGTTTTAACGCTACACAGCGGAGGGTTTTTTGTTTTATGGACACACTCTTTCAAAGACTGACATAAAATCTAAACGACCAGTTCTCTTGTTTTGCTTAACCTGAACGCAATACTCAACTCCGTCTTTTGTAACCCCGTAAAACCTGTGTAAAAAAACAGATGAGCTGTTCTTCTCAATGATAGTTTCAGGGTCGTTACGAGAGTTGCGGATTAAATCAATTGCGGCACTATAAAGTTTCAATCTTTCTGTTCTTACTTTGCGACCTCTTTGCATAGTATGTTCCCAGAATGGAGACAGAAATACCTTACTCTTATTAAAGTAGGCAGACCGAGCGTAAGGCTGTCGTTTAGTTAATGCTATGACTTTTTTATGTTCCTTGCGTGCAACAACCTGAACTTCATCATACGATGTGCCTGGCAGCAAAGAGGCTTTAGATTTATACGCTCTCATTGAACGTATTATATCACCTCTGTTAGAGCTTATACCTATTGGAGATTATTACTTGCTGTCATGCGATAGTCGCCATAGTGGGTCTCTACTGGACTTACGCAAAGCTCCCCCATCCCCAGACCAAATCTGGTCAACTGCCAACTGTTTTTCTTCCCTCGATGTATCTACGGATACATCTCTGTCAGATAAAACCATTGGTACTAACCCAGATGTACCCTGGAAACGAGGGATTTTGCGTAAGTCCAGTCTAGTCGTCAGATAGATATTGCTCAAAAGAAGTGACCGCTCTATAATCAAAGCAAATGTTAGATAAGCATCACAAAATAAAAAAAATAAAATCTTTTGGGCTTTTGGCTGCATTTTTATTATCAGCGGCATTTGCAATTGCCGTTATACAACCGCAAATTGTTAATGCTGCTAACCCCCCTAACCCCCCCAAGTGTCAATACACGATTCTCGAAAGTCGTACCGGAACATGCGATATAAATAATCCGTTATTTCCTCTAAAAAATGGCGGAACCTTTCTGGACGATCATTGTTACAAAACTGAAGCATTCGGCAGTAGTGCTGTTTGGGCAGAACAAGACTGTAACATACCGCCATTCAACACAAACTGGCAATCAGTTAAATGTAATGACGGTCTGGTTCATCAGTCTGCTAATGAGTATCTGGGGATTCCAATAACCCATGAGATGATCTGCAAAGGCTACGGAGGAGTAGCCTATAGTCGCGCTGAGCTTGAGGGTGACTGTAAGGGCGCAGATCTCGGCCAAAACTGCGGCATAGTGACCCGGTTGAAACAAATTATCGATATTCTTTCAGGCCTAGTTGGCCTGGTGATAGTCAGCATGATTATAGTGGGCGGTATACAGTACTCATCTGCCGGTGACGACCCACAAAAGGTCTCGGCCGCAAAGACCAAAATAACCAATGCCCTGCTGGCCCTGCTAGTGTTTATATTTATGTTTGCCTTCTTGCAATGGGTGGTGCCAGGGGGGATATTCTAATGCTACCGACTATGTTGACAAATCTATTAGGGCGTTTTGCAGCTGCGTGCGAACCTGGACCAGGTAGTAGCGGCGGCTTTTTTGGTTTCCCGACCTGGTACAAACATCTAGAGGGGACTATAGACAGTGCTGGTAAGTGCAGCGTGGCTTTTGCATTCCCGGATGATATTGGCAAAATACTGCTGGCGGTGGTAGAGATATTGCTGCGCATTGCGGCACTGGTGGCCGTGGGCTTTGTTATATATGGGGGCTTCCAGTACATCCTGAGCCAGGGCGAGCCAGACCGCGCCCGGGCGGCCCGTGGCACCATAATCAATTCCTTGATAGGTGTGGTGATTGCCCTTATAGCTACAGCAGTCGTAACGTATATAGTGAAATGGATAGTAATATGAACTTAAATAAACTCGCCGCAATAATTGCGCCCGGTGAACTCAGAATCCCAAAGGGTGGTACGGACACCTCCCTAAATATCGGTATGAGCATTGTGTTTGCTACAGCCGGTGCGGTTGCCTTGCTAATAATTGTCATAGCCGGGCTCAGAATGGTGCTATCGCAAGGCAATCCCGAAAGCGTTAGTAAAGCTCGCAATACCATCATCTATGCTGCAATAGGGCTGGCGGTGTGCGTCCTGGGCTTTTCGATAGTAACGTTTGTGTTGAACAATGTCTAACACGCATCTCGCACCTTCCACTTACCCCAGATCACACCTGGCTGGCTGTAAACCCTCGATCTACTGTCGATGTAGCTATGGCTACCTCTCCATCAGCTCAAGTGTTTCCTCTCTAGCCAGGAGTAACCTGGCATCAACCAGAAAGTACGAAATGCGTGTCTAAATGAAATATATTACCTCTGTTGCTGCCACAATAGTCCTTAGTCTTGCGGTATTTATGACCATAGCCCCCCATTCAACCGAGGCCTTTAACCCCTTTGGTGATGTCTGCACAGCTGGCAGCACAGCCACGGTTTGCCAGGAGCAACAAGCACAATCCGCCGCAGACAGTAACCCTATTTCTGGGCCAAACGGTATTTTGATAAAAGCTGCCCGTATTGTCAGCATAGCCGTGGGTGTGGCATCAGTGGTCATGATCATCATCGGCGGGTTTAAATATGTAACATCGTCCGGCGATGCTAATAACATCACAAGCGCCAAAAACACTATACTCTACGCTATTGTCGGATTGGTCATTGCCCTCATGGCTCAGGCCATAATAAGTCTTATAGTGAACAGGATATTACGTTAATAGAGTAAAATAGAATGATGAAAGTATTTACCCACCGGTTTCTACCAGTAGCCATAGTTATTTTGGCCATGGGCGGCATGGTCCTGGTATCGCCTCAGACTGTGCAGGCGGCTGCCAAAGAAGACATTTGTGCGGGAGTGGGGCTAGCAACCGGCGGTACTGGGTGTGATGTGCCCGGCGGCAGTCCTACTATAGACAGCGTCGTAACCGCCGTGGTTAATACACTGAGTGTTATTGTGGGCATTACCGCCGTTATTATGATCATCATCGGTGGGTTCAAATACGTCACCTCCACCGGGGATGCCAATAATGTCAGCAGCGCCAAAAACACTATTCTGTATGCTATTGTCGGTTTGGTGGTTGTGGCATTGGCGCAGATCATTGTCCGGTTTGTGCTGCATAAGACAACTCTACCCTCATGCAAACCCGGCCAAACAGAAATCAAAAAACCTGGTGACTGCGTTGTTCAGCCTTGAAAATAGCAAACTGTTTATGATATAACTCTAGGGACTATAAAGAAAGGTAAAACTACGCTATGATCAAAAAACTTAAAACATTCGTTGTTTCGCTCTCGGCTGGCTTGGCGCTGTTGGTGCCCGCTATTGCCGCACCAGTGCTGGTACACGCGGCAGAAATCCAGAATAATTTGTGTGCCGGAGCCAACCTTAGCTTCACGGAAGCAACGGGCTGTACCGATACGGCAGCCGAAAGCTCGGTCAACAACATCGTGACCTTAGTCATTAATATTTTCTCGATAATAGTGGGCATTATCGCCGTTATCATGATAATTATTGGCGGTATCAAATACATTACTTCCGGTGGCGATGCTACCAATGTCAGCAGTGCCAAAAATACCATCCTATATGCCATTATTGGCTTGGTAATCGTTGCCTTGGCACAGATACTAGTGCGTTATGTACTATCGAAGGTCAGTACCTCGTCCACTGCCGGCTAAACTGGACTTACGCAAAACCTCCTCCATGCCCCGCCAGCTTTACCCCGGGAACGAATGGTTCTGCGTAAGTCGCTTACAAAACTTGGATCTTTTTGACAGTATCCTGCTGGACTTTGGTAAACGATACCGTTAGCACACCGTCTTTTAGGACAGCTTCGATTTCGTCCTCTTTGACAGCTACCGGCAGGGTAATACTGCGCGAGAACTCACCCCAGTAACATTCTTGCACAAAATAATTCTCGACATCGTCTTCGTTACCGGCAGATAGGGTACCGCGGATGCTGAGCGTATTGTCGGCAATACTAACATCGAGGTCACTCTTGTTTACACCAGCCACCCGGCCTTTTACCACCAGCTTCTGCTTGGTCTCGTAGACATCTACAGCCAACTGTCCTGGTACGGCTTCGTCCTCATCCCAATCATCTGATGCTGGCGCTGGCGCCTGTGTATCTTCGGCGGGCGCATCGTCATCGCCCAAAAAGGCGGCAGTCAACTCGTCTTCCATTAGCAGATCTTCGTCACGGCCTTTTCGAGCCATAGTTGTTACCCTCCACGTTGGAATCGACATTCAGCTTTCGTTCGCCGTAGGCGGATCTCCGGCTGCTCTTTTCCATTAGTTATGAATCTAGCTTTTAACTGCAGTTTTTGTGTTAGTTAGCAGTATAGACCAGCTTATGGTACCCTTCAACCATTAAAGGTATATTTACAACACAAAATCGACAACATGGCATTATTAGAACGGATTATAAACACTGTTGCACCTCATAGCTGTCTCATTTGTGACAGGGAGGGCAAACTCCTATGCAACTGGTGCCTACCGGATGCCTGCCCTAGCCTGCCCTCGCGCTGTTACCGCTGCAAAGCCGTCACTGACAACAGTCGCACTTGTGACAAATGCCGTGCGCAGACCAAACTCAAGCACGTTTGGGTGCGTAGTGATTACGGCGGTGCCGCCAAAGGTCTGATCCATAACTTGAAGTTTACAGGCGCCCAAGCGGCTGCCCCGATCATAGCCAGTTATATGCATGAAGCGTTGCCTTACCTTGAATATGTAGTTATTGTACCGATTCCGACTGCCACAATACGTCTGCGTCAACGCGGCTATGATCATGCAGAGCTTCTGGCACGGCATTTATCAAATATAAGTGGGCTGCCGGTTGTTAAGGGGCTGGCTCGCTTGGGGCAGTCACGACAGGTTGGTACCAAGCGTTCCCAACGACATAGCCAGTTGGCTGGAGCTTTTCGCCCCACCAACAATATCGCCCCAAAAGCACACATTTTACTGGTGGATGATGTGGTTACGACTGGCGCAACGCTAGAAGAAGCTGCCAAAACCCTCAAGCAAGCCGGCGCCAAAACGGTTGATGCGGTTGTCTTTACCCAAAAGCAATAGTTTGAAAGAAACAAGAAAAGCTAGAAAATCGGACAGTATATAGGACTTTCGCACCTTTCTACAGCTTCAGACCCTCCCTGAGTGGCTACAAACTTCCATCTTTCTGTCGATGTAGCTATGGCTACCTCTCCAGAAATCTGAAAGTTCTCGCCTTACTCAGATAGACTCTGTTATCTGCACAAAAGTGCGAAAGTCCTATATAAAAAAGTAGTGTCCCAGTGTACCTTGAAAACAGATATTTGCTTGACTTGTAGAAGTAATGTGAGTACAATGTAATTACTATGAAAGCTTCTATTATCAAAATTGGCAATTCCCGAGGTATTCGTATACCGAAGCCTTTGCTTGAGGAAAGCGGCCTAAACGAAGCCGTAGAAATCAAGGCAAAGAAAGGCGAAATCCGCATTACGCCAGCTAAGCCCGACTCAAAAAAGAAACTTGTGTTTAACGAGGAGTACCTACTAAGCTTAGGGGCTCTGAGCGAGTGGAATGATCCAGAAGAAGACAAAGCATGGGCTCATTTGCAGTAGGAGACGTAGTTACGGTTATTTTTCCGTATGCCGATCTCTCGGCGTTTAAGAAGCGGCCTGCTTTCATCATCGGCCAAGCAGAGTTTGGCAATTATATAACCTGCCAAATAACCTCTAAGGCGAAAACAAGCGTGACGGCCATCCCGATATTCGATAAAGATTTTAATGAGGGTAGTCTAAAGGTTGATAGCTACATTCGCCCCGACAAAATATTTACGCTTGAACCATCCTTGATTCAAGCCAAAGCCGGAACACTCACAGAAGAAAAGCTCAAGACAGCAAAAACCGCTGTTAGAAATTTGTTTAGGTAAAGCAGCGGGAACCAACTTTTAACCCACTCACAACCGACAACGTGATCGGCTACAAATACATGAAAGTTCAGGTTGACACATTGCTATAATAAAAACGAAACAAAAATCACAGCCGTGCCTACGGGCTCGGCTATTAGTGGGTACCCTAGCATAATTTGTACCTTATAATCAGTGGTTTGCCGCAATTGTATACCGAGGTTTTAGATTAGCTGATATAATCTTTCTTAACACTTAAGCTTATTCTTAAAGGAGAATTAAAATGGCAACCATATCAAAGAAAAACAGTTCTAATAATTATATTGTGCAACGACTTAAAGCGCTTCCTTGGGGGATTATCGTTGTTGTTACACTCATTGTTATGCTGATTAATATTGGTATTGGTACGGTCTCGAACTACAACCAGATGATTTTGCTACGGAATACGGCCGATGCTCAGTGGCAGCAAGTAGAAGTCCAGTATCAACGTAGGCTCGATTTGATTCCTAACCTTGTATCGACGGTTGAGGGTGCACAAATTCAAGAAAAAGAAATAATCGGTCAGATTTCAGAAGCGAGAACACGATACGGTTCAGCTTCTTCAGTTAATAATAAAGCTGCTGCTGCAACTCAACTCGATTCAGCCATAAGCCGCTTGCTGCTCATCGTAGAAAATTACCCGCAACTTGCTAGCAGCCAACTAATGCAAAATCTGCAAGCGGAATTAGCTGGAACCGAGAACAAGGTTGGTGTTGAGCGTCTTCGGTTTAACGACGATGTACGTACATATAACACCTTCATTCAAGTCTTCCCGAAGAATATTGCGGCAAACGTGTTTGGTTTTGATGAGAAGGTGTACTTTGAATCTTCTGCAGAGGCACAAAACGCACCAAAAGTTGATTTTAAAAAGCAGTAATCATGAGAAAAATCGAGTCCTTTAATAGGGTGTTACTAAGCCCGTTTGTCAGCTATTTGATAGTAGCTGGTCTAATTTTTGTAGGGCTTAAGACCAACCAACTCATTAATCAAGTTTCTTATGACAAATCCCGCTTAAAAGACGTACAGTTACAGGATAAAGATACTCAACCTTCCGATATCTTTTTCAAAGATGTGGCTGGCGAATGGGATCAAGTAAACATAATTGATAAGTCATTCTCGCTTGCTTCACTTCGCTCATTAAATTACGACCTCCAAGAGCAAGTTAGAAACACAAAGTCACGCCTAATAGTCTTCATTGATGATACAACCAACCTTAACTTTGAAAGAGAGACTACTGATATTTTGCGGCTTGCAGACAGTACCAAAACTTCATTACTCGCTATAAACTTTGGTACACAAAAAACTTTGCTTGATATTTCACCTGATGCCGGCACACACTTTACTGATCAGGAAGCGCAACAATTTGTTAACGACACGATTAAATCTGCATTACGTGACAATAAACTAGAGTTTGCAGTAGCGTCTACGATAGAAAAATTTCAAATGGAAATCACAGGCAAAAACTTTTATACCGCTTCTGACCTGCGTTTAGCACAGCTTTCCACTGCTACTAGCGGAACAGCCAAGGATGACTACCTTTCAGAATTAAGATATCTCAACGAGGATATTAATGATACAGGGACTCAAGCGGTAATTTACGCCCTAGTATTGTTAGCTTTATTTACCTTAGGTTTGTATCATATATGGCGCACTACCGACAGAGTATGGGGATTTTTGTTTGGACTGGGTGTTGGTTTTACGGGATATGTGATAGCCCAAAATCTCACTGATAACCAAGGTTACTTCAGTTACGAAGAACACGTCATGCCGTTAATCATCACTACGATCGCTGGAGGATTTGTTGGTTTGTTTGTTGACTACGTTCTTTCCCACCCAAACACACCGGCTCCAATAAAGTCGGTTCAAAAAAGCAGCAAACCAATAAAGAAATAGGATTCCATATAAATGCTACTATACCATATCCATTATGTGATAAAATAAACAAGAGCACTTATATAATAACCAAGATATTTCAAACAGGGACAATGAACATGGACCCCAACCAACCAATTAATCCAAATCAACCACCAGTTCAGCCTGGGCCTCAGCCGATCATCCCCCCACAAGCACCAGGACAAGTTATAGGAACACCGACATCACAGCCAGCTCAACAACAGCCTTATCCTCAGCAAACTTACCCAAACACACCACCGCAAGCACCCATAAATCAATATAACAATCAATATCCTACTCCGAAGAAAAGTAAAAAGAAACTCCTCTTGATAATTGTTCCTGTGATAGTTGCGGTAGGTATCGTTGCTTTGTTGCTGTTTAGCGGTGCTAAGCAAATAGTTAATAAGGTTGCTGGACTAGAACTTGAGAATTACAGCAACTCAAACTTTGCATTTTCCATGCAAGTTCCTAAAGGGTGGAGCCCCGAGGAACGTAACGAAGAATTCTCAAAAGAAGTTTCGTTTCAGGAGCCGGTCGGTGATGTGAAAGACCAAAGCGAAGCAAACAAACACTATGCCAGGATAAAAGTTGATTATAAGTTGGCTGATAAAGATTACTTGGAAAAAAGTGAGCAAGAATATTTTGATGGTATTAAAAAAGGCTTGCAGAGGCTCTTGAGTGATAAGAATAAAGAAAACACCCCATCTTCCGATTATGTTCCAGAGTCAGCGGCCGTCGAAAGTGAAGAAATGACAACGGCCAACGGCCTAAAGGCATATAAAGTTAAGCTCAAAGTTACTAACTTTTATGGAGAAAAGGATAGCATAGGGTATGAATACGGACTATTCGTATTCGTAGATAAGAAAAATCAGTATGAATTAAATGTACGTGCGCACGAATCCGAAAGCCTAAACAGCAAGGTAGATAGCATATTAACCTCCTTTGCCAAAAAGTAGATTTCCGTCAAGCGCTAGGAAAACGCTAGATTGCCTATAAGTAGTGTGGTTCACTCTGGTTGTATTTCCTCCTGGACTTCGTACCCCTTTGCGGTACCTTGTCCTTGTATGGAATTAACTGTACCCCAACAGATACCAGAAGCAGCCAAAACCCTCAAACGAGCCGGCGCCAAAACGGTTGATGCGGTTGTCTTTGCCCAAAAGCAGTAATGGCGGAGCACACAGGTCTGGAACTCCACTAGTCATGGCTAAAAGGGTTCGTAATAATTAAATTGCCAAACTTTCGGCCAGATTGTAAATCTTCGCTGTAAAGTTTATTACATCCCAGGTCTATGGCAGCTTGTAGTACTAAGGCATCATAAAAACTAAGCGAATCTCGCTCAAATAACTCAACTGTTCGGTAATAGAAATCTAAACTGGGAACATGTTGCCATAACCTGCTCATGGTTACCCTTAAGTATTCTTTTAGATCGTGTGTCTTCATAAATTGTGCGTATTTTGAGCTTGCAACATTGCAAAATTCTTGCACTACCTGGGAGCTAACTACACCTTGACCACTACTCAATGCTTCTCGAATCAAATTGTTCGCTACCTTTTGTTTCTCTAAATTGTCAGGGTCCTGGGCATATATAAATATATTGGTATCAAGAAAGAAGGTTTGGCTCATAATTTGCTACCGTTCATTCATCTCCTCACGAGTAAATTTACGCCCAGGTCGGACGTAGTCAAGGCGTTTCATTAATGCATCGTATTCTGAGACTGCTTGTTTACGAGCCGTCATTTGCACTAGCCAATCACGGAATAGGTTATTGAGTGTCGTGTGTTTTTGCGCCGCGTGTTTACGCGCCTCTTCTATTAATTTGTCGTCTGCGGATAGTGTTATATTCTTCACAATTATTAGTGTACACTAATATAGTGTGGTATCAAGCTAAATTCTGGTTTATATGGATGGGTCTCTTCAGTGCGCGTGGAACCACGGAGCTCTGCTCCGTGGAGGAATAGCGCTCGGTTGAGCGCTATCTTCGCGTAGCGAAGATCATCTACAATATCCTGTATGGAGCTTAAGATCGGTGCCCATTGCCGG
>Ga0163152_10000280_pt1 | contig 92230 bp, 93 predicted proteins | sample OliLakLV19MP8IB2_FD_148635 | JGI IMG/M metagenome (GOLD analysis project Ga0163152, IMG submission 148635) | Freshwater microbial mat bacterial communities from Lake Vanda, McMurdo Dry Valleys, Antarctica - Oligotrophic Lake LV.19.MP8.IB-2 | ecosystem: Environmental > Aquatic > Freshwater >...
TCCTCACCAGTGGTGAGGGTGGACGCCATAAGCCGTTCTTCAACAACTATCGCCCGCAGTTCTTCTTCCGTACCACCGACGTGACTGGCACCATCCAGCTCCCCGCTGGGACCGAGATGGTGATGCCCGGTGACAACGTCGCAATCAGCGTCGAGCTTGGCAAGGCCATCGCGATGGACGAAGGCCTACGTTTCGCTATCCGTGAAGGTGGCCGCACCGTCGGCGCCGGCCGCGTCACCAAGATCACCAAGTAATCACCATGGCCCAAAGCATCCGCATTCGTTTGAAGGCGTTCGATCACGAGATCATCGACCAGTCGACACGCAAGATCGTCGAGACCGTCACTCGTACTAACGCAACGGTGCGCGGGCCGATCCCGCTGCCGACCGACAAGCATCGCTACACGGTGATCCGTGGACCACACATCGACAAGGACTCTCGCGAGCACTTCGAGATGCGCGTCCACAAGCGTCTGATCGACATCGTCGACCCGAATGCGAAGACGATCGACAGCCTGCAGCGCATCGAGCTGCCAGCAGGCGTCGATATCGAAATCAAAATCCAGTCCAACTAGACCGGGTTTAACTCGCCGATTCCAACAGCGTCTGTACGGTTTCGCGCGCACGTCCGTGCAAAAACGTACGCACGCACTTGTCGGGCCGGGTCAGCGGTGCCAGAAGAAGTGGTGCACTACGCCGCTGGGGCTCGGGATCTGCTCCAAGTGGAATCGGTCGACTAGTTCGTCCGGGGTCGTCCACAGTCTTTCGCCGCGACCGATCTCGAGTGGCGCGACGGCGACGTGCATCGTGTCGATCAGGTCGGCGTCGAGGAACTCGCGCACGGTTTCAACTCCGCCGCCGATTCGAACGTCCTTGCCGTTCGCAGCTTCGAATGCTTGCGCTCGCGCGTCCTGCGGTGAGGCGTCGACGAAGTGGAACGTCGTCTCACCGAGATGATCTCGGCGCCGATGTTGTTGGCGAAGTCGCGGGTGCAGTAGTCGTGGATGCCCGAACGTGCCGCTCGAGGCTTTGCCCGTCGGCTGACCCATAACCGTCGGTGGACAACATGAAGTTCTGAACTCGGACGATCGGTTTCATCGAAAGCCTTTGTAGCCGGCGGAGTGGTAGTGTAGCAATTTCGTCCAATTGTGCTACGCTACTCATATGGAGGCTGTCTCGGTCCGCGAGCTACGAAACCACACCGCTGGAATTGTCGCCCGCGTCGAGCGAGGCGAAACGTTGGTACTCACGGTTCATGGTCGCCCAGTGGCCGAAATTAGACCGATGGCCGAACCCGACTCAACCGACTGGCTGCAGAGTTTGAGCGAGCGGGGACCGATGGCCACCGGTTGGGCCGAGGAACTCGACGCGCAGAAGCTGATCGATCTGGAAACGGATTGGCAGGATTGAATGTCCTGCTCGACACCTCTGCGGTCATTCGGCTGTTCGAGATGGCCCGCCAAGACGTGATCGACGCCGTGGTCGCGCAAGGTGGAAAGTTTGCGTTCTCGCTGATCAGTGTCGGTGAACTGCATCGTGGTGTCGCGCAAGCGCATACGCCTGAGATCGCAGCGATGCGTTCGGAAACGATTTCGATGGCCCTGCGCCGCGGACACGTGCTGACTCCCAACGAGGACACTGCAAAGATTTGGGGAACGCTCGCCGCGAGAATGCCGAGAAGAGTGCGGGCCAACGACCTTTGGATTGCGGCGACCGCCCTGGAGACTCACATGACGCTGGTGTCGTCAGACGCTGACTTGCTGTCAGTGGTGGACGGTCATCCAACGTTGCTCATCGAGTCGTAGAAGGTCCTCCAATCTGTTGCAGTGCAGCGTTCGTGGTGCAGGGCTCCCTCAACGCTCGCACTTGCCTTGCTCGTGTTCTTGCTGCCGTTCCTGTCGGTGTCGTGTGAGGCACCGGGCGGGTTCGGGCGAGTTGCGCAGGGTGGCACGACGTCAGCCACCGGCGTCGAGCTAGCGATCCTCGTCGCCGCTGCTGCGGGCTGGGTGTTGGCGCTGATCGGCCTGCTCGGTGCCCGTGGGGATCTGATTGACCGTCTGGAGACGCAGCTGGTCGAACCATTCCCGGACGGCAAATCAGCCGGTGATTACGTGGCGATCGGACCAGGTTTTGGTTGATGACGGTATTGATCGCAGTATCGATCGGTCTGGGTGTGTTGGCCACTACAGCTGACAGACCCTCGGGCAATCCGGCCACCCACAACGAGTAACACGCCGTTTCACTGGCTCGGGTTGCCGATAATCCCTCGCCCCCGATAGAGTTTCACGTCCTGTGCGGCTTCTAGGCGCCGCACTGCAATCGATGTCTGTGTCGGTCCCGCTTGCGGGATACCCCACGGCGATAACTAACTCCGGTGCTCCGCCGGCCTCTGGCCAGCGGAGCATTTGCGTGTAAATCCGAATACCCGAAGTTCCGGGTCCGACCGAAAAGGCTGCCGAGATGGCACTGAAAGCGATAGTTGGCGAAAAAGTCGCCATGAGCCAGGTGTGGGTTAACGACAAGGTCGTGCCCGTCACCGTGCTTCGCGTCGAGCCCGCGCGCATCGTGCAGGTGAAGACCACCGAACGGGATGGCTACACCGCACTGCAGGTCACGTACGGCTTCCGCGACGCCAAGAAGCTCAGCAAGCCCGAAGCCGGCCACTTCGCGAAGGCGGGTGTCGACGCTGGTCGCCGCCTCGTCGAATTGCGCCTCGACTCGGTCGACGGTTTCGAAGTCGGTCAGGAAATCAAGGTCGACACGCTTCTCCAGGGCGAACTCGTCGATGTCACCGCCGTCAGCAAGGGCAAGGGCTTCGCCGGCACGATGAAGCGTCACAACTTCAAAGGCCAAGGCGCCAGCCACGGTAACCACAAGGCTCACCGTGTTCCCGGTGCTATCGGCTCGTGCAGCTTCCCGGGTCGCGTGTTCAAGGGCCTGAAGATGTCGGGCCATATGGGCCACGAGCAAGTCACGACATTGAACCTAGAAGTAGTCGAAGCCGATCCCGAGCGCAACCTGCTGCTCGTGCGTGGCTCGGTGCCGGGTCCCAACGGCGGCGTTGTCATCGTTCGCAACGCAGTGAAGGCAAAGGGGAAGTCATGACGACCGTCGCACTTCAGACCGTCGCTGGCAAGGCCAACGGTTCGCTCACGCTCGACGCCGAGCTGTTCGGTGTGCAACCGAACGTTCCGCTGATGCATCAGGTGGTCACGGCCCAACTCGCCGCTCGCCGCTCGGGCACGCAGAGCACCAAGACTCGCGCCGAAGTGCGCGGTGGTGGCAAGAAGCCGTTCAAGCAGAAGGGCACTGGCAACGCTCGCCAGGGCTCGATCCGCGCACCGCACTACAGCGGCGGTGGCGTGGCGCTCGGACCGAAGCCACGCAAGTACGACCAGAAGACCCCGAAGAAGATGATCAAGGCCGCGTTGCGTTCGGCACTCAGCGATCGCGCCGCCGAAGGCAAAGTCGTCGTCATCGAGCAGTGGGGCTTCGAAGCACCAAAGACGAAGGATGCCAAGGCCGCACTGAGCGCGCTCGGCATCGACGGCAAGGCGTTGGTCGTCGTCAACATCGACGACACCAACACCATCCGCAGCTTCCTCAACCTGCCCGAAGTGCAGCTCATCGAATCGAACGAGCTCAACGCTTACGACATTCTCTGCAACGACTACGTCGTGTTCAGTCAGGCAACGCTGCCCGGCACGTCGGTCGCCGGCAACGAAGCCGTCACGCACCCGCGTGTTGCCAAGCCTGTCGCGACCAAGAGTTCGCCAGAGAAGGCTGCCAAGGTGCCAGCCAAGGTGCCAGCCAAGAAGGCACCTGCCAAGGCTGTAGCGAAGAAGCCAGCCAAGAAGGCACCTGCCAAGAAGGCCGTCGCCAAGAAGGCTCCAGCGAAGAAGGCGCCCGCCAAGAAGTCTGCCGGAGGTAAGTCATGAAAGACCCACGCGACATCATCCTGGCTCCGATCGTTTCCGAGAAGAGCTACGGCCTCATCGAGCAAGGTGTGTACACGTTCAAGGTGCACCCGAGCGCGAGCAAGCCGGAAATCGGCGACGCCATCGAGAGCATCTGGGGCGTCACCGTCTTGAAGGTCAACACTCTCAACCGCAAAGGCAAGGTCACGCGTGCACGTCGTGCCGGCCGCGCCGGTTCCAAGCCCGACACCAAGCGGGCCATAGTCACCCTGGCAGCGGGCGATGAAATTCCGCTGTTCGAGCACTGAGGCGTAGCACCATGGCCATTCGTTCACGCAAACCAACCAGCGCCGGTCGCCGTTTCCAGACCAGCTCCGACTTCGCCGAAGTCACCAAGACAACGCCCGAGAAGTCGCTCACGTCGTCGCTCACCAAGAGCGGTGGACGCAACGTGTACGGCCGCAAGACCAGTCGCCACCGCGGCGGCGGTCACAAGCGCCAGTACCGCATCATCGACTTCAAGCGCATCAAAGATGGCGTGGTCGCCAAGGTCGCTGCGATCGAATACGACCCCAACCGCACCTGTCGCATCGCGTTGCTGCACTACGGCGATGGCGAGAAGGCATACATCCTTGCGCCCAAGGGTCTTAACGTCGGCGACCGCATTTCGTCGGGCACCGGCGCCGATATCAAGCCGGGCAATGCGTTGCCGCTGCGCTTCATGCCCGTCGGCACCGTCGTGCACAACGTCGAACTTCGCCCTGGCGAAGGCGGCAAGATGGCGCGTTCCGCTGGCACCGCCGTACAGCTCGTTGCAAAGGAAGGCGACTTCGCCACCCTGCGTATGCCCAGCACCGAAATGCGTCGCGTGCTCATCGATTGCCGTGCAACTGTCGGCGAAGTTGGCAACAGCGAGCACGAACTGATCACCATCGGCAAGGCCGGTCGTAACCGATGGAAGGGCGTTCGCCCGCAGACTCGTGGCGTCGCCATGAACCCCGTCGATCACCCGTTGGGTGGTGGCGAAGGCCGCACCTCAGGTGGTCGTCCGCCCGTTTCGCCGTGGGGCAAGCCCGAAGGCGTACGTACTCGCAACACCAACAAGCCATCGCAGAAACTCGTCGTGCGTCGTCGCCGCACCTCGAAGGGACGCCGATAGATCATGGACAGGAACTCCTAATGTCACGCAGTCTCAAGAAGGGGCCGTTCGTCGACGACCATCTGTTGAAGAAGGTCGACGTTCAGAACCAGGCGGGCGATCGCAAGGTCATCAAGACCTGGAGCCGTCGCAGCACGATCATCCCCGACATGGTCGGCCACACCATCGCCGTCCACGACGGTCGCAAGCATGTGCCGGTGTACATCACCGAATCCATGGTCGGCCACAAGCTCGGCGAATTCAGCCCCACGCGTACCTTTAAGTACCACGCGGGTCAGGAAAAGAACACGAAGGCTCGGGCAGCACGATGACCGGCCCCAAGTTGAACGAGCGTTCGTTTGTCGCAGGCGAGCGCGCTGGCACCAAAGCCAGCGCCAAGTACATGCGCTTCTCGGCTTCCAAGGCGCGCACAGTGCTCGATCTGATTCGCGGTCTCCCGGTGCGCAGCGCTGATGAAGTGCTGCAGTTCACCGACCGCGACGCAGCAACCGTCATTCGCAAGGTTCTCGCGTCGGCCGTTGCCAACGCACAGCACAACGACGAACAAGATCCCGAAGAGTTGTACGTGCTCGCGTGCTACGCCGATGAGGGCCCGACACTCAAGCGCTTCAAGCCACGTGCCAAGGGCCGCGCCGGTCGTATCAACAAGCGCACCTGTCACATCACCGTCGTGGTCGCCCGTCTCGACGACGAGCGCCTCGAGATCGTTCAGGCTCGCGAGGCGCGCCGCACCACCGCCGGCCGTCGCCGCACCACGGGCGGTACCGCCGCCAGCCGCAAGGCGCGCGTCGAGCGCAGCCGCGATCGCGCTGCCGCGCTGAAGACGGGCGACATGCCGTTAGACGAAACCGAGTTGATGGACGGCGCCGAGGAATCGGACGAAGTCGCAATCGACGATGCCGCCGAGAAGCCGACGGCAAAGACGCCGGCCAAGAAGGCCGCTGCCAAGAAGTCTGCCGACAAGCCAGCCGAGGAGGACAACTAAAATGGGTCAAAAGATCAACCCGTATGGCTTCCGGCTGGGCATCACCACCGACTGGAAGAGCCGCTGGTTCAGCGAGCGCGACTACAAGGCATACCTCACCGAGGACTGGAAGATTCGCCGCGCCTTGATGACCAAGCTCGAGTCGGCAGCCGTTAGCCGTGTCGAGATCGAGCGCACCCGCGACAAGGTGCGCATCGACATCCACACCGCCCGCCCGGGCATCGTCATCGGTCGTCGTGGTGCGCAGGCCGACGAACTGCGCGCACTGCTCACCGAGATCACCGGCAACCCGAAGGTTCAGCTCAACATCGTCGAGATCAAGAGCCCCGAACTCGACGCTGCCCTCATCGCCCAGGGTGTCGCCGACCAGTTGGTCAACCGCATCGCATTCCGTCGGGCCATGAAGCGCGCCGTGCAGAACGCACAGAAGGCCGGCGCACTTGGCATTCGCGTGCAGTGCTCGGGGCGCCTTGGTGGCGCCGAGATGAGCCGCACCGAGTGGTACCGCGAAGGTCGTGTGCCGCTACACACGCTGCGCGCCGACATCGACTACGGCATGCGCGAAGCCCGCACCTCAAGCGGCCGCGTCGGCGTGAAGGTTTGGATCTACCGCGGCGACATCGTTCCGTACAAGTCACTCGGCGACGACAAGGCAATTCGCGAAGCCGCAATGGCTGTTGGCGATGCATCAGGTCTGGGCGAAGCCCCGCGCAAGGTGGTCTCGTCTGCCGGTCGCCGCAAGGTCGACGAACTCGACGCCGAGGCCTCGCCGCTCATCAAGGAAGCCGACCCCGAGCTGGAGAAGTTGCTCGACGAGGAAGAAGAAATCGCCCGCCGCACACACGGTGCTGCGCAAGAAGCCCCGCACTTCCGTGGGGAGGACTGATTCATCATGTTGATGCCGCGCAAAGTCGCATACCGTAAACACCACCGAGGCAAGACCACCGGTCTCTCCAAGGGCGGCAACGAATTGGCCTTTGGTGAATATGGCATTCAGGCACTCGAGCCGGGCTGGCTGTCGGCCCGCCAGATCGAAGCCGCCCGTATTGCCATGACCCGCGCCATCAAGCGGGGTGGCAAGGTCTGGATCAACATCTTCCCCGACAAGCCGGTGACGAAGAAGCCAGCCGAGACCCGCATGGGTTCTGGCAAGGGCAACCCCGAGTTTTGGGTTGCAGTCGTCAAGCCGGGCCGCGTGCTGTTCGAGTTGTCGTACCCCGACGAAGCGACCGCCCGCAGCGCAATGTCGAAGGCGATCCAGAAGCTTCCGATCAAGGCACGCATCATCGATCGTACAGAGGTGTACTGAGATGGCACGTTCGAACACTGAACTGAAAGAACTCGGTCTCGCCGAATTGGTCGAAGAACTACGCGCCACCAAGCAAGAGGCGCTCAACCTGCGCTTTCGCAACGCAACCGGCCAGCTCGACAACAACGCCGAGCTGCGCACCGTCAAGCGGCACATTGCGCGCATCAATACGCACATCCGTGCACGCGAGATCGTGCTCGCAGAATCCGCAGCCAAAGTAGTAACGACACGGGGAGGCCACTGATGGCCGAGAACACCGATAACAAGAACGACGAGACTGCCCAGAACACGACCGATAGCGATCGCAAGAACCGCAAGATCCGCGAAGGCCTCGTCGTGTCCAACAAGATGGACAAGACCGCCGTCGTGGCCGTGGTTGAGCGCGTTCGTCACGCCAAGTACGGCAAGTTCATGATGCGCACCAAGAAGCTCTACGCGCACGACGAGACCAACGACGTCAACATTGGCGACCGCGTCTCGGTGATGGAAACCCGTCCGCTCAGCAAGAACAAGCGCTGGCGCGTCGTAGAAGTTCTGGAGCGTGCCAAGTGATTCAGCAAGAATCTCGCCTTCGCGTCGCCGACAACAGTGGCGCCAAAGAAGTGCTGTGCATCAAGGTCCTCGGCGGCACGCGCCGTCGTTACGCCGGAATCGGCGACATCTTCGTTGCCACTGTCAAGGATGCAATTCCCGGCGCCGGTGTGAAGAAGGGCGATGTCGTCAAGTGCGTCGTCGTGCGCACCAAGAAAGAGCGTCGCCGTCCCGATGGCAGTTACATCCGCTTCGACGAGAACGCCGCCGTCATCATTAAAGACGATCTCACGCCGCGTGGCACGCGCATCTTCGGGCCAGTCGGTCGCGAGCTGCGCGACAAGAAGTTCATGCGCATCGTGTCGCTAGCCCCGGAGGTGCTGTGACCATGAAGCTTAAAAAGGGCGACAACGTGCTGGTGATTTCCGGCAAAGACAAAGGCCAAGAAGGCGAAGTCGTGCAAGTAATGCCCGCCGACAACAAGGTCATTGTCAACGGCATCAACACGGCCAAGAAGCACAGCAAGGCCGGCGGCAAGAACAAGCAGGGCGGCATCATCGATCGCGATATGCCCGTGCACGCCAGCAACGTGATGTTGCTGCACAAGGGCAAGCCCACTCGCGTTGGCTACCAGATCAACTCCGATGGCACCAAAGTGCGCATCGCCAAGCGAACCGGTGAGGTGATCTCATGAGCGCAAACGCAACCGCGCCGCGCCTGAAGCAGAAGTACCTGAGCGAAGTGCGAGCGGCGTTGAAGACCGAACTTGCTCTGGGCAACCCGATGCAAGTACCGGGTCTCGAGAAGATCGTCATCAACATGGGCGTCGGTCGCGCCACTCAGCAACCGTCGTTGCTCGAGGGTGCAGTCGCCGATCTCACCAAGATCAGCGGCCAGAAGCCGATCATCACCAAGGCCAAGGACAGCATCGCGGCGTTCAAGCTGCGCGAGACCCAAGCCATTGGCTGCAAGGTCACGCTGCGGGGCGATCGCATGTGGGAGTTCTTCGATCGCTTGATCTCGGTCGCCATCCCTCGTATCCGCGACTTCCGCGGTCTGCCGGCGCACAGCTGGGACGGTCGCGGTAACTACACGTTCGGCCTCAACGATCAGACCGTGTTCCCCGAGATCGACTACGACAAGATCGATGCCACTCGTGGCATGGACATCACCATCGTCACCAGCGCCGTCAGCAACGAGCAGGGCAAGGCATTGCTTGTTTCTTTCGGGTTCCCGTTCAAGCGGGGGGATGAAGCTGGTGCAGCTCCGAAGAAACGTCGCGGCCCCGCACGCGGTAAGGGCGCAGCGTTCGCTGCGAAGAGGAACTAGGCACCGTTATGGCAAAGAAGTCATTGATCAACAAGGCGAACGCCACCCCGAAGTTCAAGGTGCGCGGCTACACACGCTGCCGCCGTTGCGGTCGCGCTCGATCCGTTTACCGCAAGTTCGGCCTCTGCCGAGTGTGCCTTCGCGAGATGGCCCACGCTGGCGAGATCCCCGGCATTACCAAGGCGAGTTGGTGAGGACGACCCATGCTGACTGATCCCATTGCCGACATGCTCACCCGCATCCGCAACGCCAATACGGCGATGCACGACGAAGTGCGCATGCCCGCATCCAAACAAAAGGTTGCTCTGGCCACCATCCTCCAGAAGGAGGGCTACATCACCGGGTTCTCGTTGGCACCAGCCACGACTGCTCCGGGCGATGTGCTCACCATCTCGATGAAGTACTCGAACGACCGCAAGCGCACCATCTCCGGTGTACGCCGCATCTCGACACCCGGCCTCCGCATCTACCGCAACTCGGGCACCGTTCCGCGCGTGCTCGGTGGCCTCGGTGTTGCCGTCCTATCCACCAGTCAGGGACTGATGACCGACCGCGAAGCGCGCAAGCGCAAAGTCGGCGGCGAAGTCCTCTGTTACGTGTGGTGAGAAAGAAGATTCGTCATGTCTCGCATCGGTAACTCACCCATCACCGTCCCAGGCGGCGTCGATGTCACCATCGCCAACACCAGTGAAGGTGCATCTGTCACGGTCAAGGGCCCGAAGGGCACCCTGTCGCGCACGTTGCCCGGCGAAATTTCGGTCCGCCGCGACGACGCAACGTTGGTCGTTGATCGTCCAGACGACGAGCGGTCCAGTCGTGCGTTGCACGGTTTGAGTCGCACCCTGGTCAGCAACATGGTTGTCGGCGTGACCGATGGCTTCGCGAAGGAACTGGAAATCATCGGCGTCGGTTATCGCGCCGAGGCCGTGACGCCTACGCAACTGCGTATGGCACTTGGGTTTAGTCACCCGGTGCTGATGGCTGCTCCGCAGGGAATCACGTTTGAAGTGCCCACCCAGACGCGCATCATCGTGCGGGGTATCGACAAGGAAGTTGTCGGCCAAGTGGCCGCCAACATTCGCGCGGTACGTAAACCGGAGCCTTACAAGGGCAAGGGTGTGCGTTACTTGGGCGAAAAGGTTCTGCGCAAGGCCGGCAAGACCGGCAAGAAGTAGGAAAGTCGTTATTGAGAGACCAGATTTGAGCCGAGGACAACTATGAGCAAGATCGCACAGCAACGCCGCACGGGACGCATCGCGCGTCATCGTCGCGTGCGCAAGAAGATTCATGGCACCGCGGCTCGTCCGCGCCTGGCCGTGTTCCGTTCGAATAAGCATCTGTCGCTGCAGCTCATCGACGATGTCACCGGGCGCACGTTGGCAGCGGCCAGCACCACCGAGCCGACAATGCGTGGCGAGGGTGGCGGCGCAACCGTCGCGGCCGCAACTCGCCTTGGAACTGCGTTGGCCGAGCGCGCCAAGACAGCCGGCGTTACTCAAGTCGTCTTCGATCGTGGGGGTTTCCTTTACCACGGTCGTATCGCTGCAGCAGCTGCTGCAGCCCGTGAAGCAGGTTTGGAGTTCTGATGGCAGCCCCCTCGAATTACGGAAACCGCAACGAAGAGCGCGCACCCGATCCCAGCGGGTTGCGCGAGTCACGCGTCGTCGCGATCAACCGCGTTGCCAAGGTCGTCAAAGGTGGTCGTCGTTTCTCGTTCACCGCGCTGGTCGTGGTTGGCGATGGCAACGGTCGCGTTGGCCTCGGCTACGGCAAGGCTAAAGAAGTGCCGTTGGCAATCCAGAAGGGCACCGAAGAGGCGAAGAAGAACCTGTTCGATGTTCCGCTGGCAGGCACCACCATCACGCACCCGATCATTGGCATCAACTCCGCCGGTCGCGTGATGTTGAAGCCGGCTGCACCCGGTACTGGCGTGATCGCCGGTGGCGCCGCGCGAGTCATTCTCGAAGAGGCTGGCATCCACGACGTGCTGTGCAAGTCGCTTGGCTCATCGAACGCAATCAACGTCGCTCGCGCAACGATCAACGGCCTGCAGTCACTGCAGCGTCCGGATGAAGTAGCTGCTCGCCGTGGCCTCGCTGCGGAAGACTTCGTACCCAAGGGCGTGCTGCGCGCTTACAACGAGCGCAAGAAGCAGACCGCATCGACAGGAGGTGGCCGATCATGACCGCCAACAAGCCAGTAACACGAGCCGCCGAGAAGGGCACCGTCACGGTGCGCCAAACTCGCTCGGCGATCGGCAACAAGCCGAAGAACCGCGGTACCTTGCGCGCCCTCGGTCTGCGCAAGATTGGCGACACGAATGTGTTGCCCGACCGTCCCGAGATTCGCGGGATGATCGCTCGCGTTCCTCACCTCATCGAAGTAACGGAGAACTGACATGCGCGTCGACGAACTAGCGCCCTCACCGGGCTCGAACAAATCTAAGAAGCGTGTCGGACGCGGTGTTGGCGGTAAGGGTGGCAAGACCGCTGGCGCCGGTACCAAGGGCCAGCAGTCGCGCGGTCGCGGCAAGGTCGCCCGCGGTTTCGAAGGCGGCCAGACTGGCCTCAAGATGCGAATTCCGAAGCTGAAGGGTTTTAACAACCCTTTCCGCGTCGAGTACAGCCCGGTCAATCTCGATCAGCTCGCCGCACTCGGCGAGGCGGTCGTGAACCCGGAAGTCCTCGTTGCTTCGGGCCTCGTTCGCAAGGCAACCTTCGTGAAGGTGCTGGCTCGCGGCGAAATCACTTCCGCCGTCCAGCTCACCGCGCACGCCGTTTCGAAGGCTGCGGAAGCAGCCATTACGGCCGCAGGCGGTAGCGTCACGCTGTTGCCGCTGCCCTTCAAGCAAGGCCGCCCACCGGTCAAGGGCAACCAGTTCACTAATCGCTGATCTAGCTGTTCAATAGCCACAGTTCATAGCCAACGTAAACCGCCGGGAGCTTGCACGTGTTCTCCAACTTGAGGAACGTCTTCAGGGTGCCAGATCTGCGGAACAAGATTCTGTTCCTGATGGCCATGGTCCTGCTGTACCGCGTCGGTGTCGCGATCCGCGTGCCGGGTATCGACCAAGACGCGGTGCGCCAGCTAAAGGCTTCGGCCAACTCGCAGGGTGCGCTCGGCTTCTTCAACCTGTTCAGCGGTGGCGCGTTCGCCAGCTTCAGCATCTTCGCCCTCGGCATCATGCCGTACATCACGGCAAGCATCATCATGCAGGTTCTCGGCGTGGTCATTCCCAAGCTCGAGAAGTTGCAGCAAGAAGGTGCTGTCGGGCAGCGCAAGATCACGCAGTACACGCGCTATCTCGCGATCGGCATCTCGACCTTGCAGGCGACAGCGCTGACGTTCATCTTTGGTAACGGTAACGGCAACGCCTTTTTCGGCGCCGCGCAAAGCATGCCGACCAACCTTCGGCTGCTGCCCGATGGCATGTGGCCGCGTGGCTACCTAGTCATCGTCACCCTCGTCGGTGGCACTGCGGTGCTGATGTGGCTCGGCGAGCTCATCAGCCAGCGCGGCATCGGTAACGGCATGAGCATGGTCATCTTCGCCTCCGTCGTCAGTGGATTGCCATCTGGCTTCTACTCGGTGTGGGTCGAGAAGAACGCGTTTATCTTCTTCGTTCTGTTGGCGCTGTGCATCTTCATCGTGTTTGCAGTGGTGCGCGTCGAGCTTGCGCAACGGCGCATCCCTGTGCAATTCGCGAAACGTGTTGTCGGTCGCCGCATGTACGGCGGGCAGAGCACCTACATTCCGCTCAAGGTCAACCAGAGCGGTGTCGTGCCGATCATCTTCGCCAGCTCGGTGCTGTTGCTGCCGGTCTTGTTGTCGAACCTTCTCGGTGCCACCGATGGGGGCTGGCGTTTCTGGGTGCAACAGAAGGTCGACGAGTACTTGGTGAATAGCCAGAACATCGTCTACATCGTGCTGTTCTCGTTGATGATCGTTGCGTTTGCATACTTCTACAACTCGATTGCATTCGACCCGATTCGACAGGCCGACCAGATCCGTCGCCAAGGTGGCTTCATTCCAGGAGTGCGCCCAGGTCCTCAGACAGAGGCGTACTTGGCCAAAGCTGTCAACCGCATCACGTTGCCGGGCGCAGTGTTCGTCGCTGTGATCGCGATCCTTCCGTATCTGTTGCTGTGGGGCTTCGACGTGCAGAACTTCCCGTTCGCCGGTACCACAGTGCTGATCGCCGTCGGTGTGGCATTGGAACTGATGCGACAGATCGACAGTCAGCTGATGTTGCGCAATTACGAGGGCTTCCTGAAGTGATCCGGGGCGCCCGGCTGATCTTGCTCGGTCGCCAAGGCGCTGGCAAGGGAACACAGTGTGTGCGGCTCTCGCGACAGTTCGTTGTGCCGCACATCAGCACTGGCGACATGTTGCGGGCAGCCGAACGCGAAGGCAGCGAACTCGGCGTAACGGCCAAGCTCATCATGGACGCGGGCGGGTTAGTCGGCGACGACATCATGGTCGGCCTCATTCGCGAACGTCTCACTCAGCCCGATGCCATGGGTCGCGGCTACATCCTTGACGGGTTTCCGCGAACGGTGCCGCAGGCGGTCGCATTAGATGAAATCACGATCAACCTGCCGATCGACGTCGTGATCGATCTCGATGTGCCTCGCGAATTGGTGCTGCAGCGGTTATCGGCGCGCCGTGTCTGTCGCGACTGTGGCACCAACTACGTGTCGAGCGGCATTGAGCGTCTGCCATGGATCTGCGAAGTGTGCGGTGGCGATGTTGTGCGCCGCGCGGACGACACATCGGAGGCAATCAATCACCGCCTCGATCTCTACGACGAACTGACCGAGCCGCTCATTGACTACTACCAATCGAATGGTCGGCTGTGCATCGTCGACGGTGTGGCCTCCGCCGACGAAGTGTCGCGCCGCATCACCGCCGCAGTCGACGAAGCCCGCGACAGCCGCTAATCACTCAACTACCGGGTGGCGGTGGCGTTTACTACCACTGCCACTCCGTTGAGGATGGTGTGGCGTACCTTGCCGTGGACTTGGCGACCCGCGTAGGGCGTGTTGCGGCTCTTGCTTGCTAACTGGGCGGGCACGACGGTCCACGCATGCGACGGATCAAACACGGTGAGGTTGGCGGGCTCGCCGACTGCGATCGGGCGGCCGTGGCGATCAGCGACGCCGGCGATGGCGGCTGGCTTCCAACTCAGCGCGGCCACGATTTCGGCCAGCGGCATGTCGAGTTCGCTGATCGATAGCGCCAGCGCGGTTTCGAGCCCGAGCATGCCTGGCGGTGCCTCGTCGAGCGGCACCTCCTTGGTGTGCGGTGCGTGCGGTGCGTGGTCGGTCGCAATCGCGTCGATCGTGCCGTCGGCCAGGCCAGCCTTGATCGCGTCGATGTCGGCGCGCGTCCGTAGCGGGGGAGTGACCTTGAACACCGGGTCGTAACCGCTGAGCTGTTCGTCGGTGAGCGTGAAGTGGTGCGGCGTCGCTTCGGCGGTGATGGGCAGTCCCTCCGCCTTCGCAGCGCGCACCATCTGCACACTGCGCGCCGTACTGAGGTGCAAGAAGTGCATCGAAACACCGGTCAGGCGCACCAGTTCGATGTCGCGCATCAGCATCAACTCCTCGGCGATTGCCGGCCAGCCGGGTAGGCCAAGGCGACTGCAGCACGCGCCCTCGTGCATCACTGCACCCTTGGTCAGCGCGGAGACTTCACAATGCTGGGCGAGAACGATGCCGAGCGGACCGGCGTAATCGAGCGCGCTGCGCATCAGTTGCGGATCTTGCACACCGTTGCCATCGTCGGTGAACAGGTGCACTCCCGCGGCAGCGAGTTCGGCGAAAGGTGCCAGCTGCGTTCCGGCGCGGCCGACGGTGATGCAGCCCGACGGCAACACTTCGCACAGCGCTGCCTTGCTGCCCTGCGCACGAACGAACTCAATGACCGACACCGCGTCGTGTGCCGGGTCGGTGTTGGGCATGGCGACGATGGCGGTGAACCCACCGAGCGCCGCCGCCCGACTACCGGTCTCGATGGTTTCCGCTTCTTCCTTGCCGGGCTCGCGCAGGTGTACGTGCAGGTCGACGAAACCCGGCGAGACCTTGCACCCGCGCGCATCGAGCACCGTGTCGCCCTGCACGTCGCCGATCGAATCGTCGATGGCAGCGATGCGGCCGTCCTCGATAGCAACATCGCCAACGCGTTCACCCGCTTGATCGAGCAGCGTCCCCCCGCGAATCACCAGCCGTGTCACTGTGCCGTTGAAAGTCACGGCGCCTCCGATAGGTCGCCGCCGGAACCGAGCAGCCAGAACAGCACGGCCATGCGCACGGCGACACCGTTGGTGACTTGGTTGAGAATGACAGATCCGGGCAACTCCCCAGGGTCGGCCACCATCTCGACGCCTCTATTCATCGGACCGGGATGCATGACCAGCGCGTGCGGGGGTAGGCGCGCAGCGCGCGCATCGGTGAGGCCGTACAGCAACGAGTACTCGTGTAGCGATGGCAGCAAGGCATCGTCCATCCTTTCGCGCTGAACGCGCAACAGGTACAGCACGTCGAGATCGGGAAGTAGCGAGTCGAGGTCGTGGCTGACCTCCACCGGCCAACCCTCAAGCGAGGGTGGCAGCAGCGTTGGGGGAGCGACCAGCGTCACCCGCGCCCCGAGCGCGGCAAATGCTTGCACGTTGCTGCGCGCGACGCGGCTGTGTCGGATGTCGCCGACGATCGCGACGTGCAGGCCGTCGAAGCCGTCGCGCCGATTGAGTCCCATCCGAATCGTGTAGCAATCAAGCAGCGCTTGCGTGGGGTGTTGGTGCCAACCGTCGCCAGCGTTGATGATGCTGGCGTTAGTCCAGCGCGTGATCATCTGCGGCGCACCACTGCTGCGGTGGCGCACGACGAACGCGTCGACGCCCATTGCCGCAATCGTCTCGATCGTGTCGCGCAGGCTCTCGCCTTTGCTGACGCTGCTGGATGAGACGGTGAAGTTCATCGTGTCGGCGCTCAGTCGTTTGGCCGCAGTATCGAAGCTGGTGCGGGTACGAGTGGAATCCTCGAAGAAGAGACTGACAACGTTCTTACCGCGCAGGGCAGGCACCTTCGGGATGGGCCGCCCGCTGATCTCAACCATGTGATCGGTGAGTTCGAGAAGCCGGTGGATGTCGTCGGCGGTGAGATCGTCGATGGCAAGCAGGTGCTTCATCGGATCGTCACGCCATCGGCGGTGGCCTCGACCAACTCGTCGCGGTTGGTCGGCAGGTTCTTGCCGACGAAGTCGGGGCGAATCGGCAACTCGCGGTGCCCGCGATCGACCAACACCGCCAACTGCACAGCGCTTGGCCGGCCGTATTCGTTGAGGGCTTCCAGCGCTGCTCGAACGGTGCGACCGGTGAACAGCACATCGTCGACCAGCACGATCGTGCGCCCATCCAGCGAGCCGACGATGTCGGTGACGCTTGCGGGGACGATCGGCCGAATGCCGACGTCGTCGCGGTGGAAGCTGACATCGAGTGTGCCAAGCGGGACCTGATGCGGGGGATCAATGGCCGATAGCAGCGTGGCCAGCGACTGCGCCACCCATACGCCGCCCCGCTGTAGGCCGACGACCGCCAACCCGCCAACACCCTGGTTGCGCTCGATGATCTCGTGCGCGATACGGGTGAGCGCACGGCGCACGTCGTCGGCCGTCAGCACTGTGCGCATTTCGTTCCCTTCACGTATGGGCCTCACTGGACCCATTTCACGTTCGCCGAGATGGTAGCCGCCGCGTGCCGTGCCAAATCACGGCCGACTCCCGCCATCTCCTACGCTCGACCGCATCGCTATCGGGATTGTCTTCGCGCTAGTCGGGTCGCTCGTCGGCATCGCACTGCACGAAATGGTCGACTGGATCTCGCCCTTGGTCGTGGCGGTGCTCTTTGGCGCCTTGGCTGCGAATGTCGGCCTCGTAGGCGCGCCGATGCGGCCCGGGTTGAAATGGAGTGCTCGGAACATCCTTCGGGCAGGCATTGTGCTGGTCGGTTTGCGTCTGTCGCTCCGCGAAGTCGCCCACCTAGGTCCACGCGCGTTAGCTGCCGTCTGCGTGGTTGTGATTGCGACATTCTTCGGAACTCAGTGGCTCGGAAAACGATTGGGATTGACGCCCGGGTTGTCGCTGCTGGTCGCCACCGGATACTCGATCTGCGGTGCTTCGGCCATCGCCGCGACCGAGCCGTTTGCCGACGCCACCGAAGAAGAGGTGGCCTATTCCATCGCGTTGGTCACACTCTGCGGCTCGCTTGCGATCGCGGTCCTTCCGGCCACTGCCTCGCTGCTGCACATGAGTGATGCGCATTTTGGCGCTTGGGTGGGAGCATCAGTGCACGATGTCGGTCAAGTGGTCGCGGCCGCGAGTACTCGCAATTCGGTGGCACTGAAGGCGGCAGTGATCGTGAAGCTCACGCGGGTAGCGCTACTCGCGCCGCTCCTCGCAGGAGTGTCGATTGCGTATCGTCGTCGCCACGTGAGCCAAGTGGTGAACGACGATGCGCCACCGCTGCCGCCAGTGCTCCCGCTGTTCGTCGCCCTCTTTCTTGTTGCGGTGGGCGTGCGGACCGTCGGATTCATCTCCGATGAGTGGCTCTCGCGAATCAAGCAGGTCGAAACGCTGCTACTGGGTATGGGATTAGTCGGGCTGGGCGCGGGTGTCTCGCTGGCCAAACTTCGTGCTGTTGGTCGTCGCCCGCTAGCACTCGGTCTTCTGAGCTGGCTACTCGTCGCCGTCGTGTCGTTGGTGGCGGTTTACCTAGCGGCGTAGGAGGGTCACCCAGCGAAACGTCAGCGGGAGATCGGCGACGCTACGTCCACTAGGTGACCGGCTTCGAGACGCAACACTTGGTCGGCACGGTCGAAGGCGACCGCACGATGCGAGACCGCTAGCACGGTCATCCCAGCGTCTGCGAGGTTGTGCCACAACTGCAGCTCCGTCTCGACGTCGAGTGCACTCGACAAATCGTCGAGCACGACCAGCTCCGGTGCATGCACCAACGCACGGGCGGTGGCGACGCGTTGGCGTTGCCCACCCGATAGGCGCAGCCCGCGTGGGCCGATCAGCGTGTCGAGGCCATTGGGCATCTCGTCGATGTCGCCGCGCACGGCGGCCAGCGTGAGCGCAGTCTCGATGCTCTCCGATGATGCGGCACCCAAAGCCACGTTCTCGCCGACCGAGTCGCTGATCAACTGCGGCACCTGCGACAGGTACGCGGCGTTGGGTGGTACAAGGAACGCGGCGCGGTCGTCGATGACGGAACCGTTCCACAACACCTCACCAGTCAGCTCGGCGTTGATTGTCAAGCCGAGCATTGCGCGCAGCAGGGTGCTCTTACCGGAGCCGATCGGTCCGGTAAGCACGGTGAAGCTTCCGCGCTGCAGCCTGAACGAGGCGTCGCTCATGCCGCCGCCTGTTGAGTACAGCGCGCTGAGTCCGCGAACCTCGAGCGTGTCGAGCGGTATGCGCTGGGGACGAACTGCTGGCAGCCGTGGCCGGTCTTCGCGGCGTCCGATTGGCAGGTTCCTATCGCGCACGGTGTTGCGTACGTCCTGGTTGGCGACCAGTCCGCGCATGCGATCGAACGCCACGCCAGCCTGCTTGCGACGTGCCAGTACGCGGCCGACCATGCGAGGAAGAAAGCTGAGCCATCCGAGGTAGGCGACGAAGACGGCGAGCTTGCCGACATCGAACGCGCCGCTGGCGAGGCCGCCGGCGGTGATGAGCAACACGAAGCCAAGCCCCACGTCGGCGGCGCCCTGTGCGAATGCCTGTACGCCTTCGTCGAGTACGCGGTCGCGCACAGCGGTGCGACGACGGACATCGACCAGCGTGCGCAAGTGAGTCAACATGGTGCCGCTCGCGTTGTTGACTTTGATCGTGGTGGCAGCTGCCATCACGTCGCCAAGAAAGCCGCTGACCTTCGACGCCGCAGCACGATCGGCGGTGCGGTAGCGCTTGATGCGGGTGTCCAGCGAGCGCGTCGCCAGCGCGACGCCAATGAGCGGAACGAGCAAGATCGAAGCCGCGCCGAGATCGATGCTGCCCAGCACGAACGCGGCAAACACGGTGAAGACAAGTCCGGCGCTGATGTCGATCAGCCCGTCGACGAACTGCGTCGCGTCTTGAACATCGTCGCGGAAGTGCGTGATCGCTTCGCCGGCAGACCCAACTGGCTGTCCGGCCTCGGGCCCGCCACTGGCGAGCTGCGCAGTCATCATGTTGGCGCGCAGGAACGTCTGCATGTGCACCCACACGCGGGTGAAGCTGAGCGCACCGCCGTGGACACAGGTCATGCGCAACGCATCGGTTGCCAACGCTGCGGCTGCGTACCAATACACCTGCGACTGGTGACCTGTTTCGAGTGCGTGAAACCCGCGGCCGAGCAGCCAGCCGCTCAGCACGGGGAACGTGAAGAACAACACGAACAGCAACCAGCTCATCCAGAACAGTCGCGGTCTGTGGTTGGCAACGCGCCAACCCAGCCGCCACACGCCGGGTTCGCTGGTCTTTCGTAAGCGCGTCATGATTCGAGTGCCAGGTCGAGGAGATGGTGGAAGCGGCTGTTGCGATCGGCGACAAGTACGTCACGATCACCGTGCTCGACGATTGCACCGTGATCGATGACGACGATCTCGTCGACATGGCGCAGTGTGCTGAGTCGATGGGCGATGATCAGCGTCGTGCGACCCCGAATCAGTTCTGCAACGGCTGCTTCCAAGCGTGTCTCGGTTTCCGGATCGGCGCGCGATGTTGCTTCGTCGAGCACAACAAGATCGGGATTGCGCACCCAAACCCGAGCAAGTGCGAGCAACTGTGCTTCGCCCGCTGACAGCCCGGCGCCGCCGGAGCCGAGCTCGCGATGAATACCGCCATTGATCAGAGTGCCAAGGCCCGCAAGCTGCAACGCCGTCTCGACCTGCTCGTCGGATGGCGCAGGATCGAACAGGGTGACGTTGTCGCGCACCGTGCCGGAGAACAGTTCGACCTCTTGCGGGATCATCGCCACGCGGCGGCGCAATTCGCTCATCGGGATGTCGGCGATCGGAACGCCGCCCAAACGAAGCTCGCCGTTGGTGGCCTCGATGAGGCGCAGCACCAATCGCGACAGCGTGGTCTTGCCGCTGCCCGTGCGACCCACCACGCCGACTGAGCGACCGGGGGCGATCGTCATCGTGATGTTGCGCAGGACCTGCTCGTCATCTGCATCGTCGTCGTATTGGAACGACACGGCATCGAACTCGACCGATAGCGGCCCTGCGGCGGGGGAGGTGGTGCCGTGGTCCGTGATGGCGGGTTCAATCGCAAGCAGATCGATGACGCGCACCATCGCGCCGTTTGCCTTCTGCACGGTCTCGAGTTGATGCACCACATCTTCGAGCGGTCGCTCTAGCAGCAGCACGTACTGGAACATTAAGAACGCGGTACCGAGGCTGATTGCTCCGCCGTTGACCAGCAGCGCACCCGACACGAGTGAAACCGAGGCGCCAACGCCGACCGAACCTTGGACCGCCCACCACAAACGAAGGAACGCCGACTCGCGACGTACTGCACTATTCAACGCACCGGCGCTTTCGCCGATGAAGCGCCACATCGCATGCGCCCCGGCGCCGTTCGCGCGCAGGTCTTCGGCTGCCGTCAGGCGCTCTTCGATGCCGCCGTACAACTTTGCGTACGCGCCCATCTCGTCGCTGGCCTCGCCAACTGCGCGGTGCCGAAGACGAACGATGAGAAATGCAGACAGCGCCACATACAGCGCGGCGCCGACGGCTAGTCGCCAGTCGACGACCGCGAGCACCAGGATCATTCCCACGACCATCGCCAGTGCGCCGACGGCGCGCGGCACGACCTGACCGAGGAAGTCGCTCACCGAGGTGACGTCGCCATCGACGCGCTGGATCAGTTCGCCGGGGGTGTGCTTGCGGTGAAACTCGTGGTCGAGCCCGAGCACGTGGCCAGCCAGCCTGACCCTGATGTCGTTGGTCGTGTGCCAGGCGGTGACGGTGGCCGACCAGGTGAACGCAACGGTAAGGATTTGGGCACCGACGGCGATGGCCAGAAACAGGCCGGCCAGCTTCACCAACTCGCTCGCGGTCGCCCCGGCCTTGGCATCGTCCACGATTTGCCGTACCACTAAGGGGCCGGCGAGGGCCATCGCCGAGCTCAACGCCACGAGCACGCCAACCCAACCCCAGCGCATCGCGTCGGGGCGTAGCAGGGCCGCCAGGGCGCGCCAGCGTGAGGTTGGCTTCGTCATCGGGGCAGTCTTGCCCGCCAAAGTCGTTCCACAGCAGCGATTTTCCGGCCCGGCGCCGTTTCACAACGGCCAAACTGGGACTTGGCGTTGCCTTTCCTGGCCGGTAGCATTGCAAGTCGGCCCTTTCCAGGGTCGAGCGCACTACCGCCAATATTCACACGACAGGGGTCTGTTCTGCCCAAGCCTAAAGACGATGCCATTGTGCTGGAAGGCACGATCAACGAGTCGCTCCCGAATGCAATGTTCCGAGTGGAACTCGAGAATGGCCACAAGGTCCTGGCGCATATCTCCGGAAAGATGCGGATGCACTACATCCGAATTCTTCCCGGCGACAAAGTGCAGGTGGAACTCACTCCCTACGACCTCACCCGCGGTCGTATCACGTATCGCTACAAGTAAGTCGAGCAGAGAGCACGCACCATGAAGGTTCGCACAAGCGTAAAAAAGATCTGTGAGAAGTGCACAGTGATCCGCCGCCATGGGCGCGTGCGCGTGATCTGCGAAAACCCCCGTCACAAGCAGCGCCAAGGCTGAAAGGTAAGACCGCACGATGGCTCGTATTTCCGGTGTCGACATCCCCCGCGAGAAGCGGTTGGAGATCGCGCTCACCTACATCTTTGGAATCGGCAAGCCGACGGCGCAGAAGATCTGCGCCGCGACGGCGCTCGATCCCAACCAGCGCGTGCGCGACCTCACCGAGGAAGAAGTCAACAAGATTCGTGCGTGGGTCGAAGCCAACGGCGCCGTCGAAGGCGACCTTCGTCGCGATGTCGCACAAGACATCAAGCGCAAGATCGAAATTCAGTGCTACCAGGGCATCCGTCATCGCAAGGGATTGCCCGTGCGCGGTCAGCGCACGCACACCAACGCTCGTACCCGTAAGGGCCCGAAGAAGACCGTCGCGAACAAGAAGAAGGCTGTGAGGAAGTAATGGCAAAGCCGAAGCCGGGTGGCCGTCGCCCCCGCAAGCGCGAGCGTAAGAACGTCACCAACGGTGTCGTTCATATCAAGAGCTCGTTCAACAACACGATCGTCTCGATCACCGACACGGAAGGCAACGTCATCTCGTGGGCGTCGTCAGGCGCGGTTGGTTTCAAGGGTTCGCGCAAGAGCACCCCGTTCGCTGCCCAGATGGCAGCCGAGAAGGCTGCTCGCGCCGCAATGGAACACGGTCTGCGCCGCGTCGAAGTACAGGTGAAGGGTCCGGGTTCCGGTCGCGACACCGCGGTGCGCAGCATCCAAGGCACCGGCATCGAAGTCACGTCGATCAAGGACGTCACCCCGGTTCCCCACAACGGCTGTCGTCAGCCCAAGCGTCGTAGGACCTGATATGGCTCGCTATACCGGCCCGAAGGTGCGCATCTCGCGCCGCCTCGGCATCAATATCTTCGAAAACGAAAAGGGCCGCAAGGCTCTCGAGCGTCGGCCGTTTCCGCCGGGTGCGCACGGTCGCACTCGTCGTCGCGGTAACCCGAGCGAGTACCTGGCTCAGCTGCAAGAGAAGCAGAAGGCCAAGTACATCTACTGCGTTCTCGAGCGCCAGTTTCGCAACACCTACGAGGAAGCCGTGCGTCTTGCCGGCCCCACCGGCGAGAACCTGCTGCGTCTGCTCGAGCAGCGCCTCGACAACGTCGTCTACCGCGCTGGCTGGGCAAGCACTCGTCCGCAGGCTGGCCAGTTCGTCAACCACGGCCTGGTGCAGGTCAACGGCAAGCGCCTCGACATTCGCAGCTACCGCGTCAAGAAGGGCGATGTGCTCACGCTGTCGCCCAAGGCTCGCGACATGATCGTGGTGCAGCACAACATCGATGTACTCGACCGCCAAACGGTCGGCTGGCTGGAGAAGGCCGAGGGCGGCAAGCAAGTCACCGTCCGCGATCTACCCCAGCGCGATCACATCGATGTGCCAGTTCGCGAATCGCTCATCGTCGAGTTGTACTCCAAGTAATCCAGCCACCTTCCCCCGCAGAGGCAACGTCATGCTCGTTATTCAACGCCCAACAGTCGAAGCCATCGGCGACGACCACCCCACGCGTCAGCGTTTCGCTGTCGGCCCGCTCGAGCCCGGCTTCGGCCACACGATCGGTAACTCGTTGCGCCGCACGCTGCTCAGCAGCATTCCCGGCGCGGCGATCATTGCTGTTCGTTTCGACGACGCACTGCACGAGTTCGACACCATTCAGGGTGTCAGCGAAGATGTCACCGACATCATCCTCAACCTGAAAGACATCGTCCTCACGTCGGAATCCGACGAAGAGGTCACGCTGCGCCTCGACACTCGTGGCCCGGCAACGATCACCGCAGGCGACATCAAGTGCCCGACGGGAATCGAGATCCTGAACAAGGGTCTGCACATCGCGACGCTCAACAGCAAGGCACGCCTCGCTGTCGACCTGACGGTCGGTCTTGGTCGTGGCTATCTGTCCAGCGATCGCGATTCACAGAACCGCACAATTGGTGTCGTGCCGATCGACGCCATCTTCTCGCCGGTTCGCCGCGTCATGTTCGAGATCGAGCCAACTCGCGTCGAGCAAAGCACGAACTACGAGCGCCTCGTGATCGACATCGAGACCGATGGCAGCATCTCGCCGCGCGAATCGTTGGCCTCCGCCGGCGCCACGTTGCGTGCGCTGGTTGATTTGGTTGCCAGCCTCAGCGACGAGCCACAGGGCCTCGAGTTGGGCGAAGTCGCCAGCACGACGAGTACTTCCCCCGACCTCGACTTGCCGATCGAAGACCTCGATCTGTCCGAGCGTCCGCGTAACTGCCTCAAGCGTGCGCAGGTCAACACCGTCGGCGAGTTGCTGACCAAGACCGAAGACGATTTGCTGAACATCACCAACTTTGGGCAGAAGAGCCTCGACGAAGTAATCCAGAAGCTCGACGAGCGCGGCCTGACGCTGCGCGGCTGACCCGAAACACGCAACAGGAGACGTATTCGCCATGCCAGCTACACCCCGCAAGAGCGCCAAGTTCGGCGGTAGCGCGCATCATCAGCGATTGATGATGGCCAACCTCACCGCGTCGCTGATCGCTGCCGAAGCCATCGTCACCACCGAGGCCAAGGCCAAGGCGTTGCGTCCGATCGCCGAGAAGCTGATCACCAAGGCCAAGAAGGCGCAGGATGAGGGCGCGATGCGTATTCACCGCATCCGCCAGATCCAGGGTTACCTGGGCGACAAGGAAATGACGCATAAGCTCGTCGCCGAAGTTGCCCCGCGCTATCTCGATCGCAACGGTGGCTACCTGCGCATCTTGAAGCTTGGTCCGCGCCAGGGTGACAACGCCCAGATGGCCCGCATCGAACTCGTCTGAGCTTCGTTAACGGGCTTCGTCCTTCGCGCCAGTCCTAAGCTGGCGATCGTGAACTCGCCAGCTGTTCACCAACCACCGACGATGCGTCGGGCTCGAGTCACCGTTGCCTACGACGGCACGAACTTTCACGGCTTCGCGCCGAATCGGAATGTGCGCACCGTCTTGGGCGAGTTGAAGGTCGCGATCGAGAAGGTCGTGCGCATTCCGGTGCGGCTTGTTGGTGCTGGCCGAACCGATACCGGTGTGCACGCCTGGGGGCAGGTGGTGAGTTGTGATCTGCCGGCGCGTTGCAACCTGGAAGGCCTAGCCCGCAGTGTGAACAGCATGTGCGGGCCCGAGATCGCTGTGCGCGATTGGGTGTGGACCGACGACCCCGAGTTCAGCGCCCGCTTTAGCGCGACCTATCGCCACTACCGCTACAACGTGCTGAACACGCCCGAGAGCAACCCGTTCGTGGCTCGCACCGCGTGGCACGTCGTCGAGCCCTTGCGGATTTGGGCGATGCAACTGGCGTGTGATCCGTTGATTGGCGAGCAGGATTTCACGTCGTTCTGCCGGTGCCCGAAGCTGGTCGAAGGTGAAGCTCCACCATCTTTGGCAAGACGAGTATTCAGCGCCGATTGGAAGCCGGTGGTTGGCGATGTCCCGGGCTTATTGCGGTTCGAGATTCGCGCCAATGCCTTCTGCCATCAAATGGTGCGCTCATTGGTTGGCACGCTCGTGCGCGTTGGATTGGGCGAAATACACGCTGGCGATATGCGCGCAATTCTCGTGCAGCGCGATCGCACCGCCGCCGGCCAGGTCGCGCCGCCGCATGGGTTGGTACTGTGGGAAGTCGGCTACGACTAGGACACCAGGCGGTCCATCGAGGCGAATTGTACGTTTTCGGCCCCTAGGCCGTATCATTTCACGGTTCCCTGGTACCCGTTCCCTGGTACCAACGGTTGCTCATGAAGGGCACGTAATGACTACCTACAGTCCAAAAGCCAGCGAAATCACGCGTGAGTGGCACGTGATCGATGCCGACAACTTGGTGCTCGGCCGACTCTGCACCGAAGTTGCCCGCCTCTTGCGCGGCAAGCACAAGCCGACGTTCGCACCGCATATCGACACTGGCGACCACGTCGTCATCATCAATGCCAGCAAGATCGTGCTGACCAAGGGCAAGGCAGCCAACAAGGGCGTGCACCGCTACAGCGGTTACCCCGGTGGCTTGAAGACCGAGACCTACCTGCACCTGCTCGAGCGCGATGCCGCCGAGGCAATTCGGCGCAGCGTGCGCGGCATGCTGCCGCACGGCCCACTCGGCCGTCAGCAAATCAAGAAGTTGAAGGTGTACGCGGGCGCAGAGCATCCGCACAGCGCCCAGAACCCAGTCACCCTCAAATTCGCAGCGGCGACAGCTCGCTGATCGCCGGAAGGTAACAAACCAACATGGCCACCAAGCCGCTCACTCAGACCACCGGTCGTCGCAAGGAAGCGGTGGCGCGTGCTCGCTTGCGCCCCGGTACCGGCGTGCACACGATCAACGGCAAGGCCTTCGACGCCTACTTCACTACTGCCATGCAGCGCATGGTCGTCACCGAAGCCTTGCGCGTTGTCAACGTCGAAGAGTCGTACGACATCGATGCCACCATGCATGGCGGCGGCATCAGCGGTCAGTCCGGCGCGTTGCGTATGGCGATCGCCCGTGCGCTCGTCGAACTCGACCCCGAGGCGCGTGGCTCGTTGAAGAAGGCTGGTCTGCTGACTCGCGACCCACGTCGCAAGGAAAGCAAGAAGTACGGCCTCGTCAAGGCCCGCAAAGCCAAGCAATACACCAAGCGCTAATCGACCTGCTCCAGCGATGACGCTGCGATTTGGCACCGATGGGGTGCGCGGCGAAGCGTTGACAGTTCTCACCACCGAATACGTATCGTCGCTGGCGCGCGCCGCAGCGGAAGTGCTCGGTGGCGACATGTGGTTGATTGGTCGCGATCCTCGCGAGTCTGGGCCCGCGCTCGAGGCAGCCGTGGTCGATGGACTGATTGGCGCTGGCGTGAGTCCGTTACTGCTTGGCGTGGTACCGACGCCGGCGCTGGCATGGATGTCGGCGCAGATGGCAGTGCCGGCCGTGATGATTACCGCCTCGCACAATCCGTGGCACGACAACGGAGTGAAGGTCTTCGCGCAAGGCGGGCTGAAGCTCACCGACGATGTTGAAGCGGCTATCGAAGCTGCAATGCACGACGAGATCGCGCCTGCCGTTGACTCTCAGGTAGCCGACACACCGACCGCGATTGCAACCGAGCACGAGTGGCGCGAAGGGTATACAGCGCATCTTGTCGGTGCCGACGGCTCGTTGAAGGGGCTGCGAATCGTGCTCGATTGCGCGAACGGCGCAACCTCTCAGGTGGCACCGGCGGTCTTTCGAGCGCTCGGTGCCGACGTCGTGGTGATTCACGATGCTCCCACCGGCCGCAACATCAACGACGAATGCGGCGCTACGAACACTGCGTCGCTCGCCGGGGCGGTCATCGCACACAAGGCCGAGCTCGGGCTCGCATTCGACGGCGATGGCGATCGGGTGATTGCCGTCGATCACCGCGGCCATGCCGTCGATGGTGATCGCATGATCGCATTGGCGGCGCTACAACTTCGCGACGAGGGCACGCTCCGTCACAACGCGGTCGTCGTGACGGTCATGAGCAACCTCGGCTTTCACAAGGCGATGGCTGCGGCCAACATCGAAGTCGTCACCGTTGCGGTCGGCGATCGCTATGTGTTGGAAGCACTCGCGGCTGGCCAGTTCAGTCTGGGTGGCGAGCAAAGCGGGCACATCATCTATCGCGACCTGGCGACCACCGGTGACGGGGTGCTCGCAGGACTGCGCCTGGCGCATTTCGTGCACTCGAGCGGTCGCACGCTCGCCGAGCTCGCCGACGAAGTGATGGCCACGTATCCGCAGGTGCTGATCAACGTCAAGGTGCGTGTTCGGCACCCGCAAGTTGCTACCGAGCTCGCCGACGAGATTGCTGCCGCCGACGCTGCACTGGGCGGCGAAGGTCGCGTGCTGGTACGGGCGAGCGGCACCGAGCCGCTGATTCGGGTGATGGTCGAGGCGAATACGCAGGAAGCCGCCCAGACGGTGGCCGACGAGTTGGCCGCGACGGTCCTGCGCCGCTTCGGCTGACAGTTCTCGCCACCAATCCGTCGGTAACCTGATCGTCATATGTGTGGCATCGTCGCGATCGTCTCCCGGCCCACCGATCGGCCAACTCCAACCGCCGCTCACGTTATTGAGGCGCTCGATCGGGCAGTCGCGGCCACAACGCTGACGGCCGCCGCCCAGCTTCTCGGCGCGCTCGACACTGACCTGCATGGCGTCCCGGGAATGCTGGCCCTTGTTGGTCGTCACGAACTCGCCGCCAGTATGGCCGCCCGCTTCGATCAACTCGATGGGCGCATCGCCGACCGCGAGCGCGAACTGGAAGTCGGTGGCACTTCGTCGACGGAACTGTCTCCCGACGACGTCGAGCACATCAATGCTGAATTGCTGCTCGTTCGCGACGCAGTGTGGGCGCTGCGCAAGGATCGGTTGAACACGGCACGAGCAGTGAGCGACCTGGCTGGCCGCGATGCGGGTGAAGCCGCCATTGCCGGGTACCTCACGATCCAGCAAGCGCTATCCGCCATCGATCGCATGGAAGTACGCGGCCGCGACAGCGCCGGGCTGCACGTGCTGGTCTGGAACCACGGGCTCGATCTCACCGACCCGAGCTTGGCTTCGGTGATCGCGAAGCGTTCTGCCGATCCGCTGTTCCAAAACAACTCGGTGCGCGTGGCTGGCGAATGCCTTGGGCTCGTGTACAAGGCCGCCGCCGAGATTGGCGAGCTCGGCGACAACGTGCGTGCACTCCGTGCCGCCGCTCACGCCGACACGCTGTTGCGCCAGGCACTTTCGCAATCCACCGCGCGGGTGTCGGTACTCGGTCACACGCGCTGGGCCAGCGTCGGCATCATCAGCGAGCCCAATAGCCACCCGGTCAACAGTGAACAGAGCGAACTCACCGGCGCGCAGCAAGCCGACATGCCGTATGTAGTTGCCGTCTTGAACGGCGACGTCGACAACCACGCCGACATCAAGGTCAACCACTCGTTACAAATCGCCGGGCCGATCACGACCGACGCGAAAGTGATCCCCGCAGTGATGGCGCAATACGCCGCAAGTACGACTGTTGGAACGAATCTCGGCGAGGCATTTCGGCGGACGGTCGCCGAGTTCGACGGCAGCGTCGCTATCGCGGCTGCGACTGCTGCGGCGCCGGACCAGCTGTACCTCGCGCTGCGCGGTAGCGGGCAAGCGTTGTACGTCGGTTTCGGCGACAACATGTACATCGTCGCCAGCGAGCCGTACGGCGTCGTCGAAGAGACGACGCGCTACGTGCGCGTTGATGGGGAAACTGCATCGCCGACGGGAAGCCGGGGTCAGGTGTTCGTGATCGACGGCGCCCAGGCTGGCTCGCTCTCGGGCGTACGTCGTCTTGCCTACGACGGTAGCGAACTACCCATCGCCGAGAGCGAGATCGTTACCGCCGACGTGACGACGCGCGACATCGATCGTGGCGATGCACCGCACTTCCTGCTGAAGGAACTGGGTGAGGCACCGGGCAGTTTTCGCAAGACCCTACGCGGCAAGATCGTCGACACAGCCGACGGGTTGCGCGCGGAAGTCGGTGTGCAAGCGTTGCCGCCGACGATCGCGCAACGGTTGGCTAGCGGTCAGATCACCAAGGTTCGCATCATTGGGCAGGGAACTGCCGCTGTCGCCGGCCGCAGTATGGCTGTTGTGCTCGACGCGCTGACGGAAGACGCGTTCGACGTCGACGCGCTTACTGCCACGGAGCTGTCCGGTTTCCAGTTGCGGCTCGACATGTCCGACACGCTGATCATCGCTGTCAGCCAGAGCGGCACGACCACCGATACCAACCGCACCGTTGACCTTGCGCGTGGCCGCGGTGCGGCCGTGCTGGCAATCGTCAACCGCCGCAACAGTGACTTAACCGACAAGGCCGACGGCGTGATGTACACCAGCGATGGTCGCGATGTCGAGATGAGTGTCGCGAGCACGAAGGCGTTCTATGCGCAGGTAGCAGCCGGCGTCTTATTGGCATGTGCGATCGGCGAGGCCAGTGGCCGCGGCGATGCTCGGCGCCGCCACGAGATCCTCACTTCGCTGCGCGACCTGCCCGACGCGATGGTGCAGGTGTTGGCAACGCGCCCGAATATCGGTGAGGCCGCTCGTCGGTTTGCGCCCTCCAAGCGCTATTGGACAATCCTCGGCAGTGGGCCGAACATTGTCGCGGCGCAGGAGGTTCGCATCAAGCTCAGTGAACTTTGCTACAAGAGCATCTCCTGCGATGTCACCGAAGACAAGAAGCACATCGATCTGTCCTGCGAACCGTTGATCTTGGTGTGTGCCGCGGGCCTCGTCGGCGGAACCGCCGACGACGTGGCGAAGGAAGTTGCTATCTACAAGGCGCACAAGGCGACACCGATTGTCATTGCGACGGAGGCCGACGAGCGCTTCGCCGCGGCTGCGGCAGTGTTGACTGTGCCTGCTGTCGAGCCGGCGCTGGCGTTCGTGCTGTCGGCGATGGTCGGACATCTATTCGGCTACGAGGCGGCGCTTGCAATCGATGCATCGGCGCGACCGCTGCGCGAAGCACGCGAGCTCATCGAGCATGCGCTGGCCGCCGACAGCGACGGCGACGCGGTGCTGCTGGCGGTGAGGTCGGGAATTGGCGTGTATGCAGAACGCTTCCTCGACGGATTACGTGGCGCGCAATACGACGGCCAGCTAGAGGCATCGACCGCGGTTCAGCTCGTCAGCCTGTTGGACGATTTGGCCAGCGACTTGCCGCTCGAGGCCTACCAGCGTGCAACCGGCAAGATCGCAACGCCCGACGCAATGGTCGACGATCTCACCGCTGCGCTGACGCGCGCCATCGACGAGCTGACGCGACCGATCGATGCAATCAAGCATCAGGCCAAGACCGTCACGGTCGGTATCAGCCGCAACGACGAGGGTGTGCTTGATCGCGCGCTCGTGCAGCAGGTGCTCGGCACCGGGGCCGGGCGCGATCGATTGAGTTACCGCACGCTGAAGGTGCTCGCCGATCTCGACCCAGCGGTTGAAGCTGTTGTCGGCTACACGCGGTACGCGATCGAGGGCGACCCTGCGCACGATGCGACGATCTCGATTGTCGATCGCGGCGGGCTTTCGCGCGAGGTGCCCAGCAGAGTCGAACGCAATCCGGAGTTGCGCGGCACCAAGCGCCGTGTTGCCAGCGAAAAGGAAGTGCTGGTCGCGCGCGGTCGCAGCGACGGTCGCACCGTCATCTTCGTGCCGGAGGTGAAGGGCGGTACGTGCACCGGCCTTACCTTGCTGCACGTGCGCTTCCACGATCGTTTGCCAGCGCCGGTGATGCGCGGTGTACTGCAGGGTTACGACCACCGCTACGACCGCTTGGTCGACTGGGTATCGGAGACCGAGGGCAGCTTCCGGGACGATCTGCTGGCGGATCTGAGCGTCGCCGACCTGCTGATCCTTCCGATTTCCGAAACCGCCGATCACTGGCGTTCGTGACGATTGCCGCTGATGATTAAGGGCATTGGGGTCGATGCAGTTGACATCGAGCGCTTCCGCACATCGCTGGCGCGCACACCGTCGATGCGCGACCGCCTGTTCACCCTCGAGGAACTTGCATACGTCGCGCCGAAGGCCGACCCCGTTCCGTCGCTCGCTGCGCGTTTCGCCGCTCGCGAGGCTGTGATGAAGGCGATGGGTCTCGGACTTGGTGCATTTGGGTTCCACGATGTGTGGGTGTCGCGCGCTCAGTCGGGCGAGCCGTCACTGGTCGTCGTCGGCCGGGCTTTGGAGTTGGCGAAGGAGCGGGGAGTGAGCACGTGGCACCTCACGCTGACTCATACAGATCTCGTTGCAATCGCCTACGTCATCGCCCACTGACCTCGTCGTCGTAGGCTCCCTGTGTGGTGCCTATCGTTACGCCCGAAGAAATGCGGCTCATCGACGCAGCGGCGGCCGACGGTTCCGACGCGCTGATTGCGCGAGCAGGTTCCGCCGTTGCGCGAAGTGCGGTGCAATTTCTTGGGGGCACGTATGGTCGAACCGTCAACGTCGTCGTCGGCAAGGGCAACAACGGTGCCGACGGTCGCGTAGCAGGCGAGCGTTTGCGTGCGAGCGGCGTCAAGGTGCGAATCTTCGAAGCGGACAATTGTCCGTCGGTGTTACCCGCGGCGGACCTGGTGATCGACGCCGCCTACGGGACTGGCTTTCATAGTGAGTGGCAGCCGCCCGATGTTGGCGGCGCGCCGGTGCTGGCTGTCGACATTCCCAGCGGAGTCGACGCGCTGACCGGCCAGACCTGCGGACAGGTGTTGCTGGCGCTTGTGACCGTCACGCTCGGCGCGTTGAAACCGGGGCTGCTCTTGCCACCGGGCGATGGCTTCGCAGGTGTTGTGGAAGTTGCCGAGATCGGATTGGGTGAGGCGGCAGCCGCCAAGGCACGCGCGCATCTGGTGCAGGCATCAGATGTAGCTGGGTGGTTGCCTCGCCGCGACGCGGCGGCGCATAAGTGGCGTGCGGCCGTGCGCGTAGTGGCGGGAAGTCCGTCGATGCCCGGCGCTGCCGCTCTGGTCGCGCTCGGCGCGATGCGTGCTGGTGCAGGCATGGTGCACCTCTCGTCGCCGGGCGGACTGCTGCGGGGCGTACCCACCGAGGTGGTGCAGCGACAGATGGCTGCCGAAGGCTGGGGTCACGAACTGGTCGAGAGCACTGATCGGTTTCATTCGCTGGTGATCGGTCCCGGTCTTGGGCGCAGCGATGATGTTGTCGAACAGGTTCGCGACGTTGCGTTGAACGCACAAGTGCCGATGGTGATCGATGGCGACGGTCTGTTCGCGCTCGCGTGGGGAAAGAACGATGCAGCTGTGTTGCTGCGCAAGCGCACCGCACCGACGGTGTTGACGCCGCACGATGGCGAGTACGCGTTGCTCACTGGGGCGAAACCGGGCGTTGATCGTTTCGAGGCAGCTCGTCAGCTGGCGAGCGCTACCGACTGCGTTGTTCTGCTGAAGGGTTCTACAACCGTGGTCGCGGAACCTTCGGGTTCGGTGCTGGTGGTGAGGAACGGCGACGCTCGCCTGGCGACCGCTGGCACCGGCGATGTACTGGCTGGGATTATCGGTGCGCTGCTAGCTGCCGGCGTGCCCGCGTTTCATGCGGCCGCCGCCGGTGCGTGGCTACACGGCGAAGCAGCCAGCTGCGCGCCGGCGTACGGAATGGTTGCCAGCGACATCGCCGATCACTTGCCCGACGTGTGGGCGGGTTTGTCGTGACGCGATCGGTGACGCGTTGGGCGTGGGTGGAAGTTTCGGCGAGTGCAATCGAACACAACGTGCGCGAACTCGCAGCCATCTCGGCACCCGCAGGCGTGTGGGCAGTGGTGAAGGCAAACGGATACGGCCACGGCGCGGTCACTGCCGCTCGCGCGTCACTCGCGGGCGGCGCGCAGGGATTGTGTGTTGCGTTGGTGCAAGAGGGCGTCGAGCTACGAGATGATGGCATCGATGCACAGATCCTTGTTCTTAGCGAGCAACCCGCCGAGACAGCCGCCGCGGCGATCGCCAACGGCCTGACGTCGACGGTGTACAGCGCCGATGGCGTGGCGGCGATTGCCGCGGCCGGCGGTCAGTTGCACCCGGTGCATATGAAAATCGATACGGGCATGCGACGCGTCGGCGTTGCGATCAATGATGCGGTGGCGCTCGCCGACGTGATCGCCGCGTCGCCGGCGGTGAAGTTGGCGGGCGTATTCACCCATTTGGCCGTTGCCGAGGAGACTGATAGCGACTTCACTCGCGTGCAACTCGAGCGACTCGACGTGGCGCTGGTATCGCTGACGAAGGCGGGATATCGACCTCCGCTGGTGCACGCGGCGAACTCTGCTGGGGCGATCCTTCATCCGGCGGCGCGGCGCGACTTCACTCGTCCGGGTATCGCGATATACGGGTTGGCGCCCAGTCCCGAGATCGCTCATCTCTGCACGTCGTTGAGGCCGGCGCTGTCGCTGCATGCGCGGGTCGCGTTCGTGAAGCGAGTGCGCGCTGGCGACGGGATCTCGTACGGACTACGTCACGTGTTCGACCGCGAGACGACCGTTGCCACGCTGCCACTCGGCTACGCCGACGGCGTGCCTCGCCGATTCGGTGCTGCCGGCGGGGAAGTCCTGCTTGGCGGCGTGCGCCGTCCGGTCGTCGGCGTCGTGACAATGGATCAACTGATGGTCGATTGCGGCGACGCACCCGTTGCGGTTGGCGACCCGGCAGTGCTGATCGGGCGGCAAGGCAACGAAGAAATCACCGTCGGGGATTGGGCGCAACGGCTGGGCACGATCAACTACGAGGTCGTCTGCGGGTTAACGCCGCGCCTCGAACGTCGGCCGAGGTGATCGTCGCGATCTAACATCCCAACGATCATGTTGCACCTGCGCGCCTCGTCGATCGCCGACACTCATGCCATTGCGGCGGGTATCTCTGCCTTGGCGCGATCCGGCGATCTGATCGTGCTTGCTGGCGAAATGGGAGCCGGCAAGACCGCATTCGCCCAGGGATTTGGCGCGGCGCTCGGAGTTGTGGAACCGATGACGTCACCGACGTTCACGCTGGTGCATAGCTACGACCTTGCCCGCATCACTCTGCATCACGCCGACATCTACCGACTCACCACACGAAACGAGCTCGACGATCTGGCGCTGAATGAGCTGCTGGAAAACGACGGCATCGTCTTGCTCGAGTGGGGTGATGTTGTCGCGCAGTCGTTGGGCGATCACCTCTTGGTGCGGCTCGAACCCTCGCCAGGCGACGATGAAACATTCCGCTCGCTAACGATCAGCGGCACTGGCAAGCGTTGGGCAGGGCGTTGGGAGCGACTAGAAGCAGCGCTCGCAAAGTTTACGGTCGCTACCGAATAGGTGTCGCTCAGCGCACCGAGCTCCAAGGGTCGCTGAGCAGCACCGCACAGTTGATCAGGCCGGCGAGTGAATACGTCTGTGGATAGTTTCCCCAAGGTTCGCCGGTCACGAAGTCGCTGTCCTCCGACAAAAGCCCTGCACGTGTTCGCCGCGCGAGCATCTTGGTGAACAGTTCGCGCGCCTCGTCGTGGCGCCCGAGATGTGCGAGTGCCTCGATGTACCAGAACGTGCAGAAGTTGAACGATGTTTCCGGGTAGCCAAAGTCGTCCTCGTGCGCGTACCGAAGTATTTGCGAGTCGCGCCGGAGGTTTTCCTCAACGACCAACAACGTTGTCCGAAATCGCTCGTCATCGGCGGCGAGGAATCTTGTATCGAGTAGCTGCAACAGGCTGGCATCGACGCCGTCACCATTGAGCGTTGATCCGAATGCCTGACGTTCTTCGTTCCATGCCCTGGTGGAGATCGCTTCTCGGATTTCGTCTGCCCTTGCCCGCCAGACTGGCTCACGATCGGTCAGCCCGAGCTTGGCTGCCGCCGTCGCCAATCGATCGCACGCCGCCCAACACATCAGCGCGGAGTATGTGTGTGGCGCCGAGTGAGCGCGGAACTCCCAGAGCCCCGCATCTGGCTTGTCGTACACGGCGTAGGCGCGATCGCCGACGCTCTCAAGCGCTTGAAAGTCGTCGACACTTGGTTCACGCAACAGCCGGAGATCGTGATATGCCTGCGCGCTCGCCAGCACAATTTGGCCGTAGACATCGTGCTGTTCCTGCAGGTACGCCTCGTTGCCGACGCGCACCGGTGGCATGCCGCGAAAGCCAGCGAGTGACTCGACAGTTCGCTCGTCCATCTTGGGATCAAGCCCGACGCCGTAGACGGGTGCGATGCGTCCGTTCGGTGTTTGATCGACGATGTTGCGAAGGAACGATAGATAGCCCTCGAGAATGTCGGCTGCGCCAAGTCGGTTGAGCGCTTGCAGCGTGTAATACGCGTCGCGTATCCAGCAGTACCTGTAGTCCCAGTTACGAGTGCTGCCCGGCGCTTCGGGAATAGACGTCGTCAGCGCGGCCACGATTGCGCCTGTTTCCTCGTGCACGCACAACTTCAGTCCAATGGCCGCGCGAATCACTTCTTCTTGCCACTCGAGCGGCGTCGCCAACGTGCGCACCCAGTGCTGCCAATACTCACGCGTGTTGTCGTACATGCTGAGCACCGACTCGCGCACGTCGCCATCGAAGGGCTCGTCGGGACCAAGAAAGAAGACAAGGTCGTGTTCGACTCGAAAGGCGTGCTGTGCTAACACCAACGAGACGGGGGCAGTGGTAGTGAGCCGCAAGGTGGCGCCGCTGCAGACGTATCGAACATGGTTCGAACCAACGGTGGTCTCGGCAGTACGCGCACCCCAGTCGGCTGTTGGCGAAAGTCGGATGCGTATTCGCGGTGCACCGCTCGTTGGCTTGATGATGCGCACAAAGGCGAGCGGCCGATAGACGCGACTGTGCCGTCGAAATCGTGGGCAGAAATCGATGACCTCAAGTGTCCCGCCGCGTGAGTCGTGCATCACCGTTCGCAAGATGGCGGTGTTGCGCTCGTAGCTCTGCGTCGTCGCGACGCAATCCTCAACGTCGATGGCCCACAAGCCCTTGGTGCCGAGCTCCGCTGGATCACGACCGCTCAACAGCGCGCTGAATGCAGGATCGCCATCGACACGCGGGACACATCCCCACACAACCCGCGCCTGCTCATCGATCAAAGCGCTGACCGAGCAGTTCCCTATGGGTGCGAGATCGATCGAGCCGGTGTTCATTCAATCGCCGCCGCGCTGAGCCATTTCCTGACCGCATCGACGTTCTGTATGTTGTAACGCGCTGCGCTCGGCCGGGGGTTTCCGACGAGGATGGAATGCCCGCCCAACTCATTGGCGACCGCGAATGCGTCCTCGTCGGTGATGTCGTCGCCGATCGCCACTGGCACGCGGCCCGCAAACGGAGAGACGCCCATGAGGGTGCGCACGGCCGTTCCCTTGCTGCTTCCGTACGGCAGGATTTCCGAGACCATCTTTCCGTGGATGACGCGCAATTGGTGAGAATCGGCGATGGCCTGCACCGCAGTCATCACGCCGTCTGCGTTTTCGGGGGCATGTCGATAGTGCAGGGCAAGTGCCTCGCCCTTGTCCTCCAGTTTGGCCATGATGGTCCCGGCACTGACCGACCGCTCAATCGCGGCCCGCGCATCGGGCCAACTAATCGGTGTCGGTTTCGTGCGGCGAATCTGTCCCTGACCATCGCGCAATTCGGCGCCGTGCAATCCACCGATACAAGCGACCGCACCGCGCAATATTCGGTCGGCGTCGGCAACACTTCGCCCCGTCAGAACGGCAAGTGCTCCGTTCAGTCTCGTCCCGAGGCGGCCGAGCAATTCGCGCAACGAGGCGTCGGTCGCAACCTCGTTCGGTGTGTTTGCGAACTCGACCAACGTGCCGTCGATGTCGAGAAACAGCGCATTTCGAACCGAGTCAAGTGGTGGCGGATGACTGAGTTGGGAAGTTGAGGAGGTGGAACAGGAGGCGCTCTGGATTCCGCCAGTCTACGACTGTCCTTACCGGACAGGCCTTCGGCGGGTTCGTCACGCTTTCTACGCGGAATCTGGTCGATTTCGCCACACTTCTGCATGATGATGGATTCGTGGATACGCGTGAACTCGTCGTTATTGCGAATCGGCTCCCGGTTCATGCAGTCGCCGGGCCGTCCGGCGCCGTCTGGGAGCGAAGCCCCGGAGGGCTTGTCACCGCGCTCGAACCTGTCGCGGCAAGTCACCGAACGACGTGGATTGGCTGGGCTGGCGACTGCGCAGCCGGCACACCACCCGCAAGCCACGATGGGATCGCGCTGCATCCAGTCGAGTTGACCCGTGAACTCAACGAGGCTTTCTACAATGGATTCTCAAACGGCACCCTGTGGCCGCTCTATCACGACGCAATATTCGTGCCCCAGTTCAACGACGATTGGTGGCGCGCGTATGTGAGCGTGAACCAACGCTACGCCGCGGCGGCCGCAGAAGTTGCTCCTCGCGGCGCGACGGTTTGGGTTCACGACTACCAACTGCAATTGGTTCCGCAGATGTTGCGTCGACTGCGCCCCGACGTCAGGATCGGCTTCTTTCTGCACATTCCCTTTCCCGCACAAGAGCTCTACATGCGATTGCCGTGGCGGGAGGAGGTAGCGAAGGGGATGTTGGGTGCCGATGTGATCGGTTTCCAAACGAAGGTGGCGGCGCAGAACTTTCGGCAGATCACGCATCGACTCCTCGGATCACGAATCGTTGGGAACCACGTCGAACACGACGGGCGACAGTGCGTCGTCGACACCTTTCCGGTCGGCATTGATGCCGACAAGGTCAATGAGATGGCGAAGCGGCCTGAAACAGCAATTCGCGCGAAACAGATTCGCGCGGATCTGGGAAGTCCGAAGACTGTGCTCCTCGGTGTCGATCGACTCGACTACACAAAAGGAATTGAAGTGCGGCTGCGCGCCTATCGAGAATTGCTCGAGGAACGCACAATCGATCCGGCTGAAACCGTTTTCGTCCAGATTGCGCAGCCGAGTCGTCGCGACGTTTCCGGCTACAACGAAATTCGCACGCTGGTCGAGCAGATCGTTGGGGGAATCAATGGCGAGTTCGCCTGCCTCGGCGGGGTGGCCGTCAAGTATTTGCACCAGGGTCAACCGTTCGATGAACTCGTCGCGCTGTATCGAGCTGCCGATGTCATGCTCGTCACGCCATTTCGCGACGGCATGAACCTGGTGGCCAAGGAATACGTGGCTTCACGTTTCGATCACACCGGCGCCCTCGTGCTTTCCGAATTCACCGGTGCGGCGCACGAACTTGATGAGGCGATCATGGTCAACCCGTTCGATGTGCGGTCGCTGAAGAGTGGGATTGCACAAGCGGTGCACGGCGACCCGCACTCGCCGAGCCGCCGTATGGGAACGCTGTGGCGTCATGTGCACAAGTACAACGCTGAGCGCTGGGCGAACGAATTTCTAGAGGCGCTCGACCCGATCCCGAGGTGATGTGTGTAGACTGCAACTCTTGGCTACTGCATCTAACTCTGCGGATACGCCACGCGGGCTTTCGTTATCGGTCACCGATGCGGTTCTCACCGCCTCGCGGGTGTTGGTGGCCGTTGCGGCCCGATCACTAGCCACCATCGACGAAAAGGTCACGCTCGTTCAGTACCGCGCACTCGTGGTACTCGCGTCCGGTGCGCAAACGGTGGGCGACTTGGCGGCAGCTCTGGCCGTTCATCCGTCGACCGCCACCCGCACGTGCGACCGCCTCGTGACGAAGGGACTGATCGAACGCGCGCATGACGATCACAATCGACGAGAAGTTCGGGTGTCGTTGTCTGCAGACGGTCGTCGCATCGTTGACGAGGTCGCCTCATTGCGCCGCGTTGAGATCGACCGCATCGTCCGCAAGATGTCGCCACAGCAATGCGAGGCGGCCGTCAGCTCCCTGAGCGTCTTCGCAGACGCCGCAGGTGAAGCGCGACAAGCCGAATGGGCCTTGGGCTGGCCGTGAATCGGGCGATGTGGTTCCCAGAGCGACGGCGCGACGAGCTACGACAGCTCGCGCGGCGGTCACAACAGGTGGTGATCCTCGCTGCTGCGGTGGGCGCGATGACGGGCCTCTTCGTGGCTGGCTTCGACCGCCTTGTAGTGAACTTGATCATGAACAACGTGCTCACGCTTTCACCGTGGGTTATCGCCGTTGTGCCAGGTGTGGGGCTGCTTGTCGCACTGTGGTGCCGCAAAGTCATCTCGCCAGGAACCGACAGTCGTACGGCCGATGAATATCTTCGCGCGTTTCACGATCAGAACTACCGGCTCACGTGGCGTCCATTCGCTGCGCGCACAGTTGCATCCGTGGCGACGCTGTCTAGTGGTGTCCCGATGGGGCTCGAAGGTCCGTCGATCTACGCCGGCGCAACGATTGGCTCGCAGCTACAACGCAGATTTCCGCGAGTGTTTCGCGGAGCCGATCATCGATTGCTGCTCGTCGCCGGTGCGGCGGCCGGCGTAGCCGCGATTTTCAAGGCGCCCGCAACGGGCGCAGTCTTCGCTCTCGAGGTGCCGTATCAGGATGACCTCGCGCGGCGGATGTTGTTGCCGGCGCTCGTTTCGAGTGCGTGCGGGTACCTCGTCTTTGTTGCCGTCAATGGAACCAACCCGTTGTTCCCCGTCGACGGCACATCGTCGTTTTCGGTTCGCGACCTCATCGGCGCGATCGCGGTTGGTGTTATCGCCGGGATCGGTGCCCGAGGCTTTGCCCTCATGATCCGTGTTGGCAAGCAATTCGCTGGTCTATCGCGGCCATTGCTCGCCACCTTGGGCGCCGGCCTCGTCATCGCGGGACTCTTTGCAGTTGGTCGTCTGCTCACGGGCGAGTCGCTCATCGTGAGCCCCGGCTACAACGTGGTCGCGTGGGCGGCGGCTCCTGGTAGGTCGATCCCGATGCTCCTTGCAATCCTCGCGTTGCGTTGCATTGCGACTGCCACCGGCGTGGCGGGCGGGGGCGTAGGTGGTTTGTTCATCCCGCTGGTGATTGCTGGGGCGCTCATTGGCTCGACGATCGGCCACGTCGTCAATCACCACGACGTGACTCTGTTCATCTTGATCGGCGTTGCTGCGTTCCTCGGTGCCGGCTATCGAGTGCCACTCGCGGCTGTCATGTTCGTCGCCGAAACCAGCGGCAGGCCGTCGTTCGTCGTGCCGGGACTTCTGGCCGCTGTTGCTGCTGAACTGGTGATGGGTAGTGCCTCAGTAACCTCGCTGCAGCAGGCCACCACATTCGAAAGGCCTTCCGATAGTGGCGTCTAACCCTGAAGGAGGTCGACAATGACCGACAGAATTCTGCTTGTTGAAGACGACCCGGACGTGCGCGCACTCGTTCGACTTCTTTTGGAGGACGAAGGTTACGCGGTCGTGGAGGCGGGCTCAGGTACAACCGCGCTCGAGCAGTTCAAACGCGACGAGATTCATCTCGTGCTGCTCGACATCCGGCTCCCCGGGCTCAACGGATTCGAAGTCTGTCGACAACTTCGTCGCACCAGCGGTGTTCCGATCATCATGCTGACCGCCCAGGACAACAGCCACGATGTCGTTGCCGGTTTGGAAGTCGGCGCCGACGACTACATCACGAAACCGTTCAACGACCGCGAACTTGTGGCGCGGATTCGAGCGCAACTTCGACGCTCGCAAGGGACGCTTGATCCTCCGGGATTGGAGTTGGCGTTTGGTGACATTGTGGTCAAAGGCGACGAAGGTCGGGCGTTGAAGAACGGCGAGGTGCTGCCGCTCACTCGCACCGAGTTTCAGCTGCTGTTGCACCTCGCGACCAATCCGAATCGGGTGTGGTCACGCCAACAGCTACTCGACGTCGTATGGGGTTATAGCTACGGTGGCGATGGCCGCCTTGTCGACACTCACATTGCGCGACTGCGTTCGAAAGTGGAGGCGGACCCGGCGAACCCGACGCTGATATTGACGGTGCGCGGTCTCGGCTACCGGCTGGACGCCGCGGATCGATGAAGGTTCTCCCGCACGGCCTGCGCGCCAGGTCAACCGTCGCGTTCGCGATGCTGGCACTTGCGCTCTCTGCGAGTTTGAGTCTCGCAACGTATGAACTGGCGCGCTCGTACTTGCTTGATCAACGGACCTCATTCGGGACACGGCAGGTGATGGTCAACGCACTCGTATCTAAGGGACTCGTCGCGGCTAGCGACGCCGATGGCTCCGATCTGCTTGATTCGTTGCGCAACGGATCCAACGCGCGCGCGGTGCTACGAGTGCAGGGCGTGTGGTATTCGGTGGTAGTTGATCTCAGTGAGGCGTCGCTGCCGCCGGGGTTCGTGGACGCTGTCGATAAAAACGGCTCGGCACGGCAGGTGACAACGGTGGGAGGCGCGCCGTATCTGGTGATTGGTATCCAACTACCAGGACTGCGCAGTGCCTATTTCGAGTTCGTGCCCTTGGCCGAGTATGAGGGAACGCTCAACACGCTCGGCACCGTGCTGATTGCTGCAGCATCCGTCACCACCGTCGGCGGCGCGTTGGGTGGGTGGCGAGCGTCGCGAAGGGTGCTGCGCCCCTTGGGTCAGGTCGCGGAGGCAGCCACCGCCATGAGTTCGGGAGATCTTTCGCGCCGCCTCACCGTCGGACCCGATCCCGACCTCGAGCCTGTGGCCAACTCGTTCAATGAGATGGCATCGTCGCTACAGCAACGAATCGAGCGCGAGCTCCGATTCACCGCCGATGTCAGCCATGAATTGCGCACGCCGATTACCGCCATGGCTGCAGCGATAGGGCTTGCTCGACGAGCGGATCTCCCCGACAGAGCAGCATTCGCAGTCGACGTCCTCGACGCGCAGGTAGAGCATCTGCGCCGACTGACCTTGGAACTTCTAGAGATCTCCAGGATCGACGCCGGTGTCGCTGACTTACGCCTCGAGGAGGCCGACATCGAGGACCTCGTTGGGCGGGCTCTCGTCGCGGCCAAAGTCCCAGCCGAGGTTCTTAGATCCAGTCTCGGCTCCGATCTCGTCCACCACGTCGACCCAATTCGATTCGAACGCGTTCTCGCCAACCTGCTCGAGAATGCGGCACGATACGGGGGCGGGGCAACAGCCGTTCATCTGTGGCGTGAGGGTGGTGATCTCGTTGTTGTTGTCGACGATGATGGTCCCGGCGTTGACCCCGGCGATCGGACAGCAATCTTCGGGCGGTTCAACAGAGGGTCGGCGGAACAGCCAGAGGATCGCCCAAAGGGCTCGGGACTCGGTCTCGCGCTGGTCGACGAGCACGTCAAGCTGCACGCTGGGAGCGTCGCGGTTGGTGTCAGTCCCCGCGGTGGCGCGCGATTCATCGTTCGGATTCCTCGGATATGAGCGGGCACATTCTTCGGCGCAAAGGCTTGGCCGCCCTCGGGGTTCTTTGCGCGCTCGTCACTTCGTGTGGAGTCCCGTCGCAGTCGTCACAGAAACCTATTAACGAGTCCGACATTCCCGCCGGGCTACGGCCACTCGACCCGGACGCCGAAACCGAGTCAAACCAAGTGCAGAGGATCGACGTGTGGTTCGTTCGGGAAGGTCACCTTGCTTCCGTTTCTCACCTCGTGATCTCACCAGCGTCACCGAGTGCTGTTCTTGCTGACCTGCTCGCCGGGCCGACCGACTTTGAGCAAAGCCGCTCGTTGCGGTCCGCGATTCCGGACCCCGACGTTGTCAATGAAGTAGTGATTGTGCGCGGAGTGGCAACCGTCGCGATTTCCGCAGGTTTCACGGACATCCCCGCGAATGATCAGGTATTGGCGATCGGGCAGGTCGTACTCACCCTTACGGGTCTCCCCGGTGTCGGCCGCGTCAGATTCGCCATCGACGAAAATATTGTTGCTGTGCCACTGCCGAGCGGTGATGCGACCAACGAGTCGGTCTCTCGCGATGACTTCGCCGATCTCATGGACCCAGTCGGCTCGAGCGCCGCACCATGATCGCGACGCGATACGGTGATTCGCACGCGATGGAGGTTGCCCGATGATGCTGCCGCACTTGGCACGCCGCCGAGGAATCCTGTGTTTACTGTCGGCAATGCTTCTTGTTGGCGCGTGTACCTCCGACTCGGCTGAACAACAAGAGGGCCCTACTTCTGGCGCTTACGTCGCCGTCGTGCAGTGGTTCGTCGAGAATTCCGCGACGCCGCTAGATCGGCCGATCGTCTTTCTGGAGGCGCGCGGCGAGGGTCTTGGCATTGGCCTCGAGACGCAGGCGGCCGTCGTGGCAGGTGCCGACGACTTCGCCGAAGTTCGATTCATCGATGACCGGTTGGAAGCGTTTGATGATGAAGGCGTTCGCGACGACGGGATTTTCATTGCACTCGGACCGGTGATCGAAGATGGCGTCCGATTCAACGTTGAGTGCGATCAGATCTTCACAGAAGACCAATCCACGGCATGGCTGTTCACGCTCAGATTCCGCGAGGGCGCATGGCAGTTGGCCGGGGTGCCCGCGGAGCTCGGCTGATCACAAGAACTGTTGACGCCGCAGCATCCGATTTCTGCCTGTGGCCTCCGCACGGCTGAGCAGTCGCTCAGCGACGCTCAGAACCTCGAGCACGACTTCCTCTGCGGGCTGCTGATCGCTGCGACGTATTTCAACGAGCAAGGGCTCAAAGGTGCGCCACGTCTCGTAGTTGGCGTCAGCAACAGTGTCTGGCTCGCGTTCCACCAATACCTCGATCGCCGCTGCCGCGACGATTATCCCCATGCGGTACGCGCCCAGCGCAGCAAGCCGTTGTGCTTCGCCAACCAGGGCATCCGGGAGGCTTCGATTGATTGCTGGTGCGTCGTTGCCAAGCAGCATCCGCGCAGCCTGTTGTCGCAGCGTGCGTCGCTGCCGAAACGCGAAGGCGAATCCGGTGGCTACCAGGACCGCACCCGAAACGGCGAAGCCAAGTTTTGGTGACGGAAGGAACTGCACCGCAAGTACCGCGCCGATCAGTGATGCGACCTGCATGAGAAGCTCGCTGCGAGCGATAGATCTCCCGCGGGCGAGCAAAGGTACCGCGGCATTCAAGATGGTGATCGATCTCGAGCCCACACCACGACCGAGACCGATCGAAAATGCAATCGCCAGGATGCCCAGGTTTCCTGCAGGCGCAATACCCAGCGTGCACACCACGCCCGGAACTAACAGCGCCGATACAAGCACCCAGTCGGGATCGAAGCGGTGGATGGCGGAAGCCCACAGGTTCGCCACCAGTCCGCCTGCTCCAACAGCCAGTAACCCGGAGGCAAAGATCCATTCGTCACCGCCACCACGCTTGATCGCGAAGGCCAACAGATACGTCAGTGCCCCGCCGGCCGCGCGCACCGAGCACACTGCAAACGTCGCGGCCCACATGTTCGATGGGATGGCTTCGCCAAGACTCGGAACGGAGCGCGAAAGCAGTGGTGCCTTTGGTCGCGGCAATGTCGACGAGACGAGCGCGGCCAGCAGGAAAGCTGGGACGGAGATCAGCAGCATCAGTTCCGCGTGGTCAGTTGCGAGCAACACGCCGCCGATTGCGGTGCCGATGCCGCCCGCGATTGTTCCGGTGCGAGCAATGTGGGCGTCGGATCGGAGGAGTTCTCGTGGATCCTCAGTCATATTCGCGAGCAAGGCCGATTTGGCAAGGGCGTACACCTTGCGAGAGATCAGTACGAGAAACGCCAGCGGATACAACGCGACGGTCAATAGCGAACCGATGAGCGCGGCCGACGTCACTGCCCGCAACAGTTGTGATCCCGAGATGGCGACTCCATAGCCATGCTTGGTGCGATCCAGAACGTTGCCGACAATCGGCGCAACGAGAACGAGCGGCGCAGCCGTCAGTAGCAGGTAAACAATGATCCTGCTGCGAGAGGCATCCAACGAAACTGAAAGAAATAGAGAGGCCACCAACGACAGGTTGACCATCGCATCCGCGAAGTCGTCAATTGCATGGGAAAGAACCAAACGGCGCGCGAACTTGGGTCCGACGATGAACTCGACGAACCAATGCTGCAAACGAGATTGGCGTCGTCCATCGACTCGCTCGGTTGTCACACGCGCAGACTAATTCGCGAATGTCGGTATTGGTTCGCCTACCGCACCAGTGCTCAACATCGTCGCCTAGGGTGGCTGGCGCAGACGACGAGAGGAGTGAACAATGAAGGTTCTGGTCGCGATGGATGGATCGCCCGTGTCGTTGCGCGCTGGCCGCGAGGCCGTGCGGCTCTTCCCCGATGCGGACTTCCTGATGATCAAAGTGACGCAACTGAACATCCCCTGGATGGTGGGCGGCGAGTTCGGGATGGTGTATCCGACAACGTCAACCGACCTCATGCTCGATCGGCCCGATTCCGCCGAATTGAGGGAATTGGCTGACACAGCAGGTCTCGACGATGCCAAGGTTCTGAATCCCGTTGGCGACCCCGGTACCGCCATCTGCGAAGCAGCGGAGCTTCACGATGCCGATGTGGTGGTGGTTGGGTCGCACGATCGTGGCGTCCTTAGCCGGTTAGTCAGTCCTTCAGTGGCGGATGCAGTAGTGCACGGGACATCTCGGCCGGTCTTGGTCATCAGCGGCGCTCCGTCTGATGCACCCACCGATTGATCGGCTTACGCTAAATACATGCTGATTCTCGGAATCGAGACGGCGACGCAACAAGTCAGTGTCGCGATTGGGGGACACGAAGGCGTACTCGCCATTTTCGAGTTGTCGCGCGGTCGTCGCCATGCCGAGACCTTGACCCCAGCGATTGAATTTGTGTGCCGTCAGGCCGACATCGAGATCCGCGAGTTCGGTGCGATCGCGGTCGACGTCGGTCCCGGGCTCTTCACCGGCATGCGCGTCGGCTTGGCAGCTGGCAAGGCAATTGCGCACGCGCTGCGCGTTCCGATGATCGGCATCAGCTCGCTCGATCTACTTGCCTTTCCGCTGCGTTACGCGGATCGCACGGTTGCAGCGGTGATCGATGCGCGCAAGGGTGAGCTGTTCTATGCGTTGTACCGGCCGGTTCCGGGAGGCATGCAACGAGTCAGCGACGCACGCGTTGGTTCGGTCGATGACCTCGTCGGCGACTTGATGGCACGCGGCCAAACAGTGGTGTGCGTTGGCGACGGAGCATTGCGCTATCGCGACGAGATTTCGTCCGTCTTCCGTTGTGACTTTGCCGAGCAGTTTCTGTCGCACCCGTCGTCCGCGCCATTGGTGCAACTCGCGCATGCGAAAGCCCTCCGTGAGGAGTGGGTGAACCCGTGGGAGATTCAGCCCATGTATCTGCGCGCGCCAGATGCGCAGATCAACTGGAGCACCCGTGCAACCGGTGCCCGCGATCATGGTGGCGATCAATGAGCGTCCTCGCGCGACTACTCGGTCGCACCGGCGATGGCGTGTTGACGGTTGAGCCAATGCGAAAGCGTCATTTGTCCGCCGTGATGCCAATCGAGTCGGTGTCGTACCCCAAGCCATGGCCGATCAGCACCTTCCAATCCGAGATCGAGCTGATGCGTCGCGGCGAGCGGCACTACGTAGTTGCGCTCGAGGATGGTGCGGTCGTCGGTTATGGCGGCCTGATGTTCGTGCTTGACGACGCCCACGTCACCAACATCGCAGTTCCTGGCAAGTGGCAGCGTTCCGGCATAGCGACGCGAGTGCTCGCCGAGCTGGCGTGGCAGGCAATCACCCATGGCAGCCGAGCACTGACGTTGGAGGTGCGGGCAAGCAACAGCGCGGCTCAAGCCTTGTATCACCAGTTCGGTTTCGTGCCCGCTGGCATTCGACACAAGTACTACGAGAACTCTGACGACGCCATCGTCATGTGGTGCAACGACCTCGTATTGCCCGAGTACCTAGCCCGTCTGCGCGCGCTGAGTCCTGAGAGCGGTCCCAAATGAATGTCACCGAAACGACAATGGTGCTCGGCATTGAAACGAGTTGCGACGAGACGGCTGCGGCACTGGTGATGGGTGGCTACGACGTGATCGCTAGCGCGGTTAGCTCGCAGGTCGACTTGCACGCGCAGTTCGGTGGAGTCGTTCCCGAGATTGCGAGTCGCGCGCATCTCGAGCTGCTGAACCCGATGATTGCGCGCGCGGTCGTTGAGGCCGGGATCAGCGAGGAACGCATCGATGCGGTTGCGTGCACGGTCGGGCCGGGTCTGATCGGGGCACTTCTGGTTGGTGTATCGGCGGCAAAGGCGTTAGCGCTCACCTGGGACGTTCCGTTCGTCGGCGTCAATCACATGGAAGCGCATCTCTACGCGGCGTTCCTCGAAGACCCGACACTGGAGTTCCCGCTGGTCGTGCTGCTGGTCTCGGGCGGTCACACGATGCTGATCGAGATGCGCGATCACGGGCAGTATCGGCTGCTCGGTCAGACGATCGACGATGCCGCTGGCGAAGCGTTCGACAAGGTCGCGCGATTTCTCGGACTCGGCTATCCGGGTGGGCCAGCAGTCGATCGCGAGGCAATGCAGGGCGACCCGGAAGCAATCAGGTTCCCGCGCGCGATGCTGAACGAGGGACTCAACTTCAGCTTCAGTGGATTGAAGACGTCGGTGATGAACCACGTGCGCAAGCACCCCGATGTGTCGACAGCCGATGTCGCCGCATCGTTCCAGGTCGCCGTCGTCGACGTATTGGTGACTAAGGCTCGCCGCGCCGCAGAACAGGTCGGTGCTCGCGGTCTTGTGCTGGGCGGGGGAGTTGCAGCCAACTCGCTGTTACGCGAACGATTCCTCACCATCTGCACCGACACCGGCGTTCACGGCTTCTTGCCAAGCCGGGAGCTGTGCACCGACAATGCGGCGATGATTGCGGCTGCTGGTTGGCACCGCCTGCGCAGCGACGGGCCAACGGCCCTCGATGCAGGCGCATACCCAAACCTGCGTCTGCCCTTATTGCCGTAACGACTGGCGCTGTTGCCCTAGGCGGGAACTTCTGTCGTCTCGGTCGGTGCTGGTGCCGCGACCGTTGGTCGCTCGGGTCGCAGGAAGATCCACAACACCGGAATCGCGTACGCAACGTAGGTCAGCACGCGAACGCGTTCGGGGTTCGGCGACCAGCCGAACAAGCCCCTCAGGAAGTCATGCAGTGATCCACTGGCAAACGGCCCAGAAGTTACGGTCCACATCGGGTCGATCAACCAACCGCTTTCGAACTCAAGCAGTTCGCGAAACTCGTGAACCGCTTTGCCAGCGAGCCCGGCAGCAAACAGGATCAGCAGCAGACCGGTGTAGAGGAAGAACTTGCGCAGATCGATACGAGATCCACCGACATAGATCAGCAGGCCGATGACGGCGCTGACCAGCAATCCAAGAACGCCTCCAATGACGACCTGCGATCCGGAAGCGCTGCCGGTCTCGGCACCGAGCAAGAACAAGACGGTCTCGAGTCCCTCGCGAGCAACCGCTACAAAGGCGACGAACCCGAGTGCGAACCCCGTATCTGCTAGGTCGATTCTCGCGCGTAGGTGCCCGCCGAGTGTGCGCGAGTTCTTGCGCATCCACAGGATCATGTACGTGAGCACCAACGCCGCGGCGAGCGCCAAGCCACCCTCGACCGCTTGCTCGCTCTTGCCATGCAAGCCGTCGGTGGCGAGGTGCACGATTGCTCCGACGATCAGGCAAACGACGAGAGCGATACCGCTGCCAAGCCAAACGGCGCGTAGCCGATTACTTCGATCGGTCTTGACCAGATAGCTGGCGAGGATGGCCAGCACGATCGCGATTTCCAGGCCCTCGCGCAGCGTTATTAGAAATGAAGCTCCCATGACTGAGAATGTTATGCGTGCTGAATAGGTGCGCGCCAACTCATCCAGGGGTCGCGACTCGCTGTTCGTCGAGCTACCGGTACCGTGATGGGCCGTGCAGATTGGCTCGTTCACACTTGCCGCGCCGGTGGTGCTGGCGCCGATGGCTGGTGTCACCAACGCGCCGTTCCGCACGATGTGTCGTCAGTTCGCCCCCGGCCTTGTGTACGTCAACGAGATGGTGATGGCGACTGCGGTGGTGCACGGCAACCCGAAGACCACGCGCATGATGACATTCGCCGCCGACGAGGCGCCGCGCAGTTTGCAGATGTACGGCAGCGATCCGGTCATGCTCGCCGAAGCGATTCGCAAGGTATGTAGTGCGGGTCAGGTTGATCACATCGACATCAACTTCGGTTGCCCGGCCGCGAAGGTCACGCGCAAGGGCGGCGGGGCAGCGGTGCCGGCGAAGGCCAACCTGCTGCGCGCGATTGTGCGCGGTGCCGTCGCCGCCGCCCAGCCATACGGCGTGCCAGTGACGATCAAGTTTCGCAAGGGCCTGTTCGACTCACTGCTCACCTACATCGCGACCGGTCGCATCGCGGCCGAGGAAGGTGTCGCCGCGATTGCACTTCACGCCCGTACGGCCGAGCAGCACTACGCCGGCACAGCCGACTGGAATGCGATCGGCGAGTTGAAGGCGGCGGTGCCCGAGATTCCAGTGCTGGGCAATGGCGACATCTGGGAAGCAGCGGACGCGGTGCGCATGATGCGCGAGACCGGCTGCGACGGCGTCGTGATTGGTCGAGGTTGCCTCGGACGGCCGTGGCTTTTTCGCGATCTTGTCGAAGCGCTCAATGGTCGCCCGGTCGAGGCATCGCCGTTGTTGGGCGAAGCGTGTGCGGTGATGGCCGAACATGCGCGTCTGTTGGTTGGGCACTTCGGCGAGAACCTGGCGATGCGCGACTTCCGCAAGCACACCTCGTGGTACCTCACCGGCTATCCCGTTGGCGGCGAAGTGCGCCGACAGTTCAGTGGTGTGTCGTCGTATTCCGAGTTGGAAGACCTCATCTCCGCGCTCGATCCGGCGATTCGCATCGTTGAGGGCGGCGAGCGCATTCGCCGCGGTCACACGAACGGCCCGATCCGCGTCGCGCTACCTGCCGGTTACCTCGACCACCTCGATGATCTGGTTATTCCCGACGACGCCGACGTGATGGCGCTCAGCGGCGGATGATCGTTTCGATCGTCCTGGCGTCGGGCTCGCCGCGCCGCCGCGAGTTGCTCGACCAGCTCGGCCTCACGTTCACAGTTGCCGTACCGGATGTCGACGAGACGCCACGATCGGACGAGAATCCGACCACATACGTCGAACGGCTAGCGATCGAGAAGGCCAATGCGGTTGCAGCCGATGACGAGTTGGTGATTGCCGCCGATACCACGATCGAACTCGATGGCGAGATCATCGGTAAGCCTTGTGATCTCGACGATGCTCGTTTGATGCTGCGCCGATTGTCGGGTCGTACGCACGTCGTGCACACAGGTATCGCGTTGCGTCGCGATCAACGCTGTTTGTCGACGACAGTCACTTCGCTGGTCAAATTCACTGAGCTGACGGAGGCCACCGTCGAGTGGTACGTCGCCACCGGCGAATCGTTCGACAAGGCCGGCGGCTACGCCATCCAGGGCGCTGGTGCGGTGCTGGTGGAATCGGTCGAGGGCAGCGTCAGCAACATCATCGGGCTCCCACTTCACGCCGTCGTGCGACTAGCCGCGCAACTCGGCGTGACATTGGTCGGGCGCGATCAGAGCCGGTCTTGACATCACAGCGCGCCCATCGGTGCGAAATTCGCCGAACCTGATACGAAATTGCGCCCAAGCGATCTCAGATGGTGGCGACTACTTCGCCGGCGTTCCACAACTCGATGGTGCCGTGATTTTCTGGGAGCTGTGCAACGGCCACCAGGCCCGGAACCTCGGGGCCGAAGTCCTGCAGCGGAATCATGAGGAATCCATCGGCGACTCCGACACGCAGCGCGGCGCCCGTCGCGCTGACTGGGTCGACCATAGCCAGCACGAATCCACGGTCGGCGCCGAGCAAGGTCATCAGTAGCGGTAGTTCTAGCGATCCGAGTTCGCACGTACGAGCCGCGCCCGAGCTCGAGTTGAGCCGTTCGACGCACGCCACGAGTTGGCCCTCAACGGCCTGGACGCTCACCGCAAAGTTGTCGCCGGTGACAGCGTCGACACCCTGGTACAGCCGAACGGCGTCACCAAAATCGATAGAAAGTTCGCCGTCGTCGCGGATGCTGGAGAGTTGAACTCGGCGCCACTCGTCTTCGCTTGCGGGCCGTACCGATTCGGCGAGGGTGATCAACTCTTCGTCGGAAACATCTTGCTGGACCATGATGAGCCGACCGTCGTCCAGCCAGGCGATGACGGGACCGAATCGGCTTGACGTAATGGCGACCGCTGGCTGACCATGGACAGTCACGGTTCTGCCCTCGCCGAGTACGAATTCGACAAGCGGAAGTGCATCGGACGGCGCCGCGATCGATCCGAGGGCCGAGTTGTACAGAGGTGATTCCCAGCGGACGAGTGTGGGCATCACCGGTCCGAGCAGGCGGTCGCCGTCGAACAGGCTGGTGAGCATCACGACGCAATCGAGCGCGGCGATGCTGCCAACTGGCACCATGCCGCCGAGGTCGTAACCGTTCGCAAGTGCTGGCAGTTCGTCGATAATGGCGACGTGATTGGCAAAATCGATCGTTTCGGCTTCTTTGAAGCGGTTGGTGGTGACGGTCCAATCGAGACCATCGAGCGGACCCCACTCGACGAAGCGGCGCACTCGCAACCGACGAACCTCGGCGCTGACACCACCAACGATGGGGCCTTCGGTTGCTGCGGGCGCGTCGCCTCTTCCGTTCCAACGTGCGCGAAACGAAGCCCAGCGGCGGCCCAGGAATGTCCCGCCGGGCTCGCCAAAGACGTAGCCCAACGCCGGCCGCACATCGACAGGGGCGGGTGCCAGATCGGTGCCCGATAGTTCACCAGGTGGTTGGTCGAAGACGAGTTCGTCAGTCATGCCCGCCGCGGGCACGACAGCGGGATGGAAGACGTTCCATTCCGGCGGCTCCGACCGTGGCCACCAGGCAACCGCGGCCACCGAGATCACGGACACAAGTCCGACTGCCCTCAGCGCCGACCGCGGCCGTCTGGTCGAGCGACCAGCGTCGTCGACAAAGACCTCTGGATCGACCTCAATCAGGTCAATCCGGACCCGCTCTCCCTGGTCGCCGTTGCCGCGCATTCGCGAAAGTCTCTCACATAGGAATCACCCCTGCCCGAGAGAACGGGGCCATCAGGCGTGCGGTTCGGCCAGCACGTAAGCTCCCGTCGTTCCTCAGGCCACGATCCTGATCTGGGAGGAGGCGCCAGGTCACTGGGTGACATTGTGGGTCGCCGAGTCCACGACGGAGGAAGCCATCGCGATTGCCGACGGGCTCGTCGCTCTTGACCAGGACCAATGGCAACCGGACGGCAGCACCACCGCGACCTCAACGACGACCGCCAGGCCCTGATACCCGGATCGCGCCCGACCCCGTCGCCTGCCATTAGCACTCTCGGTCTCCGGTTGCTAATTGGTCCTGCGACCTCGTAACCTGGCACTCACGCCGGTCGAGTGCTAACCGCCCGGTCATCATCCAACGTCAACCCACGACTCGATACCCACGTAAAGAGTGCCCTTGCCAACGGAGGCCTGCACCCCATGAACCTGAAGCCCCTCGATGACCGCATCGTCGTCAAGCCCAATGAGGCCGAGCAGACCACTGCGTCGGGTCTCGTGATCCCCGACACTGCCAAAGAGAAGCCCCAGCAGGGCGAAGTTCTCGCCGTCGGCCCCGGCCGCTGGAGCGACGACAAAGGCGCCCACGCTGCGCTCGATATCAAGGTCGGCGACACCGTGCTGTACAGCAAGTACGGCGGCACCGAGATCACCAACGACGGCAAGGATCTGCTGATCCTGACCAGCCGCGACGTTCTCGCCATTGTGACGAAGTGAGTCGCTGAACCACATGGCAAAACAACTGAAGTTCCACGAAGAGGCGCGTCGCGCCCTCGAGACCGGCGTGAACAAGTTGGCCGACACGGTCAAGGTCACGCTCGGACCGAAGGGTCGCAATGTCGTGCTCGACAAGAAGTTCGGTGCGCCGACCATCACCAACGACGGTGTGTCCATCGCGAAGGAAGTCGAACTCGACGATCCCTTCGAGAACATGGGTGCGCAATTGGTGAAGGAAGTCGCCACCAAGACCAACGATGTTGCTGGCGACGGCACCACGACGGCCACTGTGCTCGCACAGGCAATGGTGCAACACGGCATGCGCAACGTCGCTGCCGGCGCCAACCCGATGGGCCTGAAGAAGGGCATCGAGAAGGCAGTTGCCGCTGCCGTCGAAAGCATCAAGGCGCAAGCCAAGGTCGTCGACGACAAGCATCAGATCGCCGCCGTTGCGACGATCTCGGCAGCCGATGCATCCGTCGGCGAAGTCATCGCCAACGCGATCGACAAGGTCGGCAAAGACGGCGTTGTCACTGTTGAAGAGAGCAACACCTTCGGAACCGAACTCGAGTTCACCGAGGGCATGCAGTTCGACAAGGGCTACCTGTCGCCGTACTTCGTGACCGACACCGAACGCCAAGAAGCGGTGCTTGAGGACGCGCAGATTCTCTACAGCGCCGGCAAGATCTCGACCGTCGCAGCGTTGCTGCCCGTGCTCGAGACCGTGATGAAGTCGGGTCGCCCGTTGCTGATCGTTGCCGAAGACATCGAGGGCGAAGCACTCGCCACGCTCGTCGTCAACAAGATCCGCGGCACGTTCAACTCGGTGGCCGTCAAGGCTCCCGGCTTTGGCGATCGTCGCAAGGCGATGCTGCAAGACATGGCGGTTCTCACCGGCGGCCAGGTCATCAGCGAGGAAGTCGGACTCAAACTCGAGAACGTCACCCTCGATCTGCTCGGCAAGGCCAAGCGCATCATCATCACCAAGGACACCACCACCATCGTCGATGGCGGAGGTTCCAAGGACGAGGTCGCCGGTCGCATCAGCCAGATCAAGACCGAGATCGACAACACCGACAGCGATTGGGATCGCGAGAAGCTGCAAGAGCGTCTGGCCAAGTTGGCTGGCGGCGTTGCAGTCATCAAGGTCGGCGCAGCAACTGAGGTGGAGCTGAAAGAGAAGAAGCACCGCATCGAAGACGCTGTGTCGGCAACTCGTGCAGCCATCGAAGAAGGTGTCGTCGCTGGTGGCGGCGTTGCCCTGGTGCGGACGCGCGCCGCTGTGCTCGCGGTCGTCAACTCGCTGGAAGGCGACGAGGCCACTGGTGCTCGCACGGTCTACGAATCGCTGACGGCTCCGTGCCGGCTTATCGCCGACAACGCCGGCCTCGAAGGCGCCGTCACGACGCAAGCCGTCGAGATGGCGAAGGGTCCGATGGGCCTCAATGCTGCGACGGGCGAGATGGTCGACCTGGTCAAGGCCGGCATCATCGATCCCGCGAAGGTCACGCGTGCGGCGCTGCAGAATGCAGCCTCAATCGCGGCGCTGGTCATCACCACCGAGTGCCTCGTTGCCGACAAGCCCGAAAAGGCCGGTGCCGGTGGCGGCGGCGGTATGGGTGGCGGCGGTATGGGCGGTATGGGTGGCATGGGCGGAATGATGTAAGTCGCCTGCCCAGGCAATGCATCACTAGACGACAGTGACAGCGAAACGACCCCGGTGGCCACGGCCCCGGGGTCGTTTCCGTTTTCACCATTAGGCTCGCCGCGTGACTCGGGCAGAGCAGCAGGCTGGCAAGCGGCCGTTCTGGGCGCATCAACTGGTCGAGTACATCCTTGGGCTGGCGCTGGTCGCGAGTGGCTTGCAAAGTCCGACCCCGATCGTGCCGGCGGCACTCGGTGGGTTGCTACTGCTCTATGCGGGCGCAACGCGGGGCGCGCTGGCGGCCTTTCGCCTGATCCACCGTCGGGTGCACCGAGTGGTCGACCCGGTGCTGGTCGTGGTCCAGGTCGCAGCGGCGCTGCAACCGTGGATCTCAGTTGATAACGCCACCCGCATCGTGATGATCGGCATCGCGTTTGTGCACCTTGTCGTGTGGCTGGGCAGCAGTTTCGCCGTCAAGGAGAAAAAGCCAGCCGCAAGTCCGAGGCAAGCTCCGTCGGCGAAGGCACCGGGAACCGAGCCAGGAGCTGGGCCCGAAACAGAGCCGGGAACTCGTCCGGGCACTCAAGCGGAAGGGGATCGCAGCACCGAGTTCGGTCGCTCAGCCGGGCGTTTGGCGGCCAAGGGCGTGCGGGCTGTGCGGACAGCGAAGGCCAAGCGAGAGAGTAAATGACCTGATCAGAGGCCCTTTCGTCAGTGACTCGCAATACGATTGTAACATTGGTAGCATTTCCGACTTATGAACCGGCGACTCGTTACCCGATCTATTTTGGCGATCTCGGCACTTGCTGTCAGCGTCATGGTCAGCCCACAGAGCGCGCATGGCGACGGTGTCGACGACGCCCAGCGCAAGCTCAATCAGGTGCTCGACGAGCTCGAGAATCTGCGCGACCAGATGGGCCAGATCGACGAGGACTACAACGGTGCTCTCGACCGCCAGGACGAGCTGGTCGTCGAAATCGCGGCCTCGCAAGCTCGTGTCGACGAGATGTCGGCGGTTCTCGGCGACGTACAGGCCGTAGTTACCGCGATTGCGGTCAAGAAATACACCACTGGCGAGTCGTCGTCGCTCAGCCCGATCTTCTCCAACGCCGCGACCTATAGCCAGGCAGGACAGCGTTCGGCGCTTGCCACCCTCGCGATCGACACCGGCGAAGGCAACACCGACGACCTGCAGTCCATCGTCGACGACCTTGCCGCCGAGCGCGAGACGCTCGCCAAGAAGCAGGACGAGTCGACGCAGCTGATCGCCATCCTCGAGGCAAAGCAGCTGGAGAATGCGGAGCTTGAGAAGGACTATCTCGCCCGCTACGCCAAAGCGGAACGGGATCTCGGCAAGGCAAAGTTGCGTGCTGCCGAGGCTGCCCGTGAAAGAGCTGCGCAGGCCAAAACCCAGATGGTGCAGGCTGTTCAGGCTCAGGCGCTCAAAGCGATTCCGCGAGGGGCCGGGGCCGCACCGCGCTACACAGGTGCTGTCCCTGCAGTCTCCGGCAGTGCAGGTATCGCGGTCTCGGCTGCCTATAGCCAGATCGGCGTTCCGTACATCGCCTTCGCTGCCGCTCCTGGCACTGGCTTCGACTGCTCGGGCCTCACCCAGTGGGTGTGGGCGCGTGCTGGCGTCTCGCTACCGCACCAAAGTGGGCGCCAGCGTGCCACGTCGGCGAGCGTTCCCCAAGACCAGGTGCAGCCCGGCGACCTGATCTTCTATTACACGCCGATCAGCCACGTGGGCATCTACGTCGGCGGCGGCCAAATGATTCACGCCCCGGCACCGGGCAAGTACGTCGGACTGACGAACGTGAACTGGAATAAAGTCGTCGGTGTCAGCCGCCCCGGCTGACCCTGTAGCGCAGCTAGCCGGTCAGGGGTTGCTGGCCAACGCGACTTGAATTGCAGCGGCCATTTGTGGCGCACGGTAACGGGCGTAACTATCGGTGAGGTGACTGTCATCGCTGTACACGACCAGGCTGCCGATCACGGCTGGGCAGAACGTGTCGGTGCAGAACCAGTTCGACGTGTCGACGTAGGTCGCATGATGTGCTGGCGCCGTTTGGGCAAGCACAGCCAGTCGCTCGTCGAGCACGGCCTTCGAACGCGAGTTGCCGCACGGTGCGATGTTTTGTTGGTGGCCGCTCACGCATAACGGGATGTTGTCGCCGTTGGTTTTCGGGGTGTCACCGATCACCAGCATCTTGGCGCCAGAAGCGCCAACTGCATCCAGCGTGCGCCCGAGTCCAGCACCCCACTCGCGAATTGCATCTGCCCCGCGGTGGCCCACAGCGCCTCGTCGCGTCAGCATGGGAAACACCACGAGATCGGGCTGAAGACCGACGATGTACTGGATTGCGGCCGCGCGCCATGTGTCGCACTCGGGGTAAGGCGCATCGAGGATTTCGCGGTTCACCGCTGAATAGACCCTTACATCGGCCGTTGGGCATCCGCGCTTCGTCACGGTGATGATCTTCCAATGGTTGGCCTTACCGGCTTCGTCGAAGGTGCCGAACCAGGCCGCGGCGTGTGAATCGCCTGTCAAGACGACGATCACATCGGAGGTCGTGTCTCCAAACTCGCAAGCAAGTCCGGACGGCGCGGTCGCGCCCCACCCGACGTGACATCCATTGTCTTCGAGCGGCGAGATGTCGGAGCGAGCCGTTTTGATCGGTGTGGCCTCAGGGACAGGACCAAGGGCTGCCGCGGCGACCACGTCGGCCAACACCGACGTATCGATCGTCGGCAACGTCGTCGTGGTCGTGGTCGTTGTCGGTGCGAGCGTCGTGCTGGTGGTCGCCACGGTTGTCGTCGCCGCGATTGTGGTAACCGGAACGGTCGCTGCGACCGTGCTTGCGGTTGTCGGAGAACTGCTATCGCCACCCGAGCACGCAGTCACCGCAGCCAGAAGCGTTGCCACTGCCATAGTGCGAACGGCAGAGGTTGGAACGATCGAGCGACCGCGGTTGCGCGACGAGTGAGCGCACTGAATGTCGTGGCTCATCGGCGGCATTGTACTGATGATCCCGTCGGTAGCCTGGTCGCCATGGCCTTCGACTTACCACCGCCCGACCTCAACAAGTTGATCGCCGCGTGGGAAGAATTCGAACGCGGCGAGCAAACGCCGGGCAAGGTGCTCGCGAAGATGAAGACAGCCGGGTTGGCACAAGTGTTGGCGCAACTGGCCCAAAGCGGCTGGACCCCCGCTGCCTAGTCCGACCAGTCGGCCCGGTCGGGCGCTGCAGGTAACGCGCCCCGAAGGCTGGCGTCTCGGCGCCGGGCCGCCCTGGTCCGTGCCCAGTCCGCAAGTTGCTACCGAAGCTGTGGTGAATGCCGTCGGCGCGTTGGAGCGGCCAGTGGGCGACCGCGAGCCCGACGACCTGATGACCAACGTTCGCCCCTCGGCTGTCTTGGTGTTGCTGGCCGATGGGCCCACGGGTGCCGAGGTGCTGCTGACACGGCGATCGATGAACCTCAGCAGCCATCGAGGCGAGGTCAGCTTTCCTGGTGGACGACTCGACCCCGGTGAGGACTCGCTCGCCGCTGCTCTTCGTGAAGCCAATGAGGAAGTGGGCGTTGCGCCCGAGTCGGTGACGGTGGTCGGCGAGCTCTATCCGATCGGGACGTACATCAGCCGCAGCTGGATCGTGCCGATCGTAGGTCACGTCGCCGAGCCACTGGCGTTGCAGGCGCGCACGGGGGAGGTCGATCGCGCCTTCTGGGTTCCGTTGCGCGATCTCACTCAGCCGGGCACATTTCGTGAGGAGTGGTGGCCGATACGTGTCGACGCGCAACACAGCGAGCGTCCGATCTACTTCTTCGATCTCGACGATGAAACGGTGTGGGGCGCGACCGCTCGGATGTTGCATCAGTTGTTGCGGGTGGCTCATCGCATCGAAGGCGACGAACCACCCGCACTCTGACTGTGTCGTTGACGACCGTGTTGCCGGTCGGCGTTACGGTCCGCCAGCGATTCGCACCGCGCTGTAGAAAACGTCGGCCCATAGCAAACACGTGGGTCGCAACGGCAACGCTCGACCGCGGCAGTGCGCCTTCATGTCGGTGAGGAACTGCTGATCGACTCGTTTGCGGTTCGCGCCGTTCCAATAGGTGTAGCCCTGGCCGTAACGACGTTCCAGCAACTTCAGATTGCGGTAGCCGAAGTCGTGACGAAAACACGACGCGCGGAAATTGAACGAGCGCCCGGTGTCGCCAATCAACGGAGCCGAGCAACCGTCGGTACTCCAATCGAACCAGGGGTCACCGTTTACTCGAGCCGCGCTGAACGTCGACATCGAGACGGACAACGACAGACGGGAAACGTACGCCCAATCGGAGGTGGCACTTCGGGCACTTGGACCGGCGAGCGCCGGTGATACGACGGTCAGGAAACTCGTGACCGCAACGAGCACTGCGAATCGAAATCGCATGAGTGCTCCTTGGTTGTTCACCCACTCTGTTCACAGCTGGGTGGTGAGCCGATTCAACCCCGCGGAGCAAGCGATTGCAACAAGTGCCAGGCAGCTTCTACGTGTGTCGCTTCCGTGGTGCGGCCGCCGATCGACACCCGGCAGGCGACCTTGCCGTCAAGCACCGTGCGCGTGAAAAGTGCCTTGCCGCTTGCGTTGGCCGCGGAGATCATCGCGTCGGTTGCGGCATCGGCGGAATCGGCGGTGGCGGCATCCGCAGCGACGAGGCGAATGCACAACAGATTCAGCGGATGAGCAGCGGCGATCTCGAAGCGATCATCTGTCGCTACCCAAGCGGCGAGTTCCTGTGTCAGCGCGACATGCCGGCGAATCATTGCGATCGCCTCGGCGACACCACCAGATCGAATCGTGAACCACAGCTTCAGCGCGCGGAATCGGCGACCGAGCGGAATCTGCCAATCGCGATAGTCGATGACGGCGCCACTTTCGGCCGCCGCTGAGCGCAGGTACTCGGGCAGGATGCTGAGCGCGCCGAGCAGTGCGGAGCGGTCGGCGATGTAGAACAGGTCGCAGTCGAAGTTGACGCCCATCCACTTGTGCGGATTAGTGCAGTAGCTGTCGGCGAACTCGAGGCCATCGTGTACCCACCGGAATTCGGGTGCGAGGGCAGCGATGCCACTCATCGCCGCGTCGACATGCAGCCACAGTTGGTGTTGCTGCGCGATCGGTCCGATCTGGGCAATCGGATCGAACGCCAACGAGCTAGTCGTGCCCGATGTGGCGCACACCCAGAACGGAATGAGGCCAACGGCAATATCGGACGCAACCAAACGGGCCAACTCTTCCGGGCGCATCGCGAATGCCTCGTCGTGGGGCACAATGCGCAGCTGCGAAGTGCCGATGCCTGCGAGGCGGAGGCCTTTCTCGATGCTGCTGTGCGCCTGCGCGGTGGCATATGCGACGAGCTTGGTGGTGTCGCCGGTGACGTTGATCGCACCGCCGGTGGCCCGCCAACGCGCGGCAAGTATGGATGTCAGTGTTGCTTCGCTGGCCGAGCCTTGGATCACTCCACCGCCGCTCGCGCTCGTACTGAGGAAGTGTGCGGGAAGCGCGAGCAGCTCGTGCATCCAATCCATCATCAGCGTCTCGACTTCGGTGCACGCAGGGCTGGTCACCCAGCTCATTCCCTGCACGCCGAGACCGGCGGTGGCTAGCTCGCCAAGAATTGCGGGGTAGCTGCTGTTGCCAGGGAAGTAGGCGAAGAAGCTGGGGTGCTGCCAATGCGTAATGCCGGGCATCACCAAATTGTCGAGGTCGGCGAGGATCTCGCTGAACGGTTCCGACTCCTTCGGCGGGTGAACTGGCAGCGACGCACGAATTTCGCCTGGCGCTACTTGGCTGGCGACCGGGAAGCGTTCGACACCCTCGACGTACTCGGCGATCCAATCGATGAGCGCGTAGCCGTTAGTGCGAAATTCGTCAGGCGTCATGGTTCATTGAGGGCCGTGTCATTGAGGGCCGTGTCATTGAGGGCCGTGTCATTAAGGGCCGTGTCGCGCGCACGCACGCTGCGGGCCACCCGCCAGCCGATGAAGCCCATTCCAGCAATCAGGATTGCGAACGTGAGAGTGAGACGCCAACCGCCCTTGGAGTTACTGCCGCAGTTCGGCCGCTCGACGGCGCCGATGCAATTGGTGACGTTTTGGTTTTCGGGCAGAAACTCGTTCGCCGTCGTGTCGGGTGCGTCGCCGGTCGGGACGCTCGTCGTGACGCCCGTCTCGGACTGTGCTGCCTCGTAAGGGTTTTCGCCGCCGCATGCAGCAGCCAAGGTCAGCGTCAGGAGGACAAGGGGGAATAGTCGGCGGACTACGGTGGAGGCCATGAGCAACGATCTAGAAGATACCCGCAAGGAACTCGACAAAGAATTCGAGCAGTTCCGCGACCGCATCGGGAAGCTGCACAAGAAGCTCGAAAAGTTGGGCCAATTGGGCCCGACCGACGACATCTACGACGAGTTCAGCGACTTCGAAGACATCGTTAAAGAGATCCGCACCGGCGGCATGATCGGTTCCGGCCTCAAGGGCCACCGCGAGGCCCGCGAAAAGTACATGGACTCGCGTAACAAGTGAGCAAGGGCGTGCAGCGCACGCAGACGGTGCTGGTCGTCGATTTCGGCGCGCAGTACGCGCAACTGATCGCTCGACGGGTTCGGGAACTGAATGTGTACTCACACATCGTTCCGCACCGCATCTCTGCCGCGGAGGTTGCAGCGATGCACCCGGCTGCAATCATCCTGTCGGGCGGACCCAAGAGCGTCCATGTGGAAGGCGCGCCTGCGCTCGATCCCGCGATCTACGAGCTCGGTGTCCCGATACTGGGCATTTGCTACGGGGTGCAACTGATCGCTCAGCAGCTCGGCGGCACCGTGGGCAGGGGTATGCGCGGCGAATACGGGCGTGCTCGCATGAAGCAATCCAACGCGGGCACGCTGCTCGCGAATACGCCCGACGAGCAAGACGTCTGGATGAGTCACTTCGATGCGGTCACGGAAGTTCCCGCTGGCTTTGTCGCTACGGCATCGACGTCCGACGCTCCGGTGGCGGCGATGGAAAATGTGGACCGCAAGATCTGGGGAGTGCAGTGGCATCCGGAGGTCGCGCACACCCCGCACGGAATGGCTGTACTGCAGCGGTTCCTTCACGACCTCGTCGGCTGTACCCCGTCGTGGACGATGGGTTCAATCGTCGACGAGCAAGTCGCAGCGGTCCGTGCCCAGGTCGGCAGCGAGCGAGTGATATGCGCGCTCAGCGGCGGCGTCGATTCAGCGGTCGCCGCTGCCCTCGTGCATCGAGCAGTCGGGCACCAGTTGGTGTGCATCTACGTCGACACCGGCCTGATGCGTTTGCGCGAGAGCGAGCAGGTGGTCGAGACGTTCAAGCGCAACATGGGTATAGAGCTGATCCATGTCAGCGCTGGCGAGCGCTACTTCGAGAAGCTGGCCGGCGTCACGGATCCTGAACAGAAGCGCAAGATCATTGGCGAGCTGTTCGTGCGCATCTTTGAGGAACACACCGGCGGATTGAGCGACGCCAAATTCCTGGTGCAGGGGACGCTGTACCCCGACGTGATTGAGAGCGGGGGAGCCGACGGCACGGCTTCGGTCATCAAGAGTCATCACAATGTCGGTGGCTTGCCCGCCGACATGACCCTGAAGTTGGTGGAGCCGCTGCGCGACCTGTTTAAGGATGAGGTGCGCAAGCTCGGTCGCGAGCTGGGCTTGCCCGACGAGATCGTGATGCGCCAACCATTCCCCGGGCCGGGCCTGGGCGTGCGCATCCTGGGCGAAGTCACGCCCGAGCGGGTGGCGATCCTGCAGCACGCCGATGCGGTCGTTCGTGAGGAAATCGCGGCGGCAGGCTTGGAGCGCGAATTGTGGCAAAGCTTCGCCGTGCTGGCGGCGGAGGTTCGGTCGGTGGGGGTGATGGGCGACGAACGCACCTACGCCCATCCGATCATCGTCAGGGCTGTGACCAGCGATGATGCCATGACTGCCGACTGGGCCAGGCTGCCCTACGACGTCCTGGAGGCCATCTCCAGCCGCATTATCAACGAGGTGCAGGGGATCAATCGGGTGGTCTACGACGTCACCTCCAAGCCCCCCGGAACCATTGAGTGGGAGTAGCAATTGCGGCCAATTGAGGTAATTGGTCAAGGTTTCGCAATGCGTTCGTAACATTGGCTAACCTGCTACCCGTTATGTCCAGCCCGTCCACCGGCCGCGCTCTCCGTAGCGGCATTAGCGCGATCCTCAGCGTCGGCGTCCTTGCCGTGAGCTTCCTCGTGGCGCCCCGTTCCGGGTTCGCCGACGGGGTCGGCGACGCCCAACGCAAGCTGAATCAGGTCCTCGACGAACTCGATTCGCTACGCGATCAGCTCGGTCAGCTCGACGAGGACTATGCCAGCGCTCTCGACCGCCAGGACGAACTGGTCATCGAGATCGCCGCGTCGCAAGCCCGTGTCGACGAGATGAGTGCGCAGCTGGGCGACGTTCAAATCGTGCTACAGGACATTGCGATCAAGCGATTCACCTCCGGCGACTCGTTGCAGCTCAGCCCGATCTTCTCCAGCGCCGCGATCTACAGCCAAGCCGGGCAACGCACGGCGCTGGCGCGACTCGCCATCAACACCGGCGAGGGCGACATAGACGACCTGCAGTCGATCGTCGACGATCTCGCGGCCGAACGCGATTCGCTGGCACGCAAGCAGGAAGAAGCGAAACAGCTGATTACCTCGCTGGAACAAAGGCAGGTCGATCTGCAAGCGCTCGAGACCAGCTATGTCGCCAAGTACGCCCAGGCCGAGAAGGATCTTGGCGCGGCGAAGTTGCGGGCCGCTGCGGAAGCTCGGGCCGCGGCCGCTGCCTCGCAGAGCCAACGAACTCGTACTGGAACCAGTGGCGGTGGCGGGGCGGCGAGTCCTCGTGGTGGTGGAGGCGGCGGCACGACTGGCGGCGGCTACACGGGCAATGTTCCATCGGTTTCGGGCAGCGCCGGGATCGCCGTTTCGGCCGCGTTCAGTCAGATCGGCGTGGGTTACAGGTATGCGACCGAGCTTCCTGGCGTTTCATTCGACTGCTCGGGCCTCACGAAGTGGTCATGGGGGCAGGCAGGCGTCTCGCTACCTCACCAGAGCGGACGACAGTTCAGCCAAACGGCGCATGTGCCGATCGATCAAGCGCAGCCGGGTGATCTGCTGTTCTATTACTCACCAATCGGCCACGTCGGCATCTATGTCGGCGGCGGACAGCTGATTCACGCGTATTCGCCAGGTCAACCGGTGCAGCTCTCGGGAGTGCACTGGAACAAGGTTGTAGGCGTCGGCCGTCCCGGCTGACCCAGGCAGGCGGTACGGTTGCGGCCCGTGCAAGGCATCGAGAGCGAACTCGTCAGCGAATGGATGGTCGCCAACATTCCGGGCGCGCTCTCGCCGTTCACGTTCGATGTCATCGCTGGCGGCCGCTCCAACCTGACCTTTCGAGTTACCGGCGCCGATGGCCAACGCTTCGTGCTTCGCCGCCCGCCGTTGGGTCACGTGCTGGCGACCGCGCACGACATGGCGCGTGAATACCGAATCATCTCGGCCGTCGGGAAGAGTTCCGTTCCGGTACCACCGGCACTTGGCCTGTGCGTCGACGAATCGGTCAATGGCGCACCGTTCTATGTGATGGCCTTCGTCGATGGTGTCGTGCTCGACAGTCCCGAGCGTGCTGCAGAGCTACCGATGCCGCTACGCCGTGTCGCTGGCGAGCACCTCGTCGATGTGCTCGCCGATCTACACGCCGTCGACATCGATGCCGTCGGGCTCGGTGATCTGGCCAAGCGCGAGGGCTATGTCGAGCGGCAGGTCAAGCGCTGGAGCATGCAGTGGGATCAATCCAAGACGCGTGAGCTGCCAGCGATCGACGAGGTCGCGCGTCGACTACGCGAAACAATGCCCCAGCAGCAGGGAGTCTCGATTACGCACGGCGACTTCCGCTTTGGGAACTGCCTGACTGATGTGGCGACTGGACAAATTGCTGCTGTGCTCGATTGGGAACTGTGCACGCTGGGCGACCCGTTGGCCGACCTCGGCTACCTGGGTGTCTATTGGTTCCACGGCGAGCTGGGCACAATGCGCGCCAACGATCCGACTCCGGCCGGTGGCTTCCCGACGTACCCGCAGATGGTCGAGCGCTATGCGCAACGAACGGGTCGCGATGTTTCGGGCATCGACTACTACGTCGCGTTTGGTTGCTGGCGACTGGCCGTGATCAGCGAGGGTGTGTACGCGCGTTACCTGCACGGCGCGATGGGCAGATCCGACAACGTCGATTTCCAATCCTTCAAATTGGCCGCCGAAGGGCTTTCGGAGCGGGCGCTCGATGCGATGAGCAGATTGAAGTGACTGCGACCGCGAACAGCGCAGTGCTGAGCGAATGGGTCAAGTCGACGTTCACTGCCGCTGGCTACACCCGCGATGTGTATCGACGGGGCAGCGGACCCGGGGTGATCATCGTGCACGAAATTCCGGGCGTGACCCCAAAGGTCACATCCTTCGCCAACGACGTCGTCGCTGCTGGGTTTACGGTGCTGATGCCGTCCTTGGTCGGCAAACCCGGACGAGAGGTGAGCACCGGTTACTTGGCCAAGTCGGCGCTGCAATTGTGCGTGGCGCGCGAGTTCACACATTGGGCGCTGAACCAAACGTCGCCCATCATCGGCTGGCTGCGCGCGCTGGCGCGCGAGCTGCACGACGAACTCGGTGGCAATGGCGTCGGCGCGATCGGTATGTGCTTCAGCGGCGGGTTTGCGTTGGCAATGATGGGGGAAGAAGCAGTCGTCGCACCCGTGCTCAGTCAGCCATCGTTGCCACTCTCGGTCGGGGGTGCCGCACGCGCCGCTGATTTGAATCTGTCGCCTGCCGACGCCGCCGTCGTTGCGCAGCGCGCGGCGGCTGGCTGCCAGGTGCTCGCTTTGCGCTTCACCGAGGACAAATTGGTGGGCACACGCTTTCAGACATTGCGAGAACTATTGGGCGACGCATTCATCGCCGTCGAGATTCCGAGCAACGCCAAGAACGACCACAGCGTGCTCACCGAACAGCGCCACGAACCCAGCGTCCAACGGGTCCTGCAGTTTCTGCGGGACAGGTTGGTCGGAGTCGGCTAGCTGGTGGCGTCGGTTAGCGAGTGGTGTCGTCGAGCGCGAACTTGCGTGCGGTTTTGTAGTCGGCCTTGCCGTTCGGCGAGCGCGGCACTTGTTTGACGAAGATGACCCGCTTCGGTGCCTTGAACGCGGCGAGATCTTGTCGGACGACGGCGATCACCTGCTCTTCGGTGACGGCCATGCCGTCGGAGACTGAGGCGATGGCGGTGACGGCTTGCCCAAAGCGGTCGTCGTCGACACCGATGACCACACAGTCGAGGATGCCGTCGACGCGCTTGACGGCTTCTTCGACTTCCTCAGGGAAGATCTTCTCGCCGCCAGAGTTGATGACCTGACTGCCACGCCCGAGCAAGATCAGTGTGCCGTCGGCGGCGATCTGCGCCATATCGCCAGGGAACGAGTAGCGCACGCCGTCGATCGTGCGGAACGTTCGTAGCGACTTTTCTTCGTCCTTGAAGTAGCCAAGCGGCACCATCCCGCCCGATACCGCCACCATGCCGGTTTCGTCGCTGCCCGGCACAACCTCGTGATCCTCCGCGTTGAACACCTTCGTCGTCGGGTTGCGAGTGAACTTGGCAGTACTGGGTGGAACACCCTTCATCGAGATGCTGTTGCCCATCGAGCCCTCCGATGAACCAATCGCGTCGAGCAGGATGACGTGGTCAATGCGATCGAGAAGTTGTTCTTTGACTTCTGCCGTCCACATCACACCGGACGAGATGATCATCTTCAGCTTGCTCAGGTCGTAGGGTGTGCCAGCCTCGATCGCCCGATCGATGGCGGCGATAATCGGCTTGGCGAACGCATCGCCGACGATCGTCATGGTGGTGACACCCTCGTTCTGCACCGTTCGCAACACTTCGTCGGCGTCGAGCGATCGGCTCTGCAGTGTGACCACCTCAGCGCCTGCGAGCTGCGGGATCATTGCTCCCAGCCAGACACCCGTTCCGTGCATCAGCGGTGCGCAGGACAGGCTGATGAGGCGCCCGCCTGCCTCAATGATCGGGGCGATCAGTGGTGCAATGTCGGCCGCCTCATCCGGTGGGGCGATGCCGAGCAACGGAAAGCCCAGGGTCGCGAATGCGCGCGTGAGGCTGCCCATGTCGTACATCACGCCCTTGGGCATGCCGGTGGTACCACCCGTGTACATCATGTAGATGTCGCTCTCGTCGCGCGTGATTCGTGGCATCGGTTGGTTGTTTGCCAGCACGTCTTCGTAGGTGGTTGCGTTGGGCACCTGGCCGGTGACCCCGTCGTTGACCTCAATGAGCAACTTCAGCTTCGGCAGGCGCGCCCGTACTCGTTCGACGCGATCGCCAAGTGACGAGTGAAAGACCAGCGCCTCGGCGTCGGCATTCTCGAGTAGGTAGCGCAACTCCTCGTCGATATAGCGGTAGTTGACGTTGATCGGTACGCCGCGCATCTTGAACGCGCCGTAGTGCGCTTCTAGATACTCGTTGCCGTTGTACAGGTACAGCCCGATCTTGGAATCCGGTCCGAGCCCGGCCGCGGCGAATGCGGCAGCAAAGCGAGCGGCGCGGTCGTCGTACTGCGCCCAGGTGAACCGACGTTCGCCGTGCACGACCGCCGTGTAGTCGGGTAGGGCGTCGGCCAGCGATTCCCAAATACTGGCGAAGTGGTATTCCATAGGTGACTCGTACCCCTGTGTTCTTAACGGCCTAGATCGTTGCCGTACATGTGGCCAAGTGGATCGCTGATCAGTTCCAGCCGCTCACCGTCTGGACCGCGAAAGTACAGCGACGCACCGTCGACGTGTGCGTACTCGACCCCGGCAGCATCTAGTCGCGCCTTCGCGGCTTCCCACTCTGGTCGCGTCATCGAAATCGCGAGATGGTGATGACCGCCGAGAACTTCCCGATACGGGTCGAGAGCGAGCCCGGGCAAGTCAAAGTAGGCAAGCGCGTTGCCAATGCCGATGTCGAAGAAGAAGTGAGTCGAGCCTTCGTAATCGCGATTCTCGAACATTTCGATCAGTGGAAAGCCGAGCAGCCCATCGAAGAACTTGATAGTTGTCTCGACATCGCTGCTGATGTGCGCAGCGTGATGCACGCCTCGTGCGGTGGACGCGGGTCGAACAGCGTGCGGCTTCAGGTATTGATGTGTCAGCTCGACGCGACGAGCCGCCAATACGGCGCGCTGTGCTTCATCGAGGACCTCACCTGCGACCTTAACGACCTCACCTGCGACCTTAACGACCTCACCCGCGACCTTAACGACCTCACCCATCGACACATTCCATCACAGTTTCGGTGTTGCGACGTCAGCGACGCTTGCCCAAGTCGAAGGGGTATCGAAGCCGAGTGCCCAGAACGCAACGCCACCGATTCGTTCTTCGCGTGCGAGGTCTAGGCGTGCGCGACCGCCCGCTTCATCGACGTAGTGAACCTCGCGGGATTGGGTGCACGTGGTGGTGCTATCGCTGACCTCGAGGTCGTAGGTAAACACGACTTCCTTGTTGTCTTCGTCGGGGATCGGCGTCGCGCCACGCTTCTCGATCAGTTCTTGCGCGGTGTTGTGCAGGATCGCAACAGTGCCCTCGGCATCCGCCGGGCAGGTGCCGACGGTCTTTGTAACCCAGTTACGCCCGTAGAGCGGGATGCCGAGCACCAGCTTGCTGTCGTCGCCGACAGCCTTCTTGGCGGCACGGATGGCCGTGCGAAGCCAACCCAACGGTGCAATCGGTCCTGGCTCGTCGAAGGAATAGTCGTATCCCATAATGCGAATGCGGTCGACGACGTCGCCCATGGCAGCGTAGTCGTACACCCAGACACCGCTGTCGGAGTTGCGTTTGGTGTCGTAGATGGCGGGCACGCTGACCGTCAGCAATTTGCCGTGGGCATGGAGTGCCGTCGCCAGCTCGGTGACGAACGCGACCCAGTTGGGTCGGGTCGATTCCCACGTTGAGTAATCGTCGACGAATGCGAAACCTTCGTAGTCGAGATCGATGCCATCGAACCCCTCGCGATTGACAAGTTCGGCAATCGTCTGCACGTGCAGCGTGCGGTTTGTCGGATCGGCCAGCAACCTCGCCATCTCACCCTTACCGAGGCCATCGGTGATCGAGGGGAGCACACGCGTCTTGGATGCGCGCGCGGTATCGATCAGTGCTTGCATCGCTGCGGGGTCGACGTTGCCGGTGACGGTGATCGCCGTGACGCCGGTGGCGGAATACCAGAACGGCGAGATCTCGTGCAGGATGGCGCCGTTCGCAGCCACTGTTGCCGTGGCGTCGGCGAGCACCCAGTACGGAGCCCAGCCGCTGATCGGAATGTCCTTCAGCGGGGGAGGGTCGTCGGCGCGTGTTACGACAAAGCCAACCATCGCGATGACGGCCGCTGCAATGAGGGCCGCGACGGTGCGGCGCACACGGTGACGCTGTTGCAGGCCTGATCGTGTTCCACTAGATAGCCCGAGCGCGGCGCGATCAATTTCGTACAGCGAGCGCACGACGGTAAACCCGCGACCTGCAGGCACATCGACGACGTTCGGCACTGCGAACGTACGACAGCCAGCTGCCACCGCGCTGCGCACACCCGTCGGCGAGTCCTCGATCGCGACACAGTCCTTCGCGCGCACCCCTAAGGCCGCGGCGGCGGCGAGGTAAGGCTCGGGATGGGGCTTGCCGTGGGTCACCTCATCACCGGTGATGACGACATCGAACGCGCCAGGCGGCAACGCGCCCACGACCGCGTCCGCGAAACGACTCCAACTCATGGTCACCAGTGCGCAGGGAATCCGTTGCTTGCGCAGGTCGGCAAGCAACGCGCGCGCCCCCGGTCGCCAGGGCACCTTGTTGTGCACACGCGCGATCACGCCGTCGAGAAGCCGATTGACGATGTCGTCGATGGGCAGCTTGACGCCGCCCCGATCGCGCAGCACGGCAGCCGCATCGCGCAGGTCAAACCCAACCAGCGATCGGGCGTGTTCGTCGGTCCAGTGGCCACCAAACTCGGTCACCAAGGCGTGTTCGGTGGCGATCCAGTACGGCTCGGTGTCGACCAGCGTGCCGTCCATGTCCCACAGCACCGCCGCCGGCCGCGCCGCCGAGTTCCTGGATGCGGCGTTCATGTCGGAAATCGACCCTAGTGGCTGCTTCGCGCCGCTTTCGGGCACCCTCTCAAGCCGCCGATCATGAGGAATCTGCCCGACAAGTCTGTGAATTTCGTAAAGATCAGCCGCTGGGTGGCCGAAACAACACGAAGTTCCGGCAAGACCGGGCTTCGGCTCCCGCGGGAATGGGACCGAATTCCCGAAATTGATTGAAGGCGGCAAGCGATGATCACTAATGGCCAGCAACTAGACGTTTCGTCTACTGACACGGGCTCACGCCTTGGTCGGTCACTGATCGTGATGGCCTTGGTCGCTATCGGGCTTCCGCTTGTGACCTTGTTGCCCGATGCGAACCCTGTGAAGGCGGACCCGGCATCCAACGCCACAAACGTGAGCCAGACAGCGACCGGTGCCCTGACAGGTGGCACGGTCCCCGATGGCACCTGCAGTGCTCGCATCTCCGCCATAGGTGGCGGTGGCGGATCCGGCGGACTCGCGGCAGCCAACGGCGGTCTCGGTGGCGCAGCAGCGGTGGTTGCAGCGACCGTCCGTGTGTTGCCGGGCCAGGCGTACTCGGGCACCGTCGCTGGCGGTGGCCAGCGGAATAGCACCGGTGGCGTGGGTGGCGGTGGCACCGGCGGAACGATTGTCAACGACCACCGCGGTGCTGGCGGGGGCGGTCGGTCTGTGGTCGCAATCGGTGGCATCACGACCGTCGTCGCGGGCGGCGGCGGCGGCGGCGGCGGCGCGCACAACACGGGTTCGCCACTCCCCGGTAACGGTGGTGCAGCAGGTACGGCTGTCGGTGCTGGCACCGCGGGCGCGGGTACGACCGGATCCAATGGCGTCGACGACCCGGCGTCGAACGTCGCAGGTGGTGGCCAAGGTGGACAAGTCGCTGCTGGGGGTGCGGGTGGTCAGAACTCGGCTCCGGGCACTGCCGAGGACGGCGCCGCCGGTGGCGGAACCGCGACAGGCATCGGCGGCAACGGTGGCCCCGATGCCAACTTCGACTCCGCTGGTGGCGGCGGTGCTGGCTACACAGGCGGCGGTGGCGGCGCCTCAACCGTTGGCCAATCGGTCACCGGTGCTGGCGGTGGCGGCGGCTCGAGCTGGGTCGCGGGAACCTCGCCGCTCGTTTCAGCAAACGTGCCGACTGCGATTTCGAGTTCGAATACTGCGCAGACCGCGCAGAGCGTGAGCGGCGCCGACGGCTCGGTCACGATCGACTGGGTGCCATGTCAGTACGACCTGGCGATGACCAAGACTGTTGCGACATCACCGATCGTGGCTGGCGCGCAAGCGACATGGACGGTGACGGTCACTAACAACGGTCCCGACCCAATGACTCGTGGCGACACGATCAGCCTGGCGGACACGCTGCCGACGGGGCCGAACGCAGCAACACCTGGCCCGAGCTTTCGCGTTGCGTCCATCGCAACGTCTGGTGGATCGAACAGCAACCTGCTCAACGGTGCAGTGACCTGCACCGGCGCGACAGTCGGTTCGTCGATGCCTGCCTCGACGGTGTGCAGTCGCCCATATGCGCCGGCAGCAGGAACGCCGGGTACACCACCGGCGTCATCTGGAACGCGCGGTCTCAACGTCGGCGAGTCGCTCACGATCGTCTACGAGCAGGTCATCTCGAACACGGCAGCGTGCGCAACGATTACGAACACGGCAACGATCACGGATCGCCCCACCTTGTCCGGCACGACCGACATCGTCGGCGTTCCGGCATTGAACACAGTCGCGACGCCATTGGTCATCCAGTGCTACGACCTGGCGGTGAGCAAGACCGTCAGCCCGCTGGCAAACGTCGCGCTGGGTGGAACGATCACCTGGACCGTGACGGTGACCAACAACGGCCCCGGTTCGATGAATGGGCCAGTGGCAACCGTTGCCAACCCGTTGATCGTGACGGACGTGTTTCCGTCGACAGGTGTCGGTTCGGCAACGCTGGTCAGTGCAACTGGCCCGGCGGGCGCATGTGCGCTGCTTGTGAGCACGGTGACCTGCGCCACAGGACTACCAGCGAGCGGACAGCAGATCTTCACCTTCACGCAAACGGTGCTGGCGAGCGCTGCCGACGGAGCGGTCGTCTCGAACACCGCCACCGTCAGCGACCCGCGCACTGATGACTCGAACGACTCGAGTACCGCGTCAACAACGGTTCGTCATCCGCGACTGACGTTGAACAAGTCGATCGCCAGTCGGATAAACGCGGCGGATCAAGTCACGGTCCGAATCGTCAACGGCGCGACAACGGTTGGGTCGGCCACGACGGTTGGCGCGGGTGCATCGGCGACCACCGGCGCGGTGCTGGCTGGCGCGGGTACCTACACACTCAGCGAAGTGATGGCAACCGGGTCTGTGAGCACCATCGGTCAGTACACGAACTTCATTTCGTGCACGAACACGAACGCCACATCTACGACGGTTCTTCCGTCCGGGAGTGGGGCCAGTTTCAGCATTTCACCAACAGGTCTCGACGACATCACCTGTACGTTCACCAACACCCCGCGGCCCGCGCTCGTCACCATCTCGAACACCACCCTCGGTGGCGTCGGACCGTTCGGGTACACAATGACGAACCTGTCGGGGGCCACCTCGACCATTACTACGACCGTTGCGGGAACACCGGCCCTGTCGCCGCAATTCTCCGCGACCTCGGTGAACAGCGTGGTGACGATCGCCGAGACGGTTCCTGCTGGCTGGCAGTTCAATACCGCAACCTGCACCGACGCGAACAGTGCTGTGACCGGTAACCCCGCCAGCTTTGGCGCATTGGTTGGCTCGACGTTGACGATTCCGGCGGCCAATGTGCGCGCCGGTTCCGTGATCACTTGCGCTTTCACCAACACCAAGCTCGCCCGATTGACGATCTCGAAGACGGGTGTCGGCGGCGGTGGCGCCTTCAACTACTCGACGACCGGTGGCCTCTCGCCAGCCACCTTCACTTTGAACCCGAATCCGCCGGTCACTGACTCGCGGACGTTCATCAACCTGGCAGCTGGCACCTACACGGTCAATGAACTCGGCCTGGCTGGCTTCCGACTCGCCGACATCACTTGCGCCGACCTTCCGGGTGGCGTTGCTGGCAACGTCAATACGCGCAATGTTGGAACTGGCCAGTTGTCTGTGACACTGGTGGCGGGCGCCGATTACCAGTGCACGTTTACCAACGTCGCCAATGCCAATGTTGCCGTGATCAAGAACACGGTGGGCGGCGACGAGACATTCGGCTTCACGACTACCGGTACTGCAAACATGCCAGATCCGACGCCGTCGATTTTGACTGCGGGCGGGACGGGCTCGGCTGCATTCGACGTGCCGTTCGATGCGCTCAACCTCAGCCGCAACATCACCATCACGGAGAACCCGTTACCCGCTGGGTGGGTCCTTACCGCGATTGCGTGCACTGACGACGTCGGCGCTCCGATTGGCACACCGAACGTCGGAGCCCGTTCGGTCGCTCTCACCGTGACCCCGGGCGACGACGTGTCGTGTCGATTCACCAACGAGAAGCTGCCGACCGTTGTGATTCGCAAGCAGTCGATCAATGGCACGGGCACGTTCAGTTTCGGTAGTGGCACTAACGGCTTGCCAGCCAGCTTGTCGCTTGACACTGGAGTGGCGAACCCTGCCTCCTCGATCGTCTACACGCTTGGGGCGCTGAACACATCTACGAGCATCACCGAGACCATTCCGGCGAACTACACGCTGACGTCGGCGGTTTGTGTTGATGAAAGCCTCACGCCCGTCAGCAGCACGCTGGTCGGCGGTGTCTTGACGATTGCTCCCGCAGCAGTGCTGGGCGGAGTCGATCTTGTTTGCACGTTTACCAATACGCGCAAGAGCGCCCAGGTCAGCTTCGTAAAATCGTGGATCAACGGCCAGGTTGGTAACCAGGTGACGCTCAGTTCGACGGGTGGCACCAACAACCCAAGTCTTGTCGCCATTGCGGCTACGACCAACGAGGTCGACTCTGGATTATTCGTGACCGTGTACGCGGGCGAAACGCTGACGCTGGCGGAGACGTTCAACGTCGGTAGCGCGGCGAACTACACGACCGGGCTCGCATGTACCGGCGCCAGCGATGGCGCGCCGTCGAACGGTCTCTCGATCGCGGCGGCCGACAACGGTGCCAACATCGTGTGCACCTACACAAACACCGGCCTGGCAGCGGTTCACGCCTCCAAGACGGCTGGTACGGTCACTGGCCCGAACGCGGCCGGCGTGTACCAGGTGTCGTACTCGGTGACCGTGACGAACGGTGGAATCGCGCCGACAACGTACGGGCCATTGGTCGACACGGCCAGCTTCGATCCGAACTTGATCATCAGTGGTGCCAACTGGACGACTTCAGGGCCGGGTGCACCCGCGGGTGGTTCGGCCAGCGGCGGCGGTCCCTTCACTCTCGCCGCAGCGGGCGCTGCCATCGGAAACAACGTAACTCACACCCTCTCGGTGTCGATCTCGTTCACGTTTGCCACGTACACCGCGGCATCGGCTTGCGCAGGTCCGGGCACTGGTCTCTACAACTCGATCAATCTGGCCTCGGGAGACGCGACGCCGAATGACAACTCAGCGTGTGTTCCACCGCCGTCGCCGCCGAGCCCGTCGATTGATCTGGTGAAGTCGGCGTTGCCGGTGTCGGTGTCGGCTGCAGACCAGGTTGTTGCTTACAGCTTCTTGGTGACGAACACTGGCAACGTGACGTTGACTGCGGTTGTCGTGACCGATCCGTTGCCGGATTTGTCGGCGGTGTCGTGTCCGGCGACGGTGTTGGCGCCTGCTGGCTCGATGATATGTACTGCGAGCTACACGGTGACGCAGGCTGATGTGAACAATGGTTCGATCGCGAATACTGCGACTGCCACCGGCACACCGCCGGTGGGGGCGCCGGTGACTGATACTGGTTCGGCGACCGTTGCTGCGTCGTCTTCGCCGTCGATCAATGTGGCGAAGTCGGCGTTGCCTACTTCGGTGTCGTCCGCGGGTGGGGCCGTTGCTTACAGCTTCTTGGTGACGAACACTGGCAACGTGACGTTGACTGCCGTTGCGGTGACCGATCCGTTGCCGGATTTGTCGGTGGTGTCGTGTCCTGGAACCGTTTTGGTTCCTGCCAGCACGATGACCTGTACGGCCACGTACACGGTGAAGCAGGCCGATGTGAATGCTGGTTCGATCGTGAACACCGCGACCGCTACCGGCACACCGCCGGTTGGCGCGCCAGTGACTGACACTGGTTCGGCGACCGTGACGGTCGCGTCTTCGCCGTCGATCAATGTGGTGAAGTCGGCGTTGCCTACTTCGGTGTCGGCTGCAGGCCAAGTTGTTGCTTACAGCTTCTTGGTGACGAACACTGGCAACGTGACGTTGACCGCTGTTGTCGTGTCCGATCCGTTGCCCGACTTGTCGGCGGTGTCGTGTCCGGCGACGGTGTTGGCTCCGGCTGGCTTGATGACGTGTACCGCGACGTACACGGTGAAGCAGGCCGATGTGGATGCTGGTTCGATCGCGAATACCGCGACCGCGACCGGCACACCACCGGTTGGCGCGCCAGCGACCGACACTGGGTCCGCGATGGTGACTGCGGTGAAGGGTGCTGCGGTTTCGATCTCGAAGTCGACCACTGCAACCGATTACACCTCTGTTGGTCAGCAGATCCCATTCACGATCACTGCGCTGAACACCGGCAACGTGACGTTGACAAATGTGGTCATCACCGACCCGAATGCGGTGATGGGTGCCTGTACGCCGACTGCGCCAGCGACGTTGGCACCGGGCCAGTCAATCAGTTGCGCTGCGACGCACGCGGTGACGGCCGCAGATATGACTGCTCGCTCGATCAGTAACACGGCGTTCGTCGCGGCTGATTCGGGAGTGGCCGACGTTTCTGCTAGCTCCAACGTTGTGTTGGTGCCGGGGTCGATGCCACCGCAGATTCCGCGGACCGGGTCCAGCCCCAACGAGCCGTTGAAGCTCGTTGGCTTGCTGTTAATTTCTGGATTCTTGCTCCTGATCATCGCCAAACGCCGTCGGCAGGCCTATCTCGAATTGCCTCCGCTGCGATGAGGAGCTCTTGCCGGTACTTCTTAGTGATGGTCGGGGCGTTGTCGCTGGCGGCTTGTTCCGACGAATCGAATACGAGTGATCCAGTGGGTGCCGACACGGTGGTCTCTACTCCGACGACGGCGGCCGACATCCTCGACACAATTCATGCGCCGGCAACCGGTGATTTTGTCGGGGCGTTGGTCGATATCACGAATGACACGTGCGAAAGGGTGAGCGAAGGCTGGCATGTGACAGGAGAAGCCACCAATCCAACCGCCGCTGCAGTCGACTACCGCGTCTACATCAGTCTGATCAACGGGGCAACAACAACGCGGGCGCTCGTCGAAACGGAAATCCTGTCGGTGGCTCCCGGAGCGGTTGGTGCATTCGACACCGTCATCGCGATGCCCGAAGAAAACCTGCGCTGCGTGCTCCGCGTCGAGCGGCGAGCTCCGGGAACCTGAACGCCCCGTGGCCCTCTAGGGAAGAAAAACGGAAAGTTTCTAAACAATTTCTTGAATGTTGCCCATTCGTGCCGATGAACACCTGACCGTCCGTGTGGACGGTGCTCGGAAGTCCTTAAGAACGGCGGCAGACCATGGCCACAACACAGATCTCGGTGGAGCCCGGTTCGCTTCGCTTGCCGCGCCGTCAGCGCCGCTTCGTCGCTGCCCTGGCAGGGTTGCTGCTCATCACTACCGTCGTCGTCGCATCGCCCGTCTCGGTGCCGGTCGCGTCGGCCGCTGGCACCATCAGCCTGCTCGACAAGAATGTCGCCCCGACGACGACGCTCGCCGCGCCGGCCATGCCGGGAGCCACCTTGACCTACTCCATCAGCTACGACTGTTCGGGCATCACTGTTGGCGACAACTGCGCCGGCTCCATCATCAGCGACACGTTGCCCACCTTCATCGACATCTATGGCAACACCAACCAGTTGGAGTTCGTCAGCGCCAGCAGCCTCGTCCCGAACGACTGGGTCTTCCAAGGCCTCAGCGGTTCGGTACCCAACCAGCAGGTCACATGGAGTGCCGCGCCTGCCGCCAATTGCGAGCCGGTGAGCCCCCCGAACAACGGATTGTGTGCTGGCGACAGCGGTGCCGTGGTGCTGCAGTTGCGCGTGCCGTACGGCGTGGTGCCGTTCACGCCGACATCGCAGACCGTGACCAACATCGCCAGTGTGTCGCTGGCAGGTCAACTCGACGACCAGTCCACCACGGCGACGTCCTACATCAACGCACTCGCAGCGGGTTCGGCAATCAGCAAGAATGGTCCCTCCACGGCGCTGCTCAACGCCGCCGGAACTGACAACCTCACGTACACCGTGAAGATCTGCCCGCAGACCAACCGTCCGCTATGGGCTGCGTACACCGTCACCGACACCCTGCCGGTCGGGGCAACGCCGGTGCAGCCTTTGCCGTTCGGTGGGCAGTACTCCGCCGGCACAGCGAGCACGGAGGACCCGCCGGTGCCACCTGCCACCGAGCCCACCTTGGTGCCGGGCACGGGCGGGACGATTGTCTGGAACATCGACGAGCAGAACCTGCCCCCGCGCGACGCGCAAGGCTGCCTCAACATTGCGTTCCAAGTGCACTTCGTCAACAAGTTTGCCCCCCAGGGCGATCTGTCGAACGTGGTGGGTGCGACGAAGACCAACAGCGTGTCGGCAGTTGGTATCGACGATGTGAACGGTCAACATCCAATCGGGCCGGCCACAACGACGCTGACGCTCAATGGCCCTGTCACCCGTTTCTCTCCGTCGAAGAACACCGGTGGCAACTATTACGTCGACAACGCCGCACCAGACAACGTGGTCACCTACACGCTGGGGGCATCCAACACCAGCGATGCGGAAGCGACGGCCTTCTCGACGGCGACGTTGAGCGATGGTGCCTTCCCGACCGGCTTCGCGCTCGATCAGATCGATACCGGCACCTGGACTGGCGCGGTCGCCACTGTCACCGCGTCGATTGAGACGTCCCCCGACGGTACGACCTGGACACAGGTCGCCACCGCCCCTAACACGACCGTCACCAACGGCCTCGCCGGTGTGAGGTACGTGCGCTGGGTGTTCACCACTGTCTCGCCCTCCACGCCGGCGATCGGAAGCGGCTGGTCGGCCTCTGGTCAGCACCTCATCGGCACGGTCTCGGGCCAGCCAACACTCACACTCACCAACTGCGCGGCTCTCTCAGCCGTGCAGGCCGGTGTGCAGCAGAGCCGAGGCTCGGCGTGCGCGAGCGTGCTGCTCGAGACTCCGCAACCGCATCCGTCGATCAGCAAGTCTGCGCCTGGCACGCTCGATCCCGGTGGCACCATTACCTACACACTGACGGCAGCGAACAACATTGATGCCACGAGCGTGCTCGTCGATCCGCAGATCACCGACTGCGTGCCCGACAGCGATCACCTCGTAGTCAGCAACCTGGCGTTGCCCGCCAACGGCTGGACGATCGAGACCGGGCCGACGCCGAGCAGCTGCACCCCGACAGCCCCCAACGCTGCCAACTCGGGAACGCTCATTCAATTGCAGTACACCGGCACGCTCAACCCTGGCGAGTCGGCTCCAGCCGTCACCTATGACGTCACTGCCGACTCCTTCCACTTCCCGACGATCAACGACACCCCGACCCTGCCCGGGTATTACACGAACACCGCCAACGTCACCGAGGCCGATGGGTCGGTCTTCGGTCACTGTGTGCAGGCCGGTTGTCGCGCAGCCCGCACCGTGTTGGTGCCCGTCACGGCCACACTGCAATCGGTGAAGTTGGTGCGTGGCGCGCTCGACATCGATTTCAACAAGGCCGGTACCACTACGCCCGGTGGCCAGATCACCTGGAAGGTGTCGGTACAGAACATCGGCAACGTTGAGGTGCAGAACACTCAGTTCATCGACATCTTCCCCTACATCGGCGACACCGGTGTGCGCGTCACGACCAAGCGCGGCTCCGAGTTTGTGCCCTATCTCACCTCACCGATCACCGCGCCCGTCGGATGGACAGCGGAGTATTCGACGGCAACGAACCCATGCCGTCCCGAGGTGCTCGGCCCGAACAGTTCGTGCACCGCGCCAGCATGGACGACCACCCCGAACCTGGCCAGCCTGCCCTCGTATAAGTCCATCCGGCTCACCTATTCGGGCCGCATTGCGATCGGCGCCTCGCTTGAGTTTGAGTTCAACATGGTGGCACCGGTCTTCGACCCGACCTACGACACACCCAATCTGACGGCGAGCCCTTACGACCAGCTGCAATCTTGCACGATTCCCGAGAGCAGCCCGGCCTACCCCGGCGGCGACCCGGGCAACACCACGCTGGTCGGTAGCCGTACCGAGGCGGCTGCCTGGGTCGACAACGGTGCTGGCGGGGGAATTGCCGGCGATGGCATTCAACAAGCCGGAGAAGGCGGGCCTACCTGCCCGCGCGCTTCAAACAGCTTCGCCTATGGCGTCAGCATCCCTGCGGACCAACTCAACGGCGTACCCGACCCCGGTCGCCTCGGCGCCGAGCCGCCGAAGGTCGATCTGCACGTGGCCGCGGTGTCGCCGCTCAACGTCATCGGCAACCGGGTGTGGGAGGACTCCAACAACAACGGCATTCAGGACCTGGGCGAACCAGGCATCGCCGCTGTGCGTGTTGCCCTGTACCAGGGCAACACCCTGATTGACACCACGTTCACAGACGTCAACGGCAACTACCTGTTCGAGAATTTGCTCGACGGCGACTATGTCCTGCGCTTCTATATGCCCGACAGCCTTGGCTACATTTCGCCGCGCGACCAGACCGGTTTCGAGCCCGACCAAGCGGCCACGATCGATAACACCGACAACGATTCCGACATCCCGCGCACTCCGACGGGTACCGATGGCATCGGGAATTACTACGACACCGTTGCGGTCACGCTGGGCAACGACCCCGGCCCGCAGTCCGAGTCCGACCCCACCTGGGACGCTGGCATCTGGATTCCGCGTCCGAGCATCTCGCTGAAGAAGTACGTCAACGGCAACGACGCGCAGACGGCCCCCGGCCCGAACATCCCCAAGGGGCAGTCGGTCACTTGGACCTACAACATGACCAACAACGGCAACTCGTACCTCAAGAACATTTCGCTCACCGACCTGGTCACCACCAGCGGCCAACCGAACCCCGTCCCCGTGTGTGATTGGGCCAACTCCAGCGACGCGCTGACTCCGGCGAATGTGCTGTCGCGTGGCGAGACCGTGGCGTGCACCGCGTCCGGAGTGGCCATCACCGGCCAGTACGCCAACACCGCGACGGTCACCGGTGTGCCGGCGCTTGACGACGGCACGACAACTATCACCGGTAAGACCGGCGTGCCGGCATCAGTCAGTGCCACCGACCCCGCCCGTTACTTCGGTGTGGAGTACGACCTCGCGCTCGTCAAGGTCGCCGACGTCGCGTCCGTCGTCCAAGGCGGCACGGTGCAGTGGACGATCCGCGTCGTCAACCAGGGCAATGTCGCCTCCGGCGCCTACACCGTCACCGACACCTTGCCGTTCGGCGTCGCCTTCGGCAGTGCCACACCGAGCGTGACCAGCAGCGCTGGTCGCACCTACCACTGGACGATGCCTTCGCTCGCCGCGGGGGCCACTGCCGACATCGTGATCACGTCCACGATCTCCGACGTGCGGCAGCGACCATTCCGGAACTGGGCCGAGATCTCGGCCGACTCGTCGGGCACCTATAACACCACCGACTTCGACTCGACACCGAACAGCAACACCGGTGACGACGCTGGCGTCGGCTCGGGCACAGGGCCCGACGACCAGGTCATCGACAACGTCAGCCTGGCGAGCATTCCCGACACCGTGCCTAACGACGAGGACGACAACGATTACGCGGAGGTCGTCGGCTCCATTCGTTATGACCTCGCGCTGGTGAAGACCGTCACGCCAACGCCCCTGATCGGCGCCGACGGCTTGGCGACCTGGACGATCACCGTCAAGAACCAGGGCGACGTCGATTCACGTGGCTACACCGTCACCGACAATGTGCCGGGCGGCCTACAGGTGCAGAGCACGACCCCGTCGGCCACATCGAGCGCCGGTCGCACCCTCACGTGGAACATGCCGAACCTCGCTCCCGGAGCGACGGCCACCATCACGATCGTCACCGTCGTCACTGCGCAGTCGAGCAAGCCGTGGGTGAACTGGGCGGAGATCTCCTCCGACGGTTCCGACTACTACACAAGCGTCGTAGGCACCGTCATCGACGCCGATTCCGTGCCCGATGCCTTCCTCGGCGATGATCCCAGTGCCGGTTCCGGCACCGGCCCCACGAACTCCGTTGGTACTGCTGAGCCAAACATCGATCGCACGTCGGTCTCAGATGTCAACACCGATATCGCCAGCGACGAGGACGACAGCGACCAGGCGGTGCTCAGCTCCGACATCTCGTACGACCTCGCCTTAGTGAAGACGGTGAGTGCGCCGACCGTCGCCTACGACGGCACCGTTACTTGGACCGTCACAGTACGGAACCAGGGCAACGTGGCCTCGGGCGGGTATTCGGTCACCGACACGGTGCCCACCGGGTTGACGTTCACCGGCGCCACCCCGGCGTCGGCATCGCATGTGGGCCAGGTGTACCTGTGGATCATGCCCAGCTTGGCGCCCGGTGCCACGACCACGATCGTGTTCACCACCACGGTGAACGACCTCACCAAGCGGCCGTTCCGGAACTGGGCGGAGATCTCGAGCGATTCGTCGGTCATCTACGCGACGTCCGACGTGGACTCCACCCCTGATGCGAATACCGGCGCCGACACCGGCGGCGGCACCGACCTCGGCAGTGGCCCTAACGACCTTGTCATCGATCGCACTTCGGCCGCCGACGTGAATACCGACATCGCGAACGACGAGGACGACAACGACTTTGCCCAAGTCGATGTGCCGGTGACCTACGACTTGGCGTTGGTGAAGACGGCCAGTCCCATCACCGTCGCCCCGGACGGCGACGTCACGTGGACCATCACCGTGGTGAACCAGGGCACGGTGCCCGCTGGTGTGTTCACCGTCCGCGATGTGCTGCCCGCAGGAATGACCTTCCAGTCATCGGTTCCCGATCCCACCAGTAACCCGGTCCCGAACGTGTACGTGTTCACGGTGCCGAACCTCAACCCAGGCGCATCCACCACGATCACGATCGTGTCGCAGGTCACCGATCTGATGCTGCGTCCCTTCCGCAACATCGCCGAGATCAGCAGCGACAGTGCGTCCAGCTACAACGTCGCAGGCACCACCGTCACTGACGTCGACTCCACACCCGACAGCAACCCCAACAACGACGGCACGTATCCGGCTGTCGGTTCGGCACCGGGGACGGGCATCGACAGCGTGGTGATCGGTGATGCTGGCGTCCGCAACGGCGACCCGCAGGACGATGCCGACATCGCCGACGTGAACGTTGACGTGGTGTACGACCTGGCGTTGTCCAAGGTGGTCGATGCCACCGACCTCGCGCTGAACGGACCCGACACCGGCACCGCCACCTTCACGATCACGGTCGCCAACCAAGGCACGGTGCCCAGCCATGGCTTCACCGTCACCGACTGGGTGCCCGAGGGCATCGAGCCGGTGCTCCCGCTTTCCGGCAGCGGCGTGTGGAACTCGTCGAATCGCACCATCACCTGGTCGATCGGCAACATGCTGCCCGGCACCACAGCTACCCGGTCGTTCTTGGTCACCATCTCTGACTTCACGAAGCTGCCGTACCGCAACGTCGCGGAGATCACCGCCGACTCGGCGGGCGACTACTCAACAACGACGCTGACAGTCACCGACGCCGACTCCACGCCGGATTCGGACCCAGCCAACGACGGTACCTACCCGCCCCTGTTAGCCACGCCGGGCACCGGCATCGACAACCTCGCCATCGGCGAGGCGGGCAACAACGGCGACCCGCAGGACGATGCCGACATCGCGGATCTCACCTATTCGGTGGTCTACGACCTCGCGCTCATCAAGGTGAACGACGGTCCCGCGGTTGTGCAGTTCGACGACACGATCCAGTTCACGATCACCGTGCAGAACCAGGGCAATGTGCAGTCGCACGTGTTCACGGTGCGCGACACATTGCCGACCGGACTCACTGTGCTCGATGCCGGTGGCGGCACGGTCAGCGGCGGCACGATCACCTGGACGATCAACAACCTCGCCCCGGGGGCCAGTGTCACCCGCACGTTCACGACGACGATCAGCGACATCACCAGTCGGCCATATCGCAACGTCGCCGAGATCAGCACCGACTCAGCCGACGACTACGACGCGGGTGGCATCGATGGTCTGTCCCTCATCGACGTGGAAGACCTCGACTCCACGCCCGACACCAACACCGCCAACGACGGCACCTATCCGCCGTTGCTGGATGTGCCGGTGCCAGGTACCAGTTCCGACAACCTGCTCATCACTGAGGCCGGAGTGGAGAACGGTGATCGGCCACAGGACGGCGGACAAGACGATGCCGATATCGCCGACGTGGGTGTCGACGTGCGCTACGACCTGGCGTTGGCCAAGACTGTCTCATCGAGCACCATGGCGCCCGACGGATCGGTGACTTTCACCATCACGGTGCTGAACCAGGGCAGCGTGCCCAGCGGCGACTTCATCGTCACCGACACCCTGCCCGCCGGCATGCAGGCGACCGCGGCCAGCAACGGTGGCGACCGCAGCACAGCGGGCTTCGTCACGTGGAACCTCACCGGGCTCAACCCGGGCGATGTCACCAGTGTCACGATCACTGCTGCGATCGTCGACATCACGATGCGGCCGTTCAAGAACATCGCCGAGATCAGCGCCGACTCGGCAGATATCTATTCCACGGGCACGATCATCGTGACCGATGCCGACTCGACGCCGGACAGCGACACCACCAACGACAACTCGTCGTCGGGTACCGGCCCCGACGGGTACGGCACCTACCAGAACTCCACGAACGACGTCACCGTTGAGGGCGGCGCCGAAGGTGCCGATGCAGGTGGTCAGGACGACGCCGATGTGGCGTTCGTTGATGCACCGGTGCTGTACGACCTGGCACTGTTGAAGACCGGGCCTAACGCCATCGCCGGCAAGAACTCGGCCACGTTCACCATCCAAGTGCTCAACCAGGGCAATGTCGACTCGGGCGACTACGCCGTCGAGGACACCATCCCCGCGGGTCTGACGGCTACCTTCGCCAGCGACGGCGGCACCATCAGCGTCGATGGCTCCCATGTCACGTGGAACCTCACCGGCCTGGCCGCAGGCGCCACCAAGACGATCAGCGTCACGGTACGGATCACTGACTTCTCGCAGCGCCCCTGGGTGAACATTGCCGAGATCACGAGCGACGGCTCGAGCGGTTACGACTCGATCGGTTACGAGTTGCCGTCCGACGGCACCGTGCGCGACGACGACTCCACGCCCGACACAAATCCGTCGAACGACGTGGTCGTTGATCAGACCCAATTGCCTGTGGCTCAGCACAACGATCCCTTGATCGATGAGGACGACCACGACATCGCACCGATCGACGCGAACATCGAGTACGACCTCGCTCTGGTGAAGATGGTGGTTGCCAACCAGTCGTACAAGAAGGGCGGCAACATCGCGTTCCATGTTCTGGTGATGAACCAGGGCAACGTCGACTCGGGTCCGGTCACGGTCGGCGATCAGCTACCGCCCGGTCTCACCTTCGTGTCCGCCGACAACGGCGGACTGGCTGCACTCAATTACGTCACGTGGGGCATCCAGAACCTCACGCCAGGTCAGATCGTCACGCTCACGGTGGTGGCCATGATGGCCGACCCGACCCGCGCGTCGTATATCAACCTCGCCGAGATCGTTGCTGATGGCTCCTCCCAGTACGACAAGTACGCAGGAACCGTGTTGATCGACGACGTGCACGACGAGGACTCAACGCCCGACAGCAACCTCAACAACGACGCCATCGTCGAGACCGATGACGTCAGCATTGATCAGCTGCCTGGCGACGAGGACGACCATGACAGGGCCGCGCTCGATATGGGCAAAGTCGCCGACGACAACGGGCAGATCCCGCGGGCAGGTTCTGCAGTCAGCAACGTGTTGAAGGTTGTCGGCATCCTGTTGTTCGCGGGTGTCGGGCTTCTCGTCGTGTCCAGGCGTCGCCGGCAGTACTACCTAGATCTCCGGTAGCGGCAGAGGCCAGATACTCACAACGCGACGGCGACTCGGCGTGCTTCCAGAACTGCCTCATGAATCGTTCGTGGCGCGACACAGTCACCGGCGTGCGCAATCGCGCCCGCGATCGCTTCCGTTGGTAACCGGAAACCACAGTCGACAAGGGCCGCGCATGTGACAGTGCGCCGTTCGCCGCTGAAGCGATCTTGTAGTTCGACCTCGCCAGCGCGCGCGGCGCGCAAGATGCTGCGGCGTTCGATCCGTACACCCGCGCGTGCGAGGCGTACGTTTGCCGGAGCAAGGTCGCCGCTGCGTGAGAGTTCGTTGCCCGCGATCTGGTCCTGAGTGATCAGAATCGCCCGCTGGCCGAGTTGCTCGGCCAGCGCAATCGCGATCGGCCCGCCGATCGGGTCGAACAGTGCGATCGGGCCGTCCGGAAGCGCTACACCGCGATGCACGTCGAGCACGTCGAATACGATGGCACCGTGCCCGATTACGTATGTCGGCGCGCCGCGGATGCTGCCGGTGCACTGCACGACGACCTCGCTCGCGCGTGCGCTCGTGTATTCAGTGTGTAACTGCACTTCGACGCCGGCGCTGCTGACTTCATCGGTGAGCCATTCGACAAGCGCGGCGCCCGGGCCGGCGAGCGTGGCGACTCCACCAACGCGGTCTGAGCGCTCGATGATGCGCACGCGGTGACCACGCGCGGCTGCGACTCTGGCTGCTTCCAGACCGGCGATACCGGCACCGACAATCAGTACGTCTCGCGGGTTTGTCGTTGCGCTGTACCAATCGGGGTCTTCGGTTTCGCGGCCACTGGTCGGCTCGCCGACGCATGTCACGATGGGGCTGCGCACATCGCGCACCTGACACGTTTGATTGCAGCGAATGCACGGGCGGACGCGCCGACCATTGCGCACCTTGTGCACCAGGTCGGGGTCTGCGATCTGCGCGCGCGTCATTTCGACCGCGTCGCAAATACCCTCGCTGAGCGCCCACTCGGCTTGGCCATGGTCGACCACCGAGCCCTGCAGAACCACCGGAGTACTTCCGGCCGCAGCCTTGATCTGGCGGCACAACTCGATGTTGTAGCCAGTGGGCTCGTGAAAGTCGGCGCGTGTCTTGTCTGCGGAATAGATGCTGCCGCGCGTAACGACGAGATAGTCGACCGTCGGGGCCAACTCGCGCGCGATGTCGGCCGCGATTTCGGGCGTGATGCCCGCCCACGGCGCCAATTCGTCGCACGACAGCCGCAACCCCAGCACACCGCGAGCACTGATGCCAGCGCGAGTTGCGGCCAATACTTCGCGGGCAAACCTCAGCCGATCCAGCCCCCACGTGTCGCCGCGATGGTTGGTCAGTCCGCTTAAAAACTGACGCACCAGGCTGTGTTGGCCAGCGTTCACCTCCACGCCATCGCATCCGGCGGCGACCGCGCTGGCGGCTGCGCGTCCAAAGCCGTCGATCACCGTGGCGATGTCGTCGTCCTCCATCCACTTCGGAACTTCTCGCGTGTTCACTTCCGGCACGCGCGAAGGCGCCCACAACTCACGCTGGTTGTAGGCGCTGCTGCCTTGGCCGCCAGTGTGGTCAAGCGATGCGATGACAGCCGTTCCGTGCGGGCGACAGGCAGCGACAATCGCTGCCCATCCATCGGCGCATTGATCCGCTAGTGGTGAGCGTTCGTATGGCCAATCACTCTCGTGCACGCTGGCACCTTCGACGACGATCACCGCGCAACCGCCGCGCGCTCGTCGCTCGTAGTACGCAACGTGTCGCGCCGTGAGTCGTCGATCGAGGTCGCCGAGGTTGGTGACATGCGGCCCAAACATCACCCGGTTCGCCACAACAAGCTCCGAGCCCGGTGCACCCAGCGAGAGAGGCTCGAGCAGGCGCACAAGTCGACGCTACTAGCCGGTTACCAGCCGAGGGTTTCCTGCAACGTCGGCGGACGGCGCGGCGGTACGAAACCCTCGGCGAAGGCCGGGCAGCTCAGGCTGGTAGCTCGCGGCCGGCTAGTAGTCGTTTGATGTTGTCGACGTGGCGTACCAAGACCAGCGTGTTGCACGCGATCAGTGTTGCAACTTCCCAACCTGGCGCCCCCCTTACTGCGACTGCGACCGGCAAGCCGATCATGATCGTCAGCGACGCGATCGATGCCTTGCCGGTCAACTTGCGCACGACGACCCACAGTGCGGTCAGCGCGAGCGACACGACCGGTTGCATTGCGAATGCTCCGCCGCCCATCGTCGCTACGCCCTTGCCGCCGCGGAACCGGCGCGTGATCGGGAACATATGGCCGAGCACGGCTGCGGCCAACATGGCGTAGGCGGCGGCGCGATTGTCGAGCAGCAGCCCCGCGAGCGCGGGGATTGCGCCCTTCAGCCCGTCGAGGATGAAGACGACGACGCCCCACTTCGTGCCCATCACGCGGGCGATGTTGGATGCGCCGGGGTTACCGGAACCAACCTGTTGGATGTCGATGCCGCGGCTGCGTGCGACGATTGCGGCGTTGGGGAAAGTGCCGAGCAAGTACGCGGGCACCAGCAACAGCCAGATCACTTTTGACTACCTTACGCGGCGCGCTGGTTTGCTGTGATCTGCGGCCGGTCGCGGCTTGAGCGCAATCGCGACTGCGGTCGCCCCGTTACCGAGGACGCACTCGGGATCGGGGCCATCCAGTGGCATGCCGGTGAAGAACTTCGCAGCCATGCAACCACCTTGGCAGGCATCGAATGCGCCGCAACTCGCGCATGCTCCCGCCGACTGTGGCTCGCGCAGCGAAGTGAACAGGTCGCTCTCGCGCCAGATGTGACCGAAGCCGCCAGCTTCGCGAACGTTGCCAGCGTGAAACTCGTCGTGTATGACGAACGGGCATGCGTAGACATCGCCGATCGGGTCGATCAGGCACACGACTCGACCGGCACCGCACATGTTCAAACCAGGCAGCGGATCGCCGAGCGCATTGAGGTGAAAGAACGAGTCGCCTGTGAGCACGGCCATCTCGCCTTCGACATGGCCGTGCAACATCAGCCAGTTATAGATCTCGCGCTGCTGCGCTTGCGTCGGGTGCAGGTCGGCCCACGTATCCGCGCCGCGGCCGCTCGGACGCAACCGCGTCAGCCGAAGCTGCGCGCCGTAGCTATCGGCGAGCGCCTTGAAGTCGTCGAGCTGCGACACGTTGTGGCGCGTCGCGACGACGCTGATCTTGAACGGCCCGAAGTTGGCTCCCGCCAGGTTGTCCATCGCGCGGCGAGCCATCGTGTAGCTACCAGCGCCGCGAATGGCATCGTTCGTTGCGGCATCGATGCCATCGAGACTGATCTGTATGTCGAGGTAATCCATCGCAGCGAGACGGCGAGCATTGGCGGAATCGATGAACGCGCCGTTCGTCGAGAACTTGACGCCGATCCCATCTGTGCCGTTCGTAGGCGTCACCGCGTACTCGATCAGTTCGAAGAAGTCGCGACGAACCATCGGCTCGCCGCCACCGATGTTGATGTAGAAGACCTGCATCGCGCGTAACTCGTCGAGTACCTGCTTTGCCTCGGTGGTACTGAGCTCGCGGTCGTCGCGCTGGCCCGACGACGACAAACAATGCACGCACTGCAGATTGCAGGCGTACGTCAGCTCCCAGGTCAGGCAAATGGGCGCGTCGAGTCCTGACTTCAGGCTGGCGACCAGCGGCGGACGCGCGAGCGCGCTAGCGCTCACGAACGACCTCCGACTTGCGCATCGATTCGAACGCGCTCGCGAACGCTGGCCAGCGACTCGGCGCAATAGCAGCGGCGCGCAACGCATCGGCCAGCGAGGCGTGGTCTGCCAACATGCGCGCGACTGCAACCACATCGACGTGTTTGAGGAATACCAACCGCCGATTGCCGTAGTGGTAGGCGAGCGCCCCGAAAGGTTCCGGGCGCAGTGCCACTTGCGGATGTAGCTCCAGCGCCACCGCCAAGATGGGGTGGGTAGCGCCGGCGATCAGATCAGTAGACACCGCACATGCCATCGATGGAGATCTCTTCCACTAACAACTCCTCGATGATCTCTGCACCGGGCTCGTCGGGCACGTGAGCGATTGGCACCTGAGCGATTGGAGTCTCCATAACGGGAAACCCTAGCGGCACCCGCCCGGCACTTAGATAGCGTGGCAGCCCCGTGAACGCCGAGCCTTTCGCTGAACTGGGCGCTGAACAAGCTCACCTCGGGTTCGCGCGCGCCTGTCGCGATCGAATGGTCGAGCGTTTCTCGCAACTCGACCCCGATGCATCGGCCGACGAAATCACTAAGGAGTACATCGAAGTAACTGTCGCGGAAGCGTTGGAGGATCTGCGCACACCCGGCGCAGGCGACTTCTTTGGTCGCATCGAGACCAGCGCGCCAAGTGATCGCTGGTACATAGGCCGCCGACACATCGAGAACGATCACCACGACCCAGTCGTGGTCGACTGGCGAGCCCCGATCGCGGCGCCGTTCTATCGCGCCACACACGCCGATCCGTTCGGCCTGGCTCATCGTCGTCGGTTCACGATGGCCGACGGCGAGCTGACTGCGTACCTCGACGAGCAGCTCGACGACCCCGACCACGAGGCTGCGGGCAGCGGCATTCCCGACCCCGTACTCGCCGAGATCGGCGCCGTACGAACCGGCGCGATGCGCGAGATCGTCGCCACGATCCAGGCCGAGCAGGACGTGGTCATCCGAGCACCGCTCGATCAATGCCTGGTCGTGCAGGGTGGCCCGGGGACTGGTAAGACAGCGGTCGGTCTGCACCGGGCCGCCTACTTGCTCTTCGAGCATCGTCGCCGCCTCGCGCGCGACGGCGTGCTGGTGGTCGGGCCGAACAAGGTCTTCCTCGACTACATCGGGAATGTGTTGCCATCGCTTGGCGAACGCAGTGTGCAGCAGCGGACTGCACTCGAACTCTGCGTACCGAAGGTGGCGATCACCGGCGAGGACGACCGCGATACTCGGGCCTGGAAGGGCGCTGTTGAAATGCTCGAGCAACTTGCGCAAGCTGCAACAGAACACGTCACGCTGCCCTTAGATGATCTGCGCATTCCATTTGGCGCGCGCACGATCACGATTACTGGCGACGAGTTTGCGGGATGGGTCGCTCAGGCGCTGAACGCAAATGCACCAGTCAACAAGCGACGCGACTCGATGAAAGGGATCGTGCAGCGCGACATGATGCGCCGCTTTGATCGCGACGATGTGTGGGAGAAGGCGCCAGCGCTGCGAGCCACGATCACCAAGGCGTGGCCGACGCAGCTGCCGATCAAGCTGGTCGACAAGTTACTCCCCGGCCCGAGCGGCAAGAAGCGGCAGTGGACTGTGGCCGATCAGTTCTTGGTCGACGAAGCCAACTCGTTACTCAACGGCACGCCGTTCACATACGGCCATGTCGTCGTCGACGAAGCGCAAGACCACAGCGCGGTCGCGCTGCGCTGCATCGGTCGGCGCAGTCCAAACAGCTCGCTCACGATCCTCGGCGACCTCGCACAATCGACGACGCCTGCGGGGCAGCGCGACTGGGGCGAGGCACTCCACTACCTTCGCGTGCAAGCCAGCGAGGTCGCGCATCTCACAATCGGGTACCGCGTGCCAGCACCGATCCTCGATGTTGCCAACAGGCTGCTACCGCACACACAGGTCGCGACGGCAGCGAGTCGGAGTGTGCGCGCCGATGGCGATGCGCCTTCAGTGCGAATCGTTACACCTTTCGAACTCTTCGCAGCCGTCGCCGACGAGGTTCGAATCGTCCGCCATCGACATCGCAACACCGGTGTCGTGGCACCGGCCGCCTTGCACGCGGAGGTGGCGGCGGCGCTCGCCGATGTCGGGTTCAGCGCCTGCGATCGCGTGCACGACCTGGCGCCCAACGAAGTTCCGATCTTTGATGCGGAAGCGGTGAAGGGGCTCGAATTCGACGGTGTCATCGTCGTCAACCCGCACCAGATATTCGACGGCTCGGCGCTCGGCGCTCGTCTGCTGTATGTGGCGATGACCCGCGCCGTGCAGGTGTTGCACATCGTCACCGATAGCCCGCTCCCCGCCGCAATCTCCGGCTGAGACCCGCCGCCCCGACCAGCGCTAGCCTGCAACTCATGCAGACCAAAGCAGCAATCTTGTGGGAACGGAACACTCCGTGGAGTGTCGAAACGATCGAACTCGATCCGCCGAAGGCTGGCGAGGTTCTGGTGAAGATCGCCGCTAGCGGAATGTGCCACAGCGACGAGCATCTTGTCACCGGCGACATGGCTGGCGTCTCGCCCGAGCCGCCGCTGATCGGCGGCCATGAGGGCGCCGGCGTGGTGCTCGAGGTCGGTCCTGGCGTTTCGACTTTGCAGGTTGGCGACCACGTTGTGTTCGGTTTCTTGCCGGCGTGCGGTCGCTGTCCGAGCTGCGCTTCGGGTCACAGCAACCTGTGCGATCTGGGTGCCATCACTGCCACGGGGATGCAGCTCGGTGATGGCACGTCGCGCCATCACGCGAACGGCAAGGACCTGGCGCTTGGCATTGGTGCACTCGGAACGTTTGCGCATCACACGGTCGTCAACGAGGCGAGCTGCATCAAGATCGACAAAGACCTGCCGCTCGAGAAGGCGTGCCTGATGGGCTGCGGCGTTGTGACCGGCTGGGGTGCTGCGGTGTACGCGGCACAGATCGAACCGGGCGACACGGTCGCAGTCGTCGGTGCTGGCGGCATTGGTGCCAACGCAATTCAGGGTGCGCGCCTCGCGGGTGCACGCGTGATTGCCGCGATCGACCCGATCGAATTCAAGCGTGAGAAGGCGATGGAGTTCGGCGCCACCGTCACTCATGCTTCGATCGACGAAGCGCTCGCCGCGATGCCCGAAACCACCTGGAATCGTGGTTTCGACAAGGTGATCATGACGTGCGGTGTCGGCAACG
>Ga0163152_10000281_pt1 | contig 92208 bp, 94 predicted proteins | sample OliLakLV19MP8IB2_FD_148635 | JGI IMG/M metagenome (GOLD analysis project Ga0163152, IMG submission 148635) | Freshwater microbial mat bacterial communities from Lake Vanda, McMurdo Dry Valleys, Antarctica - Oligotrophic Lake LV.19.MP8.IB-2 | ecosystem: Environmental > Aquatic > Freshwater >...
TCTGATACTACGACGGTTAGTGATACACCGACAGTGAGAGTTGATGCCAATGTAAACGTATCTGATGCTACGACGGTTACAGATACGCCAACGGTGATCATTAGCTCTATTAGCGACTTGGCTATCACTGTATCTGACACTACAACGGTTAGTGATACACCGACAGTCCAAATTGAAGGTAATCCCAACGTTAGCGTGTCCGATGCTACGACTGTGACTGATACGCCGACAGTCCAAATTGAAGGTAATCCCAACGTTAGCGTGTCCGATGCTACGACTGTTAGCGATACACCAACGGTGGTAATAACAGGCGGCGTACTCAATGTTTCGGTCAGCGACAGCGCTACGGCCAACGACACAGTCACCGTCGTGCGTATACTTGGGCAAGTTGCAACATTTGGGTTCTTTGACTTCTTTGAGTAAAATAGGAGTTTGACAACATGAAAAAAATCAACCGAACAACATACCAATCATCAGCACCTGAACATCTGGAAGTTGTAGTTGGCGACGAGAAACAAACGGATTTCTACCCAAGAATCAAAATAAAAAAATGGGACAACGAAGCTAATCTATCTATAGGTACGCTAGACACTGGCGGAACACAAACGCTTGATGGCGATAAAATAGTCTATAACACTCCCGACAAGACAGTTAGATTTTATACTCCTTCATCAGAATTAGCTCCAACCCTTACTAACAAGTTACGTTACCTTAATCTAGGACAAGTTCAGCCTTGGCAAGTTCCTGCCGAGTACGAACTATCCCGACATATTAAGACTGGTGACTTAACTGTTGCTACTTATCGTTCCAGTCCTGGGCTGATGTACGTCGGTCAGTATTTATCCAGTGATTATACAGGCATAGTAGATATACCAGAGGTTAGGGCGGCATCAGCCAAGGGCAATCCGTTTTACATGGACGAAGGGTTGGCGATTATAGACATTCACTATAACGGTCACGACCCAAGCGTGGGCATAAAGTGGAATCAAGCTACCAAAGAGATACTAGCTAATTACGGGGTTGATGTTTTTGGTGATACAAAACTTTACTACAAAGACCCCGATGGTAATGATGTTAAGATTTCCAGTTCTGAGAATAATTGGGGACACCTGTGGACTTATGTAAACATTGATTGTAACTATCTAAAAGCCTACGACTACTACAAAGCTGATAGACCTAAAGACATCCGTGACGAGTACGCCTATGGGCTAAAGCGGCACTACCCCGCCATCACAAACGATGTAGTAAACGAGATTGCCGTCAGGTTTGCCGAGCTGACCAACCTGACATTCACACCAGATACCTACACTACAGCCGAACAAGCTAAAATAGATAGCTTGCAAGCGGTTATGACCTCAACTGAGTGGGTGCATGGGGCTGACCGTAATGATTTGGATTGGTGGTTTGACCAACCCAAAAGCGATTTTGAGTTTGAAATTGAACTTAACCATGCCCCTTCAAGTAATATAGTGCCCCTGAGCGTTACTACAAAAGGCTTGGAGTTTTACTACCAGCCCAAACAGCGTGAAGAAAACGCCTACCGACCACCTTGGGTAGAGGGTAGTTATGCCGTATACCATGCCTCCAAATCTAACAACCAATACAAAACAGGCAAGGCGTTTCATATCTTTAGACCTTGGGCCGTGGATGCTACGGGTAAAAAGGTCTGGTGTAGCTTTAACCCCGAGTGGGATGGTGTCGGGAATCTTAATATCACCGTCCCACAAGACTTTATAGACAACGCCGTTTACCCGATAATTATTGACCCAACTTTTGGCTATAACACGGCCGGCGGTACTAATGTTATACTTGATGATACTATAGTTGGCACCTTACATACCTCGACCGAAGCCGGCGAGATGCAGAGTTTATCGATGTATTTGGATACTAGCGGCAGTATGACATGTGAATACGAGGGTGCTTTGTATACTGCGGCTACAGGCGCATTGGTAGCCCAAACAGATAATGGGGCTACTGTTTCAGGTCCTCTATTGAAGACGGTAAATTTCGCGGCTGAAGGCTTTAACAACGGCACTGATTACTATATTTCAGCGTGGGGGCAGGGGACAGGTGGGGCCTACGGAGTAATTACACTACGCTACGACTCAACCAGTGGCAAAACTAGCAAGCAATTTAACAAAGAGTATGCTGTTAATGCCTGGCCAAACACTATAGATTGGGACTCAACAGACAACAATAGGCAGTACTCTATTTATATAACTTATGGCACTACTTTGGTTATAGATCTGCATGATGGCACATCGCAAGTATCCGGCCCCAAAATTGTCTAGAACGGATCCTAAAACCACCAGCACTTTGCAGCCTTAGGTAGCTACATATCCACCAACAATTAAATAAAAAACACGATCGTCTAAAATATGTAATTATAGAGAGCTGCTAGAGGACAGGAGAGCTGCTAGAGGACAGTCCCCTAACAGAGTAGCGTATTGTGAATTTCTGGTAGAGGACAGTCCCCTAACAGAGTAGCGTATTGTGAATTTAGGAATCGGCCAGTTCATTTTTTATTTCATCGAGCATATTTTTGTGATCTTCATAGTCTTCTACGAATCTCATGTAAGCATGACGAGAGTCAAACATATCTAATATTTTCTTATTTACAAGCCAGTCGGGTTCGTTTGATTTCGCGTAGAAACTGACACTTGAATACGGATATCTTTTCCAGTAGCGAGGATTTAGATGTATGTAGCGGCTAATGTGCTCAAGGTAGTCAGGCGTGTTTATCCTTGATGCTTTGTATCGGCTCTCAAATAGCGATCCACTACGCTTGTATTTGAGATTAAAGTAATGGCTATAGCTGGTCATTAAGGACCGCATAAGCCCGGACATGGAGCCAGCAGTGACTTGATATATCAATAGATGATAGTGATTATTCATCAAACAATAGGCCAGTAATTCGAGCTTACCGTAAAAGTGCGGATACCCAACGCCAGCTTTACTCACAACCGGCTTTTTTGACAGGTAACGGCTTAATAGACTAACAAAGAATAGATAGTCAGTCGGCTCACGAAATATAGACTGCTTACTGGCACCCCTGGCATAAATATGGTAATAAGAGTGCTCAACGTCAATTTTAATAACGTTACGACTTGGCATATCCACAGCATATCACAATTAGCCGCTCTGTTAGGGGACTGTCCTCTAACAGAGGGGTGGATTGTGGATCTGGTATAGTACACTAGGTATTATGAGGTTCCGGTTTCACGTTATTGGCATGCCCCATACTCAAACCACGGCTGAGTATGTGGCCTGTGCTTATACCCAGAAAGTCATCAAGTTTTGCAGTATGATGAAATCGCTCGGGCACGAGGTATTTCTGTATGCGTCCGAAGACAACGAGGCGCCCTGCGATGAACTCATTACCATTGTTAGCAAAAAAGAGCAGCGCAAGTGGTTTGGCGACTATGACTTTAAGCAACAGTTTTTTAACATCGATTGGGACGCCACAAAACCCTATTGGCGAATACCAAATGGCCGCGCAGCCAAAGAGATTAAGAAACGGGCTAAACCAAGGGATTTTATTTGCCTTATTGCCGGCGTCTGCCAAAAGCAGATTGCAGATGGCTTGCCAGACATAATGAGCGTAGAGTTTGGCATTGGCTATGAGGGCGTGTTTGCCAATTACCGCGTATACGAAAGCTACGCCCAGATGCATTATGTCCAAGGATTGCAAAGCGATGACAACGGGCACGCCTTCCACGGAGTCATACCGAACTACTTTGATCCCAAGGATTTCCCGTTTAGAGAGCAGAAAGATGACTTCTTTTTGTTTATAGGGCGTATGACTTTGCGCAAGGGGCCGGGCGTGGCAGTGGAAGTGACGAGACAGATTGGTGCCAAGCTGGTAATGGCAGGGCAAGGGGTAGAAAAAATTGACGGCAACAGGGTTATCGCCAAAGAGCTTACACTGGAAGGCGATCATATCAAACATATGGGGCATGCAACCGTTTGGCGGCGAGCCGAGCTGATGAGCCGCGCAAAAGCGGTGTTTGTCTGCAGCAGCTATCTGGAGCCCTTTGGTGGTACCTCAATTGAACCGTTGTTTTGCGGTACGCCTGTCATTACAACCGACTGGGGGGCCTTCCCAGAAAACATCCTTCATGGTGTTGTCGGCTACCGTACCCGTACATTGGGCGAAGCCGTATGGGCAGCCCAAAATATCGATAAGCTAAGTCCGGCCAAAACTCTCCGCAAATATGCTGTAGACAATTTCGGCATCAACCGTGTCAAATACCAATACCAGGCCTATTTTGAGCAACTCTATACGTTATGGGACGAAAACGGCTGGTACTCACCCTGGGACAGAGGTATTGCCAAGTATAATCGCTACCACAAGTACTATCCGCAGTAGCCCTCAGCCAAAAGTCGTAACCCGACTCATCTGTTGTTTGCAAGGTTTGCAAGGACGGTTCTTGCAAACAGTCGAAATATTGTATAGTAGGCTAGGTTTTGATATTCAAGCCTAAAGATAGCTGCATAATTGCGGTGGTATAGCAATCCCAGATCAAAGTGGCCAAATTGTAGGTCTGATGTTGTAGAAAAGTGCGCAAGTCATATATATTATAGGTCTATGGACATAAAACGACTGGGGCTTTTGCTTCGTCCCTCTCAGTTAAGCATCATTGGTAATCTCATGGCAAGTGGACTGATATTGGCAGTAGCATCTTTGTCATATTTAGCAGGCAGTGGACTTATTTATAACTTTTTGTTTGGATCTGGTAGCTCAATTGAGCTTATACAAACTTCCAGGGGTACGTTTTCTGCGTTTAATAACACTGTGTTTGGCAACCCAACGCTTAATAAAGTTTTATATTTCGCCATGTGGATGCTAATTGGCCTGTGCGTTTATTTGATCTTGTATAGTCTTGGCCGTGGGGCAGTAAACGCAGCTAAGGAGGTAGAGGAAGCTGGCTACACTAATATAAACAAAAAAGACCAGCTAAAAAATTTTGGCTCCCGGGCAGCTGCGCGCCTAGCTAGCCTAATAGCCTGGTTTATATATTGTGCCTTTTTTGTCAAAGTTCTTTTGCCCTTTAGTATTCTGTCGGTCCGCATCGGTGCAGGCAATATACCAGCTCTGGACGGCTGGTTTTATGGTTTGCTTGGCCTTGCGGTGCTCGTTTTAAGTCTGCACATTCATTTGGTTTTTGCGCGTCTGATAGCATTGCGCGTCAGAATCTTCCACACCGATGACGAGGGCAGCTTGGCATAACCACAGCTTTTGGTAAGCCGCTGTTTTTAATATTTATAGACAAACCAGCACCGGCCTTTATGTTCCGGCTGCTTAGTAGGCAGACGGTAAATGTAACTGACAAGCCGGGCACCAGACCTCATTTCTGTTTTGGCCTTGCTCTGCAATTTAGTCATAAACCTTGGCATCAAAAAAGCCATAACGGCATCAGCATCGCCTAACTCCCTATGCCAAAAATTGCCCAACCGCACTCGCACGCGGGGATAATAACGGATATTGCGTAGTGTTGCCACCAACCACATAACCGGATTAATCTCGTACCCTATGGCCCTTGCTCCACGGCGTGAAGCTGCTGCAAGCAGCCGACCATCGCCACAACCTAGCTCGATAAAAAGTTCGCCCTTTTTTAGCTTGGTGTCATCTAGTATATGCTCCATATCACGCCGGCGAGTCGGAACCCACGGTGCCCCCATGAGACCACCAATCATAAACCCAATAGTTCCGAAAGCCATTATCAACAGTAATGTCATCCTGCCATTATACCCGTTTACCTAAACTGGACTTACGCAAAATCCCTCGTTTCCAGGGTACATCTGGGTTAGTGTCAATGGTTTTATCTGACAGAGATGTATCCGTATAGCAACCCCAAATCAAAGTGGCCAAATTGTAGGTCTGATGTGAGTGAGCTAGAAGTACTATTCTCTGAGTGAGTCATATCTGTAGATATGACGAATGAGGAAACAGTTCTTATAGCCACTCAGACAGGGTTAGAAATGGTCATTTTGTTTTGGAATTGCTATAGATACATCGAGGGAAGAAAAACAGTTGGCAGTTGACCAGATTTGGTCTGGGGATGGGGGAGCTTTGCGTAAGTCGAGTTTAGTCTAGAACTTGTGCACCATAGACTAGCGATATATTATGAGTTTGTAGTAAAGCTCTTATGGTAGAAAAAGACATATTTACAAAGGCAGTCGAGGCGCCAGCCCAGATACTCGAAAAAACGGTCGAAGCCACCGGCAAAGTAGTGCAGTCGCTACCTACCGATAAGGTTGTTAAAACTGTTAAAAAAACCGGTAACTATTGGCACACGTTGGGACCAGGTTTGACTACTGGGGCCTCGGATGACGACCCATCAGGCATTGCGACGTATTCGCAAACAGGCGCCCGATATGGGTTCCAGTTGCTATGGCTCGCCGCCTTTACTTTCCCATTGATGGCAGTGGTACAGGAAATGTGCGCACGGATTGGCCTGGTAACCGGCAGGGGGCTGGCCGGCAATATCCGGATTTATTTCCCAAAAAAGGTCTTGCACATATGTACCATCCTACTCTTTTCAGCTAATGCCTTTAATATTGGAGCCGATTTGGGTGCTATGGCCAAAGCCATGCAGCTACTTACGCCAAGAGTGAATTTTTCGGTGTTGGTAGTTGGTTTTGCCTTTTTTAGCTTGGGATTACAGATTTTTACTCCTTATGTCCGTTATGCCAAGTACCTCAAATGGCTGGCTCTGGTCTTGTTGGCATATGTATTATCGGCACTAATGGCCCGACTGGACTGGGTTAATATTTTGCAGCACGCTGTGGTGCCAAGCATTACGTTTACCAAGGACCAGCTGTTACTAATCTGCGCAATTTTGGGTACCACCATTTCGCCGTACCTGTTTTTTTGGCAGACTTCGCAAGAGATAGAAGAACAAGTCTTGGTTGGCAAGACATCGATCGCCTCACGCAAAGGAGCTACCAAAGCCGACGTGCAGCATATGCGCGTTGATGTGTGGACAGGCATGTTTTTATCTAATCTGGTGATGTTTTTCATCATAGCGGCAAGTGGAGCGGTACTGTACAGCAACGGCATTACGAATATAGAGAGCGCCTCTCAAGCAGCCGAAGCGCTCCGCCCATTTGCTGGGGATGCCACCTACTTTTTGTTTGCCATCGGCATCATTGGCACGGGTTTGCTTGCCATACCAGTACTGGCTGGTTCTAGCTCTTATGCCATAGCCGAAAGTTTAGGCTGGCGGCATGGTCTGAACCGCAAACTCAAGCAAGCCTATGCCTTTTACGGCGTAATTATTATCTCAATGATGGTGGGCTTGGGGTTGAACTTTGTCGGTCTTGACCCAATTAAAGCGCTTATTTACTCAGCCGTCGCAAATGGTATTGTAGCGCCAGTGGTACTACTATTGATTGTTCTTATTAGTAGTAACAAAAGAATTATGGGCGAGTGGGTCAACCGCCGCTCTACCAAGCTGCTCGGTTGGTTTGTTACCCTGCTAATGGGCGCAGCTGGCGTTGCCGCTATTGTTTCTTTGTTATAACTCGCTTAAGACCTCTTGCAGAATAACTAAGCGCATCAATCCGTTCGACTAGGCTATGGATTTACTCGTACCTGAGTGCCTCAATCGGATCTTTGCGAGCCGCCTTAGCGGCTGGTGTAATGCCAAAGATAATGCCAACTATTAGCACAACCATACAAGCCAGTAGGACAACTGGCCAGGTAATGACTGGTTGCAAGTTAGTAAAAATCCTAAGCAGCACGTTCGTTAATAAGGCCAGAAGAGTACCAATGATACCGCCGACTACACTAAGTACCAGTGCCTCGACCAAAAACTGACCCAGTATCTGACGGTTGGTCGCACCAACAGCCTTGCGAATACCGATTTCACGGGTTCGTTCGGTAACAGAAACCAGCATAATATTCATGATCCCGATACCACCTACCATCAGTGACAGGGCAGCAATACCAGTTATGAAACCCGTCAGTAAGTTTAAAATGTCATTGGTAACTGCCAGGTTTTCGTCTTGTCTTAAGACGGTAAAATCATTCTGTTGCCCGTGTGCGGCCATTAAGCGCCGGTTAATAGCCGCAATCGTCTGGGCGGATTGATTGGGATGGGTTGGACGCACCAATATCTCGATAAGCTGCGTGTTACCACCGGTTATTTCCTTGCCAATATTATAGGGTATAAAGATAGCTTTATTAAAATCGGGTCCTAAAGCCACTGGTGAGCTTTCAAACTTGTCCATAACACCACGAACGATAAAATCTTGACCATGGATAGAAAATGTCATGCCAATTGGTACGTTTTCGTGAAACAGTTGCTCGGCAACCGTCTGGCCAATCACTGCCACATGCCGGCCAAGCTCACCACTCGAAAAAAAGGCACCAAAGTTGACTTTTTGTTTAAGCACTTCGGGCATCTTGTCATTGGTCCCAATTATGTAGCCATTGTTATATTGGCGATCTTCAGTACGTGCTCCACCACTAATAAGACTAATAGGCACTACCGTTTTGACATTGGGCGTCCTTTCAATAATTGATAAATCGTTGGCTGGTAAGCTCCCACTGCTAATGCCCAAACTGCGGGATAGGTTGATTTTGGTTATGGTGCCACTCGCGTCACGAGTAACTAACTGACCTGGACGTATGGTAATGAGATCGCTCCCCAGCCGACTAATCTGGCCGACGACTTGTTTTTTGACACCTTCACCTAGGCTAACTATGGTTACGACTGATACAACCCCGATAATAATGCCGAGCATAGTCAAGAAACTACGCCACTTGGAACTTCTCAGCGCAGCCAGGGCCATTTTGATATTGCCGCCAAACATTATTTCTTGGCCTTTCGCCTGGTAGCTTCACTACGACGTTTTGGTGTTTTTATTTTTCGCGACTTCTTGGGCAGTGATTCCTTATGGGGTATTGCTTTCATCAGTGCCGACACACCGGCCAGATCGTCTTCTTCGGTCTTGCGTGGGAACAGTTGCATAGAGCGCCGGGCCAATCGCGGAACTTGACCGATTGGCGTCCTTTCATCGTGCACAATACTGCCATCATGCATGTAAACAACGCGGTTGGCGTAGCGAGTTAACTCGGGGTTGTGGGTGACCATGAGGATCGTGTTACCAGATTTGTGAACTTCACCCAGTAGCTCCATTACCAGAAGGCTAGCGGCGCTGTCGAGTGTACCAGTCGGTTCGTCAGCAATAATGAGGGTAGGGTTGTTTATAAGGGCTCTGGCAATAGCAACCCGCTGAATTTGGCCGCCGCTGAGCTGGCGCGGCATAAAGTATTCACGGTCGCCTAAACCAATTTGTTCCAAAGCCAGTCCTGCCCGCTTTAAGCGCCGTGTTACACTTACCCCCTTATAAGCCAACGGCAAAGCCACGTTTTCGAGCACATTAAGCCGCGGCAGCAAATTGTATGATTGAAAAACAAAGCCAATTTTGTCGCGGCGCAAGCGAGCCCGCTGGTTGGTGCGAAGCCGGGCAACTGAACGATTGCCCAGCGTATAGTTGCCATGAGTGGGTCGATCAAGCAAGCCAATTATGTTCATAAGCGTGGATTTACCCGAACCACTCGGCCCCATAACTGCTACAAACTCACCTTGCTCAATTTCTAGTTCGACCTCATCCAATGCCACGGTGGTTGCATCACCGAAACCGTATAGTTTACTGACATCTTTGAGAGTTATGAGTGGCATGAGTCCATGTCTCGCTTATGGTTTTTGCTTTAGTTACATAAGAGGTGTGCCCCCGAATGGAAACACACCTCTTATGTAATAATTGTCTCTGCTATGTAGTTTACGTGTTCCTTTGGTCTCGGCGCAAGATATTAATGTAGTAATTAATGCCCCCACGTATTTTCGGTATAATAACTTGTGGTTTGTTTATAGCTCATCAAACCAAGCTCGAGCTGCTTGACTAGGAGAGGTCGCACCACCGCGGTCACCGCCTTTGGCGGGATGCCGCCAAACAGCGGTCACGGGGCCCCGCAGGAAGCGGGGTAGTTGGAATGGCACAGTGCCATAAAGTTATTAATTATGTTCTACGTATACATACTGAAAAGTTCGAAAACACATCGTCACTACATAGGTAGCACTGCTGATATTGCAAAACGTCTTACTGCCCACAATAGCGGCACTAACCGATCTACAAAGACTGGTAGACCTTGGGAAATCATTTGCAGCGAAAAGTACAATAGCAAGGCTGCGGCTTGGCAACGGGAACAGCAAATTAAACGCTACAAAGGTGGCGAAGATTTCAAGAAGTTGATAGGCTTGATTTAGTACGGAAGGGTCGCATAGTGGTCTAGTGCGCCACCTTGGAAAGGTGGTATACCCGCAAGGGTATCGAGGGTTCAAATCCCTCTCCTTCCGCCATGGTTCAACAGGCTCACCATAGGTGGGCTGGTTGAACCATGGTAGTGGGATGAGAACCCGTAGGGTTCGGCAAACGAGGAGCGCAGGTTAAGATGAAAGCTTGCTTTTAATCTTGCCGAGCACCGCAGGAAGGAGCGCGAGTGCAGCGAGCGCGATATCCCTCCCTCTCCGCCATCATTCATTGTTCCATTACAGATTAAACTTTTGTTTGATTCGGCTAAATATTGATACAATACACACATGAGTGATGATCAATTCACAAAACTGTTCAAGCATATGGAAAAACGCTTTTCTGATATGGACAAGCGTTTTGATGAGCTGAGTCAGAAATTTGATCGTTTACAAGGAGCCGTGGACGCATAAGCCAAGCAAGTGTTGGAGCTTAACCAAGAGTTTCTGATGTTATTAAGAAAAGTTGACCGTCTCGAACAATGGCTTCACGTTATAGCTCAAAAATCAGGCGGGGAATTAGACTACTAGATCTAATCAGTAACCAGGCCCACACGGAAGATGATTAGAAGACGTGTACATATCGCAAGACGTATCGCAGGTTCAAGTCCCGCCTCTTCCGCCAGTTTAATTTGTTATATAGGACTTTCGCACTTTTGTGCAGATAACAGAGTCTATCTGAGTAAGGCGAGAACTTTCAGATTTCTGGAGGGGTAGCCATAGCTACATCGACAGAAAGATGGAAGTTTGTAGCCACTCAGGGAGGGTCTGAAGCTGTAGAAAAGTGCGAAAGTCCTATACACTAGAGTTATGAAAATTACCAAATACGAACACGCTTGTTTGGTCGTGGAAGAGCAGGGTAAACGCCTGGTTATTGACCCTGGTAATTTTGCGCAGTCGCTGCCACCAAATCTCGATAACGTTGCCGGCATTGTAATCACGCATGTTCATGCCGATCATTTTGATCAAAAACATATCAATAACCTTGTGGCTGCGAATCCAGCCGCCATGATTTTTTGCCCCGACGAAGTAGCCAGTCAGCTGACATATGACAATCTACGGCGTGTTCATGGTGGCGACGAGGCAGTAGCCGAGCCTTTCCGTTTGCAATTTTTCGGTGATAAACACGCTATGATTCACCCTTCATTTCCGATTGCTCAAAACATTGGTGTCTTGGTAAACGGCAAGTTGTACTACCCGGGTGATTCCTTTGCGCTTCCAATTGTAGTACCCCAAGTGTTGGCCTTACCGGTAAATGCTCCGTGGCTCAAAATGGCGGAGAGCATTGACTTCTTGATGAAGATCAAACCCAAAACAGTCATACCAACCCATAACGCTTTCTTATCTCAAGCCGGAAACGATCTGGTAGAGCATATGCTCAGTGGTACAATGCAATCTTTTGGCGGTACATTTAAGTCCTTGCCTGTCGGCCAAATATTGGAAGCTTAAGCCTGTATACTAGTACCAACAACTTTACCAGTAGCAGCCAGCAAAATATTGCCCGCTGTCATAGCATCAAATACGATGAGGGGCATTGCATGCTCCATAGCCAATGCCATGGCAGCCTTGTCCATGACCTTTATAGCTTCGTCTCCAACAGCTTGCCGATAAGAAAGTTTACTAATTTTTTTAGCATTAGTGTGCTTGGCTGGGTCTTTATCGTAAATGCCATCAACTTTAGTAGCTTTAAGAACAGAGTCACAGTCTAGCTCTAGTGCTAGCACCACGGCGGCAGTATCGGTAGTTACATATGGCCGGCCGCTACCCCCCGCAAGAATAACCACCCGGCCTTTTTCTAGGTGCTTGTTGGCTAATCGGTGCACAAACGGCTCTGCCACTTGGTTGGCAAAGATATTGGACAAGCAACGAGTTTTGACTTTATGGGCTTCAAAAATATCAGTTAGCGCTAGGGCGTTAATAAGCGTACCAAGCATGCCCATATGGTCGGCTGTTACGCGCTGTATGCCATGCCCGGCAATACGAGCACCACGGACAAAATTGCCGCCACCCACCATTATTACTACCTGGATATTCTCCTGGGCTACTTTCTTAATCTCGTCTGCCAGCCAGCCCGCGACTTCCGGATCAATACCACCATCAAATTTACCAGCCAATTGCTCACCAGAGAGTTTGAGTAAAACACGCTTGTACTTGACCTTCATCTAAAGAGTTACTCTAGCACAATAACAGAGATAGCGCTATACTAGTATTTATGAAAATTGTAGTTGGAACCAAGAACCCTGCAAAACTACGTGCGGTTGAAGCTGCACTGACGCAGATTCTTAAAGATAAAGAACCCGAGATAGTTGGCGTCGAAGTAGAGTCAGGTGTCGCTGATCAGCCAATGAACGATAGCGAAACCCTAAAGGGTGCCCACTCGCGTGCTCTGGCCGCCCTAGAAAAAATTCCTGAAGCAGATATTGGTATAGGCATCGAAGGTGGCCTGCAAGAAATTAACGGCACTTGGTTCATCGGCAATATGGCATGTGCTGTCTCGAAAAATAAGTCAATAGGATACGGCTTGAGCACCAGGGTAGCAGTTCCCAAGGAAGTTGTTGGCGAGATTAAAAAAGGCAACAACCTATCCGTTGCAATGCACACAGTAACTGGTATAGCTGACATAGGCAAAAAACAAGGTTTGCTGGGCTACATGACAAATGGTCACATAACACGTGAGAGCGCGTCCATGCAAGCCGTGATTGCCGCTGTTACTAGCGTAGATTCCGATAGCCACTCAATCACTGTCAGTAAGTCTACATAGGGCTAAAATGTTCTCGCAGGCGATCCTCGTCTGCTATGTTTGCGCTTGATGTGGCCAAGCACAAACCCCTTACGCATACAGATACTTCTTCCCCTGGTGTTATGCTCGGAATAAGTAGATTGGCTTTTCTTGTAGCATAGCCTTTTTTAAATGTTTCTAGATTAACCCAGCTGTTGCGTCTATATGCTTCGGTTGTTTCCGCTATGATAGCCGGATCGAAAAGATTAACGGTGGCACCAAGCATAATAAGCGGCTCAAACAGCGGTTCATTGCTTGCGTCATCAGCGGCGTAGCTAAAGCCAGCTATCAAGGTTTCTAATGATACTGTGCCAATAGGATCTCTGGTTGATGCTGCCTCAAGGGCTTCTGCACAACCCAACTTCCCAGCCATTAGGCTTGCTGCTACATAGGGTAAGGGGGACTCAGAGTTTGGAATAACATCCTGGTTTCCGCTAAGGTGCATTATGACCTGGGGTTGCTGTGGGTTTACCTCGTCAAGATGTAATACTTTGTCACCTTCAACAAGATTATGATACCTAGATCTAACTAGTTGATGAGAAATTCTGCGAGGCATTCTTGCGGTAGGGGTACTAACAACGCCTGGATGAGTCTCGTTCGTGTCTTCTCTGCGGATACCGTTCAGAATCATCAGCTCTCCGTCTATCTCTGAAAGAATAGTTAAAGACAAGGCCGTTTGCCAAGCAGTTTCCTGAAATAGACACTCCTGTAAGGTCGCCTGGCTATGGAAGCCAGGAAGATTTGCCTCGCCAAGCTATTCCAATGAATATAGTTTAGCCATGATAAAGGTTATAGGAAATTTCGTGGAGGTTTTGGGTCTTCTGTTCGGCTGTAAAGATACCATTCCACCAGCCTGCAACCTCAGGATCAATACCACCATCAAATTTACCAGCCAATTGCTCACCAGAGAGTTTTAAAAGAATCCTCTTGTATTTAGCGCTCATCTAAGGTGTTAGTCTAGCAGATAACCGCTGCTCAGTGTTATACTTTTTTTATGAGTGATAATCCAACGAATGTCTTACTGGAGCAAATAATTCATCAAAATCAGGCAGTCCTGGAGATAGTGGGCGAAATGCAAAACAATTATCAGATGTACCGAAACGAGATGAATTTATTCAAGTAAAAAACGATATTCAAACCATTAAAACTGCCGTAACGGCCACTAACAGTGACCTGCATGAGCTTTAAAACCGAGTCATCCAGCTAGAAGCTTCACGCTAAAGTTATCTCTGTTATACTGTATGTGTGAAGATTTATTCGTGGAATGTTAATGGGATAAGGGCGGTGCGCAACAAAGGATTGTTCGCGCCATTTATCAAAAAGCACCAGCCCGACATTTTGTGTTTGCAAGAAACCAAAGCAATGTCCGACCAAGCAGAGATTGATCTGCCGGGCTATATAGAATTCTGGAACTCGGCAGAAAAGAAGGGATACTCCGGCACCGCCCTATTTACTAAGAACAAGCCATTACGCGTTATGAACGGATTTCCGGAGGATATTATTAAAAAGTACGATGTTGCTGGCGATGCTTACGGTGACCCCAACAAAGAGGGTAGGGTCATTGCAGCTGAGTTTGATAAGTTTTACCTGGTCACTGTCTATACCCCTAATGCTAAGGATGATTTGTCGCGCATTCCATTGCGCTTCGAGCACTGGGATCCGGCTTTTTTGGCCTATGTCAAAGGCCTGGAAACGGGAACAATCTGCCTATGCAAGGCTCAGCCTTGTTACAAGGCTGAGCCTTGCATAGGCAAGCCGGTGGTGTTTACCGGTGATCTCAATGTCGCTCATATGCCCGATGACCTCGCTCGACCAAAAGAAAACGAAGGTAAAAAAGGCTATACCGCGGAGGAGCGCACCGGCTTCCAGAACTTCATCGACGCTGGATTTATTGACACACTCCGATTGTTCCAGCAGGGTAATGGCCACTACACGTGGTGGACACATTGGGCCAACTCCCGCACCCGCAACGTCGGCTGGCGGATTGACTATTTTTTGGTGTCTGAGAAATTAAAAGGCAAGATTAAAACTGCTGCTATTCACCCGGATATCATGGGCTCCGACCACTGCCCAGTCAGTGTTACATTATCTTTATGAAAAACAAAATGCCGTTTGCTGTGTTTGATATTGATGGCACACTAGTCCGTTGGCAGCTGTACCACGCCGTGGCAGATGCCTTGGCTAAGCAGGGGATAATAGATTCAAAAACCTATGTTGCCATCCGGGATGCGCGGATGAAATGGAAGCAGCGCACGCATGAGGAATCGTTCAAAGATTACGAAAAGCACCTAGTTGCCACCTACGAAAAGCTATTGACCAAATTAACCACACAGCAATTCGAGGCAGCCGCACAAACGGTGTTTGAGGAATATAAAGACCAGGTGTACACCTACACCCGCGACCTTATCAAAACCCTGAAAGGCAAAGGATATACCTTGTTGGTAATTTCTGGCTCGCAAACCGAAATTGTCCAAAAAATTGCCAGCTACTATGGCTTTGACGATTGCGTGGGAAGTGATTATCACCAAGCAAATGGCCGTTTTACCGGCCAAAAGACATTGACCATAAGCGCTAAAGATAAGGTATTACAATCACTCATCGCTAAGCACCATTTATCACTCAAAGGCAGCATAGCGGTTGGTGACAGTACAAGCGATATTGTTATGCTCGAAGTAGTTGAGCAGCCCATAGCCTTTAACCCAGAGAAAAAACTATTTGAACACGCCAAGCAAAAAGGCTGGCAAATCGTCATTGAGCGCAAAAATATGGTATACAAGCTGGAGCCGCACGATGGAACGTACTTACTGGCACAAGCAAACTACTGATACGCCGCTTTTTCCGGATGTCTTATGGAGCCGTCCAGAGACCAAACGGACTGCTGGCAAGCTACTAATTATTGGCGGCAACTTACACAGTTTTGCAAGCGTTGGCAATGCTTATGTAGAAGCTTTGAGTGCCGGAGCAGGTCAAATACGTCTTGTTATGCCAGACGCTTTGAAAAAAACGGTCAGCAAACTTATACCAGACGCTGATTTTCTGCCAAGTACGCCGAGTGGTAGTTTTGCCAGACTAGCCTTGGCTGGATTAATAGACCAAGCCGGATGGGCTGACGGCGTGCTGATTGCTGGTGATTTGGGCAATAACAGCGAAACCGCAATATTATTAGAAAAGTTTACTGATAAATATAGCGGCCAACTGACTTTAGCCAAAGATGCTGCAAGCCATTTTGCAGATATCCCCGAGATACTTATGGACCGGCAAAAGACTACAATGATTGTTGATATTACCCAGTTGCAGCATCTAGCAGGTCAGGTTAAGTTTAGCCAACCGTTTACTAGCAATATGGATTTAATTAGGATGGTTGATGCGCTGCATGATTTTAGCCAGCCCTTCGCCCCCAATATAATTACACAGCACTTGTCTAATTACGTTGTAGCGGTTGATGGTGAGGTTAGTACTACCAATGTAGGCACCGAGAAAATATCCTGGCGAATACCAACCGCCGCCCACGCTGCCGTTTGGTGGCTCCAGAACCCCACAAACCCGTTTGAGGCACTGACAACATCAATAATAGACAGCTAGTTGGTGGAGATAATCGCGCGGCTTTCAAACCCTCACGTCAATGAGGCGTTAGAGACGATTCTCCAGATGGCAGCGGCCGGTGAGCTGTTCTGATGGCGTCATGACTTGACATTTGTCAATTGAAACAAACTACTAGACCAATCAATTCTTTTGCGTTCGCTCTCGCAGCATTCGGCTCGCTGCTCGTTTGGCGTTGAGTTCACGTTGACGTAGAGCAGTTACAGCGCCACCCACAATTTTGATCACACGTGCGTTTCTTTTTAGGTCGGTTCCTCATCACAACCTCCTTTCTCCCACCTTGAAAGGAGTGTGGCACTCAACCGAGCAGAACGGAAACTTCAGATATTGTTCGTATCTGATGTTGTATTATAGAGGCAAATGCATACTCAAGAAGTTTCACCTGAAGTGCGGGAACACGATGAATCGGCGATTCGTCGTGAACTTGGCCTCGCTGACAACAGCACGATCCTCTATGAAGATGAAGGTTGGGATAGTCGCGTCTACATCGTCAGTAACGGTGCGGCGGTTTTCAAGTTTCCACGATCGCCCGAAGTGAAGGCTCAATATCGCCACGAGATTTCTGCCCTGAGAATGCTTGAGGGCATAAGCAGCCCGGTGTACACACCACGAGTGAAGTGGGAAGCGCCAGATCTCGCGTACTTTGGATATGAAGGCATCATTGGACAACCCTTGTCGCGGCGCCTGGGTGACCTTGATACCGAGACAAAGACGAGCATCGGGGTTTCGATAGGACATTTCTTGAGCCTGCTGCATGGCGCCAAGCTCGATGACGTACCGACGAACAGCATCGAGGACGAAATTGCGGACTATGGCGAGAAGTACCGTTTGGCACGACCGACTCTAACGGAGGCCTTCTCAGGCGCCGAGATGGGCACCGTCGAGGAGTTCTTTCTCCGCCAACTGCCCACTGACATGAGGCGACTCGGCGGAGAGTTGCGGCTTAGCCACGGCGATCTTGGTCCCTGGAACATCATCATATCGCCCACCCGAGAGCTAGGTCTTATCGACTTCGGTGATGTCGGTTATCACGATGCGTCGAAGGACTTCTCCGGCTTCGGCGACGACACTATCTTGAACTCTGCGCTGGACACCTATGGGGCCAACGATCTGTTGCGCGAGAAGACTGCGCTGAGAATCAAGGCGTTTCCCGTGCTCGACATCCCCTTCTATCTCGGCAAGCAGGATCAGGCGGGAATTCGCGCCTGTCTGGACCTCGTGCGACAAGTAGTCATCGAGGGCGAACAGGTACGTGATGCCAGGTTCAAGCGGGACTAAGAATCTTTCGCTAGTCGCTTTACAAGAAGTCAACGAATCTGAGCGGAGTTAAACTCGTCTAACAGATAAGAGCGTTACAACGTTTACAACACTCCGCCTCTGATGGGTTTGAAGTTTCGTGGATTAACAGATAGCTATGAGAATCGTTCTTATTTTGGTGGGCAGGGAGGGACAGCGCTCTGATCCGCCATCTGCCGTACCAGAGCTAACCCTCACGTTGTTGCCAACACGGGATTTTGCCCGGCCTACGTAGCTATAGCTACTTCGGCGGAGTAGGCAGTCCCGCATGCTCGCTCTCCGTAGCAATAGTTGGTGCCGGGGGAGGGACTTGAACCCTCACGTTGTTGCCAACACTGGATTTTGAGTCCAGCGCGTCTACCAATTCCGCCACCCCGGCATCCAGCTACTACTGCAAAGGGTGAATCTACCAGTTCCATCACTGCGGCGTCTTTGTTACCAGATAGTGTACTCGCCTTACGCAGAATCCCTGCCGGCTCAGAATCACCAGGTAAACACCTAAGTTCTTTTTCTACTGTCAAAGTATCTATGGATACTCTTCCAGTAGCCAAAAGAACTTATTTATCTCTCCTGGACGACCCTGATTCCAGCCAGGTTTTGCGTAAGTCGAGTATAACAGGGATAATTGTACTATACTTGTTACGCATACTCTATAGGACTTTCGCACTTTTGTGCAGATAACAGAGTCTATCTGAGTAAGGCGAGAACTTTCAGATTTCTGGAGGGGTAGTCATAGCTACATCGACAGAAAGATGGAAGTTTGTAGCCACTCAGGGAGGGTATGAAACTGTAGAAAGATGCGAAAGTCCTATATAGCAATATGAATCAACCTACCAATTCTCATCACCGTTCAGAGCGCGACGAGGCAAACTTGGCGGCCAATATGATCCGTCAAAAAATTAGTAGCTTGTACGAAAACGAGCCAGGTGCTAAAGCCGAAGCACTGGACGCAATTGAAAGCAGCGGACACCGTTCTAAACACCAGGAGTTTATGCATCAGCTTACGACCTCTGGTAAATCGCTGGCCGGGATTCAAACGGCTTGGCACGCCTATTATAGTGATCTACCAGATAACCAGAAACATGAGGTTTGGCAGGAGTTTTACTCCGCTCATCAGCCAGCCGGGCAACCGATTGCAGAGCCAAAGCCAGCCCACCATATAAACGCTCCAAGGCCAATAACTCCAGGGCAAGATCACCCCATCAAACACACCCGACACCATCGAGCACCAGGACAACGCTCGGTGGACGACATTAAGCACCAGATTCTTAGCAAAGTCAGAGGCCATAAGAAACTAAAAGCTCGTGAACATTTTCAATCATTGATATTTGGGTTTGGCTTAGGTTCATTTGTGTTGCTCATTATGCTTTTTGGTTTCTTTAATGAACGTTTTGTAGCCCCCTTTATTACGCCAAGCCGTCATGTCACTTCCACACCTATCATCATCGACCCCAATAACTCTGCAGTTGATCCGCAGCCCAAAATTATTATCCCCAAAATCAATGTTGAGATTCCGGTGGTTTATGACGAACCTTCCATAGAGGAAAATGCAGTCCAAAGGGCGTTAGAGCGAGGCGTGGTTCACTATGCCACTACACCAAATCCAGGTGAGCAGGGCAATACGGTAATTTTTGGCCACTCTAGCAACAATATCTTTAATAAGGGACGCTACAAGTTTGCTTTTGTGCTGCTTAGCCGGCTGGAGGCCGGCGATGTTTTCTACCTTACTAAAGACGGCAAACGTTATGCCTTTCGGGTCTATAAAAAGGAGGTTGTTAAGCCCGATGCGTTAGGCGTACTGGGTAACACCGATAAGCTTGCGACCGTTACATTGATCACCTGTGATCCACCAGGTACATCACTCAACCGATTGGTGGTGATAGGAGAGCAGATTAGCCCTAATCCTAGCGCCAATATTGCCAGCACAGCACTCAAAAGCAGCTTGCAACCCAAGCTTATCCCGAGCAATGCACCAAGTTTGTTGCAGCGGTTTACGGACTGGCTCAGTCGATAATCCACAATTCGAAATTTACCCGCCTTACGTAAAACTCCTCCATGCCCAGACCAAAGCTGGCTGGCTGCAAACATTTTTTCCTTTCTCGATGTATCTACGGATACATCTCTTTCCGATAAAACTGTTTTCGCTCACCCAGCTTTACCCTGGGAACGAACGATTCTGCGTAAGTCGGGTCTACTGCTTGACCTTAAGCTCAGTGCGGGTCAGTGCAAACCGGCCAGTCACCTGGGCTGATGGAGCAACGTTGTATAAGCCTAGGTAATCACGATCAAAAAATGGCATAAATCCCGGTTGTGAGGCTGCAAGCGTTTGTTGGTTGATGCCGTCAAAGTCAAATGCAACTGTTTTGCCCTGTAACACCACCAGCAAGCGGTGACCGTCCATCCAGGTTGCTTCTTGTTCTGGTCCCATTGCTTCTTTGAGCTCATAATAGTGGCGACGATTGGTCTCGACATCATAAATGGCAAAACGGTTGCCACTCTGGGCCACAACAAACCGGGCTATGGCCGAGAACGAGACAAAGGCCGTTTGTTGCATTTTGAGTACTACGAAAGGCGCTGGCGCAACCGACGTGTCCTTTTTGGCGGCATCAATTGGATCCTTATATATATAGACTTGGCCGGCACTTTTGGGCGCAATAACAGCGTACATATGCCCACTAAAGCGAGCCATGTCCAGTTCGTATTCTGCGCTGGTAGGGTAATAATGTAGCAGATAGTTTTTGTCCCCTTCCAGCACCTTGATAGCTTGTTTGCCGGGTTGCTCGGCGCTGGCCATCACGTACAACAGCGTATCTGGGCCATAGGCTTTAAACGCAACCACCTGGGTAAGCAAGCTAGTGCTTTGTTTGGTCTTAAAATCGGCTGCTTGCAACACACCAGTTTTGGCATCAAACATATAGAAGCGGTCATGCTTTTTGTCACGTAAGGCAACTTGGGTAGGAGACAAACTAAATACTTGATTGATATTAAATGAAGCTGCTGGGTCTTCTCGGTCAAGAACTACAAACTCAGTCCCCGTAGCAAAGCTGTGTTTTATAAGAACATGGCTGTTATTGGTCGACCATTCAACCAGGCTAAGACTGTGTGCACCAGCAGCTGGCGTGAATAGCGCAGGCGCCATACTAAGTGTTTTAGGTAATACATCAGGATTATTTAAATCAAACAGATCAAAGGCCACCAATGAATCAGGTTGCTGCACCATCAGCCAGCGCCGATCAGGGCTGGCGCTGGCAAAGGTAGGGGCACTGCCGTAGAGTTGAATATCTTTGGTAACGAGGTTCGTCGGGAACAACACCGGGTAGACTAGCTGCTCAATACTACCGCCCTCAAGATTGAATGACCTTTTCCATGAATGGTAGCCATCACGTTTGAGCTCCATATTGTACTGACCAGCCGGTATAGCCAGCTTGGTGCTAGTCTTGCCCTTGGAGACACCATTTAGATAGATGTCAGCCGACTCTGGGTGGGAATCCACAAAGACTAAGCCGTTTTGGATAACCTGGCCTGTACGCCGGTCAACATCGTAACCAAAGGCTTGCAGTAACAATATCAAAGAGCCGGTAGCAATGGCGATCGCCACCAAGATATAGCCTATAAAAAGACGAATGGTATGAGCACGGTTTTGGGCTGGGTCAAGAAAATCCATGAAATATGTTAAACTCTCGACTCCTATTTATAGCACACCTATGCAAGTAGTGACCAATGGGGGCTAAATAGCGTAACCACCCTTGTCAAGCACAAGCAAGACGAGTACTATAGGAGTGAATTGCCTTAAACATAAGCCACACCAGAGGGTAGCAAGAGCAGTGGGCGATCATACAAACACCATCAAACTAAACGGAAAAATATACGACACCAGGAGCGGTACGGTGATGGGTGAACAACGCCATGTAACTGGTGACCAGACACACATCCCAGGGCAGGTCATAGATGGCTTAGTCCGTAAACCGCACATGGCCAAAAAGACTCAACACCTGCCACACCAACCTCCATCCGCCCATCAGCGACAAACAGTGGCAGCACACCACATCCATCATCGCACCGACCACACGCATACCCTTATGCGGACGGCGGTCAAGAAGCCACTGCATGCCAAAGCTTCTAAACCATCAGTGCTTGTAGGCAAACACACCGCCCGGCAAGTTTTGGAACCAGTAATGAGCCACCAGTCGCAGATTAACGCTCATCGGGCAACCCGCGCCAGTAGTGTAACCAAAAGCAATTTAGTAAGCCGTTTTGTAGTACCAGGTGCATACTCGAGCATGGTCAAAAAGACTGCCCACTTGGCAGTCCAAACAGCACCCAATCAACCAATCGGTCACCATGCCTCTATGGCACTGGCTGGCCCGATTGCGCCGCGTTCAGCATCGCAGGACTTTTTTGCAAAAGCCATAACTCACGCCACCAGCCATGAAGCCACTCTGCACAAACGCTCAAAACATCGCCAGAAAGCCAAGAAACTGGGCATGGGTAGGCAGACATTTAATGTCAGCGCTGCTATGTTGATTGCCGTAATACTGGGCGGGTTTATTGCATATCAGAACATGGCCAATATCTCCATGAGGGTTGCTACCGCCAAAGCCGGCTTGGCCGCTTCACTACCGGGTTATAAACCAGCCGGGTTTTCCTTGAGCCGTGACATCCAGGCCGGGCCAGGGCGCATTACTGTTAGCTTTAGGTCCAATAGCGACAGTCGGAGCTTCAATATCACCCAGCAGACCTCTAATTGGAATAGTGAAACACTGCTGCACAGTTTTGTAGCAACTACCCGCCAATCGTATCAGCGGGTTACGACCGCTAATGGCCAGACGGTCTATCTGTATGGCGATACCAATGCCACCTGGGTAGATAGTGGTATTTGGTACCAGGTACAGGGCAAGTCCAGCCTCAGTAGCGAACAATTGCTTAAGATGGCCGCCAGCTTCTAACTCTTTACACATTTGCCCAAGTAGTGTATAGTATTACTTCATGAAAGAAATTATTGTTCATCTTACGTGGGACGAAGGCGCTATCAGCCATATAGAAGGCCTGCCAGAGCAGCAAAACCTAATTATGCAGGGTGAAACTACGCCTTCAACTCAACCGTACACAGAGCCTAATCAGCATCTGGAAACTGCAAACGGCGGAGAAATGTTAGCAGTGGTTGGTGGCTTGGGAGCAGTTGCTCTTTTCCTGGCCGTGGCTAGCCGTCTGTCACACTCTTCCGAAAGAACCACACTACCTAACCGTCGTTAATAAACTAATTAGTTACTGGTTGCAGCTTCTGTTTGTTCCTCGTACAATACCCCTGATGATGACAATTAGCGCACTTTATGTACTTGGATGCGATGCAAGGAATCAAGGAAGCGCGCAGCGAACCGTATATGTAATACTGAGAGTGAGCACTGGACTTGATGACATAGCAACGCGCCAAGAGCAGCGGCAGAGTTTCTGGCTCTGCCAGAAAGCAAGTCACTGTGATACGTAAAGTGCGCACACGGTTTGCGCCCAGCCCCACCGGCTTCTTGCATGTAGGTGGTGTTAGAACCGCGTTATTCGCCTGGTTGGTAGCCCGCCAAGCCAACGGCAGTTTTATTTTGCGCATAGAGGACACTGACCAGGCGCGTCAAGTCCCAGACAGTGTGGAGCATATTATGGCAAGCCTCAAGTGGCTAGGATTAGATTGGGATGAGGGCCCGTATTTTCAGTCTAAGCGACGCGACACCTACAAACACTGGGCGCAGAAACTGATTGACAGCGGCCATGCCTATGCCGATCCTTATACACCAGAACAAGTACAAGAGTTTCGCGATCAAGCCAAGGCAGACAAGCGGCCTTTTTTGTATGGGGCTCACCGGCCGCTAAACCCACCCAGTTGGCACGAGGGTCAACCCTTACGCTTTAAGTCACAGCCCAAAGCCTATAAGTGGGAAGACGTTGTTATGGGTAAGCTATCGGCTGGCAAAGAAGTGGTTGACGACTTTATTATTCTCAAATCGGACGGATTTCCTACCTACAACTTTGCTCACATCATAGACGACCACGAAATGAAGGTTACACACGTAATTAGAGGCCAGGAATTTGTAGCCAGTATGCCAAACTATCTCAACTTGTATGACGCATTAGATTTTCCACTTCCGCAATTTGCGACTTTGCCGCATATTCTTAACCCCCAGGGCAACAAAAAGCTCAGCAAACGTGACGGTGCAAAGGATATCTTGGACTATCGACAAATGGGTTACTTACCAGAGGCAATGGTTAACTTTCTGGCTTCGCTGGGCTGGAATGACGGATCAGAAGACGAAGTGTTTAGCGTCAAGCAACTGATAGAAAAGTTTGATATGAAAAAAGTGCAACGGAGTGGAGCACGTTTTGACGAACAAAGATTACGGTGGCTCAACGGTGCTCACATACGCAAAGTGCCACTGGCTGAGTTATATAGGCAAGTCAAAGATTACTGGCCCAACCAAGCGATCAAGTTTGACGACACGTACAAAAGGAAGGTGCTGGCACTAGTTCAGGAACGACTCAAGTATTTTGCCGAATTGCCCGAGCTGACACGTTTTTTCTATATAGACTTGCCGGTGAATCCGAAGCTCATTAACGAACATAAACAGCTCAAAAAACTATCCAAGATTGAGCTAAAAAAGCTCTTGGGGCAAACTAGGGATGTGATAAAAAACAGTGATTTTTCTCACACTGACCTCAGTGAAAAATTGAATGGACTGTTAAACACGACTAGCCAAAAACCAGTGGTATTATTTAGTTTAATCCGCATTGCCACTACCCAGGCTCCTGCCAGCCCTGGCCTGGCTGAAACCCTGGCGGTCTTGGGTAAAGACACTGTCCTCAAACGAATCATACAGACAGAGACGAGCCTCTAGCCCTACAAGCACAAGCAGGTTACAATAGTCGGCATGGACAACAGCATGTTGCCGCCAAAAAAATCTGCGGCACCGACTAAAACTGATAATCAAAAAGATAAACCTGAGCCTAAACCCACCCCAAGTGACACACCAGCTGTCAAAAAGTCTATCGCCGTACATAAACGCCTAAAGTGGATATTTTTTAAGCCAGAGCACGTCAGCCGCAAAAAGTGGCTGCTACTTGACGGTATTATTGTGCTACTTATAGGGCTAGGAACGGTGGGGAGTTATTATATATTTCGGCATTTTACTAATTTGCCTAAACAAGCCGTCACCGCTAGACCAGCCCCCAAGCCTCCCAAGCCCACTACCGAACCATCACGTTTGACGGGTGTACAGGTAGCGACCGAGCTCAACCAGCGGCCGGTGACAGGTATCATTATAGAGAACAGTCCTGATGCCCGGCCTCAATCTGGACTCAAAGACGCCGGTGTGATCTTCGAGGCGATAGCCGAGGGAGGCATTACACGCTTTTTAGCCCTCTACCAAGAGGCGCAGCCCGATTATATTGGCCCTATTCGTAGCGCCAGGCCGTACTACCTGGACTGGCTATTACCCTTTGATGCAGCTCTGGCGCATGTCGGCGGCAGCCCCGATGCCTTGCAGCAAATCAGAGCGTTAGGTATTAAGGATCTGGATCAGTTTGCAAACAGCGGGGCTTACTCCCGGGTTAACAGCCGTTATGCACCACATAATGTTTATAGCGACTTTGGTCGCATAGACGAACTAGAAAAGAAGAAGGGCTTTACTAGTAGTACGTTTACCGCATTTGCACGCAAAACCGAACAGCCCAATGCCCAACCAACCGCCAGAAGCCTGGACTTTAACGTTTCGGCCTTTCTGTATAACCCACATTATGATTACGATGCGCCCAGTAACACCTATAAACGCAGCCAGGCAGGCAGGCCACACGTCGATGAAAGATCGGGCTCCCAGCTTTCTCCCAAAGTCGTAGTAGCGCTGGTTATGAGTTATGGTTATGCTAGTGATGGCAGGCACAGTGTTTATACCACAACTGGCAGCGGTGCCATGTATGTCTTCCAGGATGGCACAGTCACTCAGGGTACGTGGCAAAAGGCCGACCGCAAAGCCCAGTTTACCTTTAGCGACACAAATGGCGCGCCGCTCAAGTTCAACCCCGGGCAAACCTGGGTCAGTGTACTCAGCAATAGTGCAAGCGTAAGCTATAAGCCATAATATGGATCACTTCACCCAACTCAAACGCCAGGTATTGCGCTATCTACTTGTGCTACTACTTATTGCGAGTGCAATAATGTTGGCCGGCTGGTGGATAGGCAGCAGTCTGCTGCAGGCCAACGTAACACTTTTACTACTTATTTTGAGCGTACTGGCAGCAATAGTAGCCCTGTTATTTGCTCGTATGGCAACCAACTATGTGCTAGAGCCTGTTCGCATGCTGTGGCAAGCCATTTTGCATGTTTCGCCAGAGCACGCCGATGCGCCAGCACCCAATCTGCAAACGGCAAAAGTCGGCCATGAGCTTATCAACAGCTTGGTGCTGCAGGTTTATCAACTCGCCAGTAATAGTGGCAAGCCAGCAGACAAGGCGCAGATAGATAACGTTGCTGTGGCCATCGCCAGCAGTTTGCCGCTACCAGTGTTTGTTATGGATAGAAATCAAGTAATTATGTATGTTAACGATACAGCCGCCAAGTATGTTGGTGTGCCCACGAACGAACTAATGGGCAAAAACCTATACTCCACACTGGATTTGGCCTTTTCTACTACCGATACCTTCGATAGCTGGCTAGCCGATGCTAAGGCCAAGACACTAACGTCTTCGCGCGTTTGGGAACATGTCCGACTCAAACTGCCTAGCCGCCAGGAAATGTTGCAGTTTGATATGGCTGCCTATTATAACAAAGAGAACCCAGCTAATGTCGAAACCATTATGGTGTTGTTTGACCACACCAAGCGTTACGGTGAAGCCGACGACGAGAACGGTATGTTAGAACTAGCCGTCCATGAACTGCGTACGCCCATAACACTCCTGCGCGGCTATATAGAAGTCTTAGATGACGAACTTAAGGGCAAGCTGGACCCCCAAATGGCAAGTTTTATGCAAAAAATGCAGGTTTCGGCCGCACAGCTATCAACTTTTATTAGCAATATTCTCAACGTAGCCCGCGTAGAAGCCAATCAACTCGTCCTGCAGCTTCATGAAGATACCTGGGATAGCATAGTCAGGACCACGGTCCATGATCTTGGCTTGCGGGCTATGGTTCACAACAAAACTATTGAATATACACCAGCAGCAAACTTGCCAACGGTAGCAGTTGATAGAGTTAGTGTTTACGAGGTGCTTAGTAACTTGCTAGATAACGCTATTAAATATAGCCCCGATGGACAAAAAATTCTGGTTCACACTAGTCTAACCAACGATGGTCTAGTAGAAACTACTATTCAGGACTTTGGCGCGGGTATACCAGCTAACGTACTGCCACATTTATTCGAAAAGTACGCCCGCAACTATCATAACCAAAAGCAGGTTAGCGGTACCGGCTTGGGTCTGTACCTCAGTAAGGCTATTGTCAGCGCTCATGGTGGCAACATTTGGGTGCGTTCCAAAGAAGACGAAGGCACCACAATTGGATTTACCCTGCAGCCATATAGTATGCTTGCAGCCGAGCTTAAAAACAGTGATAATAAGGACATTGTAAGAGGCGCCTACGGCTGGATCAAAAACCATTCGCTCTACCGTAAATAATCATGGATGAATCCGTATCTGTAACACCACCATTGCCACCGATACCCGTCAAGCGTGTCCTGTTCATAGAAGACGAGCATTTTATTAGTGAGCTCTACATGCACACGCTTAGCAAAGCTGGCTATAACGTTAAGGTAGTGTTTGACGGACTAGAGGGCTTCAACGAGGCCAAGACTAATGCTTACGATATTATTCTTTTGGACCTTATGATACCTAGTATGCTAGGCATTGACCTCCTTAAGCGCTTGCGTGCCGAAGTACCAGATTTGCGTGCCAAAATTCTTATTACCACCAACCTAGAACAAACCAAAGAGCACCGTAAAGAGATAGAAGACCAAGCTGATGGCTATGTCATTAAGGCCGAGATTACACCACGCCAAATGGTCGACTTCCTCAGCCACCTCGCCTGAAACTCATGAGTTTAAAGAAGCTACTTTGCAAGCATCGGTTTGCTCGAGCCTGAGAATGTAAGGGTTTGGGCATCTGTTGAGTCCTGAGTAGATGTTGTACAAAAGAGGCGCCCTTGGGTGCGAGGACTGTTTGCAGCCAAAATGGTTGCCAGTGGGCAAACTTTTGGCAAGTTCCGCAGCAAGCCTGTTTTGTACAAGCAAATGCATCAAGACGAGACAGCCGCCCAAGAGTTTTGTGCTACTTTGCCGGCACAAAGTGGCAGAATAGTGCTATCATAAAAGCAGCCATGTGAGTACTCCCTGATCCTCCGACTGGCGGACAAAGGGTTTCTACGCACAGACTTTATCAACACCCAGGCGCGTATACTCCGTCCTCCGTCGCTAAAGCTATGGAGGAGTGTCGTCACTGCAAGCCATATTCAAGCAACAACTCCTCGTAACGAAAGCGTGATAGAACGGTTCACCCTTTTTACCGAGCAGTTTCCGCTGACTAGCGGACTAACCCGTTCACTGGGCGCCCTTAAGCGCACTGGATCTCTTAATTATCACCTTAATAATCAGAATTTAGATTCTAGAATAAGCTTGGGTAGCAAAACTCTAAAATCCATAATCTAGATTCTAAAATCTATCTATAGGGAGTTTAGATATGAACAATACACTTAACAAAGAGTTTGAGATTAACGCTTTTACTTTCACAAGCAAAAAGGAATTTCGGAGCATTCCCAAAACTATTACAGTAGACGATCACCGCTACAACTTTGTAGATTCTGGTTTGCGCTATTTGATACAAAAAAGCCTGCCTGCCGGTAGGCAGGGCCGCCATTTGATTCGCCTGTTTGACATGACCGACGGCCAGAGTATTTATCGTCTAAGAAACGAAGACAATCAGTGGACTTTGGTAAGTATTAAAAACTTGTCATAGAACCATTCGGATATCATCATGCGTGAAAAAATCAACCAAAGAGTTAGTGTAGTGACAGTGTTTAGCGCCAAACAGCGGGCGGCTGCGCCGTATTTAATTAGTTGGCAAAACAAAGACTACCAGGTGGGCAAAATTGGCTACCACCATACCGTCCGCCAGGGCGAAACCCTGCATCATATTTATGAGCTTGTGGACAAAGATAATACCATGAGCTTTCGCCTAAATTTTGATACCAGCAACCTACACTGGACGTTGGAGGCCGTTAGTGATGGCAATTCCTATTAACAAAACGCCCCCGACCATAATGCATATTGACCTCAACAGCTGCTTTGCCATTATCGAGCAGCAAGCTAATCCATTAATTCGTAATAAACCGGTGGCAGTAGCTGCTTATGACACGCCTGGTGGCATGGTACTGGCCGCCAGTTACGAAGCCAAAGCTCTAGGCATAAAATTGGGGGTAAATGTACGCCAGGCCAGGGAACTTTGCAAAGGCGTAATTGTACTGATGCCGGATCCGGCCAAATACCGCGATGCCCATAGGCGATTCCGCCGGGTTTTGGGAAACTACACTAGCGATGTTACACCCAAATCTATAGACGAGTTTGTAATTGACTTTAATGGCTCACCGGCAATAAGGCAGGGCAGAGCTTTGACCGATATTGGTTATGAGATAAAAGATGAGATTAAAAAATCACTAGGCGAATATGTAACCGTTAATGTTGGCATCGCCACCAACCGCTGCTTGGCTAAGTTGGCTGCCAATTTGCATAAGCCGGACGGGATGGATGTAATTGACGCCGCCAATTTGCGGGAAACTTTGGCCACCATAGAGCTAACAGACCTGCCTGGTATAAATGTGCGCTACGAGGCACGGCTTAACACAGCCGGCATTTATACGCCTCTGCAGTTTTTGGCTGCCAATGGTGACCACCTAAAAAAGCGTGTATTCAAAAGTAAGGTGGGTATGGATTGGCACTACCGCTTGCGTGGCTGGGAGGTGGACAACGTTATTTGGGGACGTAAAAGCTACGGCCACCAGTATGCCCTGAGCAATAAAACTACCGACAGGCAAAAGCTGTCGCAGCTACTTATGAAGCTATGCGAAAAGACCGGTCGCCGCCTGCGAGGTAGCGGCCACACTGCCAGCGGCATACGCTTGTGGCTAAGCTTTACCAACCATCAATATTGGGCCAAGGGCAAAGATACCAAAAACCAAATGTATAGCACACAGGATATTTATTTGCAGGCCCAAAAACTGCTTAATCAAGTGGTCATGCCAGACAATGTCACCAACATGAGCGTAACGGTCTATAAACTTGTGCCAGGTTATCCTGAGCAATTGGGACTATTTGATAGCCTGCCTGCCGGACAGGCAGGCACCCGAATAGACACCAAAGCACTGGCCCGGGCAGCCGATGAGATAAATGATAAATACGGTGAGTTCACAGTGATGCCAGCCATAATGGCCAACATGGACAATGTCATCCTGGATCGTATTGCCTGGGGCAATGTCAAAGACTTGTACTAGACTACTTTTTGTTCAAAGCGGCTGATGCGTATCGCATGATCGTCAACTCTTTCAATTGTTGGGTCAAGCTTACTTTCTATACGATTAACAGTGGATTCAACATTATCCAAGCGACCTTCTACACCATCTAGTCGATTTTCAACACCCTCCAAACGGTTGTCAACACCATCCAAACGTTTGTTAACCTGACCAAAACCATCATCAACAGAGGTGGCAAGTTGTGTGATGGCACCAGCTAAATCATCAATATCCTGACGTGTAGCTGGTACTTTTGAATTACTGTCCTGGTTCATGCGTTTATTCTAACATGCGGGTAAGCAAATGGAGTTCAATATCGCCAAGCCAGCTCCGCAGCCCCCATTATGCTTCGAATTGGGATGAGCTCCCAGAAGTAAAAACTGCTAAGTGGTGACCGCAATAGAGACGAAGTGGAACCTTATCTGTGAGGTGATTATACGCTGGTGTGAGCTATTTGGTAAGAAACAGCGGTTATTAAGCTTTCCCTGCCGTTACTGGAACTTATTAGTATACCGAGATGGTTATGTTATGATTTGATTATGGCAGAACCCATTAACTTTCAACAGCCTGTTGTAGCCGACAAAACTAAGGGGCTGCCAAAAAACAAGTCACAGAAATGGATTAATCGATTATTCTTATTCTTAACAATACTAACTCTTATTGGCTACATACTACCTTCGTTACTAGCAATTATATCCGGTGGAGAAGGTGGTGGGTGGGGAATTTTGGGTTTGATAATTGGCTTACCGTTACTTTTTGGTGAAGTACTGGCCTGGATTATTACAATATTAATAGCAAAACATATAGCTAAAAAATCTTCATACCAATTACCTCTCAACGTTAATAACCCAACTGCAGCGCAAACAGTACCTGTAGCTCCGTCCACAACATCTTTACCGAACAATGATACCAATAATCCAGAGCCTGCAGCCTCCTACTCAAATTTAGATAAAAAAGCAAAGCTTAGCCTAAAGCTAGGATTAATACAGATCAGCATTGTGTCGTTAGGTGTAATTTTAACTATCGCAGGCATAGGCACGCTAAACTTTATTACTATTTTATTAATTAGTAGTTTTATAGGCACACTAGGTATGGTTGTGGCACTTACCGGAATTATTTTCGGGTTTCAGGGCCTAAAATCCAACTACAAAACAAAAGCAATCACAGGAATCGTTCTTAGTTCTAGCCCATTTGTAATATTGCTTTTGGGTGGGCTAATTAGTCAGCTTTTGTTTACTCAACTTTAGATTGGTGATCCTAATAGAGACGAGGTGGAACCTTATCTGTTTGGAGATTATACGCTGGAACAGGCTACTGGGTAGACAACGGTGGTCATTAGAGTTACCTGCAGCAAATGGAACATATGCATGAGTACGGATAGCAAGATCCAGACTCTGAAGAAAGAGTACATATCCTACTATGAAGATGTGCCTGTACAGAAGTATGCTGCGATGTCTATTGGTAGAAACGAAGATACCGTAATACGGTGGAAGAACGAGGATAGTGCTTTTTCGGATGATGTAGAGAAGGCAAAAGCTGAATGGGTCCGTAAAAGAGTTATAGCAAGTAAGGCAGAGTTCGCTCTAGAACGACTAGAGAAGTCTGTATTCTCTCAAACTGCCGAGCTAAGAATAGACACGAGGGTGGACGTTACCCCAAGCGACATTACTAATAACCAAGACTTGATAGACCAAAGTCTTGAGTTTCTAATGGAAAAGACGAAACTAGTGTAGGCATACGCCTACCCCCCTATCGCCCAGGGTATAGTGCTGATATGGTGCTATCAGAGTCTACCTAACTAATCACCACCACCTAGACCCGCAATATATGTTACTAAAATCTTTTATGAAGCTCAGCATACAGGCTACCTCGTCGTTTATCGGGAAACCAACCAACTTAATCTCCCAATAGTGGTGCTCATCAATATCTTTTTCTTCAGATTCAGAAATCCAATAACAATTGCTATCATGCTACTTAATAAGCTAGGAAGTAATGTCATATTAGATTACTTAAGGCTAAATTACAGAGACTAAATAGCTAAAAAACCTCCACGAAATTGCCTATAACCTACCAATTTATGCTTTTTTAACTTATATTTAAATATATGAGGATAGCATATCTAATAAAGGTACTTAGGAAGAATTTGGCCGGTATGGTGTTCTCTATTGCTCTGATTGCTTCCGTGAGTATGTGGTCATATGTCGAACTGCAGAACATACAGCTTAAAAAAGAAGAACTAAGCCAAGAAAAGCAACTAAGCGAGGACGAAGATAGTCTTCGTAGGTATGAACAAGAGCAACTAAACTATCGTGAATACAAAAGAAATTGTAAATACGAAACTAATAAATATAACAAATGGGCATGCGAGCAAAACTAATTTAGATCTAATAACAATTTGGTGCGAGTATGTCTATGTACTATAGCGCGGCAATAGTATGAATCCATATATTAAGTGATGGCACCCTTTGTTCGCTTAAGACATCCTGATTATACCGCCTATTAAGTTAAAAGTGATATAGTGTAATCAGTATTAAAAGAGCCCAGACGGCCTAATGCGTTTATTCGCACGAGGCCGTTTTTATGTCAAACGACACAGCTCCGCCGACAACCGAATTAGTAATCAGCACTAAGGAAGCACGAAAGTTAATCGGGAAAAGCAGTAAACAGCTTTCCGATAACCAAATAATAGAACAAATATTAACTTTAACTTCTGTGGCTGATAATTTCTTGCAAGATTTAGGTTCCACGAATTATAATGGTATTAGATGATGATTCCCGACCGCTTACAACAAAGCAAAGACAAGGACAAAAAGCTCCGTAGCACAAAATCGGCGGCTTATATACGAGTATCGACAGACAACCAGACCTACGGTGAAAGTCCTGAAACTCAACGAGAAAAGATGGAACGCTACGCTGAACAAAATGGGCTACAAATCGTTAAATGGTTCGTGGAAGGTGGCAAGTCGGGTAAAACTGTGCTTAAGAGACAAGTCCTAAAAGATATGCTCTACTATCTCGCACGTAATAAAGGCAAGATTGGCTATGTTATATTTTACAAAATGCAACGTTCTTCAAGGGATGTTCAAAGCTGGGCTAGCGAACTCAAGAGTGTCTTGAACGGTCTTGGTGTTGCTGTAAGGTCGGCAACCGAGCACATAGATGAAAGCCCGGTAGGTAGATTTATGGAAGTTATGTTGGTTGCTAATGGTCAATTAGATAACGACATAAAGGCTGGTGTTACTAAAGACAATATGGCAAATGTTGCTAAGCAAGGCTGGTGGCAAGGTGGCCCACTAGCTGGCTACGACGTAATTAAGGTCAAAATCAACCCAAAGAAGACACACTCAAAGCTAAGACGCAACAAACAAGCAATGCAAGTTAATGAGCTGTTTGAAGCCTTCGCAACAGGTCAGTACTCCAAAGCCGACATGAAACGTATGGCGAAAGAAAAAGGTGTACGGAACGCACACGGTGGCGACTTAAACGATACGTCTATTGACCGTATGCTCTCACAGCCAGCGTATATGGGCTATGTATGTAATAAGCACACTGGGTATGAGCTTTACGAAGGTAAACATATTGCAGAGGCAATCGTAACACCTGAGCTTTTTAATAAAGTGCAGGGAGTGCTTGCACAGCAGTCACGTAGCAATAATAAGTCGGGCAAACCTAAGCTCATAGTGAATGGTACATACCCTCTTAAACGAACTTTACTATGTTACAACTGTGGCAAGGCATATAGAGCATCTGCACCACTCTCTGGTGGTGGCAAGAGCCATTCTGCCCGTTACCATTGCCCTAGCCCTCAATGCAAAGGAGTAGTGAAGTCGTTGAAGGCAGATTTAGTTCACAATAGCTTTGCTGAGCTTATGGAACGCATAACACCATCAGACGGTGTACTAAGGCTTTACAAAGAGGTTCTTAATCGCCAAGCAATTGTTCAGCTTGGCAATCTCAACAAGCGACTAGAGTCACAACGAAAGTTGCTCTCTCAGCTTGATGGCGAACGGCTATCTACTCTACGCAACGCCAACAACGGTCAGCTATCGGCAGACGAGAAGGATGAACTTATAGCTGGTATTGGTGCTGATAAAGCTGGCGTACTGGAAAGCATTGAGAGCCTAGAAGAACAGCAGTTAGCCAAGCAGAGTGCTGTTGAATACGCTCTAAACTTTATGCACGACGTTAAAAAACTATGGGTAGATGCAGACCCAGACCTAAAGTTAAGGTTCCAAAAAATGATATTCCCAGAGGGGGCGACATTCAATACGACTACACTCGCTTTTGGAACCGAAAATATAAGCCCGCTTTACAGATACGCACCCAATAAAAAAGACCTTTCCGTAAAGGAAAAGTCTCTTTTGGTGATCCCAAGGGGAATCGAACCCCTGTTGCCGGGATGAGAACCCGGTGTCCTGGCCGCTAGACGATGGGACCATAACAGCTAACAGCTAACAGCTAACAGCTAACAGCTAACAGCTAACAGCTAATGCATGCTAACATACGCAACAGATACAGTCCAGGGTAGGCAATAAGCATAAAAACAATTGCCAGCAGCAGAGAAAACCCAGATAATAGATGTAGTATGTTTTTTATTGTCGGTGGGCTTGTGCTTGGCTTGCTCGGTGTCGGGGCGGCACGATTTTATCTGGCCAAGAAAGACCATGCCACATCCAATCCAAATGTCAGTTCACTGGCCAAAAGTTTGCTGGTCGAGCGCTCCAAGTCAGATATTATCCTAAATGCTATTGATGACGCTGTGGTGGTAATCGACGATCAAAACATCATTCAGCTCTACAATCCGGCCGCTGCCAAGCTCACTAGCTGGCATCAAGAGGAAGCCATGAACTTGGATTATCGTAATATCCTGCTGCTGGTCGATGACAAGAACGCTGCCTACAGCGAGGATCAGAATCCCTTTAACCGGGCAATGAAAGAGGGCAAAAACATGCGTGACAGTAACGCCATTTTGGTGTCGCATACTAACGAACGCATCCCAATCACCATTAGTGTCTCGCCCCTCCTGGATCAAAAGGCTAGTGTAACCGGTGTAGTCGGTATTTTTAGCAATGTTAGTGAAGAGCGCAAAGAAGAGCGTCAACGTGCCGAGTTCATCAGTACTGCTAGTCACGAGATGCGCACGCCAGTAGCGGCCATTGAAGGTTACCTGGCTCTCGCCATGAACGATAAAGTCAGTAATATCGATACCAAGGCCCGTGAGTATCTGGAAAAGGCTCATTCCTCAACCCAGCATCTGGGCAAGTTGTTTCAGGATTTACTAACTTCTGCTAAGGCGGAGGATGGACGGCTGAGTAATCACCCGGTGGTGGTAGAAATGGGGACGTTTCTAGAACAGCTTACCGAGGATTTACGCTTTGCGGCCGAGAAGAAGAGTTTGCTCATAGAGTTTGTGGTCGGCATAAGCAGTGGTGAGTCAACAGTCGATGCGCGTGATGCCAACTCTAAGGTCGTCCACCCCTTGTACTATGTCTATGTCGATCCCGACCGCTTGCGTGAAGTTATAACCAACTTGTTTGATAACGCTGTCAAATATACCGAGACCGGCAAAGTATCAATCGGACTCACGGGCAACAACGAGGTTATGCAGTTTTATATCATGGATACCGGCGCCGGCATTCCTGCCGAAGATATCCCGCATTTGTTCCAGAAGTTTTACCGGGTCAACAATACACTGACCCGAACCATTGGTGGTACCGGATTGGGGTTGTTTATCAGTCGCAAAATCATTGAGTTGTACAACGGCCGTATCTGGGTGGAGAGTGAGTGGGGCAAAGGTAGCACCTTCTTCATCAATATACCCCGTTTATCAACACAGAAGGCAACCCAGCTACAAGCGGCCGAAGCAGCCCGGCCAAACATAGAATTACCCATAACTGCAACCAGCCCTTAACCATCTGTACTTTCGTGGTACAATACGTTATAACATAAGCTTGATAGGACCCTAACGAACAAAGGCACAGTTATATGGCAAAAGTAATGCTCGTCGAGGATGATAACAATCTCCGCGAAATTTATGAAGCACGATTACTAGCAGAAGGCTACGAGATTGTATCGGCCCGCGATGGCGAGGAGGCCCTAGCCCTGGCGGTCAAGGAACGGCCAGACCTCATTATCGCCGACATTATGATGCCCAAGATCAGCGGTTTTGACATGCTTGACATCTTGCGCAGCACACCCGAGACCAAAGACACCAAAGTCATCATAATGACTGCCCTGAGCCAGGCAGAGGACAAAGCTCGTGCCAGCAAGCTAGGTGCCGATCGCTATTTGGTCAAATCACAGGTAACGCTCGAGGATGTAGCTCGTGTGGCCCGGGAGGTATTGGAGGGCAAAAATCCCTCTGGTCCCGATGTACCAGCAGCACCGTTTCCATCCAAACCACCAGCAGACAAAACCCCCACCAATATTCCGGTAGCTACGCCACCAGAACCATCCAGTTATTCAGGTAGTGACACGAAAGAAGCAGCTAATAGTGGTTCCGACCCATTGGCTACGTCGTCACTATCTTTCGGCGTCGCTGTGGCAAGTGCAGCACCACCACCATCCACTACAGCCGCACTTGGTGAACCAGTTAAGACCGAGACTGCTACGGTGAAAGCCCAGATACAGGATTTTGTTAATAGCCCCTCGCAGCCTGCCGCTATAGCCGCGACACCCATTTCCTTCACAACGCCGCAAGCCAGCAACAATGCTGTCTTGGATGATGCCGTAGCCAGGGTCAATGGCAGTTCAGCTCACGCGGCGCCCCCAGCAGCTAGTCAGATTGATAAACATGTTGCTACCATAGCTTCTGACACATTAGATACCAGCCCCGAGGGGTCCAAGACATCTGTACATACCAGGGTTATTGAGCCTATTAACGACTTGAGCCAAACTGGACCCAACCTGGAAGTCTTGCTTGCCAAAGAAGAAGCCAGGGAAAATGCCAAAGAAGCCCGGCACATGGCAGCCATAGGTGTAACAGGCAAAGCCTTTATTGGCGAGATTACCAAATCCCAGCCTTCTCCAGGAGCACCGGCGCCCCATGCACCTGGCATCGACCCCAGTTCAATTTCGCTTTAGAGCTAATTATCATCTATCTGTCAGCTAAAAACTTCAGGTCTGACATTTATCATCTGTTTTTCGTTTTCAGTTCGTACTGTCAAGTACGACTAAAAGGCGAGAAAACAGATGATAAATCATGGCAGCTGCTCAAGTTTCGCTATTAACAGATAGATGTTAATTTTAGCTCTTAGAGAACTATGAGCTTACAGCCTTAAGTTGTAAGCTGTATGATGTATGCGGATTAATCAATATGTGGCGCTGGCGACTGGCTTGAGCCGGCGGGCAGCCGACAAAGCTATAATCGACGGCAGAGTAACCATTAATGGACAAGTCACATCTGTTGGAACAGAAGTGAAAGCAGATGATAAGGTGACCCTTGACAAGCGTCCTATTACACCCACTGTCAAGCCTCAAACTATTATGCTTAACAAACCAGTGGGTTACGTATGTAGCCGCCAAGGGCAGGGTAATAAAACCATTTATGATCTTTTGCCGCCAGAATGGCAGCACCTCAAGCCAGTCGGCCGGCTCGACAAAGACTCCAGTGGACTATTATTACTTACAAATGACGGCAAACTAGCGCATGAATTGACCCACCCTTCGTTTAAGAAAGAAAAGGTATATGAAGTTGAAATTGACAAACCATTGAAAGCTAAAGATCATGAGAAAATAACAAAATCGGGTGTTAATATCGGAGACGATCGTCGTAGCCAATTTCAACTTCAACAACTAGCAATTAGCACCCAGAGATCAAGAAAACCGCTAGTTCCTAATTTCTATTTTCTAGTTAGTCTGACAGAGGGGCGCAACCGTCAAATCCGCCGCACCTTCGCCACCCTGGGCTATAGTGTAGTGCATCTTCATCGCACCCAGTTTGGAAACCATAGTCTTAAGCATCTCGTCTCTGGTAAATTTGACCAAATAAATATATAATGTTGTAAATGAATACCTTAGCATGCTTTGGGTTACTCAGCAGAGCACTACACAAGGCACCAGTGAGCAGCGGACGGAGCCGTATTTGCGATACGGTGAAGGAGCAGCGCAACTGGCAACGCAGTGGAGTGCCTGAAGCAAAAACAGAGTTTCTGGCTTTGCCAGAAAGCAGGTTTTTACGATGAGTAAGCCAAAAGTGCCGATTGTGGCAATTGTAGGACGGACAAATGTAGGCAAGTCCAGCTTGTTCAATGCTGTTTTGCGCCGGCGCGAAGCCATTGTGGCTACCGAGTCAGGCACAACCCGCGATGCCATAACCGCTAAGGCAAGCTGGCAAGGACAGGACTTTTGGTTAGTTGATACGGCAGGATACAAAGATCCAGAAGACGATTTTGAGCTAACCATCCAGGAGCAAATTACCCAGGCAGCCGACAGTGCCGACATCATCTGGGTCGTCATAGAAGCCGATACAGTAATAACAGAGGAAGACCGTCGTGTCGCCAAGCTAGCACTCAAAAGCCGCAAACCCGTGTTTCTGGTTGTCAACAAGGCCGACAAAGCGCCAAAGGCAACTGCCAATGACTACCAAAGGCTGGGGATTAAGCCGATCGTACTGACCAGTGCCTCACAAAACCGTGGTATTGACCTGGTCCTAAACACGCTGGTTGCCATGGTACCCAGAGCCAAAATAGGCGTGGCCCCCGATCGCCTGCGGGTGGCTTTGCTTGGGCGCCCCAATGTGGGCAAATCGCATCTGTTTAACACACTCGGCAAAAAACAGCAGGCCATTGTGGCTGAGCGGGCAGGTACCACACGGGATATCAATCGTATAGTAATAAAGTTTGAAGGCAGGGAAATCGAGCTAATGGACACTGCTGGTATCCGGCGCAGTGGCAAGATAGAACGCGGCGTAGAAAAGTTTAGTGTCCTGCGTTCCCTAAGCGCCATAGAACAGGCCGATGTCTGTTTGTTACTTATTGATGTTAATGAGCTAAACGTACAGCTCGATCAAAAGATTGCTGGTATGATCAAGGAAGCCGGCAAAGGTATGATACTGGTTATTAGCAAGTGGGATACCTTGGCCGATAGTAAAACGCCTTTTACGCGTGACCAGATGGCCCCACAAATTCGTCGTGAGTTTGTCTTTGTGCCATGGGCATCACTGATCTTCACCAGTGCAGTGACAGGGCAGAATGTGACCAAAATTTTTGAGCTGGTGCTAGAGATTGACACCCGACGTCAGACCCGTATTTCTACTCCAGAGCTAAACCGTTGGTTGCGCAAGGTAGTTAATCTACATCCGCCGGCCGGGCTCAAAAATCGCCTTCCCAAACTAAACTACATAGTTCAGGAAGATGACAACCCTAATCCAAGCTTCAAGGTGTTTGGCGCCCACACCAAGTTTTTGCACTGGAGCTACAAACGGTTCATGGAGCGCGAGTTGCGTTCGTCTTATGACTTTAGTGGCACTCCCATCAGGTTCTGGTTCATAGAGAAGCACGTCGACCGCAAGAAATCAGAAGTCAAAAATTAAAAGTATGAGTACCGAGAAAAACGAAGATAGTCAGGAAGTAGTGCAGCTTGATCCACAATTTTTGGCGATTGATATGCTATACCACTGTATGTTCGAGGCCGTGCTGCTGCCAGAAAAACTCGATGATTTTTATGAATCTCTAGCCGCAGTAACCAGCGGTTCATCAACTGGGGAACTGTTTATACAGCTCTACTTTGCCAATACCGAAGCTGAGCTTGCTCAGGATGATAAACATATAAATTACGTTGCGCTGCACTACAACTTCTTGTGGGACGGTGATGATAGTCTTGGACTGGAGTGTATTGAGATGCTTTTACCAGAGGATGGTAGATCAGACATAGATCACGATTCTGATTACGCTCAGATTCCTTCAATCGTATTGCAACTTAAGGATCTTAACCTAGAAGCGGCGGCGGCACACGTACCCCACACACATCCATGACCGATCGGTCAGGGAATGATAATTTTGTGTAAACAGAGTATTAGTGGATACTTAAATAGTTAAGACCTCTTGCAGAATAAGCCATGGAGTTAAAAAGTGATGATTTTTGATCAAAACCGATCGCAGCCGACAAAGAGTAACCAAAGTTACGGTGCGGAGGCTGCAACTCGGTTTTGGACAAAAATGGTGCTTTTTGGCCCATAGAGTTATTTTGCAAGAGGTCTTAAGAAAGGTTAGAGATGTAAGGTTATGGGTTTGTTCCAAAGAAAATCACAGACAAGTACTAGCGCGCCGCTGTATACGCTCGGTACGCATAAGACGCTACTTATCATCGGGTTAGGTAATATCGGCAAGGAGTATTTGGGCACACGTCACAACATTGGTTTTGCTTGTCTTGATCATTTGGCAAGCAAACTAGACTTTCCGGTCTGGACGAGTAAGAAAGATCTTAAGTGCCAGCTAACGCGGCAAACCATTTCTGATACACGTGTAATCCTGGCCAAGCCAACCACCTATATGAACCTCAGTGGGCAAGCCGTCCAGGCAGTCCAGCACTTTTATAAAATTACCAACCAAGACACAGTTGTGGTACATGATGAGCTGGCCATCTCGTTTGGCCAGATCCGCACCAGTACGGGCGGTTCTGATGCTGGCCACAACGGCGTAAAGTCGCTTATAGAACATTTGGGCGAGGGGTTTGGCAGGGTGCGTGTAGGTATACACAATGCGGTTGCGGATAAAGCCGATAGTGCTGACTTTGTACTAGGCAAGTTCAGTTCAGATGAAACCAAGCAACTGGATCCCCTAAAAAGGGAAGTTAATAGTATCCTGAGCGAATATATCCACGGCCAACCATTCGCACAAGAAACCCGCAGTTTTATTGTCTAGGGGTTTTACTGTTACCACTCAAGTGACATATTAGATACCCAAAGAGTCGAATTTGTTGAATTTATTGCTCTTAGTTGGAATTTGGGCTCGCTGGCAAATTGTACTAAGTTGTTGCGAGAACAAATCTTCGCATAAGAATTGGTGGGGAATGAAGCGCGTACATCACTGTGTTTAAAACCATCGTTCCAGGACCCTCCGATATCATATAGAGCATACGAAGTACTGCTTTTCGCCGTAACGCAGAAATTAAATGGACCATTACTACTAAAGGGCACAAGTATATTAGCCACTACTACCATCTGATTTCCTAGCTTCCATACAGTAGTACCCCCTTTAGAGGATAAATTATCTATTTCACGAGTTGGATAAATAGCGGCGGCGTATGTTGGATATCCCTGAATATCATTATGGTATTTAACTATTGAGTTGCTCGCCGCGAAACTCTTGTAAGCTGTGTAGCTACCGCCAATGACGGCGAATACTATAGCAAATAGTAATGCGCCTTTGGCAGGGGAGGTGGGTTTGAGCCAGTTTAGTAGCTTCTTGGCTTTAGATTGTTTTTTGTTAGTGGGCATTGGTTTGTTTCCTTTTCTTGCTTTAGATTTAGTTGGCATTTTTATTTGTCCTTTTTACTTTGAATTATTGCGTTTTACTTACAGCTAATTGCTAGTTACTATTTGCTAATTACCTTAAGCATATTAAACACCTAATCCCCCCCCCAGAGCAATAGGGGAAAGTTAGAGGGTGTGGATAAGTGTGAGGTGTAGCAATGTGTGAAAGGTTGAACCTCTCACACGGTTTTACGGGTCTTTGCATGTAACTATCGGTAAAAAATTTATGAGTTATTTATGCTAATATAATCTTATGAGCCAAGACGAGTTTACAAAACTGTTTAAGTACATTGTGGAATTTCGCAAAGAAGTTAATGAGCGCTTTGAACATGTTGGCAAAAGATTCGACCATGTACAGGGGCAAATTGATGGGCTTACAAAACTTATTACCGATTACAAGAAATGCTGATGTTGGCGCACAAAGTTGACCGCTTGGAAAAATGGATAAACCAAATTGCCACAAAAACGGGTGTAAAGTTAGAGTATTAAATTAAGCTGGTTGCTCCAGGGCAGTAATACGGGTTTCATGGTTATCAAAACGCTCATCTACATGCTTGGTTAGCTCCTCTATAGCATCGCCAATGCCGTCTGCCACATCACTGATTTGCTGCTTTACCTCAACAAGCCCCGTTTTTACTTCTAGCATATCGGTTTTTAGGCCAGAGACATCTTCCTTTAGGCCAGAAAGTTCCTGGAGAAGGGTTGCGGCAATAAACTGCTTTAGGTCGGCAACTGTGTCATCATTCATATACTTAATATTATCATAAAAGATCTCATGATGGCTTGCGCTTCTTGTATCTTTGCATCAGCTCGTAGGCCAACCAGACGGCACCGATAATTACGGGCCATTCGCCCAGGACAGTGTAGGGCGTTTTGCGGCTGTTGGTAGTAACGACAACTTGCTTAGCGTTACTTGGTTGAATCTGGGCCAATTGTTTACCGTTATGATCCAGTGCAAAAGCTGGCCAGTTGTTGGATGATTGCACAAACGGCCTAGCGTTGGCAGTGGCCATAAATTTGGCCAAGCCTCTATGCTGCCAGTTAAACAGCCGTGAGCCACGGAAAATTTCTAATGATGAGGAATTGGTTAGCAGGGTAGCGCCTTGCTGGGTGAGTTTGCGGTAATCCTCTGGAGCAATTATGCTACTGCAAGCCGCGCTGCCAGCAACTAAATTATCATCAAACATATAGGGGGTAGGTTTACCCTGGCCTTTTACGACCGCCCGCCGCACCTGGAAGTCTGTATACACATTCTTGTTATAAACTCTTAGTAAGATTTCTATCGGCAGCGATAGGTGTTCACCGCCGGGGATTAGGCGGGTTTTTTGTTCCTCAAGCAAAAACCCGTCCTGGCTATTGCCAAAGATAAGGGTATTGCTAAAGCCATTCGGCCTAGTGGTCTGACGTGTACCCACAAAATTAACTGGATTTTGGTCTTTGAACCTCTTTGTAATGTTTTGGTTGGTATAATTATCCAGACCGTATTCTGGCAAAACAACCAGAGCCGAATCATTTATGGGTATTTTTGTTGGTCTGCCAAGCCATTCGGCAACAATAGTTGCTTTAATGGGTACACCGTTGGGGTCTTTGTATACGCCCCAAGCCAAAGTGGCTAGGAGCAAAACAACCGCACAATAGGCCAGGACATATCTGCGCAGCTTTTTGCTGGCAATAACAAATATCCCTGCTACCACCACGGACGATAGGCCATAGTAGCCCAGAAACCGCGCCAAAAAGCCTAGCGGCGTCCAGGCCAACCAGGGTGTAAAAGACGCAAAGGGCAGTACCGTGTCCCAGCTACCGTTGTGTCCCATCCAGACAACCGCCACCAGCCAGCTAACCAGCCACTCCGCAAAAGCCCAGACAAAGAATATTTTTAGTATCACCAATGCGTTTTTGCCGCGTTTTATACTTTTTAGAAAGTATTTAATAGTTTGCCAAAAAACTAAAGTGCTAATAGCTACAATGCCAGCAAACACTATGGCCATAACCGCCCCAGCTACAATTATTGAGCCAGACAGCCGGGCATTATCAATCAAAAACAGCCAGGACCATAAAAAAGCCACAATAACGGCCAAAACTAAAACACCCCGTTTCTTCTTAAGCATAAGAATATTTTAACTTTTATCGTTACCATTTACTATTGAGGCGTAGAGTTACAAGTATTTTTGGCGAATAAGTCCACGACCTTTCGCTAGCCAGCGGACTCCCCACCGAAACCAGAAATTTTGTCGTTTAGGTTGTAGCCATAAGAAAATAATGTCATGCTTTCAAAGCTGGGCTTTTTATGTTTGATCACACTTACTGTATGTTTTTATCAAAAGCAATAATTTTATTTGCCAGATCAACCCAAGCAGAACGGGCTGCTGTACTTGCAAAACCAACTACATCGGGAGCATCCAAACGAACTATAACAACATGTCGTTCTTTATGCCCGCCGATGAAACCAACAAATGTACCACTGTCTCTATCCGTTCTATAATAACCATCCCCGTCAGTTAGAGGAGCAGAACCAGTCTTCCCACCATAAGCTACACCAAACGGCAATTTCTGAAAATCAGAGCCCTGTGCAGCTGTTTTAAGAACCATCTCCATTTGTTTGCTCGTGCTCTCGGAGAGTACACGTTCAGAAGTTATGGTATCTAGGATAGAAAGCCTAGGCTCGTGATATACACCACCGTTCACCAGTGCCGCATATGCTGCAGCTAATCTTGTTGGTGTAACCGTTAGACCGATCCCAAAACTTGAACCAGCGTAGCGATAATCTAAATCTCTGCCCCCTTTAGGAGGGCGAACAAACCCCTTTTCTTCAGCGAGCAATCCTAGCTGTTTTGCTTCTGTAAACTTATACCTATTCACTAGGTAATGATGCCATGTAGTGCGCGACTGGGCATCAATACGGTTGTTGCCAAGCTGTTTTAATAAATGTACAGCCCCCGTATTTACTGACGAGTTAATAACTTCCTGCATATTTATTGTTCCATAGGTTCTATAGGTTGTATTTTTGATGTCCCTATTTCCAATCCATACTGAACCACTGTCATTATAGATAGAGCTTGGCGACGATTTGCCTTCGTTAATTGCGGCTGCAAGTATCAAAGGTTTCATAACAGATCCCGGCTCCCAATCCTTGTAGCCAAGTATAGGGCCATCCTTACATGTAGTATTAATTCTGCATGTTTTGTCGTTAACCAAACTGGTAACAGCTTTGATGGAGCCGTCGCTTACGTCCATGACCAAAACCAAACCACGCTCGGCCGGGGTATTCTGCAAACCATCTTTAAGTACTTTTTCAGCGATTTGTTGTAGACCAGTGTCTATTGTTGTGTTCACCCCAACCAATTCTTGTTGAGCGGGTATTTTGTTATAGCTTACGTTGGCAGAGAACTGTAAATATAGCGAAACCACAAAGGCGACAGCTAATGTAAAGTAGGGCAACATTATGATTTGTTTGTTTGTAAGCCAGTAGGCCGCTGGGGTAAGAGCAATGCAAATAGTGCTACGAAATACATAGAAGTTAATTCTAGACTAGGCACATTAAGCAGCGCATTGAGAATCATTACCGTAAATAGTACGAGCAAGAAACCATTGGCTCTTTTCATGAGATTGATAACGACTGCATATACAGAAACCACAATTAACCCTAAGCTTGCCAAGCCACCAAATACATAAGCAAAATCAAGATAAAGGTCATGCGTAGAGACAAATAAATTGTCCTCCTCTAGTGTTCTTGCAATTTCTTCTGGCACTAAATCCTTATCATTTATAGCGGCAGGCAACACACCTGGACCGTCGCCAACAAATAATTTTTTCTTCAGCACATCAGTAGCCGACAAACGATACATGTCAACTCGGTATGAAATACCACGTTCGACTTGCGACGATCTTAAACGTATAAAGTAATTGCCAAAAACATGGGGCAGACTGCTTAAAGTCAGCATGGCGATAATTGCTATTAGTGCTACAGCCGGCCAACTTTTCATGCGGTTCAAGCCCCACATAAATAGCACGATAACAAATGCCACATATCCCACTCTGGATTGCGTAAAAATTACAGTGAGCGTGGATAAAACAATACAAAGTGTCGATAACAATCTATGGATTTTATCTTTACTATTTAAACCATATAATCCTATGGCCAAACACATTACCGCGTACATGCTCATGGTAGTTGATTGCAACAATAAACCATTCACTCTGATTCCGTAATAAATGTAGAATTTATTGTACACAAGCCCAATAAAAAGAATCGCAGAAGTAAATGCCAGTACTATTTTTGATAGAACAATTTTTTGAAAACTGTGGGCCAGTGTAATGCCGATAACCGCGAATGCAGCCCATGTGGCAAGCCCCAGAAATTCAGGATTAAAACCAATCAACCTAACACCGGTGGGCACGTCGGAAAGCAAAGTACTTAGTACGGCACTAAGCACTATTGCCCAAAACAATAGCCTTATATTACGGTTCAAGCTATTGAAATTATGTAAAAATTGGCCCCTCAATCTGTCTGAAGCAATTATCCAACTACAGATGAGGAAAAGATACAGTAGTCGTGCCACCCTAGTATTGGCTACACTGTCATTAACAAGTACAAAAGGTAACGACCAAAATAGCAAAAAGAGTAGCTTGCTTTGAGCGCTTGCTACTCTTTGGAAAATTCGTTTAAGGTTTTTAACTTCAGCCACTTTATTGAACTGCGGTAACTATAAGGTTCCCGGCAAAGATTGGCATAAATACCCAGGTGGATAATACACGTTCCCACCTTTGTCTTGATGCCAACCGACATAAGTGGGATCAGAGAAGACCCAGCAATCATTCAAAAATTTATCCCACGTTGCCGATCCAAAAACGCCATCGGCTGGTCTTTTCGCACCCGTGCCGCCACTCACTCCAGGCGTTCCGGTTGATTGATATTTACGCACTGCCGCTGTGGTGGCTGTGCCGTAAATACCATCGACAGCAAGTGGTGTATAAGCCAACCCAAACCTCAATTTAAAGTTTTCATTCCTATTGTTTAAACCCTTTTGTACCGCCTTAACACAATCGCCAGTACTCCCAGTTCGCAAAGTAGGCAAAGTGGGGCATTGATAGGCCAAAAAACTAACGTAGTACTGTGTTGCGGCACTACTAAATGCCAGAGTATAGACGCCCACGCCAGCAAAGGATAACATCACGGCCAAAACAATCCATCTTTGCTTTAACCATGCTACATTACCGTTCGTATTTTTCTTTTGCTTTGCCATCTTGGTGTTTCCTCTTTTAGCTTTAGTTTTAGTAGCCATGGTTTTATTTCCTTATAGTTAATCTTAAGCACCATTAAACACCTAATCCCCCCCCCAGAGCAATAGGGGATTGGGGAGGGTGTGGATAAGTGCAGTGTAGCAATGTGTGAAAGGTTGAACCTCTCACACGGTTTTACGGGTCTTAAGGGGTATGTTAGTTTATTGACATGAATATACAATATCTATACAATATACTCGTATAGACAAGGATAAATAATATGGCTACCAAAACACTTAATATCGCATTAGACGAAACTCTTCTTAAAAAAATAGATATGGCTGTTAAAAAAGATATGGGTAGTCGTAGTGAGTACTTCCGCCGTCTAGCTTTGGACGATCTAGAGCGCCGACAGGAGTGGAAAGAGTTACTCGACAGGGGGCGGGCAGTTGGTCGGAAAATGGGTATAACCAGCGAAGAACAAGTGTACGAAATTATAGACGAATACAAACGTGAAAAGCGTGAAAAGCAAGCCAAGAATCGTTCTTGATACCAACGTTTGGGTTTCGGGTCTGGTTTTTGCTGGACAACCCGGTAAAATTCTTGACCTGTTTGGCCTCGATGAAGTACGTATCGTGATAAGCGAAGAGCTGTTGAGTGAACTACGGCGCATCATAACTGAAAAGTTCCCGTTGTATATACTGGATTTACAGTTGCTAATTGAGGCTATCCATCAGCGTGCCCTGCTAGTTGAGCTTGGCAGCCAGACAGTTACCGCTAGTCGTGACCCTGATGATAATACGGTGATAGAAACTGCCCTAATAGGCAACTGTAAGTACATAGTAAGTGGCGATAAAGATCTATTAGTCATTGCTAACTACGAGGATATTCAGATTATCACGCCAGCCGAGTTTTTAGAGCTAATCAGTAAACCATAAAGCTAGATGTTATAGCTCCTTAGCAAGTATTTTGTGAGAGGTTGAACCTCTCACACGGTTTACCCATTTGTGAGTGGGTTTTGAGAAAGCAAAAGTGCAAGCGTATAATGGGTACACTATGAGCACCAACGCCACCAAACAAGACATATCTCGAGTAGAACAAAAAATAGACAAAGCGGTTGATGGTCTATCCGGTGTCATAGCAACACTTGCCCAAAACATGCATGATGAGCTTGTTGAGATAAAAAAAGATATCGCTGATATCAAAGCAAGCATAGACAGGCTAACAAACACGATTGACGGGTTTGTAGCGCGGCTTGATAGCCACGAGACAGAAAATGCGGCTAGAGATGCTCAGTTTGCCCGGCTGCTGGACTGGGCCCGCAAGGTCTCTAAGAAAACCGGCGTTCCACTAGAAAATATCTAACTAGTAAAGATGGTTGAGGTGTGTATTACCATTCGAGTGAAATGTTTGAAATATGCACATCATTTGTACTGTTAAGGTTGGCTCTTTCGGCTCTTATATAGATTGTTTTTTCAGGAGAACCACCAGGTCCCAGTGATAGAGTACTGGGGCTACAAATCTTGGTATAGATAGAAGCGCCGGGCACTGTAACTTCACCAATTTTATAGTCTGTTCCGCCCGTCATATATATTTTTAGATTTTTCGGTGCGCTGGCATCTTTAAGCCTAGCTGTGACACAAGCCATAAACTGTGTATTTGCTAACGGTACAACTTTAAAATAGGTGCCTACGCCCGCTTGAAAAGAGGCTGAGGCAGGTAGCATCCAAACAGTGATAGTACCTTTACCACCTATTGAGTCTGGTAGCGTAGAAGAGCCAAGTACATTTTGAATTTTATCATGGTAATTCACCAGCATATTCCCAGCAGCAAAACTCTTATGGGCCGTATAGCTGCCACCTATTACAGCAAAGACTATTACGAATAGCAGGGCGCCTTTGGCAGGGCTGGTTGGTTTGAGCCAGTTAAGAGCTTTCTTTACTGTGGATGGGTTTTTATGTTTAGGAGTTATTCTGTTTGATTTCTTTAGTTTAAAAGCCACGGTTGTTTTATCCTTTTTACTTATTCCTAGTTGCTAATTTCGGCTTAAGCATATTTAACGCTAAAGAGCGAGGATAAGCAATAGGCCAGATACAAAGGCCTGCAGAGGGTGAAAACTGCCGGTGGCGGTTTGCAAGACAACTTTTTCAGATTTTGAACTTGTTCAAAGTATGAAAATTGTGGGGCCGCAGAATGCGGCTGGGCACATATTAAAAAGAGCCTCCAGAGGGGGTGGGCACCGCTGGAGGCTCATTATAGGGGATATACAAGATATCCCCCCACCATTGTACCCACAAACACGTTATGGGCAGACTACACCCTTCAACCCACCCGAGCGAAGCGTCGATGTCCAAAACTCATTAAAGACTCGCGCCTCCGTTCGCCGAAGCGAACAGAATACTGACGTACTCGCTTTGAACCGGGATCTTTATGTGTCAAAAGACACAAGCGGATATTAGTTAAAGGGATTAGTCTGTTTTAGAGCGCTCCCGCATAATTGCGAAAGCAAATAGCAAGTGGAGGGTAACAACTTGAGCTAAATGCACGCTCTAAAACAATCTAACAATTAACTCGACTTACGCAGAATCCCTGCCGGCTCAGAATCACCAGGTAAACACCTAAGTTCTTTTTCTCCTATCAAAGTATCTATGGATACTCTTCCAGTAGAGAAAAGAACTTATTTATCTCTCCTGGACGACCCTGATTCCAGCGAGGTTCTGCGTAAGTCGAGTTAACTCCCCCATAGCATTAGCGACGGAGGATGTTAGAATTGGGGTATCCGTTGCTCTTACGAACAATGGACACTTATATATAAGGTACGAAAAATACGCTTATGCGTACTTTCGGATTGCAATTTTAGCAAAAACATTGCATTATGTCAATACTTTTAAATACTTTTGTTAATAATACAAATTTAAGCATAAACATGTTTTATATTGGTAAATGACACCCATGAATCCCGTTAGAACCCAAAAGACAAGCAAAAAACATTCTTACGCCGAAGCCAGTAAACGCGTCAAGTCGTTAACCAATAGTAGAAAGCAACGTGGGTTCTAACGGGATGAAAATTCACAAAATTACCCCTAAAGACAATGCTTATCCCGAGCGTTTGCACAACATTGCTTCACCTCCAAAAATACTGTTTTACGTGGGAGCGCCGTTGGATCAACTGGCTGAGCGGCCAGTCATAGCCATAGTGGGTAGCCGCAACATCAGCCCGTATGGCCGTCGAGTCACAATAGACTTAGCACGTGCCCTTGCCGAAAGAGATATTACAATTGTAAGTGGTCTTGCCATGGGAGTGGACGCCATTGCCCACCATGCAGTAGTCGAAGCCGAGGGTAAGGCTATAGCGATATTGCCAAGTGGTCTGGACCGCATTTATCCAGCCAGCAATCATGCTTTGGCCAAACAGATTCTTAGCACACGGGGGACATTGTTGAGTGAATACCCCGAAGGCACCGAACCATTCAAGCAAAACTTTGTTGCCCGTAACCGCATAATCGCCGGGTTGGCGAACGCGGTACTCATTACCGAGGCCGCCGAGAAGAGCGGTAGCCTACACACCGCCAATTTTGCGCTTGAGCAGGGTAAAGAAGTATTGGCAGTGCCAGGCAACATTACCAGCCCTTTGTCGGTTGGAACCAATAATCTCATCAAGAGTGGGGCTGTGCCAGTAACAAGAGTCGAAGATATTCTATTTGCACTTAATATCGCAGCCGAAAAACTACCTAAAAGGGAAGTAGCCGCTGCCAACAAAGAAGAACAGATAGTATTAAAATTGCTAACAGCCGGTGTTAGTGACGGTACCGAGCTACTAACCCAAAGCGCCCTGGGGACGGCACTGTTTAACCAAACTCTAACCATGATGGAAATAACCGGCAAAATCAAAGCCGTCGGCAATGGCAAGTGGATTTTGGTCTAAGCACCCCTTGGTAGTAGGATGCATAAACCCGACTTACGCAGAATCGTTCGTTCCCAGGGTAAAGCTGGGTGAGCGAGAACAGTTTTATCGGAAAGAGATGTATCTGTAGATACATCGAGAGAGGAAAAAATGTTTGCAGCCAGCCAGTTTTGATTTGGGATTGCTATAGGAGTTTTGCGTAAGTCGGGTATACTGTTGCAACTGAGACTTGGGCATAACCACACACTTCGCACTTACCACTTACCCCAGATCACACCTATAGCCATTCCAAAACAAAACATGTCTTTTTGACTAAGCCTTTTGGTCTAAAAACTACTTTTTTGTTTGCAGCGTATCTACAGATACGCTTTAGCCAAAGAAAGCTAGTTTTTAGTCACAAAATCCACTATCCAAAATTTACACGTTTTGTTTTGGGATGGCTATGGCATCAACCAGAAGGTGCGAAATGCGTGGTAAGGTATACTGGAGTTTACATGCATAAACACCTGGTTATTGTGGAGAGTCCGGCCAAAGCTAAAACCATAGAAAAATTTCTGGGCAAGGAATATGAGGTCAAAAGCAGCTTTGGTCATATTCGCGATTTACCCAAAAAGGGACTGAATATTGACATTAACAAGAACTTTGCTCCTACTTATGAAATTAGCGAGGACAAAAAGAAAATCGTATCGGAGCTCAAAAAAGCCGCTGGCAAGACAACCGACGTGTGGCTGGCGACCGATGAAGACCGCGAGGGCGAAGCGATTGCCTGGCATTTGGCGCAAGCCCTAGGGCTCAACCCTAGTAACACCAAGCGGATTGTGTTCCACGAAATAACCAAACCAGCTATAGAGCGGGCCATAGCTAACCCTCGAACAATTGACATCAAACTGGTAGATGCGCAGCAGGCTCGCCGTGTTCTGGACCGTTTGGTAGGTTACGAATTGTCACCAGTGTTATGGAAAAAGGTACGGGCGGGCCTTAGTGCCGGACGGGTGCAATCGGTAGCAGTCCGCCTGATCGTAGAGCGCGAGCGCGAGATCCGCGACTTTAAACCACTAAGTAGCTTTAAGGTTACTGCCGCATTTGGGGCTGGCAAGGATACACTACCAGCCGAGCTCACCAAGAAGTTAACCGACAAAGCCGTGGCCAAGGCGTTTTTGGCAGCTTGTGCTCATGAAACTTTTAGCGTTAGTGACATAGCAAAAAAGCCTGGCACACGCAGTCCAGGAGCACCATTTACCACAAGTAGTCTGCAGCAAGAAGCATCCCGCCGGCTGGGCTTTGGCGTAAAGCAAACGATGATGCTTGCGCAGCGGCTTTATGAGGAAGGTAACATCACCTACATGCGTACTGACAGCACCAATATATCCGTGCTTGCCTTATCGGCTGCCGAAAAATATATAACCACCAATTATGGCAAGCAGTATCATAAGCAGCGCCAGTACCAGACCAAAGCAGCCGGAGCCCAGGAGGCGCATGAAGCCATCCGACCAACTGATTTTAATAAGACCAAGGCTGGGGCGGATAGCCAGCAACAACGCTTGTATCAGCTTATTTGGCAGCGGGCGGTTGCCAGCCAAATGGCCGAAGCCAACATAGATCGAACCGAGATCACGATTGGCCTTGCCAAGCGGTCTGAGACGTTTATTGCTAGAGGCGAAGTACTCATCTTTGATGGTTTCTTTAAGGTCTACGGAGGCGGTAAGGACGATGTCATCCTGCCAGAGGTGACTAAGGGCCAAAATCTTACCCTCAAGGAGCTCATGGCCACCCAAACTTTTAGCCGTCCAGCCGCGAGATATTCAGAAGCCGGTTTGGTCAAAAAAATGGAAGAACTGGGGATTGGCCGCCCTAGTACGTACGCTCCGACCATTAGCACTATCCAGAGCCGTGAGTATATAGAAAAGACTGATTTGGAAGGCGTCCAGCGGCCGGTCCAAACCTTGGTACTCCAAAATAACCATGTCGTCGAAGAGGAGCACACAGAAACTACTGGGGCGGATAAGAATAAGCTACTGCCGACACCATTGGCCGATATCACTACTGATTTCTTGGTGAAGTACTTTGGCGAGATTCTTGATTATGATTTTACCGCCCATGTCGAGGAAGACTTTGATGCGATTGCCGATGGCAAGCGCCAGTGGCCTGATATGATAAAAGACTTTTATAAAAACTTTCATCCCTTGGTTGAAAAGTCAGAAAGTGCCAGTCGCCAAGAAACGTCACAAGCCCGACTATTGGGTAAGGACCCTGGCAATAAACAGCCGATTTATGCCCGCCTGGGGCGTTATGGTCCCATGCTGCAACGCGGCGAAACAACAGACGAGACTAAGCCGGATTTTGCACCGTTGCCAAAGGATTCAACACTCGATGGTGTGACGCTCACCCAAGCTCTGGAGATGTTCAAGCTGCCGCGCAACGTGGGCAAAACCGCTGACGACGAGGAAATAACTGCCAACATCGGACGGTTTGGGCCATATATAAAGATAGGGAAGCTGTTTGTGTCTATCAAGCCGCTAGATCCTATGAAGATTACAGAGGCTGAAGCCCGCACATTATATGCTGAGAAACTCGAAAAGGAAGCCGCCAAACATATTCAGACCTTCAAGGGTGGTCTAGAGGTACTTAACGGCCAATACGGACCCTATATAACAGATGGCAAAAAGAATGCCAAAATTCCTAAAGACAAAGACCCGGCTAAATTAACGGAGGCCGAAGCTAAAAAAATCCTAACCGAAGCGCCTGATAGAAAGCGTAGCTTCCGCCGAAAGAATTGAGCGAGTATCTTGCAACAAAAGTGGGTTGCTAGCGCCACGGGTGCGTAGCCCCGTAGAGCGCACACTTTTTTGCAAGGTAGGAGCGAACTTGTCCACAATTTTGCATCTATTGCCACATACTATTGTAGTTATATTCACATAACCTGAACGTGCCAAAAACGCTATTTCGTGCTAAAATAAGTTTGTAAATTGGTGGGGGTTGACATATTAAATATATAGTTTTATAATTATATCAATGATTCAAATTTTCAGATAAGGAAATGAGCAAGTATGACTAATGCCAAAACCAATCAGATACTCAATATCGAGACCGTAGTTGATGATATGCTCGGTACTATTGAGCGTGATCGCGAACGCGAAATTATCTCTCGCCGTTTTGGTCTGTTTGACCGAAGGGAAACGCTCGAGCAGATTGGGGAATTACTGGGAATTACACGCGAACGGGTCCGCCAGCTAGAAAAGGCCGTTATGGTCCGCCTCAAGGCGGCTGCGACAAGTGACTTGCCACATATCAAAACAATAGAATCACTCTTTAGTGAACATTTGCGATCTATGGGTAATGTGGCTCGCATTAGCAATCTGAGCGCCATGGTTACCAAAGAAAACAACCGTATCGACCAAGCCAGAGTGTCCTTTTTGGCTCAACTGGCACCGAGACTAGCCGTTATCGAAGATAATGACTTCTTTTATCACGCCATTGGGCTCACTGCTGTTCACAACGACAATGCTATTCGCGAACAGGTGAATGCTATCATTGAAGCCATCAAAAAGATTGGTGAACCGGTTGCGATAGATAAGGTAGCGGAAGCCGTGAGTAATAAAGACAACCGTCATGTACAAGCCCTAGCCAGTATCTCTAAGCAAATTGCGACTCTCAATAGCCGCTGGGGTCTCATCAAGTGGCCTATGGTCAACCCCAAGAACATCAGGGATAAAATCTACGTTATTTTGCACGATCACGGCAAGCCGATGCACTTTAATGAAATTGCCAAAGCTATCAAGGATTCCAGTTTCCGACGCAAAGACGTCACTACCCAGGCTATCCACAACGAGCTAATCAAAGACAAGCGCTTTGTGCTGATAGGGCGGGGGATTTACGCTCTCAAGGAATGGGGCTACGACAAGGGTACCGTGGCTGATGTCATTGCCAAAGTACTCAAGAAGGCAGGGGAGCCGCTGCACCGTGACGACATCGTCAAGCGCGTGCTCAAGAGCAGGCAAGTCAAGGAAACGACTATTCTATTGAACCTACAGGGCAAGAACCAGTTCAAACGCGTCGCCAAAGCCACGTATACATTGGCTGAGTAATATATAATAATTCTTTTCAAATATCAAAATGAGCTCAGAGCAGTTACTAGCGCATCGTAGAGCTTCAATAGTGGAGTGCCTACCTAACGATTTAACTTTTCTCGACGAATATCAGCAAAATGCCTGGGAAGTTATAGTCTGGGACAACTCTTCGCAAACGACTATACAGGGGTTACTCCCCGAGGCATATATGCTTTGGGGCCTTGAAGAAGAAATAACAGAAATAACAGGTCCTGACAGGGATGAACCCGGCTATCGGAGGATTGGTGCTCTTATTATGGCTTCGGATAATGAAATGCTTCAGCCCAGTGAAGTTACTGCCTCTGCTGTAAAGCGACATATAAAAGAATTTGGTGACGTTAGCTGGTATCTAGCGAACTATCTTAACCTATTTTACATACCATTTCGCAGAACCGTACCTGTTGGCAAATTAGCCTGGCAGTTAGATACCGAAAGCCAGACAAGAGCGACTGAGGTCGAGGCCTTAGAAATACAATCACACTTACCATGGATGGGATTATTAGGTTCCTCACATCTGTTATTATCTGCGGCAAAAGGAATGGTACGAACCGTCGACAGCAATATAGTCCGGAGAAAACCTCGTGATGAGCGCATTACAGATGAGCAAAGACTGCTAGTTGCTTCCGGAAAGTTTGTTGTATCCATGATACATGTCCTGTCTACAAGGTTTGATACTACGTACGAACAAGTACTCCAAGATAACCGAGCAAAGCTTGAAAAAAGAATAAGAGAGGTTAGCATCTTTGACAAAACTGGTGGTGGTGATCGTTAATAATTCTGAAGTGTACAAAATGCGAACATGCTTGTAGTGGGGGTTTGGTGGGCTATTACATAGAGCTACAGAAATTGCTGTATATACAAGCAGGGCAGAAAAATTTAAAACAAAATTAAGAACAAGTCGGGAAACAAGTGGGGGCAGAAGCAGCAGGGCAACAAAACCAAACCTACACACAACGTCGCTCAATGTATATTTTGCGACGTGACATTATTATACACTGATGGCTAAACACTACCTCCCGTTAGGGGACTATTATGCACATTAATGTTAAGCGTCTTAGTTTTGGCCTGCTGTGTTACGTTACTGTGTCCTAATATCACCCATACTTACATAGCCATCTCGTTGAGTAAGCTTTTCACGGCATTTCACGACTTATCCACAAGCCGTAGCTTGCATTATTTGCTTTTTCCTTTTTTTATATTTTTATATATAAATTCCCTGCTGTTTAGTTTATTCCCCTAGTTTTGACATTTACCTATTTACATACGATTATATAGTTTTTGCAACGGCAAACAATTTTTTACTATATGAACAAATTACGAACTACTGGGGAAGAGTGGAGCACTTATGCTGTTTTGGTGTTTCTTATAAGCACGAATGAAACCAAGCCAGCGACAACTAGTAATGATGCGCAAAGTATAATGGCAAGGCAGTGAGTCTGCCCTACCCTAAATACCCCATGTATAGCCCTCCCAATACAAAATGACCATTTCTGACTATGTTTGATGGTCAAAAAACTACTTTTTTGTCTGCAGCATATCTATGGATATGCTTTAACCAAAGAAAGCTAGTTTTTAGCCTCACCAACCATTAATCACAATCTGGTCATTTTGTATTGGGAGGGCTATAGTTGCTGCCTCAGGGAATTTTACTTGTAATATATCCGCTCCTCAACGCGGGTATCAAAGTATTCTGATGGTTCGAGGTGATCGGCTTCGAGCTTCTGCTTGGCAGCTAGAAAGGCTCCGATTTGCTGTTTGGCATCTTGCTGTAAATTCATCTTTATAACGTAGCGTTTGCCAACAATACGCACATCTAGTTGGTTGGCTACAGCCGGTAACGTCAGCGAAGCCACGGCAATCTTCTGGGTCTTTAGCTGTTCATTTACAAAACTAATGAATGTTACGTCGTCACCAGGTAGCACTCCTTGCCCCAGTTTTACTTGTAGTCCACTTTTGTCTTCCACCATTGGCAGCTTTAAATCAGTCACCTTATTTACATCCCCAGGAGCAATAATCGCCTTGCCTGTCTTATCGAGCACGTAATTGTGCCCTTGGCTATTGATTATTAGCACCGCAGCCCCCGGCTGGATATAGATAAGTGGGCGTCGCCCAACAAGCGGCAGGGTTATGCTGACATTAGTTAATTCTGGGAATTGCTTTTTGAGATCCCTGGCTATGCCATCAGTATTGACGGTAATTTTATTATGATTAAGGACGGATCTATTGAATAGTTTATGGGCGGCTTGTTGGTACGTTGCTTTAGTGCGCAAAAACTGCGTTTCTGTCTTAGAAGGTTGTATGACGCGGGGATTAGTATCAAGCCCTAAAATGTATATTAGGCTTAGGCCAATTGCTACTATAGCCGCCAGTGATGGCAGATGGTGCCACCAGCGTGGACCTTGCAAACGTTTAGCAGTCTGCCGGTCAAGCCGTCTCTCCCCTGCTCTATCGCCATTAGAACGATTAGCATAGTACGAAAATGTCGTGTTGGCTGGTGCGTCCTTAATGAGCTGGCGGCGAGAAGTATTTTTTGCGGTTTTACCAAACATATTTTTGTTTTTATACCTTACTCTTTAGCTTACAGTCTGGAGGATAAGCTTGACAAGCCACTGTGTGGCATCCGGAAGTGCAAAGTGTCCTAGCCGTTCGCCTAACTCATGACGCTTAGCAGGGTCATCTAGTAGTCGTCGAATAGTTTGGAGCAAGCGAGTGCTGTCCAATTTGAGAGTTTCTTCGGCAATGATAACAGCTGCCTGCTGGGCTGAAAGGTAACTGGCATTTTTGACCTGATGGCCACCAGTTAACTGTGGGTTTGGCACAATAATACAAGCTTTATGTTGCGCAGCAAATTCTGCCAAATGGGTTGCCCCAGCGCGAGTAATAATTAGGTCGGCCGCGCCACTGTAACGATATAAATCCGCTACAAAACCCTTGATGACTACCCTCCTCTGTTGTTTGGGATCAAGCTGTTTATAGGTTGTCTGCATAGTAGTTTCGTGATCTCGCCCGGCAACGTGCACCATAGCTAACTCAGGATAGGCAGTCAATAACTCTGGTACTATGCTGGCGACGGCCTCATTTAATCGCTGTGCGCCCAGCCCCCCGCCAGTAACCAGGATGATTGTTTTGTAGTCACCGAGCCCAATGTCACGCCGGTAGGCAGCTCGCTGTTCGTCAGAGGTAGCTACATAGTGAGTGGCTATGGGTACGCCAACTGTAATAGTTTTGTCTGGTGGATAATTATAGGTGTCTTTGGGCAGTGCCACAGCGTGAACTTTAGCCCAGCGCGCAATGATACGATTGGCAAGTCCCGGCACCGCATCGGAGTCATGAGTAATGTAAGGTATGTGACGCATAGCTGCTGCCAAGCCTATTGGTACTCCCACAAAACCACCCTTAATAAAAATACCGGCTGGCTTAAGTCTGCGAAGCAACCAGTAGCTTTGCCAGATGCCAGCCAGCACCCGAAAGCTATCCCTAAGATTCTTAGCGATAGTAGGCAGATCAAGCAATTGACGCCAACCTTCACCGTGATAACGACGGAATTTGCCGGCACTCACCACATACACCCGATCAATGGTCGGATGTTGCGCAGGAATATCAGACAATTTATCGCCCCGCTGGCCAATATACGTAATCTCAAGATTAGGGCGCTGTCTTTTGAGCTCGTCAGCGACCGCTAGGATTGGGGTGATATGCCCCCCGGAACCCCCGCCGGTTAGAACCACCATCATGATTATTCCCTTCTGCTACGGCATTAGATGGAACATTGTAGGTAGTATAACGTGAAACCTGAAAGGCTATGCCAATAGCTATCATCACAAACAACACGCTGGTGCCGCCATAACTAATAAATGGCAAAGTTATGCCTTTGAGCGGCAACAGCCCAATCATAGCACCAATGTTGATAATCGCCTGTGTGCTCAGCCACGCCAGAATACCGGCTACCAAGAGCCGGCTATAGTTGTCCGGGGCACGTTCCATAATACGCTTTAGCCTAGTAAAAAACGCTATAAATAAACCCAGTAGAACTGACGTACCGACAAAGCCAAACTTTTCGGCAATTATGGCAAAAATCGAATCATTGGCAGCCTCTGGTTGATAACCGTAAGCTTGTACGCCCCTACCCAAACCCTTACCAAACAGACCGCCCGAACCCACCGAAATAAGCGACTGGCAAGCTTGATAACCAGTATTCTGGCAGTCTTGGTTAGGGTTAAGATAGGTCATGAGTCTCGTTCGGCGATAGCTGCTGCCAGCAATGAGTAGAACCCCGCCAATAAGCACGACGACAGCGATAATAGCCAGGCGTTTTAGTGGAAAACCGGCAATATAGACCATCGCAGCTAATATGGCCACAGCCACACCGAAAGAACCCAGGTCACTTTCTAGCTTACCGATAATTAGTGCCACAATGGCCAGAGCAATGAGTAATGGCCGGAACGTTTTTTGGCTATCCGCTAGTTCGCCATTACGAATACGATCGGTCAAAAAGCCTGCCAACCATATTAGCAACGCGAATTTAATGAGCTCAGCCGCCTGAAACGACCAACCACCGACTTGTATCCAACGGTAGGCACCATTAACACGCTCTCCAAACAGCCGAACCGCCACAGCTGCAAAGCCTGCGCTGATGAGTAGTGGCCGCTCTAGACGCCGCCACCATGATAATGGCAGGTTGGCGACAACAACGAAACCTACTACACCCAGACTTACCGCGATGAGCTGTTTATTGATGTAGTAGTTTTCGCCGACATGCTTCTGGACACTTAAACCAGGGCTAATAGCATAGACCACTATTAGACCAAGAGCGAGTAATAAAACACTCAGCAAAACTAACCAGTAATCGGGACGATGGCGACGTTGCTGCAAGCTGCCAAACCCAACTGGCCGTCTGGAGCGCATTGACACATTCATCCCGTTAGACTCCAAAAAAAGACCACCATTAACGGTACGCTCTGAAGCAAGCGCCAAGGTTCAAACGATAACGTCAGGTTGGAAGTAAAGTGGAGTCTAACGGGATTCATAGATACTTTCCGATTAGGAAGACAATTAGCCCAGCTACGCTAGCTACCTGCCCTATCACCCAAAACCGCATGGTGACTTTGGTTTCTGGCCAGCCGATAGCTTCAAAATGATGATGCAGCGGTGCTATCCGAAAAATCTTTTTGCCGTTTCGGAGCTTCTTGGACAGAATTTGCAGTAGCGTTGAACCAGCTTCAGCTACAAACACAGCACCAATAATGGGTAGGATCAAAACAGTGTTTGTTAGCATAGCCACGACACCCAAAGCCATACCCAACGCAAACGAGCCCACATCGCCCATAAAGAAACGCGCTGGAAAAATATTGAACCAAGTGTACGAAAGCAACGCTCCGACGATACTCAAGCAGAACGCTGCCAGTCCATAATGCCCTTCCAGAAAGGCAATGATCGTATAACCACCAAAGGCAATCGCCACTAATCCACCAGCTAAGCCATCCAAACCATCAGTAATATTCACTGCATTAGCAGTAGCAACCACTACAAGGACAAACAGTGGGATTATGAGCCAGCCAATGTGCAGCGGCGTACTAATAAGCGGAATATGAATACTACTGACATCTAGTTTGGCAAAGAACCACCAGCCGCCAATGGCAGCGATAGTAGTAATAAGAAAGAGTTTGAGCTTGGATGGCAAACCAGCCACACCAAGTCCCTGCCCCCTGATATTAATAATGTCGTCAAGCAAGCCTACGGCTCCGGCACCAACCAGTGCCGCTAGGGGTAGCCATGTTTCCGATCTGTCCAAATTAGCCAGTAGCGTCACAATAGCCACCGATATAACAAAGATCAGTCCCGCCATTGTCGGAATATGACGCTTGTGTTTCTCGGCGTGAAGACTATTAAACACTTTTGCGGGTTCGCCTGTCACGGCCTTTTGACGAGGCTTTTTCCACCATTCACGCCGGTAGGCTAAGGTGGTGTAAATAGGTGTGATTAGCATGCTTATCAGAAAGCACAGAACCCCTAGTAGCAAAATGCGGATGACAGTGTTGAGCTGGACAGCGATAAATAAAGTATCTGAAGACATTTGTTTTACTTGAATTATCCTTTTATTATACCTTAATTACTCTTTGGTGTTACCCCAAAATTATTAATGAGCATCATGGCCAGGTTACTAAAGATAGGGGCGGCCGCTTTGGCACCAGCATAGCCGTTAATGTGTGGCTCGTTAACTAGCACCACTATGACATACTGCGGCTTATCGCCGCCGACAAAGCCAACAAATGTTCCATTAAAGCGATCCTCATAATAGCCACCGCCCGGTTTGGTAATCTCAGCTGTGCCGGTTTTACCGCCAATCGAGTAGCCAACTGGTAGTTGCGGCAGGCCATAGAACAAATGGTTCTTTTGAATCACATTCTCCATAAGGCTTTGTATGGTTTTGGAAGTTTCTGCTTTTACGACTTGACGGTGTGTCACCGCTGGCTGCTCAACTATTTGCTTGCCGTTTTTATCAATCAAGGCATCAACCAGCCGCGGGCGATAATATGTACCTCCGTTAAGAGCACCCGAGAGCGCTGCCGCCATTTGCAGTGGCGTGGCGCTCATGCCCTGTCCGAATGCGGTGTTGGCAAACTGCAGATTGAGGGCGTAGCCCTTATTTGGATCAGGTATAGAACCAGCCGCCTCGTAGCCTTGCTCGATACCGGTCTGTTTACCGAGACCAAAGTGGTTGACCATATAATCGTGCCAAACATTGCGAGCACGTGCGTTAATCTGGCCGCCGCCCATTTGCATGAGAAGCCAGACAGCGCCGGTGTTAAGCGACAGCTGCAGTATGTCTGCAAGCGTGTGGATACCGGGCCCGCCGTCTTCCTCAATGTTGGTAATTTTGTAACCATCTATGGTGAACTGGCTAGGATCATAGTAGCTGCTATTAGTTGTTGCCACACCCTGGTCTAGTGCGGCTGTTGCCGTTAGTGTCTTCATGACCGATCCGACTTCTAGCGGCGCACTGACTACAGCATTATTGAATACACTGGCGTCTTCAACTTTGTAGAATTCTGCGGGATTATAAGTTGGGTAGTTAGCCATGGCTTTGACGGCACCATTATTGGGATCTATGATTACCACGCTACCCGATTTGGATTTGGCGGCGTCAAGCCCCGCCTTGAGGATATCTTCGATTTGGCGCTGCATCGAAACATCAATAGTCAAAACAACAGCTTGACCATTTTGGGCGGGTTTGATGACATTGTCCTGATCAGCCAGGAGTGGCACTCCTTGGGCATCAGTAATTGCCTTGAGTTGACCGGGTGTGCCCTTCAACTTGGCATCAAGGTACTGTTCCACGCCATATTTGCCTTGCCCTTCGTCATTAACAAAACCCAGCAGTTGGGCGGCCAGACTGCCTTGCGGGTATGTACGCTGTGGCGTCTCGCGGGTACCGATGCCCTTTATATGTAGACTATCAAGTTTGGTTTTCTGATCTTTGGAGAGTTTTTTGGCAAGTACTGCATAGCGACTGTCGGCTTTCATTTTTTGTTCATAATCGGTGGCTTTACCACCGATAACGCGTTGAATGGAATTGGCTGCGCTATACGAATCCTTAATAAATTTAGGATCGGCAAATAATGTATAGCGTATCTCGTTCAACACAATTGGTAAGCGTTGATTGCCATCGTGTGCCTCTATAATGCCGCGGGTTGGCTCTATTTCGTACTCCTTGAGTTGCCCTGCCAGGGCTGCTTGCTCGTAATAAGTATGGCGTAAAACCTGGAGGTAAAATAGGCGCATCAAAAACACAACCCCAATTAAAACAAGCAGTACGTACCAAAGCCGTATACGCCTGCTGATGAATTTTGGTGACAGCGTAGTTGTTGTTGATGGCTGCAATTGCATAAGACAGCGTGCCTAAAAACTATGTTATTTTGGGATGGCTAAGCCTAGTTAGACAGTGTTGCGCTCGGCGTTACTGATACCAACTGCTTGGCAATTTCGCTATTTTTGATACGATCCAAAGCCTGCAAGCGAGCAGAAGCTACTTCTAGATCGTTATGTTCCTGTTGCAATTGTGTTTGCTTCTCATTCAGGGCGTTAATCTTGTAACTATACGCGTTGGTTTTGGTTACTTGCGTTAGATACAAAAGGCCGAGCAGGCACGCTAATACGATCAAAATAATAGTATTGCTAATTGGCCCGAGAGCGCGTTCTCTGCTTTGGAAGCTTGTGGCATTCTGATTGCGCCGTGCAAAGCGCTGCCGGCCCACAGCCAGCGAACTCGAATATGTCATGAATACCTTTTTGTTTTCTTGCCCCGTATATTTTCTGAGCGGAGTAGTCTGTAATCAGATTACGTTGCTTCAAGAAAATGAGTGGGGTATTTTTGTTTTTGTTTCTTATCCCCAGCTCCAGTTAATATAACTGGAGCTGGGGTGCCTATCTAAGTCGTCACAGAATTCTGACTCGGACTTTATAGGCGCGGGAAGTGCTTTTTACCTGAATTGGCATTTAGCCATCCCTTCTGTTTTATGTTTATTTTCACTGCGGCTCGAAGTTTGGCACTTCTTGCTCGCGGATTAAAAACGAATTCTTTGGCGCCGGCTGTTATAGGGCTTCTGGTTAGTACCTGTACGGTAGCGTCATAACCTTGTCCTCCGGCTTCACTAAAGGCTTGTTTGACCATGCGGTCTTCCAAACTATGGAAGCTAATGACCGCCAGTCGTCCACCCGGCTTAAGTAAGCTGATCCAGATCGGCAAGGCTGCCCTAACCTGTTCTAGCTCATCATTTACAGCGATACGAAGCGCCTGAAACGTACGAGTAGCAGGATGGATCTGCCTGCCAGCCGAGGCTCTGCCTCGTTTGCTAGCCGCTGCAACCACAGCAGCCAATGCTTTGGTGTTATGCAGAGGCCGTTGCCGTATGATTGCTTCGGCAATCTTATGCGCCCGTGGCTCCTCACCATACTGTCTGATGACATCAGTGAGCTGCGCCTGGCTATAGCTGTTGACTATGCTGTCGGCAGTTAACTTTTGCCGGCGATCCATACGCATATCAAGCGGTCCATCTTGCTTGAGCGAAAATCCCCGGCTCGGTATAGTGAGGTGTGGTGACGATACTCCTAAATCAGCCAAGATGATGTCGAATTGCTGGCCGCTGTTTGCTAACTCGCGGCTGGCTGCCAAGAAATCCTGATGCTTCAAGCTAACTGGCATATCGACAAAACGTTCCCGCAGGTGTTCAATCGCCGCTTGGTCGCGGTCAACCAACATCGCCGGAGCTTGCGTAAGTTCCATGATTGCGTGGGCATGCTCGCCATATCCGGCCGTAACATCGAGGTATGTTTCCCCCGTTTGCGGATCAAGATAGGCCAGTACTGCTTCTAACAACACTGGAATGTGCAATTTTTGACTGATTTGGTGCATACTTTTTGCTTTTTTGTTTTTGCTTGCCCCCTACCTTTTCTGGATGAAGCAGTCTGTAATCAGATTGCGTAATGCCATGAAAAGGTGTGGGAGTTTTGTTTTTTGTTTTTGCAAGGTCACCTAACCAGCAGCCAACTTTTTGTTTTTGCTTAGAAGTTTTTGTTTTTGTTATGATCTTATCCTTGTATGTAAGAGAAATCTTGAGGTTAAGATTTTTAAGCAATCTTAGGACTTCTTTCACTGGCTAGGATCAAAGTTTTGAGAGACTTATGTGTGAGGTGGAGTTTTGGGAGGTGTTTTTTGAGTAAAGAACTAGGGTTTTTATGGTGGTGCCCTCGGCCACCTGTTGACTGCCGATTAGCTGACCTCGACCCCTGACTTTTGTACCGCATCAGTTCTGTCACCCGGCAAAGCCGGCTTTTCGAACTGCTGCTCCTAGCGCATTACAGCGTCAGAAACTCCGTTACTCGCTCGCCGTACCATCTGTACGCCTTCGCTTCGTTACTCATTTCTTCCTTGCACTGCCTCTAGGTACAAAACCCAGTATTAATTGGTGATCTGCTATTCGTGCCCGAATTGTTAAAGAACGTTTTTAGGACTTTGATGGCTTCATCAGGCGCCAGTATTGGCCAACACCGACTGCAACTACATCACGGCTAATGCCGGCATAGTCTAGGTGGTGTTGCTCCAGGGTAATCCTGCCCTGCTTGCCATCGAGCGCCGATTCGACCTTGCCCATACGAAACTGGACATTCAGATCTGCGATGCGCTCATCTAGGATGTCGCCCGCCAATTTTGGTTCAACCTGCTTGTCCCAAACTTCTTTGGGATACAAATGAAGGTATTCACCAAAACCGCGAGTAATGACCGCCCCTGTCGCAAACTGGTGGCGAAGCTCAGTCGGTATAGTTAACCGCCGCTTGTCATCAAGCTTACGCTCGAAGTAATCTACCGTGGCCATCCTCTCCCCTTCGTTAATAGTGGATTTTTATTTTTGTGGTGATAAGCTGTTTTGGCTTACCTACGATTACCCACTGTCATGAATATACTACCCACACTCACCCACAAGCAAGCACTTTAAATAAAAAAGTCCTCTGTTATGTGAGGACTTTTCCACAGGTTGTGTATATTATTGTCTAAAACCACAACATATGGTGCATAACTCAGTGACCCAAGCACTAGGAGTTACTCACTGGTATCTTGGTGAATTTGATCATTGGGTACCAATACCTGTTCCCCAACTTGCAAGCCATCTACACCAGCTTGTCTTTGTAGTTCGTCAACCAAAGGACGTATTTCGCCTTCACCGTGAAAATTACGAGCTATTTGCCACGGGGTATCGCCTGGCTGAGCTACGTAAGGTGTGACTTCATCAGGATGAAGTTGTTCAACAGGAGTCATCGGTTCGGCAGCTTTTAGGGAGCTTTTAGCAACATTTACGCCAGCTGTCCCAGCCGTTAGCAATAGAGTAAGAGCGGCAGCCCTGCGAAGTAAATACTGTTTTTTTGTGGGTTTCTTTTTGTTATGATTGGCTCGCGAAATTGATTCATTCATGTCCTACATTATAACAAAACATATGCGTTTTGTCAATATTATATTTTACTTATATTTCTTGATCTCATCGGCCCACCAGATGGCACTGGGGCGGATGGTTCGCTTCATTCCATGGTGGCGATCCACGGCCACCAGCCCAAACTTGGGCCACCAGCCATATTTCCACTCAAAATTATCAAGCAAACTCCAGTGAAAGTACCCCTGTACATCAATGCCCTCGCTGAGGGCGCGTTCAATAGCAATCATTGTTTCTTGCAGCCACCACTGGCGATACTGATCGTGCATGTCGGCCACGCCGTTCTCTGTTATAAACACCGGGCGCTTGTAATGAGCGTAGGCCCGAAGTAGCAAGGGATACAGCCCTTCTGGTTCCATGTACCAACCCAAATCACTAAGTGGTACTTGTGGGTTTTTGCGCTTTAAGTTCTGATAATAATCGGTAAAGTAATAATTGAAACCGACGAAGTCTTGTTGTTTGCGAATCCGGCGCAAAAACCACCAGTTCCATAGATAACGCATAATCTTGGTAACTGTCTCGTCAATAATGTTATGTGGACGCTTAGCTTGTATGTTGGCCAGCTGGGCAGCAATGCCAATTTGCACCTTGGGATTGGCCTTCTTAAGAATTTTGTACGAACGTTTGTGGGCACGAACAAGATTAAGGTAGACTGCTACGGCTTTCAGCAGATTATTTTTCTCTTGGGGCGGCCATTCGCCCGTCATATAACTGAAGCTGGTGTAGACGTTGGGTTCGTTGAGAGTTATGACGTAGCTAAGCTCGTGGCCGTATTCGTGGGCAATTTTCTCCACAAAGCGATAGAAGTGTTTGAGATTTTTGGCCTTCGTGAAGCCGCCCTTTTCATCAAACCAGATCGGTACAGTCCAATGCCAAATGTTCAGAAATGGCTCAATGCCACGTTTTTTGAGCTGGGCAATATAGTCGCGGTAATGCTCTACGGCTGCTTGGTCCCACTGCCCTTCTTGGGGCTCCAGCCGCGCCCACTCTATGCCAAACCGCAGCGCGTTGAGATTAAGTTTTTTGACTATGTCAAAATCTTCTTTGTAACGATTGTAGTGATCAACGCCTTTGCCAGACACGTAGTTATCGGGGTTTTGGGCCTGCTTTTTTACATCATCCCAAATCGGTAAATAGCCAAGCCGTTCCTCGGCCGTGTTGGCCAGCTGCTTAGCATGTGCCAGTTCCCATATAGACCACTGGTTGAGCGTGCCACCTTCTACCTGGTGGCTGGCGGTACTAGCACCCCAGAAAAACGTTTTTGGAAATCTTTGTTGTTTGTCCATTAAGTGGCATTATACCCGACTTACGCAAAACTCCTCCATGCCCAGACCAAATCTGGCTGGCTACAAACATTTTTTCCTCACTCGATGTATCTATGGATACATCTCTTTCCGATAAAACTGTTTTCGCTCACCCAGCTTTACCCTGGGAACGAACGATTCTGCGTAAGTCGGGTATACACGATTGCCTGAGGCTCCTGCTTAATCTTAGAGATTGCCATAAGGTGTATCGGCAACATATAGAATATCACCTGTTTCTGTCACCTTTTCGATAACTCTTATACCCGTTGCCGGATCAATAAAGTCTTGGGCAGGATACATTTCTTGGAACATAATAGCCCGGCGGATAATCTCTGGCGCAGCGTCTTTGTAGGCTTGTTCATTAAACCTATCAAGTGTAGTAGAATCATTGGCGACTGCTCTACCCGTATCTTTAATTGAATCACCAGCCGGGAACACCCTATCAAGACACTCTTCTGGAGTCAGCATAGGTTTCATTTATAACGATGCTGCGTGTTTTTAGCAAGCGTTAGCGGTATTCTGGGTTCTCTAAGTCAAAGCGAGCACCGGGGTTTTCATCTACTTGCTTGAGCCCCAGGGTACCCTCATAAAAAATTTTGGCACTGTTTGTGTCTTTGACCGCCAGTACAGCATGAACGTCGGTATTACCTAACATAGCTTACCTATAGCCCTCCCAGCCTGTCAGGGCTTTTTAGAAAAATGCTTGGGTTTGGTGTGATACTGCAGCTGGTTTTTCATTTTGTCCAAACGGACAATGTAAGACTCGAATGATTTTAATAATTGTGAATATTGCCAGTTAGGCGTCATGATATGCAGCAATTTATGTTGTTGCTCAAGGTATTCCGCCAAACCGTGAAAGTCGCCATCGCCAGAGACAATAATGGCCTTATTGTAGCTTTTGAGCTCTTTCATGGCCCAAAGGACTAGATCGGCATCAATGTTGCCTTTGATCGGTTTCTTATCTTCCGGTTTCTCGCCCTCACTTATCGCCGCTGCTTCTGCATGTTGCTTCTTAAGATCTTGAGTGGGTTTGAGGACAATCAAGTAGCCAGCATCATGTAGTTGCTGGTACATCTGCTCGAACTCCGGCACGTAGCCTATAAACATATAGGCTTTGGTGACGCCGCATTCCTCACTCAAAAAGCGGCGGAATTTGCGCCAGTCCATCTTCCAACCCATCTTTTGGGTACCAAGATTCAGATTCTGGCTATCAATAAAGGCGTAGTTGCCCGGTTTTTTGGTTCTATCCATATTATTTTATAACTTTTAGCTCGCTCCAAATCACTGAGTGGCACGCCAGCTGCAGCTTATATGCACCTGCTAGTGTAGTGCTATCCATTTATTGCATATCTTATTATACGCCTGTTTAAATGCATACGGCTAGAACGGTTTGAGCCAGCCGATAATGACGCCCATGACCAATAATGTCACCAATTGATTGCCAACCGCCAACAGCGTCAGTTTGGGTGGTTTTTAGCTCAAAAGCATTGTGAGTCACAATCGTAGTCGCCGAAATGCCTAACCATAGCCAAAATGCCGTCTGAACGGCATTTTGCATAAACGAGTCTTGGAAGAGACTATTCGATAAATACGCTACGTGAGCTAGGACGTAAGCTGTTAGGAATCCCGCAACAACTGCCTGCAGCATAGCCTTGCCAGCTCCCTTTTGCATTTGCTTGTCGTCAAGTTTGGCGAGTTTGGCCCATGTTTTGCCAAACACCGGTTTGGCGTACCATACCGACCCAACCACCATGCTGGCAACGGTCGCCAGTAACACTGCCCACATATTAATTTGTACGTCCATTATGACCTCCAAAGTTACTTGCTACTGCCAGTATGCCCTAGATTGTTGATAAAATTCAAGAAGAATTTAGCTTGATTTAACCATAACATAAGCTGTTCAATAAGAGACTATTCAATAAACTTGCTGACTGATTTAGTGCCTCTATTATACGCTATAGCGTATAATAGAGGCATGCCTATACGTACGGAGCGTTCAGCTATTATTGACGAGGTTTTAAAATTGATTGCTGTAGGTAGCGTGACTGCCACGGCCCTGCTCGCACCCAATGCCTTGCAATTGTTTCATAAGCCACTGCGGCTTTATATGGGCAAGCTTGACGAGCGCGAACGCAGGCGTGAAATTCAGCGTACGCTGAGATACATAAAGTACAACCATCTTGTTACCGAACAGTACGAGCACGGCCTCAAGCTAACACCCAAGGCCATGAAGCGGCTTGAGCAGCGCGAAATGAGCCAACTTGCTATACCTACCGCCAAAAAGTGGGACAAAAAATGGAGGTTGGTATTCTTTGATATACCAGAGTCACATAAGGTTCAGCGGGACGCATTTGCATCAAGAATACGCCAGTTAGGGTTTAAGGTCTTACAACGTAGCGTATTCATTCATCCCTTCCCATGCGTTAATGAAATATCAAAAGTTGCGTCATTTTACGGCGTTGCCCGCTATGTATCATATGTAGAGACGACGCATATTGATAACGATAGTGTCCTTCGCCAGCGCTTTCGTTCCCTGCCCAAATAGTAAAATGAGTCGTAGATTACACTAGGTACCGTGTCTCTATTTTAGGCTATAGCGTATTTTGTGGACACGAAGGGTTGATGAAATATACGTTGTTAGATAGGTTGTGTGGGTTTTAATCATAACACTACGAGTGTATACCCGTGGGAACTAACTATTCCTCAAGGGATGAATAATTAGGGTGGGGGTGGCGGGTCAAGTTGTTTCTTGGGTGGGCAATTTTACCACCATCAATGAGTTCGCCACCCCATACCCCACAAGATTCTTGGTTACTTATGGCAAACTCCAAGCAATCTTGTTGTACCGGACACTCCTGGCACACGGCTTTAGCTGCTGCAATATCATCCGGATGATTTGAAAAAAATAACATAGCCATAGAGCCTAGCTTGTCATTGCAAAGTGCAGCATCACGCCACTTACCATCCTGCCACTTAGGAGGGTTAAACTTTGGTATTCTGAGCCTTTCCCTACCCTCGCCAATCGGAGACTGTAAGGCCATTATTAGATACTCCTCATTCCAATCATAGCACGTTCGCTGGCGTGACAATCGAGCAATGGTTTTTATGGTGTCTCTATTTTACGCTATAGCGTATTTTGTGGACATGGAGTGTAGGATACGAAGAAGTGTGCGGAAGCTATGAATGACTGCGGGGTTCAATCCTAGCAGTGTTAAATTATTGCCTGTATACTCATCAACATGAAACGACGGGTTGCGGTGCGTGCAATAATTGTGCATGATAGCAAGCTTTTGTGTGCCCAGGCAAAACCGTATCGCCCTACCATAGTTACCGGCAGATGGGGCGTTCCTGGCGGTGGTATAGACAGTGGCGAAGCATTGATCCCTGCCCTGGAACGGGAGATAACTGAAGAATTGGGGGTTAAACCATTAGTTGGCAATTTACTCTATATTCAGCAATATAAAAAGGATGATGATAGTGAAGAGTTAGAATTCTTCTTTTATATTATAAACTCCACGGACTATTTGGATGTTGATTTATCCAAAACCACCCACGGCCATGCAGAAATTGAAACACTAGAATTTATAGATCCAAGCAAGCACGTTATACTGCCAAAGTTTTTAAGCACTGATCCACTCAATAATCTTGATTCACAGCCTACAAAAATTTTTAACTATTTCTAGCTATGCTGTTTCAAGTTCGGTAATTCTGGTTTCGTGATCCCTTACTTGCACATTTGTATCAGTTAGAACTGCTTTTATAACTTTCACGTCAGCTTTTACTTCTTCCAGATCTTGCCTGGCCATACCCTTCATGTCATTACGCATCTGGATTATTACTTCTAGAAGACGATCAAATTTACCATTTATTCCCTCAAGTAAAACATCCGTATAGTCCTTCTTGCTCATACCTTTATTGTAACGTTTTCATGCTGGCTCAATCTTTGTGTCTACTATTTTTCTTGGCGTGTTTATTTTTTAGCCAGTTATCAATAACAATAACAATGGCTGATACCAACAACAGTGCTTCAATCATTAAGACTATGACTAATATGCGTGGTATGTGAGGCATGTTGGCTTAATTATAACAATTGTTACCATGCTCTTGCCGACTATACTGATATCTGTTACAGTAACTTAAAATAATTTGGTTGTAACTAATATGTCTATTGATGGTTTATTTACATCTGGCGAGTTGATTGATGATGCTTCTGTAGGTAAAATACTTGCAGAGGAAGCGCAAGAGTTTGAAACGGCTATGCAACCAGATGATCCCGATTACATGATTCGGCGTAAAAAACTTCTGGGGCCGTGTGCAGATGTAACTGATCCTGAATTTGGCCGCCCCAACCGTCCAGAAGAAACTTATGGCGTTCTTTATCGGGCAAAGGAGACTTTGGTGTCAAGGATTATTGAAGTTGATGACGAAGGCATTAAAACTTACCACCCTATTCATAGGTACAAAGTTGACGAATACATTTTTGATACCGATAACAATATGATATTAGAAGAAGATTTATAAATTGGCTCAATCATAGCGTCTTGGTAATTGCTTGGATGTAAAGAGAATTGCGAAAACTGTGAGGTGCATCGGGTATTTCAATAACTTGACCATTGCGTAATACACTAGCCGTGTTTTTTGCGCGTGAAACGAGCGATGGATAGAGTTTCTTTTCTTGCTCGCCATAAAATAAAATCACTTCGGTATTTGTGCTATTAATTTGCTTTGCCGTTTGAGCAGCCGAGAGGGTCTCCATATCAATAACTCGACGTTTACCAAATCTGCGAATCATTTGTTCTTTTTTGTGTTTATGTAGGTCTTCTTTAAAAAACGGAGATAGTGAACATAGAAACGCGCGATTTGGTTTAAGTATAGGGGTTGTTAGAAATGTAACCATTGCTCCGTATGAATTGCCTACTACTACATTTTCAGTGCCCTTATATTTGTTATAAAAATCAACAAATTTATCGGCGTATTGCGATATGGTAGTGCGATTCCACGCAAATGAAACTGGCACCACTTTGTATCCTTTTGCTTTGATTGCGTTTTTCAATTCAACGTATTTGCTATCACTGGCACTGGCACTTATATTAAAACCAGGAATCACAAAAGCCGTTTTCATCTTGGTTCAGTCACATTTTTATCTTAGAGCTTAGCTCGTCGATTTTTATACGGTCTTGTTTGGTGGTGTCGCCATTCGTCAAGCTCATGGTAAACGGTTTCATAACTTAATTGCATTTTTTAGATCTTCTATTTTTATGCGGTCTTGTTTGGTAGTATCTCTATCTCTAACAGTTACAGTGTCATCTTCCAAAGTGTCGAAGTCTATGGTTACACAATATGGGGTGCCGATTTCGTCCTGGCGACGGTAGCGTTTGCCAATGTTGCCATTGTCATCCCACATGACATTACCAAATTCCTTTTTTAAATCTTCGTACACTTCCCTGGCCTTATTCACCAGCTCTGGCTTGTTTTTGAGCAATGGAAATACAGCGACTTTAACTGGCGCGATGCTTGGGTTTAGCTTGAGCACTATACGCTTTTCGCCGTTAATTTCTTCTTCGTGATATGCGTCTGTCAGTACGGCTAAAATTGTGCGGTCTACGCCAAAACTTGGCTCTATCACATGCGGAATGAACGGTTTGCCACCATCCTTGGGCCGATAATCCATGCTCTTGCCACTTGCCTTCTGGATATTGACGAGATCAAAATCGCCTCTGTATGCGAGACCAAGTAGCTCACTTTTGCCAAACGGGTAATCAAACTCGAAATCGATAGTTCGTTTGCTGTAGTGTGCCCTATCTTCTGTTGGCACTTCCAGCTCATGAATGTGTGCTTTGCTAAGGCCTATAGCCGTTAGGTATTCATAAATATTTTTAACCCAATCGTCAAAGTGCTGTTCCCAATTTTTGGGATCGACAAAATATTCAATTTCCATCTGTTCGAACTCGCGAGCCCGGAACGTAAAGTCGCGCGGGCTGATTTCGTTACGGAAGGCCTTGCCTATTTGGCCAATACCAAATGGTAAATCAGGTGAGGACGTATCAACAATGTTTTTATAATTAGTAAATATCCCCTGGGCTGTCTCAGGCCGAAGATAACTTAGCGAGTTAACATCGTAAACTGCAGCACTATTGCTAGTATTTGAGTCTTTGATATTAATTTCTTCTATTAAATTAGACTTATCGTCCAAAAACTGGATTTTGCCCCCGAGTTTGCTGGAATTTTTAAATTCTGCAGTTGACCACGTTGGGCCCACAAATGTCCTAAACATCATATTGAATGCACGCTCTTCTCCCACTGTGCCAATCTTGCCACACACCGGACATTTATCGTCCTTTACATGATCTGCTCGCAAGCGGCTATGGCAGTTGCGACATTCAACCATCGGATCAGAGAAGCCATCGGCATGACCGCTGGCCTCCCATACTCTTTTGTTCATTAAAATTGCTGCATCCAGGCCGTACATGTCATCACGATTCTGTACAAACATCTGCCACCACAAGTCCGTTATATTTCGCTTTAGTTGCACGCCTAAAGGACCATAATCCCATGTACCAGCCAATCCGCCATAAACATCGGAGCCTTGATATACAAACCCTCGTCGCTTAGCTAAACTTACAATATCTTCCAATTTGACATCACTCATAATTGACCCTGATTATATCTGATTTAGTCAGTTTCTTCTATTGGTGTTATATGAATCTGATCAATCGGCACTTCTCGCACAAAGATAATTTCATCGGCGTCGGCAGCAGCCAGCAACCATCTGGCCGCTTGCTCGCTAAATGAGTGTACGTGGCGGGGTTCACGATGAAACCTGGAAAGAATACGTGATGCGGGATGTCGCCGCTTGGACTGTTCTATTCCCTGTTCGCCATGCGTCAGTAAAAAGTTGGCAAGCCGCCGGGCCTGTGAGGGCGTATAACGCTCTCTTATGTCGCCGTCTTTAGTTTCCATTTGTATGGGTGGTGGCGTGTTGGTGTGCTCAAAGACCTGTACACGATGATACACTGCCGCCCAGTCAAGGTATGGCCGCTCGCCTGCCACAAAGGCATAGTCAATCTCCGGATAATCATCCATAGCATTATTATATGAGAAATCTAGAGCCGCATAAACTGGCTGAGCATAGTTCTGGTAAGCAACAGGCAATCTGCCAACACCGCAGCTATGCCCCCCACCTGCTTGAGTGACACTGGCGAATCGACTCCCAAGCCAAGACGCAGAGTTTTGATATGTTGTACGCCATACTTGCCTTTTGGCTGTGACATAAAGGCCATGGTGTCAAAATCAAAACCGTAACTTTGATTTGCCTCAAGTTTTTGGCGATGAATATCAGTACGCACATTGGGCGAATGCCCGGTAATTTTTAGTAAATGTGCGTAGAACCAGAGTGAAATAAGGTCGATACTGAGACTAGCGTCATCAAGCGCGTGCAATATTTGACTAAGTAGCTCAAAGTATTCTTCGCCAGCATTGTCTTCGGTTATGCGATTGATGGTTTTGAGCACATCGTAGCCAAACATAGTACGATCAATGTCATGGACAATAGTGCCAAAATGCTGCTGCAAACGCGTGGATACCAACGTTTTGATATCGCTCTTGCCTTCTATAAACGTAATGTGGCTAATGCTGAACAGCTCGATGCCACCGGCTAGTTTGGATTTGATCTTGCGAACCCCGCGGGCAATGACCCGGATTTTGCCATGATCCGGTGTGACTATAGTCAGGATACGATCGGCCTCACCAAAGTCAGTCCGAGTCAAGACAATTCCAGTCGTAACAACCTGTTTCATGCAAGTTGTGAAACGTATGGTGGGTTGGACAGCACTCGGTCAACAGAACGCGTCAGTTCGGATAGCTTGGTCAGCGGTTTGTAGTGATATGCCGCTATGTGTAAATGATCCCACAGTACCGGGCTCATTGCCTTTAGCGTTGGCAGTACGTGACTAAGAACAATGACCGGAACCTGTTGCCAATCGTTGTATGTACGGAACTCATACAAAAACTCAATGCCATTATGCATTGCCAGTTGTAACTCTAAGATAACGATATCAGGCGATTTACTATCGATAGTCTGGATAGCTTGTTGTGCCGTCTGACACCACGTTACTAGATGATCGGCCTGCTTGAGAGCTGCGGAATAGGTTTGTCCAAGCAGCACATCCGGTTCTACAAGTAGTACTTTTGCCATGCTATTGTACCAGGCTCAGTTGATTGGTGGGCGTAAAGGTTGCTGCCAAGCCACTTAGTTTTTGATGGTGGGCTAGCCTAAGGCGCGTTGACATAGTTTTTAGCAGCGAATCGGCCACAAACACGCCAACGCCGCTGGTAGATACAAGCTGTGTTAGTGGCTGCGGAGTATGGCCGTATAAGCCACGGCCGCGTTGATACATATCCCTGCTTAGACCCTCCAAATCTGCAAACATGCCGGCCACAATGCCATATTTGCTACGATGGGCGGCTAGCTTGATGACGGGACGATGTTTGTGCGAACGAATGCTCTGGGCCTCGATAAAGACATAGCCTAGGCTAGTAAGAGCTGCTTCTAGCCCTGCCCGGTGTGCCATAATCGGCATATAGCGGCCAGACAGATGCAGCTCCAGTTCACACTCGTACTGAGCAGCCAATTTGGAAAGTTCATGTGCCGTTTCGTTTAGTACGGCGGCTATCGACACCGGCTCCAGTTGCAGCGAATTCTGCACGCGCGCCAGCTTGGTACTCAGTAAATAGTTATCGATAAGTCTTAGAGCGCTATCGGCCGTTAGCTCAATGCTTTCAACCAGTGAAGTGTCACTGCTCAGGCGGGCCAGCTCGGCCCTTCGGGCAATTTGTAGCAATGGCAGTTTAATCTGCTCAGCTAGCGCCTGCAATAGTCGCTCATTAGTTCCAACCTGATGATTTTGCCCACGGCGGCGTAAAACGTCTGAGTTCATAGTTTACCCTCACATCACTATGCATCAGTATACCCGACTTACGCAGAATCGTTCGTTCCCAGGGTAAAGCTGGGTGAGCGAAAACAGTTTTATCGGAAAGAGATGTATCCGTAGATACATCGAGAGAGGAAAAAATGTTTGCAGCCAGCCAGTTTTGATTTGGGATTGCTATAGGAGTTTTGCGTAAGTCGGGTATAGCAAGCTACTGGAGTTTTGACATAAGAGCATGCGCTAGGGTGAAAAGCTGAGATTGGGGAGAATGTTGGTATCAAAATCAGCCGTGAACTGGCTAGCTTCGGTCCAAACTTTAAGCGTTTTGTCGCGCAGTGGAATCAGCACCATACTACCTTGTTTAGTTGGTACGACTTGACCATCTAGACGCGCACCCACAATGCCCGATACCTTAGGTGCGCTATATGGCGTCACCTTGACCTTACCCACCTTTACCAAAGCATCGAATTGCTTGAGAATTTGATCGTAGGACGTAGAAACTACCTGTACACGCAGTGCAAAGGCACTTTTGGACTGTATACCAGGCACAAAACCCGGATGAAAATAACCATCTACCGGATTATTTGCCTGGGCTGATTCGGTTACAAAGGCACTCCACGTCTTGGGATACTTGACTAACAGACTACCATAGGGTTGGGGACCAGTGTAATCTTTGAGTGGCTGCTTTTCTTTCTCGACAAACTCGTTATCTTTGGCCGTGGCGGTTTGTTTTTTGGCAATTTCAACAGCGGCGGCTATCTTGGGATCAACATTATTTTTGTAGTCTTGCCGCCCCATGTAGGCCCAGATGCCAAAACCCGCGGCGCCAAAAAACAGTAGCAGCGTAAGCACAAAGGCTATAAGCAAAACTGTAGAACTACCCTGCTGATTGAGCCTGCGCATACTGCTTATGGTACGGCAGTCAGCCACAATTTTCAATCAAACGCTGAACGCTATAGGTCGGACCTTTCACTCAAAGCTCTTTTTGATCTTGGTAACTTTGTTCTGGGCCCCTTTGAGATAGGTTTGGAGTACTTCTACGATTTTCATCCCCCGCTCGTATTGCTTGGATGCCTCGTCAATATCCAATTTCCCACCTTGTAACCGGTTGAGAATCTCGTCCAGTTCCCCGTTCAGCTTTTGGTAATTGAGTGGCTTCTTTGATGCCATATACTTAGTGTATAGGACTTTCGCACCTTTCTACAGCTTCAGACCCTCCCTGAGTGGCTACAAACTTCCATCTTTCTGTCGATGTAGCTATGGCTACCCCTCCAGAAATCTGAAAGTTCTCGCCTTACTCAGATAGACTCTGTTATCTGCACAAAAGTGCGAAAGTCCTATGTAGCCTTTAACGGATGCTGATTCCAGTTATGGTTGCGTTCGCGCCACCGTCGGCTAACTGTATGGATATATCATCTTCGGGGTGTAATTGCTGAACCGATATAATTGCTTTAGTACCTTTATGGATAATGGCATAGCCGCGTTTTAAGGCGTTCTGCGGACTTAGGGCCTCAAGTAGGCCAATCTTGCTATTTAAGAATGCATTTTGCTGGGTTAAATATTGAGTAATAAGTTGGTTCAATTGTACAACTTGTTGGTTAAGTAATAGCTTTCCATTTGCCACAAGATCGGATAGTAATTGGCCAAGTGATTCATGATTAGCTTTCAGACGGTCGAGCTCATAGTGCTTATCGGGCACTAATAACTGCGCGGCGTTACTGGGAGTACTGGCTCGCTGGTCGGCAGCCAACTCGGCTAGACTTATATCTACCTCGTGACCAATAGCCACCAGTGTCGGGATGCGGCTGGCAGCTACTGCTCTGGTTACTTGCTCGGTATTAAAGGCAGCTAAATCCTCGGCACTGCCACCGCCACGTGTAATAATAAGTACCTCGGGTGCTAGGGCTTGTTCGTTAAAGTACTTGATTGCACGAACGATCTGTACGGGGGACGCTTCGCCCTGCACTTGCACGTCCGCCAACGTTACTTCTACTCCACCCCAGCGGTCATTCAGAATTTTCATAAAGTCATGGTAGGCAGCCGATTCGCGAGAAGTTATCAGACCAATCTGTTGCGGCGGATGCGGCAGTAGCCTTTTACGTTGCGGCTCGAACAATCCTTCGGCCCGCAGTTTGGCTTCTAGCAAAGCCGCAGCCCGCTTTAGAGAGCCCCTACCCACCGGCTGTATGTTCTGCACATTAACACTAAAGCCAAATTGTGGGTGCAATCGCGGTGCACCGCGTACTTGCAATAGCAGGCCATCCTCTAGTGGCCCGGGCAACATATAGACGGTTCCAAAGAACTTAACGGTAGCTGATTCGTCCTTGAGGTCAAAATAAACCCAGCGGCTTTTGCTAACACGAAAGTTAGCCAGCTCACCGACAATCACAATATTGGGATAGGCGAACTCTAGGGTTTGGTTGAGTACAGCCACAAACTCGCTAACCGAAAAAACCTGCTCGACAGTCATATCGCAGCAGTTTGGTGATCATTTTTGTGTAAGTGTTTGTAATATAAGTAGTAGCCCGGTGGTATTTGAATCAGCATGTTTAGCACTCTATACATCACAGTTACCGGAATACTCAAACCAGGCGGTACCCCAGCCGCCGCCAGTACGACTGTCATAGTAGCTTCATAAATACCTACCCCTCCAGGGAGAACCGAAATAACGCCAGAAAAGCTGGCTACCGCATACGCTAAGATCACTGCCCCAGGGTTAACAAACCTACCAAAGGCTACATATACCGTATAAATTGCCAGGATCTCGGCTATATTGCAAAGCAGTGCAAAGAATAGCGGTTTTTTAAGTGCCCCAATATTAGATTTGAGCAGTGCGTAATTGTGGTGAAGCTCATCAAACGCTCTGTGAGCCTTTTCTATACTGATAGTTTCGGGGTAACGCGGCCTGAACATATGGATAATCCGATTAACAAACCTCGTGATATAGGTAAAGAAACTATTGATGCGTGTCTTGCTGCTAATCACGAATGCTAAGCCAATAGAACCAACCAAAAGCAGGGTAAAGAGTGAGCCGGCAACCAAGATGGTAAATCGGTTTACGTTGCCACCTATTGCCAGCAAAATAAGTGCCACGCCCAAAAGAATCTGGAACGAAACAAATACAAATACAAATTTGGCTAGTTGCACAACGGTGGATTTGCTGGCTGGGACGTTGGCATCACGCATACGCAGCGCAAAATAGGATATACCAGACACACCGCCGCTGGGGAAAACGTTATTGATAAAATTCAGTTCTAGCGAAACCCGCAGAAGCGGTCGGTAACGAATTCGCTCACCCAAAGTCCTGAAGAGTGATTGATAGAGCTTAGCATAGGAGTGGTAATTTAATACTTGCCAAACAATCATGGCCGGCAGTGCCCAACTATTTACCTTACCTAGGTTAGTAATTGTGTCATAAATTTGATCTCGGACAGCATAAATCAGTATAGCTAGAGCAACGAACGTAAAAATAGTTATTAATAATTTCCCCCGCCGCTGGCGTTGACTCATGCTGCCAATTATAACTTAAAAAACGTATACTGGAGCGGTATGTTTCCTTGTCTGTGTATTTTGGGGCGCCAGCCGGCTCTTGGCTTGGCCGAGTTGGAAAGTCTGTTTGGTGCCAATGCTGTCAAACCGGTTGGTGAGCAGGCAGCGTTGCTTGATATGCCTCACAAAGACGTGCCGTTTGCACGGCTTGGCGGAACTATTAAATTCTGCAAAGTTCTAACAGAGCTTGAGACTACTCATTGGGGAGAAATTCAGAAATTTTTAGAAGCTACGGTGCCAGAACACGTGGCTCGCTTGCCTGCGGGTAAAATGCGAATAGGTCTAAGTGTTTATGGGTTGAGCGTCTCTCCCAAACAGATAACTGGCACTGGCCTAGCACTCAAGAAAGTAATACGTGCCCACGATCGGTCTGCACGAATTGTGCCCAATAATGAAGCGGCACTTAATAGCGCGCAAGTTTTGCACAACCAACTAACTGGGCCCCTTGGCTGGGAGTTAATCTTTGTTCGCGACAATAGTAAAACAATCGTAGCCCAAAGTATTGCTGTCCAAGACATCACAGCGTACGCCGCACGTGATCAAGCCAGGCCCAAACGCGACGCTAGAGTCGGCATGCTCCCACCCAAATTAGCCCAGATAATTATTAACCTTGCGGTTAATGCGTCATTTGTCGCCAGTCATTTGTCGCCAGTCTGCGGACAAGAGACAGGAGACAAGAAACAGGAGACTACAAAATCTCCGGTTTTGTTGGATCCGTTTTGTGGAACAGGGGTAATCCTGCAAGAAGCATTACTCATGGGTTATGGCATTTACGGATCAGACATTGAGCCTCGCATGGTGGAATATTCGCGAGATAACCTGGACTGGCTGTCCTCAAAATACACGCGGGCTGCGTATTTTGCGGACACGGAAGTCGGAGATGCCACTAACCATACATGGTCAAAAAAGTTTGACACGGTGGCTAGCGAAGTTTATTTGGGTCAGCCGTTTTCTGTCCCTCCAACAGCCGACAAACTTGCGGAAAACGTTCAAACAGCCAATATTATTACAAAAAAATTCTTGCAAAATTTAGCAACCCAAACTAAGCCGGGCTTTCGGGCTTGTATTGCCACGCCTGCCTGGAAAACTAGTAGTGGTTTTAAGCAGTTGCCGGCCATTGACCGATTAACAGATATGGGGTACAATCGTGTGAGTTTTGTTCACGCCAACGACAGCGAACTGATTTATCATCGGCAAGGCCAAATTGTCGGCCGTGAACTGGTAGTATTAACAAGAATATAGATTGTAGAATGAATTGATTCTAAAATCTTAAATCTAGATTCTAAAATCTAAGGATTTATATGTCACATGTTAAGGCCGGTGGAGCCGCCAAAAACGTTCATGATAGCCCTGGCCAACGGCTTGGGGTCAAGCTGTACGGTGGACAGAGTGTCAAAACCGGCCAGGTTATTGTCCGGCAAGTCGGCATGACCAAGCGCTCCGGCAAAGGTACCTTTGTTAGCCGCAACTACACTATTCACGCCGCCAAAGATGGTACAGTTAAGTTTAACCAGCGTAGAGTCCGCCTATTCAGCGGTAAATCAGCTCCTCGTACTGAGGTAACTGTCGAATAGACCGAAAGACGCTTCGCTCGTGTCTACATAAAGCCAAAGTCTTGGCTTTATGCCCCGCACCGAAGTCACGGTAGAGTAGATCCGCCTAAGCGTCCGTTGGATTAGGCTGTTTTACCCCAAGTTCTTCAGCTCTTTTGTTAACAAGATCAGTAACCACGTTGAGCCCAAATTTTCTGTTATAGTCCCAAAGCCCAAGCCCATCTAGACTAGGTCCATTAAATGCTTTGGCTTTTTTATTTACGTACATATCAATTCGTTCATCAATCTGTTCTTTGTTACCTACCGCAATTTGGTCTTCTAATAACCTATTTAATACCCCGTCAAAACCACCTATGTATTCATAGGCTTTTCGTATATAAATATTACTTTGTGCTTCTATATAGTTGTTTGGTGAGGCCATTATGACTTCTAGCATTCTATTCAAACCAACCTGATTAGCAATTAACCCATATATGTCAGCTATATCACCCCCCTTAGTCATGGTCTCGAAAGTCTTAGCTGGATGGTAGCCAGTAATTACATTGTAATGAGTAAAAAATCCCTTTATATCTTGATAACCCTGCATATTGCCAGAGAAATGCTCGGCACGCAGCTCCTCAAGATTGATTCCAAATGTAATACCCCGATCAAGCATTATCCCTCCCTGGGTATGGGTATATTCATGCTCAAACATAGCAAAATCTCTGGCAAGGTCGTCATCCGTATACCATGGTGTGTTCCCTACCACGCTTTTATCTAGCAATTTTTCTGCTAGACCACTAGATATGCATAGCAAGCGCTTGCCATCAATTTCTGTTACCCAAGCGGGGGCGAATAATGAATCTTTCCCGAGTTCATTTTCGAATTTAGTTGCCCTTTCTTCTAAGCCTTTCTTCCATAACCTGACATCATCGACGGTATTTTGCGCGCTCACTAGGTCTGGGTGACCATATGGTAGGTCATAATTTGGGCTCGGTGAGTCTAAACCGTAGGTCTGACTAGAGATACCTATAGATAAGACCCTTATCTCGTACGGATCTTCGTTGGATTCTGTTATACCCAACCGTTCTTTCACTTTACCTAGCAAGTCACCGTTTTTAACTGCTTCTGTAACGAGTGAGCTCGATTCTTTGTCTGTATATTTATCATAAACGTTGCCTTTTGTACTCTCGCTAATTGGTTCGCTCTCATCTTTTATCTGTTTCTCTACGTCAGTTAGCTTAGGGCTGTATTTGTTGGCCAGCAGAGCAACTGTATCGCATAGAAATTCTTGTTCTTCTTCCCTGGCTGCTTTCGTAGCTTTACCAGATTGCTGTTCATTAGTAGCCCAGCGCTCAGCAATAGCCGTAAAAACCAATGACCGTCCCACGTCATTGAAGAGTTCGGGCTGCAATTCAAATTGTTCAATAATTTCCTCGCCAGCTTTCACTAATTGTTCGCGATTTTGTTGAACTTCGGGGATGATTAACTCAAAAGCGTCCAACTGCCTAGTAAATAACAGATGGCTTTCCTGTAAGGGCATCCGTTCCGTATCAGATGTTTGTGTTGGTAATAGTATTTCGGCCATAAACTATGTTTCCTAACAGATATAATCATAGCATAAGCTTTATACAATGTCAATTAAGTGACTAGGCAATTAAACTCTCCTGTTTACTATCCACTATGCCGGCACGATTAGCGTGATCTACTGCTCGCAAAGTCAGACTATTTAACGACAAAACCATCACCCGCACCGAAGTCACGATTGAGTAGTTGACTTGCGCCCGAGAATTTTAGCTATCCTCTTTACCTTATGCCCGCGTTCATGCTGTTTTGAACTATGTAGAATTTCAGAAAATTTTATGCCCGTTCCGTTGGTTGAATGATCCTCTATAGCCAGCGAATTATCGCTATTAAGGCTGATTGAAAAATGTTCTCTAGAAATGGCTTGATTGCCTGCGTAAGGTTGAGACAGTCCTAACGTATGATTGTCAGGGTACCCGCCCGCACTGCCAAACGTTGACTTACCCTCATCCAATGGAACATAAGCAAGCATGTGATCAACTGGTACGTAATTGAAAGCAAACAAACCGTATCTCCCTTTTGCTTTGCCAAAAAAATTAGACGGTTTACCTTCTATGTAGAATAAAGACGGTTCTTCACCTTCATTGAACACTCCGTAGTCAACAATTGCAATCTTTTTGGGGCTGCCACCATCCTTTTCTACCGGCAACTGAAGTACTACCACTATATCACCGTTAATACCATGCTGCTCAAGCGCTTTTTCTTTACTAATAAGTGGCGTTATATCGGAATCAAGCGTGAATTTGGCATAACTAAGTACCACTTCATTTGGCGTCGGTTCCATTTCGTTGGTAGGGGGTGTTACTTCAGACATTTTTAGTTAAACCAGATTTTTTATTTTAGTTTTAATTCCTTTACAATCTTTATATTAGCATAAGCTTTATTAAAAGTCAATTAGATTATAAACCTGACTCTAAAAACCTCCCCGTTATCAGTTGGCATGGGGTTTTGAGAGTCAGGTGATTATAAGAGATAAATAAAATACCGCCCTCTAGAGGAACGGTATTTTATTGTACCAGGCTGTTTAAACAACGGCTGGCGGTTGGTTGTCACCACCCTCTGCGGGTGGTTGTGCGTCTGGCATAGGTGCTGGCGCCGGATCTGCTGGTGGTGGTGTCACACCAGGGTCAGTTGATGGAGGCGTCGGGTCACCGGCTGGCGGTGCCATTGGTGGAGTTTGTGGGTCCATATATAGTTTCCTATTTTATATTGTTATAACTACTTTATTGTGGCATAAGGCCCACCGTTTGTCACGCTTTGACTTAATGTAAAAAATACTAAGAATTAAACCCGACTTACGCAGAACCATTCGCTCCCAGGGTAAAGCTGGGTGAGCGAAAACAGTTTTATCGGAAAGATATGTATCTGTATAGCTATTCCAATACAAAATGACCAAATCTTGATTGATGGCTGGTGAAGCTAAAAACTATCTTTCTTTATACTAAAGTGTATCTGTAGATACGTTGCAGATAAAAAAGTAATTTTTAGACCAGCAGGCGTAGTCAAGAATGGTCATTTTGTTTTGGAATTGCTATAGGAGTTTTGCGTAAGTCGGGTTAAATACCTAAGTGTTGCCTGATACGGTCGACAACATCGGCGATAACTACTTGCGATTTGACGAGGTAATCGTCCACGCCAAGTGATTTGGCACGATCTTTGTCGCTGTCCTGGCTGAGTGCCGTTAGCATGACAATTTTGATATTGACAGTTTCGGGTGTGTTATGAAGTATGTCCAGCACGTCAAAGCCACTAACCTTGGGCATCATCACATCTAATAGAATGAGGTCGGGGTGGTACTGCAGGGCGACAGCCAGGGCATCTTCCCCGTTAGGCACCCGGCGTATATCAAAACCCTCGGCTTGCAGCCGGGTCATGTAAACATTGGCCAGAGCATCATCGTCCTCAACAAATAGGATCTTCTTGGGCTTGCCATCGGGTCGTGTAGGTGCTGCCGGAGGTGTTGTTACATCTTCTGCCATAGTGCTCATCCTACATTATTTACGATTGACTGACAACTTTTACCCTTATGCTATTAGGCTGGCAATAAAGCCTTTGAACAAAGGGTGGGCTCGGTTAGGACGTGAGCGAAACTCCGGGTGAAATTGGGTGGCAATAAAGAAAGGGTGGCCAATGCCCTCGATCATCTCTACCAGCTGGCCATCGGGCGAGGTACCCACCACACGAATGCCCCATGATTCATATAAATCCCGGTAGGCGTTATTGCATTCGCCACGGTGACGGTGGCGCTCAACCACGTTGGTGTTGCCATATAATGTGGCTGCCAGGCTGCCTTTGGTAACATTGCAAGGGTAATCACCCAGACGCATGGTACCGCCAGTGTTGGCTTTGCCAGCTTGGCTGACCATAGTATTGATAACCAAATCTGGGCTTTTAGGGTTGAGCTCGAACGATGAGGCCTTGGTAAAACCAGCGGAGCGAGCGGCAGCAATGACCCCCATTTGCAGGCCAAGACAGAGCCCAAGATATGGCAGTTTATGCTCCAGGCTGTACTGAGCAGCCCTAATTTTGCCCTCTAGCCCACGCGAGCCGAAACCACCTGGTACGACAATGCCATCAACACCGGCAAATACCTTGTCGAGATGGCGCTTTTTGGGTAAGCTTTCGGCATCAATCCAACGAATCTTGAGATTAACCTCATTAGACCACGCTGCCGCATGTAATGCCTCAAATACACAGAGATAGGTATCTGTATTGTCCATGTATTTGGCAACCAGACCAATTGTGACACGGCGATTGTAGTTAGTCTTGGCCCGCTTAACTACCATGCGCCAGGCTTTGAGATCGGGCTTTTTGGCTTTGACCCCAAGCCGCTTACAAATAACATCGGCAATGTCGGTGTCTTCGAGCGTGAGAGGGACTTCGTAAATACTGGGTGCATTTGGTAGCAGCGCAATGGATTCCTCGGCTACACCCGAAAACAGGCTGAGCTTGCGCTTGACATGACCGTTGGCTGGCTTTTCGCTGCGAGCTACTAGTATATCTGGGATAATGCCTAGACCGCGCAGTTCGCGGACTGAGTTTTGGGCTGGTTTGGTCTTGATCTCTTGGCTGGCACTCAAAAACGGCATGTAGACAACATGCACATACAGGCAATTTTCGCGGCCAACCCGGATGCCTAGCTCACGAATGGCTTCGATGAAGCTTAGACTTTCGTAGTCGCCCACCGTGCCACCGATTTCGACAATATGGACGTTGTACCCTTCCCCGGCTTTGATAATGTAATCCTGAATAGCAAAGGTCAGGTGTGGAATAATCTGTACATCTTCACCATCGTATTTGCCGGCGCGCTCATCCTGAATAACTTTAAGTAGCACCTTACCGCTCATCAGTGAGCTGGCGCTGGTAAGCTCTTCGTCCAAAAAGCGTTCATAATGACCCAGATCCAGGTCGGTCTCGGCACCGTCTTTGGTAACAAAGCATTCTCCGTGTTCGCGTGGGTTGAGCAAGCCGGCGTCAACATTCAGATACGGATCGCATTTTTGTATGTTGACACGCAGCCCACGGGCTTTGAGTAGGTTGCCAATTGAGGCAGCAGTGATACCCTTTCCTAATCCAGAAAGCACACCGCCTGTAACAAATATGTACTTAGTCGGTTTCTTGGCCACCGCTTATTTCTCCCTAACAACCACCTACTTTATCAGTCTAATGCTACCATATCTCTGGTGGATTAGAAAAGAGTTTACTTTTTGAGGAAGGCTGCGGCAGCATCTAGTTGTGGATCACGACCAGCCTTGATATCATCGTCCGAACGTTTTACTTCTTGATCGGGTTTAATGCCTTGCTTGTCAATATTCTTTCCGCCAGGTGTGTACCAACGAGCTATGGTAACCTTTAGCTCCGCTCCGCCAGGTAATTTTTGGATCTCCTGAACGCTTCCCTTGCCGAAACTGGTAACACCCATTAGTTTGGCCGCATTATTGTCACGTAGTGCGCCTGCCGTTATTTCGCTGGCGCTGGCGCTGCCGTTGTCAATAAGCACCACGGTTGGCATGCCAGCTAAAAGTGGCATACCTTGTGATTCGTAAGTCCGAATAATAACGCCGTTACGCCGCTCGCTTAAAATGGTTTTGCCGTTGTCAAGCCAGAGGCTCGAGACATCGACTGCAGCATTTAGGTAGCCGCCCGGATCGCCCCGTACATCCAGAATGACACCCTTTACGCCGGCTTGTTTGAAGCTAGCTGCCGCTTCGCGCGCCAACTTGGCTGTATCGTCAGAGAACTCTACAATCTGCAAATAGCCAATGTTGCCATCGAGAATTTTATATTTGACACTGGCGATTTTGATATCAACGCGGGTGATGGTAAATGACAGGCTTTGGCTCTTATCGCGTACCACCTTGAGGGTTACCTTTGTACCCTTGGGCCCGCGAATACGTGACACAGCTTCGCTAATGGTCAGATTCGCCGTAGTGGTGTTGTTGATCTCGACAATGATGTCCTTGGGCCGCAGACCAGCCTTTTCGGCCGGAAAGCCAGCGATGGGCGCCACAATAATAAGATTATTATCTTTGTCTTTGCTTAGCTCAGCTCCGATGCCCGTAAAAGACCCAGTTAGTTGTTCTTGGAGCTTCTTGGCATCTGCAGGATTAAAATATTCGGTATATGGGTCGCCGCTGGCCTGGGCCAGGCCCTGTTTGAGTCCATCAAGCAGTTTATTGACGTCAAGTTGGCCATCGTAAGAGCTACGCAGGCCGTCATAAACTTCCTCGACGCTGGCGTAGTTTAAATCAGCTGGTAAGTTTTTTTGGACCGATTTGCGATAGGCAGCATCGGGCCCAAAGGCTATTTGACCATTGCCAACTAGTACGCCGATAGCAAATATACCTACGGTTAACAGGGCTTTAATTATTAAAGATTTAAATGAGCGGCCGAGTTTTACATCTGTTTGTGTACTGAATTTCTGCAATAACGGCACTACTTACCTCCAACTTAATTTTGGTTTAAATAACTAGTGTATTGTACTAGTTTCAAACTCGGGATTCTACTACAAAGTCCAGTTAATAGCTTCGCGTTTGATAACTAAGCTGGCCAGTCAGGTAGGTATTGTACTCCGATGTGCTGAAAGTATTGCCAGATACACTTTGGACATACATAGAGTGGCCCCAATAACCCGCTGTACTAACGGCTATATCGCCAGGTTCTGGTGTTCGATATACAGGTATGCCGCGAGTATAAGCCGCAGCAACCCAATCTTTTGCGTTACCATAGTACATAGGGGCTGACCTACCCGATGCAATTACAGCCCATGCTGTATAAGACACACACTGGCGCGTACAGTAACCCCAAGAATCGGGTCCGTCGTTATCAATACAACCGGGGCCCGGGCTCATACCAAAGCCTGCGTTACGATATGGATAGTTGTCGGGGTTAAACCCGCTGACTGAGCCTGGGAAACGTAGGAAGTAATAGCCGCCATCGGGGTTAAAGTTGGCCCGGCGCTGTGAAGCTATAAGCGCATTTATCTTGGACTGATTATCTTTAGTTTTTTGGTTAAACTCGGTCTGTTGATTTTGGTTATAACCCAAAAGATTGCTTTGCTCGGAGCGACTTTCGGCTAGTTGAGTTTGCTGATTTTGCTGTTGCTCTAAAAGTTGATCGACTCCTTCTTTTTTGGTCTTAAGTTCGAGTTTTAAGGCTGTAACTTTGTCGAGCGTTGTTTTAATTTTGTCTTTAACGGCGTTACGATACTGCTGCTTATCAACAAACTCGCTCAAATCTTTGCTGGAGGCCAGCATTTCTAGGGTACTAATTTGCCCTTCCAGGTACATAGCCTTGATGTTTTCACCCAGTAAGCGTTTTTGTTTAGCGAGTTCTGTTTCTGCGATGATTATTTCATTTTGCAGACGCTCTTGCTCTTTGGTGTTGGCATCTATCTGCGCTTGCAGGGTACTTATTTGGGCTTGTAATTTATTGATTGCGTTCTGATAACTCGTGGCCTCATCTTGTAGACGCGCAACAACACTTCTATTCTGGGCGTTTTGCTGTTGCAAGGCTCGGATTTGTTCATCAAACTGATTGGCTTGGACACGTGGTAAGGTCGCCCCAACGGCTAAAAGCGCCATGGCAACAATAACGATGGCTAATCTGGAGAACTTTAAGGATAGTTGTGAGGTTAATTTTTGTTTTGACATTAACATACGTATCTTAGCATAAGCATCAAACTTCTTCAAGACTAGTAACCCCTTATGACACGTTGCGCCAACAGCCCCGAATAACACATCCCAGCAGCTGCATGCTTGAGGATGATAGATTGTAAATTTAGCGTATTGACTTTTACTGGACTTACGCAAAATCCCTTGTTTCCAGGGTACATCTGGGTTAGTGCCAATGGTTTTATCTGACAGAGATGTATCCGTAGATACATCGAGGGAAGAAAAACAGTTGGCAGTTGACCAGATTTGGTCTGGGGATGGGGGAGCTTTGCGTAAGTCGAGTTTACTATTTGCTTGTTTTGAATTTAAGGTAGCGCCGTGTAGCAATAATGGACGATGCGGCCCCAATGAATATACCAATCACTAGTTGCAATGTCAAAAATAACCAAAAGTGGTTTCCAAAATACTGGTTGGCATAGTTAATGTCAAGCAACCCCAGGCTACTGGCTTGCAAGGTCGAGGACGAGACCACAAACAAGGCGTTTAGTAATACCACCGAAATAACGGCCGAAAAGATACCATACAGCATGCTTTCGACAACAAACGGACCTCGAATATAAGAAGTGCTAGCCCCCAGCAAACGCATAATAGTCAGCTCGTCACGCCGATTGAAAATAGCCATTTGTATGGTATTAAAGATGATCAACATAGATATGAAGGCAAAAACCAGCACACTGATCGCACCGGCACGCCTAAGAAAGGCGGTAGCATTGGTAATCTTGTCTACGGCAGCTTTGCGATCACCCGAGTAGGATGTCTCATCGGACTGCAGGGCTTTAATGTTGGGCTTTTCTAAAAATATTTTAATGTCATTAATTTTATTTGGGTCTTTTGGTTTAATCCGAATGGTAGCCGGCAGCGGATTGTCGGTTTGAGAGATGGCAAGGAGCAGATCCAGATTGTTAGTGTTTTGTTTTTTATATTCAATCAGGGCTTGGTCTTTGGACACGTAGTCGACGCTCTTGACGTTGGGGAGTTTATTAATCTGGCTTGTAAGCTTTTTGGTCTGTTTGGCATCAACCGAATCTTTCAAATAAACCGAGATGTCAATGCGATCAGTAATTTGTTTAATGGTATTAGTAAAAGTTGCATTGGCTATGATCGAGAACAACACAATGGTTAACGTGATGAGCATGACAGCCATAGCCGCAATACTCAGCTGGGCATTGCGCACAAAATTTATACAACCAGTTCGAATAATCCGCCGTAGCGTGATCAGCCATCGCATTAAGCGTTCCCACCTAGACATAGAAAAGTTCCCTTTCTATGTCAATGTTCAATGTACAATGCTCAGTGAGCAACCTAGCAGATAAATCATTGAACATTGGGTTTTGATCATCGAGCATTTCATGGCTTGTCATGAGTGGTACTCCGCATTGGCACGATCGCTGGTGATCTTGCCGTCCTGAATAGTTACAACCCGGCGTTTAAGTTTATTTACGATATCCTGGTTGTGGGTCGTCAGTAAGACAGTGGTACCAAAACGATTAATTTTCTCGAGTACGCGGACGACGTCCCAGGCATGCTTGGAGTCCAGGTTGCCTGTTGGCTCATCGGCGATAAGAATCTTGGGCTGACGTACAATGGCACGGGCAATAGCCACACGTTGACGTTCACCTCCAGATAGTTCCAGAGGCATACGCTTTTCTTTACCTTTTAACCCGACAATATCCAGCACTCTTGGTACAGTGTTGTGGATTTCGTGATTGCCCATACCAACAATTTCGAGCGCGAAGGCCACGTTTTCGAAAACGTCTTTGCCGGGTAACAGCTTAAAATCCTGAAAGACTACGCCAATTTTGCGCCTAAGCTGCGGGATTTCTTTGTCCTTGAGCTTGTCGTAATCAATCCCGCCAACGATAATTTTTCCGCTGGTTGGCTTTTCTTCCCTGGTCAACAACTTTAGCAAGGTGGATTTGCCAGCACCGCTGGGACCGACAATTATAACAAACTCTTTTGGCTCGACATGCAAGCTAACCCGCTCTAACGCCGGTGCTGTGTCACGACCGTAACTTTTGGTTACTCTATCCAATAAAATCATTAGCGTTATCTATTATACCCGACTTACGCAGAATCGTTCGTTCCCAGGGTAAAGCTGGGTGAGCAAAAACATGTAATCTAGGAGGCTTGGGAGGAAGCAGGTTTGAGGCGGTTGTAGATTTTTTGCAAGGAGTTGTCCAGTGTTAGAAGGCCTGTATTACTGCGTAGGGCTCGGGCCAAGAGGTAGCAGTCCGCAAAGTCTAGCTTGGTCTCGGCATAGTAGCGCAAACTGTCAGTCAATAGTTCACTTCGCCCAAACTGTGGCCGATTGATGAGCATCAGTAGCACGTCCACACTCCACAGACGACCATAACCCTTGATGCGCAGTACATATAAAACCTCGGCTGTAACCACTGGGCTAACCACCAGCGTGGTTTTAGTTGCCCGTTCAACTATTGCTCTGGCTTTAGTAAATAGACGACTATTGTCATGCAAGATCAGTCTCAGCAGAATGTTTGTGTCAACGAGACTTTTTTTCATATTTGGCTAAGACCTGCGGCGCCACTAACTTTTCCCGCTCGGTCAGTGGATCGCGTCTGTCTGGTTTGCCCAGGATACGATGAATATCCTCCAGCGGTACGGGCCTGGCGATGGTCAGGCGACCTTTGGCGTCTGTTTGGATAGTTACACGCCCAGGTGCTTGCACGCCTAAGTTATCGCGAATTTGTTTGGGTAAGGTCATCTGGCCCTTTTTAGTAATTGAAACGGTATATAACATAGTATTACTAATACTATATAAGTAATACCTATCATGTCAATAGGGCTCGTTAAACTAAAGTGGAACAACCCGTAGAATTAGGATTGTAAAACCAACTAATTCAAGAGGAGTTGTTCCAATGAATAAACTACCAAAGTTTTCCAGTAATAAGAAGTGCTGGATGATCCTTA